>CEQS01074263.1_pt1 | contig 139398 bp, 129 predicted proteins | sample 530981 | NCBI WGS metagenome assembly CEQS01 (sample SAMEA2621176, study PRJEB7988) | marine metagenome | biome: marine biome (ENVO:00000447); feature: mesopelagic zone (ENVO:00000213); material: "saline water (ENVO:00002010), including plankton (ENVO:xxxxxxxx)" | depth 800 m
CGTTGCCAGAAATTTACGATTGGTAACAAGATCAAGGAAACCAGTCCAGAGAAGAGGATCGGCATTAAAATATTGCTAAAAAAATAGAGCGCAAGAACAATTACAACCAATATAAAAAGGCTTTTCGCTGTTCTGTCTAATGCTGTTGATCCTCCGTTCATCTTCTTTATTTTGCACTATCGATCAATAGATCAAGTATGCTAATTGCTGCTTTCGAGATCTTCGTTCCAGGTCCGAAAATACCAAATACTCCTGCTTCATACAGGAAGTCGTAGTCCTGTTGAGGAATAACTCCTCCTGCAACGACCATAATATCTCCTCGACCAAGTTCTTCTAGTTCAGCAATGATCTGTGGAACAAGTGTTTTGTGTCCAGCTGCCAGGGAAGAAACACCAACAACATGAACATCATTCTCTACAGCTTGCTTTGCCGCTTCTTTTGGTGTTTGAAACAATGGTCCAATATCTACATCAAAGCCAATGTCAGCAAATGAAGTAGCTATCACTTTGGCACCTCGGTCATGACCATCTTGTCCCATTTTCGCAACCATTATTCGAGGTCTTCGACCTTCTATTTCTGAAAATTCGTCAGCTTTTTGTTTCGCTGTCTCAAAGTCTGCATCTTTCATAGATTCACTTGAATATACACCGCTTATTGATCGTATCTTAGCCTCATAGCGTCCAAAGCTTTTCTCCATTGCATCTGAGATCTCTCCAAGACTAGCTCTATTTCTTGCACATTCTACTGCGTGCTCCAGAAGATTACCATTTCCAGATCTCGCGACTTCTTCAAGTTTTTGTAGAGATGCGTTCACTTTTGCATCATCTCTTTCCGTTCTCAGTTTTTCCAATCTTCGAAGTTGAGACTCCCTTACTTTGGTATTATCAACTTCTAGTATGTCTATAGGATCTTCTTTGTCAAGCTTATATCGATTAACACCGACTAAGATCTCTTTACCTGCGTCTAATCGAGCCTGTTTTCTTGCTGCAGCCTCTTCAATTCTCATTTTCGGAACTCCTGTCTCGATCGCTTTGGCCATTCCTCCAAGTTCCTCTACTTCTTGTATTAGATCCCAGGCTTTATCAACTAATTCAGAAGTTAATTTTTCAACGTAGTAACTACCTCCCCATGGATCGATGAAATCCGTTATTCCAGTCTCTTCCTGTAAGTAGATCTGCGTATTTCTGGCGATTCTAGCAGAAAAGTCAGTTGGTAAGGCAATTGCTTCATCAAGTGCATTCGTATGTAATGACTGTGTACCTCCGAAAACGGCACCCATCGCCTCAATACAAGTTCTTGCTACATTGTTGAAAGGATCTTGTTCGGTTAAACTCCATCCGGAAGTTTGACAATGTGTTCTTAAAGCTAAAGATTTCGGATTTTCGGGATCAAATTGTTTAACGATCTTTGACCATAAGAGTCTACCTGCTCTCATTTTCGCGATCTCCATGAATTGATTCATTCCAATTCCCCAGAAAAAGCTCAACCGTGGTGCAAATTCATCAATTTTAAGTCCTGCCTTGATTCCGGCACGAATATACTCTAAACCGTCTGCTAAAGTATATGCCAATTCAATTGCAGCAGTTGCACCAGCCTCTTGCATATGATATCCGGAAATGGATATAGAATTGAATCGAGGCATGTGGTTCGAAGTGTATTCGAAAATATCCGAGATGATCTTCATAGAAGGAAGAGGAGGGTAGATGTAAGTGTTCCGCACCATGAATTCCTTCAGAATATCATTCTGGATCGTTCCTGATAGGTCTTTTTTGTCAACACCTTGTTCTTCGGCTGCAACAATATAAAAAGCCATGATCGGGATCACAGCTCCGTTCATCGTCATAGAAACCGACATCTTATCCAAAGGAATATCATCAAAAAGGACTTTCATGTCAAGGATAGAGTCAATAGCTACTCCAGCTTTTCCTACATCACCAACAACTCTTTCGTGGTCAGAATCATATCCTCTGTGTGTAGCAAGATCAAAGGCTACGGATAACCCCTTTTGACCTGCCTTTAAATTTCGTTTATAAAATGCATTTGATTCTTCTGCGGTAGAGAATCCTGCATATTGTCTGATCGTCCACGGTCTGGCAGTATACATTGTTGTATATGGTCCTCTTAAGTAAGGAGGAATTCCAGAAACGAACTTCTTCTGTTTTAGATTTGAAATATCATTGTGCTGATAAAAAGATTGAAGTGTGATCTTCTCTGCAGTTTCCATCGTCTCAGTTGAAGATCCTTCAGCTGATCTTTCATTCGACACTCTCGATCGTTTTGTAAAATCTACTTTTTCCATTACGCTTCAACTTTTACGATGTTTTCAAGAATCAATGCCTCACCGAATGGGGTATTTGGTAATTCTCCCCATTGATCAACCGGATCTTCATTATTGAAGTACTTGTTTACTCCAATATGGGTAAATTCCTTTGATTCAATAAGTTCTATTCTTTTTGATCTAGTCTTTTTAATTTGCTCATTGTATGAATTTCGATCTCCAGCTTCTAGAAGTTGGAATAGTTCCCAGGCATGATCAGCAACCTTTTCTGTTAAGTTCTCGATACTATATGAACCACCGCTCGGGTCAATGACTTTATCCATGTATGATTCTTCCTTGAGCAACAAACCAATGTTCGTGGCAAGGCGTTGGGTTTTTTCCAGCTTAGGGTTATTCGCGTACCAATTGTAAGGCAAAACAGTCAATTCGTCAACACCTCCAATAACTGCAGATAGTGCTTCTGTGGTTTGCCTTAAAAGATTTGTATGTGGATCATTCAGCGATTTATTTACAAATCCGGTTTGGGCTTCGATATAAGCTTTTCCCATCGATTTATCATCAGAATAACCCTGAACAACACTATACCATAAGCTTCGAAGCGCACGAACCTTTGCTATTTCAAAAAAGTAATTACCTCCAATTCCCAATTTGAACTTGATCTGTTTAACTGCTTTTTCAACTGGTAATCCCTGCGAAATGAGCTTGTACAACTGTTCATGTCCTAAATGTAAGCACCATGCGATCTCTTGAGCAACATTTCCTCCGTACATCTGAACGTTGGCTCCATCTATCGTAATACTGTTCCCCACGTCAAGAAGAAGTTTTGAAGTCTCAAGTGAAGTTTCTAATGAAATTTTGTGATCTGTCGACCCGAAATTGTTCTCAAGCCATGTTTGCTGATCAGCGGTATGGTATACAAATGTTGTAATGATATATTCGAAACCAATTCCTTTAACTGCGAGATCACAATCCTCGGCGGAAAAATTGTTTAGGTCTATTCGAAGACCGTCTGCACCATTCATTAAATGATGTAGTGCCAGTTTATTTGTCGTTTCTGCTGTGGATGCAGGAATAGCAACCTTATTGACCCAGTTATTATTATTCGTGCTTTTACCACGTAAATAGGGTGGGGTATTAGGTATTCCTTTATTGTCAGCATCTCCTTTCGAAAATGCATAAGCCTTATAGGATATGTTTTCGATCGGATGATCATATTCCAGAACATCTTCTGGTTTCTTGCCTTTAAGGTCTTTAACAACCTTTTCCATCCATTCAGAGGGCTCTGTACCCGAGAAATCACTGTAAAAATCACTCATCACAAGGAATTAATCTGTTTGTTCAAAAGTAGCAATTTATTTGTGATAGGTATCCTTATTTCATCGACTCAATTCACCTTTCAACATAAAAAAATCCTCGACCAAAACTGATCGAGGATAACAACTTGAACTATGAGTACCTAATTTACTCAGCTATTGCATGAGTGCTTTCTTCTTGCTGTGCAAGTGTCCAATCATCTGTTGATGTAGATTGGATCCAAGTTTTTCCACGTTTTTTATATACCTGTATGGATACGCCAAACTCTTCTTCAAAATGTTTTTCGAGATTACTGGTTTTTGTATTTCCATGTATGCTTATTGGTTTCATTGATCCTTCTTTTCGAATATCTTTCAACCTGAATGCATCATCATAGATAGCAGACTTAGGGCTAGCCTGACCTACATCATGATGTTTTTCAAAGAATTCTATTTTCAGATTTGGAAATTTATTATTGAATTGATCCTTAATATCCTTTAAGGTCATGAAATCGTTATCTATTTCTATCGTCGTACTCATGTTTAATCATTTTATGTTTAGAACAAAATTAGGTTGAGATTGTCGAATAAAACAAGAAGGATATCAAGAATAAAGATGATATTTATCATAAATTGAGAAATATGAGAAACGTAATTATTTTCAGTACAGCGATATGTGCAATTAGTCTTGTTGGATGTCAGGTCCGTCCTGAAATAGGGGAGGTTAATAGTACAAAGAATTCGGAAAAATTAGAGTCTACTACTTATGAACCTGAAAATAAGCAGCAGAAATCCTATGACTTGAGTTACTTTGGTGGAGAAGCGGAAGTTTCAACTTACAGCTTGAAAAGAGCTCGTTATAATGACGTTCACCCAGGTGAAGCGGTCCTGATATTTGTAACAGAACCATTTTTATCTGATGAACAAGTTAAGCTCGAACGTGGAAGTTCAGAACAAAAGACTTCAATTTTGAAATTGAACAAGATAGAGCGTTTTACCACAGGAGTTTATGATTACAGTATGTATACATCTGTTTTCACACCGATTGAGAAGTTCAAACCAGAACATCCACTTAAAGTTACTTTCTCATCACAAGATTGGTGTGGTCAGGCTTTTGCTCAAATAAATAATTCAAATGGCTATGAATATCAGCACAATTCTTACTTCCAGGCTGAGGGGGATACCTCTTATCATTTGGAATACACCTTTGTAGAAGATAATTTATTTAATCTTGCCCGAATTGATGATCAGATGCTACCTGTAGATGAATTTCAGATCTTACCATCTCAATCTTATGTAAGAACTGCGCATATTGAATACAAGCCTTACGAAGCGATTGGAAGTAAAAGTATTAATGATACTTCGCTCATTTACAACTACGAGATTCCTGAATTGAAAAGAAGTGTAAGAGTGTTTATGGACCCACAGGATCATAATAAGATATTGAAATGGACCGAGACATATCCAACCGTCTTCGATGGAAAGCTAAGGACCTCTGAATACAATCTTAAAGAATCAAGAAAAATTCCTTATTGGCGTCTAAACTCTCGATCAGATGAGATTCGGCGTGAAAATTTGAGGATAGAAACTACTTTTTCAGAGTAGGTATAAAGCTTAAAATATACTAAAAAATTATGAAAAACGCTTGATTTTGGCTATCTTGCAAAAAACCTGAATATTAAATTCAGTTTACAATTAATTAAAATTAAATATCCTATGGGAAGACCTCCAACAAAACCAGCAAAATTAAAAGATGGTTTTTATATAGAAGTAAGAAATGAAGGTTCGAAAGCTAACGGTATCAAGATCAGAAGAGATACTAAAGAAGAAATGATGATGGCCGTTGAGGATTACAGTCGAATTAAGGATGTTAATATCCTCGGTGAGCTTAAGAACGATAAATGGGTTGACAAGAAAGAGAAGAAGAAAAAACTTAAAAAATAACCCAAGATTTAGAAAAATTAAAGTCCTTCGAACTGAAGGGCTTTTTTTATGTTTGTAAGATATGGGAAAAGCAAAACCTTTTATTCCGTGGATCATTCTATTTGCCCTACTATTAGGTAGTATTCCAGTGATCTTAAGCTATAAAGGAGTTACGGTTGCCAAGACCATAGGAGTCTTAGTGGTTGTGTCTATTATTGCAGCATTGTGGATCTGGAGAATCAACACAAGGAGAAAGTCTGATCGCAATGAGCGTGTTAAACTTACAACAAATGATCGTTTCTGGTTGAAAGACCATATACCTTTTTATAATGGCTTGAGTAATGAGGATAAAAAGATCTTTGAAGATCGAATAGGGATTTTTTTGGCAGATATCACTATAACCGAGATAGGAGAGGAGGTAGCGAATAAATCAACCTGTCTTTATGTTGCTTGTAGTGCAGTGATAGCGTATTGGGGATTGCCATATTGGAATTATGGAGTGTTGAGAGAAGTTTTGGTTTACCCTTCAAATTTTGATCCATCGAATGAATTAAACAAGTTAGGTATCGTTGAAGGTAAAGTTCACCATGGAGGATTGATGAATAATACAATGATCTTGTCGCTTCCTGCTTTAGAGAAAGGATTTCAGATCGACAATGATAAAAAGAATGTTGGGGTTCATGAATTCGCTCATCTATTGGACAAATCAGATGGATCTATTGATGGTATGCCACCATTGATGGGAGAGGAGGATCGAGAATTATGGACGAAATTGATGGAAAAAGGAATAAAGGATATCAAGGCAGGAGATTCGACCATACCTGATTATGGATCGACCAACAATGCTGAATTCTTTGCTGTAGTATCTACTTACTACAAGGAATGTCCGAAATTATTAAAGGTTAAACACCGTCAGTTGTATGAGTTGATGGAGCGATACTATAATAGTTGAAGAAAAAGTATTTAATAAAAAAAGCCAGCTTCCGTTGAAACTGGCTTTTTTTTGCGCTAAACTATACTACAAAAAAACTATTTACTTGCCTTGTATTCCGTAGTAGAGTGCTTTAACTCTATTCAATAGCTTTATTAGCTTTGACTTAGGATATGGTATATTTTAAATATCTATTTCAATGTGCTTTGATGCTAATTTACCGTAAATACAGTCTTAGTCAAGATTAAAAAGCTAAATCAACGTTAGAGATGAGTGAATAGCTCGTTTAAATGAGTAAACGACATAATAGGTAGAGCTCATAATAAAAAAAGCCATCAATTTTGATGGCTTTAGTCTAGTTTTGGCTGAAATATTAAAATCTCATTCCAGAGCCCATCATACCTCCAGCTACAAATCCAAATATTAAACTGAGGACAAAGAGTACGATCATAAGAATTACGGTTGTTTTCCAAAATTTATGAAAATTCTCTGCGAATTTATCAAGATCGAACTTAGACTGACTTGCTGCTTGTCCTTTCATTAGCAGCAAATAACTCAAGTAACCGTAAACACCGGCCATGATCAAATATAGAATACCACCTACTGGGAATACAAGGAACATCCCTATCGAAGCTAGTAAGATAAAACCACCAGCTACAAATCCAAGTATTGCAACAGCTTTTACCCAGCCTGAACCTTGATTTAAATTTGTTTTTGCCTCTGAAGAGATTCCTGTCTCCATCTTTTCTACGTTGTCATCTAAATTTTCCATAAGTATTGTTTTAGTAATAAAAAAAAGCTACTCCAAAGGAGTAGCTTGTAATATAGCTAATTTTTCAATTCTAATTGTTAGAATTTTCTAGTCCTTCTCTTAACGCGTCCTGGATTTCTTGGTTGTTTTGAAGTTCTTGCATCATATCACCAGCCGCACCAGCAGCAGTACTCCATACAATTGCGATTAGAATCCATAAAATAAGATAAAGTGCTAAACCTATAATTCCTGTTACCATTCCTCCTGTAGCAGCTCCTTTACCGCCCATGTTTGGATCAGCTTTTATCTTTTTCTTAGCAACAGCTGCTAGAATAATTGCTAAAATACCAGTGATGATACCTAAAATTCCGGCTAGAATCCAACCTAAAGCGATTGATACAATCCCCAAAACAAGAGATGCAGTCGCCATTCCATTACTTTTTGGTGCTCCTGTTGCTGCACCTGTGTTTTCGTTTTCACTCATAGTTATTAGTTTTTATGATTACAGTTCCAAACATAGTGATTTTTTTTTAACAAAATTTAGTAACCTGGTTTTTTGTGTTTTATTGCTCGCGTGATTGGTTTAAAGTATTGATATATAGAGGGATGTAGGCGTTCTAAAGTTATTCACAAAATAGTTGTGTATAAGCCGCACATGGTCCTCTAGACTAGTTTTCAAGATTTTCGCTAAACTTTTAAGCAAACAGAAAAAACTACTATTTATGAAAAAAATGAAGAATTTATTCCTTGGAGCAGCTGTATTAGCTGTTGCTGCATCATGTTGAGGTGGAACTGATTATGGCGTCTGCTGCAAAAGCAATGTGTGACTGCATGGATGAAAAGGCTGCAGAGGAAAAAGGTGACATTGATCTAGGTCCTGAAGTTGATTACGCTTCTTGTGCGTTGGAAGTAACAATTTCTGAAAGTGTTGATCTGAATACTGAAGATTTCACAAAACAATTGGAAAAGGACTGTCCAGATCTAGTTGATCTTCACAAAGATTACATGAAGGAGTAATCGACATTAGTTTACAAAACTGAAAAAGCCGAAGGTATTCCTTCGGCTTTTTTTGTCATTAATATCTTTCTAGTCAATGATCTCTATCTTTTCGATAGCATCATCAACTCTAATTTTATCGATAACATCAACACCTTCAACCACTTTTCCAAAACAAGTGTGGTTACCGTCCAGGTGAGCTGTGTTATTGCGACTGTGACAAATGAAGAACTGAGATCCTCCTGTGTTTCTTCCAGCGTGAGCCATTGATAGAACACCTCTGTCATGATACTGATTGTCTCCGTCTAGTTCACAATCAATAGCGTAACCTGGTCCTCCTGTACCATTTCCTTTCGGGCAACCTCCTTGGATCACAAAGTCTGGAAGTACTCTATGCCAAGTCAGTCCATCGTAAAATCCATCTTTCGATAATTTCACAAAATTCTCAACGGTTTTTGGTGCATCCTGCTCATAGAACTCCACCTTCATCTCACCGCGATTTGTTTTTATTATAGCGTGCATATTCTGAAATTTTTCGCGAATTTAACGAAAACCTATCGCATTCAAAAACCAGCTCAATTGAAAATGTATCTTCCATTACAATTAGAAAACAATATGCTATTAACTTTGTCTTCTACTTGAACATATTCATCGTGAAAAAGTAAAAAATGCATAAGGAAACCGTTGAGAGATCGAAAACAGGACATTTTACTGAAACAGCCATTAAACTCGTCGAAGAACAATCTTTTTTTAAAGAGTTGATTAATCAGCCTTTTTCAAAAGAAAACCTGAAGAAACAGTCAGAGGAGAAGCTCGAATACTTTACGAGTGAAAAACGAGAAATGATCGTTAATGTTCTTCAATTGCAATTAAATGAATTTAACAACGGAAAAGTAAATGCGAATCTTGATTTACTAAAAGATGAGAATACGGTTACTATAACGACAGGGCATCAATTGAATCTTTATTCTGGACCTCTATATGTTATTTACAAGATCATGCACGTGATCAAACTTGCAAAAGAGATGAACGAGTATGATAGTGATCACAACTATGTTCCTTTGTTTTGGATGGCTACGGAGGATCATGATTTTGAAGAGATCAATCATTTTCACTTGTTTAATGATACGCTAACCTGGCAAACTGATCAATCAGGACCTGTTGGTCGATTTACTCTCGATGAATTTGATGCTACTAAAGCTGAACTTCTGGAGAAGTTTCAGAATAATGAAGAGTTTGCTAATTACTTGAATCATTTCTATACTGATGGTAGCCTGGCAGAAAGTACTCGTGAATTCATCATGGATCTATTTTCTGACTATGGATTGATTATTCTTGATGCTGACGATCGTAGACTTAAATCTTCGTTTGAACCAGTTATGCGTAAAGATATTGAAGAGCAATTCTCGATCGATGATGTTAATAGAAATACTAAGGTATTAGAGGGGTTAGGAATGTCAGGACAAGTGACTCCACGTCCAATTAATCTGTTTTACATCACAGATCAGCAAAGAGATCGAATAATTCCTGAAGGGGATAAGTTTAAGATTGGGGAAGATTCGTTTTCAAAGCAGGAAGTATTAGATCTTCTCTCTAACCACCCCGAACGATTTTCTCCAAATGTTGTCCTTAGACCAGTTTATCAGGAATTCATATTACCTAATATGTGTTACGTTGGTGGAGGAGGAGAGATGGCTTATTGGTTGCAACTAAAAAGTGTTTTTGATACACTTGAAATTCCATATCCAGTTATTCAGGTTAGGAATTCAGTTCAATTCATTGATGGTATTGCTTTGAAGAAGATGAAAAAGCTAGGTTTAACCATGGATGATATCTTTAATGGAATTCATCAAGTTAAAAAACAGTTTGTTTTAGACAATGAATCGGAGTCGCTTGACTTTACTGAAATAAAAGAACTCAAGGATCGACTTTCTTCTTCGATCGAATCTGTTGTTGAATCAGTGGATAAAGGACTTGAAGGGTATGGTAAAAGTGAAGTCACTAAGCTCAATAAACAAGTTGACGGGATAGAACAAAAGCTAATTCGTCACCAGAAGAAAAAGCACGATGACGCAATGAATCAAATTGATAATTTGTTTGAACGACTTTTCCCCGCGGACGGTTTACAAGAGCGATACGATAATGTTATTCCTAAGCTTGTAAGGTACGGCAAGGAAGAACTGATGAGAGGTCTTTATCAACATATGGACCCCTTTGAAAATGGATTGATCTTGATCTATGAAGATTGATTTATTCAAGTTCTAGGTCAAGAGTGATACCGTGATCGTAATCGTAACATGTTACATCACAGTTCTCGAATGATTTACGATTCAAGCGATCTCCATCAACTGCGATAATGGTAATTTCTCCATCACTATATTCAGCTTCGGCTGAATAATCTGTATTTACGGGTAGAAGATAAGTTTCCTCCGATAAAGTAGTTGTAAAGCTATCAAAAAGCTGACCGTCATCAACATCACCAACATATAATCTAACTTTAACTGGAGAACCATCGGGTGAGTCAGAAAGATGAAGAGTAACATATAGAGTTTCTGGAGGTTGTGTATAACATACTGCGTTAGGATTACATTCTCCTTCACCATCGTTATCTTTAAAACATCCACTCAAAATGAATGTTACTGATAGGATCAAAGTTGTATGTAAGATCGATTTCATTATTCTTCTCTGTTTTTATTAAAAAATAAACTTATCGTAAAGTCGATCATATTTGAAGATCTCTCGCTTCCATCGTCAAGAAAAAGATATCCAAGTGAAAGTCTTGCGTTTTTGAACTCCCAGGAAGCTCCTGCTCCTGGCGCGATCAGAAAGCGTTGGTTTAAACTTTCAGATAAACCTCTGTAATTTGCGTATAAATAACCGAACTTACCTTTAGCATAAGCTCCGACACGATTTATGTTATCACCTTTAGAATACTCCAGGAAATAAAACCGCTTTTCAAGATCTATAGAAAATAACGTTATACGCTCTCTATATTGATAATAGAGATTTTCATTCTGTTCATCCTGAAAGCGTACTTTCTTTAAATAAGGTCTAAAGCCAATATTAAAAGATGCACTGAAATCATAGCCGGTTTCTTCAAGCCCCAGTCCAAAGCTGAAGAGGATGTCTGAACCGTTAAAGTAGGTCTCAGCATTTATTCCAAAATGTGGTTGAAAATATGAAACCTGAAAAGGGTTTCTAGTGTACATCTGAGCTTTCGATGAAAAAGAAACACTCATTAAAAAAATGAGAGCAAAGAGGGTGTACAAAAGTCGATTTGTCATTTCATGTGCTTTGAACACAAAGAAACGCAGAAAATTACTAAAAACAAAAAAGGTATCTATGACATATTTCTTTCCTTCTTGATGTTTTCGTAAGCGTCTTGAATACGCTGAAATTTTTCTTTGGCACCTTTTTGATATTCTTCACCCATTTGAGAGACTTTATCCGGGTGGTAACGTACAGCCATTTTGCGGTAGGCTTTCTTAACTTCTTGGTCTGAAGCATCTTTTGAAATCCCAAGTATCTTATAATCACTTTCAGTATCCCTATGGAACATATTCTGAACACTGGTGAAATCCATACGAGGAACACCCATCAGGTTCGCAATTCTCTTTAAAACATCCATTTCGACTTGAGAGACATTGCCATCAGCTTTCGCAATACCGAAAAGATAATGTAAGAGTTGAACCCTTACTTCAGTTTGAGTTCTTCTTCGAATATCTGTACATATTTCCTCTAATGGGAGTGCTTGTTTCTGGTCAATAAATGACTTAAGTGTTTGTAAGTGTCGTTGATTGAATTGCGGACCGAATTGCTGGCGCAGAAATGCTTTTACAAATTCTAATTCTGATTTTTTGATCTTGTCATCTGCTTTCATGACAGCAGCAGATAACGCAAGCAACATTGTCGGGAAATCGTAGCGTTGTGATTGACGTTGATAGAATTCGAAAATGTCTTGTGCAGAGGAGTAGCCGCCTTGACCTCCCTGGCCACCTTGCTGATTCACATATTTTGCTGCGCGTTGAAAATTGTCAATAAAGGCTCCAAAAAGGAAGCCGAGTATTGCACCAAAAATACGGAATCCAGTTAGGTAAAACCCTAATCCTGCTCCGATCCATTTAAAAATTCCATTCATATGCTTAAAAAAAGGGCGGAGACTTGCTCCGCCCTCAAAGTATTAAATTAATTCTATGCTTCTGTTTACAAAGTCAGTTAAAGCTTCACCTTTTAACATTCCTTGTGATAACATAGCTAGATCTGTAAGTTGTTTTGCTTTTTGAGATTGCTCATCTTCTTTAGCGTTCAGAACTTCAGATATTTTAGCATGATTGCTATTCACTACTAGATTGTATGTTTCTGGGAAAGCTCCCATAAATCCAGCTCCTCCCATTTGCTGTTGCTCTTGCATTCTTCGGATGAACTCTGGCTGTGTGACTACAATCGGAGCTTCAGATTCAGACATGCTTTCGAATTGGATCTTAAACTTGTCTTTATTGACCACACCTTCGAATACAGGCTTTAACTTCTCCTGATCTTCTTCACTTAATTTAGAAGGAATGTCTTCATCCTTTTTGATCAAGTTATCAAGTGTATCTGCATCAACTCTTGCGAAACTAACGTTTTCAAATGTTGTCTCCATCTTCTGAACCCAATGAGGAATTAGTGGTCCTTGTAATTCAAGAACTTCGTAACCTCTCTCTTTCGCTGCTTTCACGAAGCTGTACTGTTCTTCTTTGTCGTTTGTGTATAAGAATACAGTTTTACCATCTTTATCTGTCTGAGTATCCTTAACCTTTTCCTTGAATTCTTCAACTGTAAAGAACTTGTCTTCAGTAGATTTAACAAGGTGGAACGCTTTTGCTCTATCTGCAAATTTATCATCAGACAACATTCCATATTCAGAGAAGATTCTTAGATCATTCCATTTACTTTCAAAGTCCTCACGATCCTGATTGAACATCTGCTTTAACTTATCTGCTACTTTCTTTGTAATGTGAGCAGAAATCTTCTTCACATTCCCATCGCTCTGTAAGTATGAACGCGATACGTTCAATGGAATATCAGGTGAATCGATAACTCCATGAAGTAAAGTCAAGAATTCCGGTACGATCTCCTCAACATTATCTGTAATGAATACCTGATTAGAATAAAGTTGGATCTTATTACGCTGTACCTCAACATTTTCCTTGATCTTAGGGAAGTATAGAATTCCTGTAAGGTTAAAAGGATAATCAACGTTCAGGTGAATGTGGAATAAAGGCTCCTCGAAGGTCATTGGATACAACTCTCTGTAGAATCCCTTGTAATCCTCTTCTTTTAATTCACTTGGCATGATCGTCCAAGCTGGGTTCGTATTATTTACTTGATCAGGAACTTCTTTCGACACCTGTTTTACATTCCCTTCGTCATCTTTTTCACCAGATGGGTCGTCTTCCTGGATCGTTTTTGTTCCGAAAATAACTGGGATAGGTAAGAATTTACAGTATTTATCAAGTATTCCTCGAATTCTTGCTTCTTCTAAAAATTCTTTTGATTCCTCAGTAATATGAAGAACGATGTCTGTACCTCTCTGATCTTTTTCGATCTCTTTAATTGTGTACTCAGTAGTACCATTACTTTGCCATTGTACTGCTTGCGCATCATCGTATCTTCCTAGTGTTTTGATCTCAACATTGTCTGCAACCATAAATGCAGAATAGAAACCGAGCCCGAAGTGACCAATGATCGACTCTTTGTTGTCTGATTCCTTATACTTCTGAACGAATTCCTCTGCTCCGGAAAATGCGATCTGGTTGATGTACTTATCGATCTCCTCAGCTGTCATACCAATACCGTAGTCGCGGATGGTAAGTGTTTTTGCATCTTTATCTAATAGTATTTCAACCTTCAGATCTCCAATCTCTTTGTCGTACTCTCCATTCTTAGCAAGAACTTTAAGTTTTTGAGAAGCATCGACTGCATTGGATACCAACTCTCTTAAAAAGATCTCATGATCTGAATACAGAAACTTTTTAATGATCGGAAAAATATTCTCCGTTTGTACGTTAATATGACCTGTTTTCATCAGTTTTTACATTTTTAATTTGACAATTCACCTAGGTCAAGCATTATGCCAATTCCAGGATTCTGCCAAAATGACAAGAAGCACTCAAAATGGATGGATATATTCTGAAAATTGGTCATAGTTCTCCTAAAAAGATTAATTAAATTTGCAGGTATGTGGATCTCCATTTCTATTGTTGTAGCAGTCGTAATACTTTCAGTTGTCCTATGGATCGTTTATAATCAGTTGGTAGCTGCAAGAGAATCTATCGATGAGGCGTTGAGTGGCATCGATATAATGCTCAAAAAAAGGTTTGACCTTATTCCTCGTTTAGTGGAGATCGTTAAAGGATACAGTGATTATGAGTCCGAAGTTTTCCAGCGAGTTACGGAATTACGACAGGAACAAGGTGACGATATGATCAAGACAGAGAAAGAAGATGCAGGATTGAATTTAGTGAGTAGATCCATTCGTGTGAATTATGAAAATTACCCTGAACTCAAGTCTGACAAACAGTTTTTGGAATTAATGAAAGAACTGTCTGAAGTTGAAGATGAACTTGCTATGTCCAGACGATATCTTAACGGAACGATTCGCGACTATAATACGAAGATCGATGTTTTCCCGAATGTCATTGTTGCGAAAATGTTTGGCTTTAGAGAACGTTCATTTTATGAAATTGAATCTTTCGAAAGAGAACCTCAAAAAATATTCGAATAATGCGAATTATATTAACGCTATTACTGATCATCTTTTCTTATACAGCTTTTTCCTACGGAATTAATTTCGAGCGAATAAAAGAGTTTCACAGCGAGATCGATATTCAGGAAGATGGAAGTGTTCAAGTCACTGAGAGAATTAAAGTTTATTCAAAAGGTATAACGATAAGAAGAGGAATATATAGAGATATTCCGCTAAACTTTGAATTACCTGAAGGTGAAATACGTCAGGAACTGAATGTATTGGAGGTAACCAGAAATGGAGGTGAAGAACCATTTAGAACTGAGTATATTGAAGGTGGGATAAGAATATATATTGGTTCAAAATCGAAGTTTATTCGCAATGGATACCATTTGTATAATTTGAAATACACGCTCGATCGAACGATCTATGAGCACGATGGTGTAGCTGAATTACTCTGGAATGTCAATGGCAATCATTGGGATTATGTAATTGATACTTTGTCTGCGGTGGTAAAAACCCCAAATAATGCTGAGATCATCGAGTTTGATGGTTGGTCTGGAGCATACGGAAATTCTTCAAACAAAGATTTCGTATCAAGATCACTTGGAACAGGTGAACGGTTATTCATGTCTGATAAATTAAGCGCTCAGGAGAATTTAACAATTGGTATATCTTTTTCTGATGATGCAATGGTTGAGCCGAGTTTTCTAACTCAATTCACATATACTTTTAGGGACTATACTTTTATCATATTGGGAAGTGTAGGGTTAATATTGACCTTTCTTCTGAATTATTATTTATGGTACAGGTTTGGTGTAGATCCAAAAGAAGGAACGATCATTCCTCAGTTTTATCCGCCAAAAGATTGGAGTCCTGCAGAGATCTCGTATTTATTGAATGAAGGTAAAGCAGATGATAATTTCTTTGCGTCTCAACTATTACAACTTGCTGTCAAGGGGCATGTTAAGATTACTAAGAAAGGAGATAGTTTTATTTTCAGTCTGACAGACAAAAAGACAAGGAAAAAGAAACTTTCAGACCTGGAAGCCGGCTTTTTAGATCGACTCATAGGCTTGAAGTCATATATCGTTCTCAATAAAAAGTATAACTCCAGAGTTGAAAGAGCTAACAACTATTTGATCAATAAGATCGAGAAACGCCAAAAAGGAGTTTACTACAGAAAGAATCGGAATTTAGCAGCGCTTCAATACATAATACCGATTGCAACCATAGTTGCTATGTTTTTTGGATATCATTTCTATGAAGGAAGATTCTGGATCATTCCTATCTGTGGTGTGTTATTCGTTGTGATGAACATCATATTTCTAAAACTCTTTTATCAGCCAACCAAGGAAGGACGTAAAATACTCGATCATATTTTTGGACACAGAAGATATATCAAATACGCAGATGAATTGAGAATTAATGCTGTGAATAAACCAGATATGAATTTTGATCATTTTGAGAAAAATCTTCCGTACGCTATTGCTTATGGTATGGCGGATAAGTGGGCACAACAATTCCCTGCGAAAGAACTTGAAGATCAGTATAGATCAAGCTCATACTATATGGATGGATATTCATTCCACCGATTGGCTTTTATAGGCGTATTGGCTTCAACTGCGTCAAGTGCTTCTGTTCCTCCTTCATCAGCTGGTAGTGCTGGAGGTGGTTTCTCAGGAGGAGGAGGGTTTTCTGGTGGTGGTGCCGGAGGTGGAGGAGGAGGTGGTTGGTAGTATCTATTCAATTGTTTGAATAACACTATCCATTTTCTCATTTGGTACAGTTAGAGACAGTACATAATGCTCTAACTCCCACTTTGAATCGTTATACTGAAATACCCCTGAACCACGGCAAGTACCCATCCAGGTTGATAATAACTCATCAAACCAAACAACCTGTTTACTTCGTGAAATGTAAATGTTTCTGTCAGTGGCTTCAAATGACCAAGCTTTTCCTTTGTCAAAATATGGTTTTGAAAAAGTTTTGAATTCTTCAACTGTCCAGATCTCTTTTTGATCTGTCCCAATATAAATTCCGTTTGGAGAGAATAGATCAAAATAAGGTTTGAATTTTGCATTGGCAGCGTTCAGATGCCAATCATCAAGGGATGTATTGATGGTCTTCTTGATTTGCTCCGGAGAGGCAGGTTGAAACTCCATTTCAGTACTACAACCGAATAGACCTATAAGTGCGGCTAAAAGAAGAAATCTCATATCAATAGTTTTAACAAACATACAAACTATTGATCAGAGGACTATTATTTTTGAATTGGTGATTTAATTGGTTGTTTTATCTCTTTTGCATTTATAAACTCACCATTGGCGCCAAGTTGCACGATACCATCATCAAATGACATTCCTTTTGACTTGTTTGCTTTTTCCCAGGGGGGAATGAATCTCTTTCTTACTATCATAATTCCTAAGTTTATTATTAAGATAGCAAGAATGATTCCGTTTTTAGTCTTAAATGCTTTAACAGTTTATTCTACTGAGTGAATGCTAGTATATACTGATTAAAGTGTTTCTATCAGGAATTCGAGGAAACAACTATTAGCACTGCAAGCTGATTATTTAGCCCCATAATAGGTGTTGCAGTTTCAAAAGAGTCCTTATTTTCAACGAGTTTGATGTCCGCTGTTTTTAACAATTCTTCCTTTTGGTATTTAGTGTTTTCGTCTTTTTTATTGGTGCTCAATAAAACTTTTCCACTTTTATGATTGACTAACATGATCTTTTCAATTCCAGGTTGTTTCAGTACCTGAAGGAAATATTGATTAACCTGATCCATATTCTCGTCGATCATTTCACTGCGAACAGCAAGAGCCAAAACCTGGGCTTGTTCTTTTGTTTTCTGCTTTTTGAGATCAAACATCTTCGCTTCGTGATCTTCCTTTAGAGTTGTGATCTCTTCCGCATGCTCTTTCTTTAATTGATGATTGGCAATCCATCCCCAGAGAACACTGACTATTAGTAAAACGAATAGAAAAAGTTTTAAAAAGTGCTTTTTCCAAAACGGAGTTGACTGTTCAGGTTTGTTGTCTTTCTTTTCTACTTTTTTAGAAGGTGTGTTATCGCTCATTGTATCTTTAGTTTAATCAACACTTTTTAATGTAAGACTTCCTTTTGGATTTTCAAGTATTAACTTACCACTTTTCAATGTATAAACTACAGGACCTGATCTAAGAATGTTAAGGATCTTGTTTTCTATATCTGACACATCAGCACAATACATCTTCGTAGACGCTAAAGGAGCAATGTTCATTTTATTATATTCAAACTTCATCTGTCCATTTACTTGATTACATCCAGCAAATCCTCCAAAATGCTTTGTTTCTAAATTGATCTCGAAATGAGGGATGTCTTTTGGAAACTTATCTGCATTCAATGCTTTTTGATCGATCGCTTCAACAGCCCAAACTCCATGAAGTTTTGGGTTACCTCTGTAATATCCGCAGCTACTGTAATTCGTACCGTCTTTTTTATCTTTATTGCGCAGCATTACATCCACATTCTTTCCATTATTCCCGCAATCTACAATATCAATGCTCAATCGAAGAATATGGCTATTACTTTTAGCAGAGATTCCTACGACATCCGCTCCCTGTGCCACATGCAGCTCATCAACGTCACCAGAGAACTTAAGTCCTTTATTAATATCTTCAAAATAAACTTTGCTATCGAATTGAACACGAAGTATCCAGGAAGAATCAGGAGCTTCAGCATAAAAGTCGGATAGTTTCTTACTAATTAATTCAGCGTCTTCACTAGTATTATCATTTGAGCTCATGCCATCTTTTGAATTGCCGCAGGAAAAGAATAGTCCTGCAACTAGGAGTAATAATATAGAATAGTATGTTGTTTTCATTTCCTTTAATATATGGTTACGCGATAGGACTAAAGATAATTATTTTTATCAAGGTCAAGCCATTCCAATGTGGAATTCGCGAAAATATCCTCTTTCGTTTGCTGTGATAGATCACTTTCTTCAATGAACTTCCCGATATCCAGGTCTCCAAGAGGGAAGGGGTAATCTGAACCTAAACAAACCCTGTTACTTACTTGAACATTAAGGATGTATTTTAGCATATCAATATCATGTGTGATACAATCTACCCAAAATTTACCCAGATATTCTCTCGGATTAACCTTGTTATCGATTGCAACGAGATCAGGTCTGCAATTAAAACCATGCTCAATTCTGCCAATAGTTGGGATAAATGAACCTCCTGCATGAGAAAAACACACGCGCAGATTTGGTAAACGCTCAAGCGTACCGCTGAATATCAATGAACACGCTGCTCGAGAAGTTTCAGCAGGCATACCTACAAGCCAAGGGAGCCAATATTTTCGCATGTCGTCAAAGCCCATCATTTGCCAGGGATGGATCATTACAGCCATGCCTAGCTTTTCACAGGCTTCAAAAATTGGAAAGAATCGCTCTTCGCTCAGATTTTCATTATTGATATTTGATCCGATCTGAATCCCAACCATTCCAAGCTTCTGAATTCGCTCAAGCTCTTTGATCGCAAGATCAGTGTCCTGCATAGGTATAGTCCCTAAACCGATATAGTTCTTCGGGTACTGATTAACTAATTCTATGATGTGATCATTTAAAAATCGGCTTACTTCCAGACCATCTTCTGGTTTTGCCCAATAGCTGAACATTACAGGGATAGTACAAACTACTTGGGTCTGGGTGCTATTTCCTTTATATTCCTCAATGCGAACCTTCTCATCCCAGCAATTCTCTTTTATCGTTCTAAAGTATTTACCTCCTTGCATCATATCAGCAGTGCTTTCATCTTTTTCTTCAAGAAAAATAAAATCACCATATCCGAATTTTTTAGTCCAGTTTGGAAGCGTTTTGGGGATAATGTGGGTGTGCATGTCAATTTTCAGCATGATCTTGTCTTGTTTTAAAATTGTAGCGTGAAAATACCAAAAATAGTTTACGCGTCAAGTTGAAATTGATAAGTAACTTGATGAACAAAACTGGTTATTAACATTATGCTCTTTTTAACATTCTTGTTATGCAGCGAAATAGAAATTCAAAATACTTTAATATTGTAGTTGTATTGTAAAGTTTTAGATCGATATGAAGTCGAAGATTGTTTTTATCATAAGTTCTTTGGTTCTTTTTAGCTGCGGTCCCTCAAGATTTGTTGAGCCACTAGAGAAAGGTGAAAGTGCTATAAGCGCAAGTCTGGGAGGTCCATTAGCAAATATACCTGGTGTAGCGACGATTCCCTTGCCTTTTACATCTATAGGATATGGTAGAGGAATTACGCCAAACATAACAGCGTATGGAAGTTGGTATAGTACAGCAGCGGTTTTCGGAGTAGCTCAATTCGATGCAGGAGCAACAATACGAATGATCGAAGGTCCAAAACAGAAACATGGAGTTTCGATATCACCTGCTTTCAATACTGCATTAGACTTTTATAGTAATAATTTCAAAGTATGGCCCAAGTTTGATGCTAATTATTACTGGAGGTATAATAATAGACAGGAAGTTCAGGATGATCTGCTGACAAAAGGAGGAAAACCTAAAGCAAACCTGCTATATGCTGGTATCGGAACTTGGTTTGAATTAGATGGAACGCGTGCTCATGATGTCAAACAATCAACACGGATCGTTCCTATGCTGAATATTGGTCATGACTTGAATTGGAAAAAGTGGACATTTAAATCTGAATTTAAATTGATAGCTCCATTTTCTAGTAATCAAGACATCGTAGTTGATTATGTAAGTCTCACTGGTGAAAGAGGAGCGACAGGATTATATTTTGGATTTGTAAGAAGATTTTAATTTATTGGTTATGAAATATATAGTATTGTTTATTGCAATCATCACTTTAATGTCATGTCGTAAGAGGTTAGATGATTTTTTGTTCAACAATAGTGAGCTTACATCTTATGAATTGGATAACTATCAAGGTGAGTCAAGTTTAGAACTTCCAATCGGATATTCACTGCCTCAAGGAGATATTCATCAGTTTGATTTCACAATTCAAAGTGAAGGAGAGGAATTAATGATTCAGGCAGTATACGTTGGGGATCTTTCAACAATAGATCAGGATACGGTTATCTTGTATTGTCACGGAAATAGAGATCATATGGATTATTATTGGTCTCGACAAAAACTATATAGCCATTTGGGTTATCAGGGACGATTTGGTGTTCTGATGTTCGATTATCCCGGTTATGGACTTTCTGAAGGGAATCCGACCGAACAAAACATGTATGATGCTACTGAAGGTGCGTTGAGCTGGTTAAAAGACCAAGGTGTTGATAGTGAACAGCTCGTAATGTTCGGATTCTCACTGGGTAGTGCTCCTACTTGTGAGGTAGCGGGTTCAAACGAATTCAGTTTGCAACCGAATAAAATTATTTTGGAGGCTCCATTTGCTAGTAGTGAAGTTATGGTGCAGGATGCTTCATTACTAAATATGCCAGCTTCTTTCTTTGTGGACGTCAAAATTGATAATGCTGAAGAAATAAAGAAATGTCAAGTGCCTTTATTGTGGATGCATGGAAAGGCGGATGACTTTCTTTCGATAAAAACTCACGGTGAGATCGTTTTTGAAAATCATGCTGGTCCCTGGAAGCAAGCACTTAGAGTAGAGGGTGCCGGACATGAAACCGTTCCGGTATTTTACGGAATATCAGAATATAATGATGAAATTCTACAGTTCATATTGACTCCAAATTGATAGAGAATATAGTTCAGTCAGACAGAATTATTAAAAAACCGTTTAAAAAAGCAACTTTAACAAGGTCTTAAGCGTTTGTTAAATACAAAACAGGTTTACAAAAATGAAACATTTAGTTCTATGTTTAGTTTCGGTATTTTTTATACTAACAAGTAATGCCCAACAAACAGTGTGTTTGGGTGATCCAGCTACAATTTGTGCGGGTGACCAAATTACAATTGAGGTTTGTGGTCCATCAGGTAGTAATAATCCTAACGTTATCTTTTTAAATAACGTTACTGAGGTAAATTTGAATGATGACCAATTCTCTCCAGCAGTTCCTATTGGGTTCAACTTTACGTTTTACGGTCAGAACTATAATCAATGTGTTATAGCTTCAAATGGTTATCTAACTTTTGGTCCAGGTAACGCGAATGGATACTCTCCTTGGTCTATAAATAATGCAGCTCCAAATGCAGGTATACCTACCAATGCTGTAATGGGACCTTGGCAAGATTACAATCCTGGAGCAGGTGGATTTGTTGGTTATACGACTATTGGTACTGCACCGAACAGACAATTCATCGCACTTTGGAAAAATGTGATCATGTTTGGTACGCAGCAATTAGGTTGTTCAGCTATCGTTCTGCACGAAGGATCTAATAAGGTTGAGGTATTCCTTGATGAAAAGCCTGTTGTTGCTTGGAACGGTGGAGCCGCAATTGAAGCTACGCACAATGATAATGGTACAATCGCACACGTAGTACCTGGAAGAAATTTCCCAACTCAATGGACTGCTAACCTGGACGGTCAGGAATGGATTCCAAATGGTCCAAATGATTATATACAAAACCCAATTACATACAAAGCCTATATTGTTGCTAATAACTCTGTCTCATGGGTAGATACAGAAGGAGGAACGTATACTTCAACTAATAACCAGATCACTGTTACGCCTACACCAGTGCCTCCATCAGATTCGATAGGATATTTTATTAACTACTCTTCTTGTGCTGTTGGTCAGCAACTGTTGACGTCAGATACAACTTGGGTCACTGTAAATACTGTGGATGTAGCTATGAATGGAACAGATGATTTCTGTTCTCAGGCAACTGGTGAAGCTACAGCTCTTCCAAGCGGTGGTTCGCAGCCTTATACTTATCAATGGAATGACCCTAATAATCAAACTACTCAAACTGCAACAGGACTTGTTCAAGGTAACTATACAGTAACTGTTACTGACGCTATTGGTTGTCAAGCTACAGGTAACGTAGTTATTGGTGACTCACCGATCTCATTAAGTACCACATATACTCAGGTCTCATGCCCAGGAGGAAGTGATGGTACGGCAACGGTAAACATAACACCTGTTCCAACGACTGCTACTTACGACTGGTATGATGCAGGAGGTCAAACAACTCAAACAGCTACAGGATTATCTGCAGGTACATATCACGTTGCAGTTGAAACTGGCGTTGGTTGTCAGGATACTGCGGAGGTTATAGTTGATGAAATCCCAGGAATGTTAATCAATTTGGTTAATTCCACTGATGCCACATGTAATTCTGGAAGTGACGGTACAGCTACCGTTGAAGTAACTCAAGGAACTCCTCCTTACACTTACTCATGGACGAATTCAAGTTCGACTTCTGCAACTGCAAATGATCTTCCTGAGGGAACTCATACTGTTACAGTGACTGATGCAAATGGCTGTGTGATTGATCTAGATGTTACGATCGGTGAACCAGCGCCTCTACAAATTGATGTGATCGCTTCAGATACGGTTGTTTGTGATGGTGATTCTGCTGTAGTATATGCAACTGGTTCAGGAGGTAGTTCTCCATACACTTATACTTGGACATTAAATGGTAATGTTGTTGGTACAGGAGATACATTAGGTGTCTTGCCTCCAGGAGATAATTCACAGTACTGTGTAACATTAAGTGAGCAGTGTGGTTCACCGGAGGCACAAGACTGTATGAATATTCGTTACCCAGAAGATATTACTCCAATGGTCTCTCCTGACATTACAGGGGCTTGTTTCCCAGTTGAAGTAACATTCCAGAATACAACTAATACAGTAGAGGTTATTGATTACACTGTATGGGATTTTGGAGACGGAACGATCGATACGATCAACAGTCTTGATGAAGTTACTCATGAATTTGGTGAAGGATTGTTTGATATTACTGTGGAAGTTGTTACCGAAAGTGGATGTAGTTTCTTCAATATATTTAATGATCTAATTCATGGTTATTCATATCCAGAAGCAGCTTTTTATGTTAATCCTAATCCAGCTTCAGTATTTGAACCTGAAGTAGATGCATTTAGTCAATCTGGAAACGATATCATCAATTATCAGTGGATAGCAGATGGAGCTGACCCTTCATTTAGCTTTATTCAAAATCCGACTTTCGTATATCCAAATGAGGTAGAAAACTACGATGTTACTTTGATCGTTGAGAATAGCTACGGATGTATGGATACTACAACAAGAATTGTACGTATTCAAAATGAAGTTATTCTTTATGCTCCTAATACCTTTACTCCTGATGGAGATGAGTTAAATCAAAATTGGAGAGTATTTATACAAGGAGTTGATATTTATAATTTTGATCTTGAGATCTATAACCGTTGGGGCGAGATTATCTGGGAGTCACATGATCCTGACGCTTCATGGGATGGCACATATAATGGTGAGATCGTAAAAGATGGAACGTATATCTGGAAGATTAGAGCATTTGACCAGGAAAACGATAATAAATACGAATTCAACGGTTTTGTGAATGTGATCAGATAATCGAAACGAATTTTATTGAAGCCGCTTCATTTTTTGAAGCGGCTTTTTTATTTATTTTTATCAATGCACTATTAATCAACTACAATGAAGGATAAGATCAATAACCAGGTTGTTTCAGATGATTTCAGAAAGAGTAGAAACTTTTATCACAGCGACCTGATCCTTAAAGAGTATTTAGAGAATAACCTCGACAAAAGATCGTTGTCAAAGCTAGAGCCGTTCCTTCAAAGCACTGGGGAGCATGCTGCAACTGTTATGGATGAATTGTCTATGAAAGCAGATAAGCATTCGCCAGTTTTAAAAAAGAGAGATTTTTTTGGGAACGATATAGATGAAGTTGAGTTTCACCCGGCTTATCAGGAGCTTTTAAAAATTGCCGTTGATTCAGGAATGTTTTCACTGAAATGGGACAATGACTTCGATCAAAACAATACGTCACGCCATCGAATGGGGTTTGCCACTGGATATCTCTATGCAATGTCTGAAACTGGGCAATACTGTCCATTATGTATGACTGATGGCGTTGCACGATTGATCGATCTTCATCTGGATGACGATACGAAAAAACGACTTCTACCACATATTGGAACAACTGATGTTAACGAATTATATACAGGTGCAATGTTTCTGACAGAGAAGTCAGGTGGTTCTGATGTTGGTCGAAATATTGTTAAAGCAAAGAAAGTTGAAGGTGATCGTTACGAACTCTTTGGGGAGAAGTGGTTTTGTAGTAACGTGAATGCAGAACTTATTTTTGCTTTGGCACGAACAGATGAATCTATTAAAGGCACCAAGGGACTGTCGATCTTTTTAATCGAAAAAAACAAAAAAGACGGATCTAGAAATCCACTCCCAATTGTTCGATTAAAAGATAAATTGGGAGTTCGTTCAATGGCTTCAGCCGAGTGTGTTTTAAATGGAACAGAAGCCCGATTAGTAGGAGAGGAGTTCAAAGGATTTAAGATCATGACAGATATGATCAACCTCTCTAGATTATACAATGCCGTTGCTGCAATTTCATGTGCAAGAAGAGCACTTATAGAAGCATTTACCTTTAATAGCTATAGAACATCATTCAATAATACTGCACTTGATCACGCATTGATCAGAGATAAATTCTGGGAACTTGGAGCCCTTCATGTTGCAGGGTTTTATTTAACATGGAATACTATTGAAATGCTGGATAAAGCTGATAATGGTGATGCAAAAGCGAAAGAGCTGAACCGATTGTTAACCCCAATGACAAAAAAATGGACTGCTGAAAAAGGAGTGTATATTGTTCGCGAAAGCATGGAACTGATGGGTGGAATTGGGTACATAGAGGATGGTGTAATGCCGAAGATCATGAGAGATGTTATGGTTTTGCCAATTTGGGAAGGTGCAGGAAATATCATGACGCTCGATATGTTAAGGGCTACTTTCAAATCAGATGGCTTAAAGATCATGCTGAAGTTTATTAAAGGGACTGCCAATAAAAATGAAGAATATTGTGATTTCATATTGAAGCAGTCTGACAGGTTAGAGAAAAGTATCCAAGCGATATACACCAAAGAACAGGAAGAAATGGAACTTGCTGCAAAATACCTTTTTGAGTCGTTAACTACAATTTACCAATTTTGCCTCTTGATAGATGAACGCAGGGAAAGTTCGAAACCCTGGATCGACCCAAGTCTGAACTATTTAAAAAGAATGATCGAACACAAGGAACCAGAGGAATGTATAAGTTTAGAAGAAATAAAGGGTTTGATCGGGTGGGAGATATAAAAAAAAGTGGGGTAAGCTACTTGCATCGCACCGCTACAACCTCTTACCCTTGCTACGTTCCCGTCCTGGGGGATTCAGAGGGAGCTGGTCGTACAAGACTTACCCCGCCGCAAATTTAGTAAATTGATTTTGTTCTACAAGTTAACCTGTAGATTATTTATTCATCTCTTGAGCAACTTCTGCTAAGGCTTCTTCAACTGATTTAGTATCATCGAAATAGCTCAATAATTTCCTTAAAACAGCATCGACAGATGCATCTGGACATGAAGCCCCAGAAGTAAGTATGATCTTTGGTTGCTCCTTGTTTAGGAAATCAACAGACGTTTTTACTTCTTTGTCGTGAATGTCAAAATGATCGATCTCTGTTTTACTTTTTATATCAGCTTCGCTTCGTATGAAAAATGTTGGATATTTATGCTCAAGCAGCTCAACTAAATGTGTTGTATTTGAACTGTTAAATCCACCCACAACGATTGCCAGATCAGCATTCGTTTCCATCAATCCATACGTTGCGTTCTGGTTGTCATTTGTAGCATAGCATAGTGTATCCCGCGTATCGGCAAAGTGTTCTTTTAGGTCTTGCTCTCCATATTTCTCGATCATTATATCTTTAACGTAATCCGCGATCTCCTGAGTTTCCGTTGCAAGCATCGTTGTTTGATTTACAACACCAACCTTAGATAAGTGAATGTCTGGATCGAATCCTTCGCTGTACTTACCTTCAAATAAACTGTAAAAATCAGACTTTGATAACTCTCCTTTGATCACCTTGGCAAGTGATTTCGTTTCATTGAGATCCTTAACAACTACGGATGGGGCATTCGCAGAACTGTGGGAGAAAGTAGCTCTTGTTTCTTCGTGCTTATGCTTTCCATGGATAATTATGGAATGGTTGTCTTTACCTAGCTTCTTCGATCGATTCCAAACTTTCTCAACAAAGGGACAGGTTGTGTTGTATTTCTGCACGTCAACACCGATCGCATTTAATTTCTCTTCAAGTTCGATGGTTGTACCAAATGCAGGAACTATAACTACATCATCAGCACTCAACTCGTCAAAAGGGATCAACTCGTTGCCTTCTGTATCTTGTAAAAAACGAATTCCATTAGATTGAAGATCCTCATTCACAAGCGGATTATGGATCATTTGGCTTAAGAGATAAATACGTTTACCTTCATTCTCTTTTAACGCTTTGTACGATATTTCTATGGCATTTTCAACTCCATAACAAAATCCAAAATGCCTGGCGATGTAAAAGGAAACACTGCCAAAATCTAGTTTTGTTGGTGTAAAATCCTTCTTTCGTGGATCGCTCGATTTTCTCAAAGTTTTCACTTTCGAGATTATTGGTGATTTATAGAATGTTGGTATATCAAATTGTTTCATCTCTATGATCTTTGTCTCTTGTTAAACCATTCATATTGTTAAATGTTTGACCCATCTCACATTAATCGTGTGCTTTTAGATCTAGATTTTTATCATTTACATGAACAAAGTGAAATCCTCTCGGAACAAAACGTTCGTTCATGTAGAACCGCTGGGCATCAAAATTCTCGGAGTAAACGTCACAAGATAAAATTTTACAGTTTTCTTGAATACTAAGTTCTTTTACATATTTAATGATCTTTTTCCCAACTCCAGTGGATCTGTGATCTCGAGAAACTACGAAATGATCCATATCCATGTATCTTCCTGACCAGATCTTTGTAGCTATTGTTAATCCTGCAATACCTACGATCTTATTTCCTTCGTATGCTGCAACTTGTCTGTAGTTTCCTTCAAGCATTTCGGCTAAAAGCGATTTGTACTTGTCTACACTGAAATCAGTTGGATATAAAAGCGTTAAGAGATCGTAACTCTCAAGCATCTCATCAATTGTCTTTAGCTCCTTTATAATAATGGTTGTCATTTAAGTAAATATCGATTAAACATTTTATACAAACGTCGGTATTCATCTGTCCAGCTCGTAGGTGTTTTAAATCCATGTCCTTCAATAGGATAGCTTGCAAGATCCCAGTTTTCCTTGCCGAGTTCAATGAATCGTTGAGATAAACGAATAATATCCTGATACTGAACATTGTCATCCATCATGCCATGAAACATGATCAACCGATCTGAAAGCCCTTCAGCGAAGTAAATCGGACTGCTGCGCTTGTAAGCAAGACTGTCTAAGTCCGGAGTATTTAAAATGTTAGAGGTGTACGGGTGATTATAGTGTGCCCAGTCTGTAACAGATCTTAATGCCCCACCACATTGAAATTCACCTGGGTGCTTGAGAAGTGCCATTAAAGTAATGAATCCACCGTATGACCCACCATAAATACCAACTTTTTCTGGATCAATTCCTTTCTTTTCTGTCAGCCATTTTTTTCCGATCAATTGGTCGTTTAGATCAGCTTCTCCCATATGTCGATAGATAGCAGTTCTATGATCTCTGCCATAGCCTTTACTAGCTCTGTAGTCAATGTCTAAAACTGTATATCCCTTTTCGACCAACAAATTATGAAACATGTATTCCCTGTAGTAACCACTCCAATAATTGTGTGCATTCTGCAAGTATCCAGCACCATGAACAAAGATGATTGCTGCTCCATTTTTTACGTCGCTTTTTGGTTCGTATAGTCGCGCGTAGGAGTGGAGTCCATTTTCTGTAGGGATCTTAACGACCTCAGGATCTTGCCATGCTATGCTGGTGAACGCTTGCGTTGTTGACTTCGTTATCTGCTTGAGTTCAGGATTGGACTTGTTTTTCGCAATGTAAAGCTCCCAGGGCTTATTTTTATAAGAATACCGAATTGCGAGCCACTTTTCATCTGGACTGATATTTACTTCGTAAGACCCATCTTTCGTTAGAATTGGAGTTAAACTTTTTGATGCAATATCTAATTTGTAAAAAGATCGATTTCCAGGATGGTTTTTATTTGCAGTTATGTAAAAAGAGCTTCTGTCATTACTTAATTTCGTATCATGGATTTCCCATTCGCCGTTTGTTAGAGCTTCTTTGGATCCTGTTGCAAAATTGAAACTATACAGGTGAGAGTAACCAGATTCTTCACTTTGAAAGTAGATGTGAGAATCATCGATCCAACCAATATTACCCTTGTAATAATTCCATCCTGATATTCCCGGGCCACCAATCCATGCTTCGTCATGTTGATGATCAACAGTGATCATTTTATTATTTGATAGATCGTAAGATAGTAGCCATCGATCTTTATTGTCAAAACTCTTGATCGATATGAGCGCTTGTTTTCCGTTCGGAGAAAAATCAACTTCGTGAATGATTAGTGCTTTATCAGCTTCAAGTGTTTCCGGTCTTCCATATTCTTTATAATAATCGGGTGCAGTTCTAATACCTTCAAGATCATTAAAGCTTAGAATGTATGATGAGTCCTTTTCAAAAGAATAGACAGCTAATTTCATGTTGGGAGCCTCAATTGTACCAACTTTTGGTCTTGCTTTTACTGGAGATGCATATCCATCTTCAGATAAGAAGTTCATTACATTAGTATATCTTGGTTGTGAGTTTGAACTCAATCTGTAGATCAAATGTTTTTCATTAGGAGAGACCTGAATAGATCTTATAGACAGCTCATCAGTTTTAAGTTCGGCAAAAGTATTCTTTGATTGAGAACTTCCATTACTTTTCGAACGATCAATAAAAAGAGCCTTGTGCTGATTGTCCAAGAAGTTGTTTGAAGTAGCATCTTTTTTTTCACTCTGGGTGATTGTGACCTGCTTAAAATAATTTTTCTCGGTATCAATTGAGAATAGGTCGTTTTTGATCTGGAAATAAATTTTGTCTGAATCGATAACATGTTGCACGTTAAAGATTCCTTCCTTTCTAGTATAAACGGCTTCTCTCTCGTTTTTTGAAGGAATTACTTTATATAACGTGTTCTCACTTACTTCAAAATATGCTTTTCGAGAACTAGCATCAAAAATATCATCAGGAAGTAAGAACTTTTCATCTGAATTTATAGTATCAATGGAGTTTGATCTTACATTGTAAGTCAGTTGATGTTTCTCATTATTTGATCGACGATTAAAATAGACCTCATTTCCATTAGCCGACCATTGAATATTTTCTGGAGGATGACCGATAAAATCATATCCTTTCATGATTTCTTGAATATCGATATCCTGCTGAGCTAGCAGAGTTAATGGTATTAAACTAAAAAGAAATAGAAACAATCGCATAACTGATGATTTGAGACGAATTTAATCAATCAGTGAATCGGTACAATTCATAAAATGCTCAAGTTATACCTTATTTTTCAACAGTTTTATGAAATTCGTAATCTCTGATCAGTTTCATTCTCATCGATCACTCTAATAGGTCGAATAGCAGACCTGATCAATCTCCATTTCTCTGGATACTGTTTTAGAAAATATGCAATCTTACGTTTGTTTTTCTTTACAGCATCAGTTATTGCTGGTGGAGTAACAGGAGGGTCGAGACGTTTAGCTATTTCTTTAGCATTCAATGGAGCCTGAGCATCATCAACACGTTCTGCAGCTTTTTCATATCGATTTAGTAGATCTATGACTTTATCTTTTTGGTCATTTCGACTATTGACAACCTCTTTAGCATCTGGCATACCGATCGAGGATATTATAAATGATTCATCAAGTAAGATTTCTTGCTCACCGATATTAAGGTGATATGCCATCGTTGCTATCTGATCGATCCTTGTTTTTATCTGCGAAAGAGGAAGTTTTTCTTTAGCAAAGTATTTAACGAGCTTAGTATCTAATTTGAAATCAATTCCCCATTTCTTTTCATAGGATGAAAGAAGCTCCTCTATGATACTATGAATTGCCGAACTGTATAGGTTTTCAGCCGTTGACAGCTGAGCAGTTAAAGTTTTGACCTTATCAGACTGATGTTTTGAATGTACATTTAACTCTTGTAAGAACTGTTTTTCTTCTAAACATCGTTTATGCTCAGTATGTAAGATTGAAGAGAGGAGATTGCTCAAAACTGATTTTTCTTGCGTGGAAAGACCAGAAAACTCCAAGTTATAATTTCGAAGAAACAAATTTTCAGGGAATGTTATTGCAATGAGATCCTGCTGTTCATCATAAGGAGACTCAAAAAATAGAAGCAGTGTGTTAAGTTCACCTTCATCATTTAAACTTAATTGTCTTTGACTTATATCTACTGACTTCAAAGGATCAAAGTTTGATAACCAAATTTGTTTTTTGCTGGAATTTCGCCATTTCTGAAACATCAATTTAGTCTCGCCTTGTGCTGGCTTCGAACTAAATGAGCTAAGTATATCTTTATCAGCATTACACCATATGGCATCCACCGTATTCAGTCCGGGAATATATTCAGGAATCTTATTTAGTAAATAAGTTATGGGATGATATGTACCTGCTAACCTCACTTAATTTAGCTTAATTTACTTAATTAAATTCAAATATACAACTTAATCATACTTATTTACTTAATCATATGAAACAAAAAAGGAGTTACAGCGATATTTGTTCAAACAACGCAATTATCATGAATATAACAATTGACAAAGAGGATAGGGAAGTACTGTTAGATCTGTTGGAATCCATAATATCAATTAAGCAGTTATTCCTTAAATTAAGTTTATTAGCTTTTTCAGAAGTTAAAAAGGGAGTTTTGGGCTTCATTTACAGCTTAAGTGAATTTGCTCCACAGGAAATAAAGGAGCACGGACTAGAAGAGATTTTATTCAGAAGAGCATTACGCTTCTTTGGATTAAAGATAGGAGAAGAGGCTGATCAGCAGAGTAGAAAAAAACAGCGGAAGAAAACTGTTAAGTTCATTTTAAAACGTTTTTTCGCATTCATACTAACCCCAGTGTATATCATCATTCTAGTTATGATCAAGATAAGGGGAGAGAACAAACAGAAAAATGTAAAGAACAAATTTAAAACATAACTGTTTGTTTTACAGAATAATGTAAGTGTTTAGTACAGTTTATACTTTATTTAAGAATTTAGAAATGTCAATTTTTTTGAATAAAAGTGAAACCTATTAAAAAACAGTGCGTAACAGTGCATATAAATTTGAAAATTATGATGACACATACGAATTTTATGATCAACAATGCGGTTTCCCATGCTAAGAAACAATTGGAAGCTCATGCTCAGAGAGGAAGTAAAAGTACATTATCAATATATGAGGTTGCCAAATTGATGGATGTTGTTCGTCAAGAACCTCAACCAAAGAAGTCTGCTGATGAAAGTATCTTCTTTGGATTTTCAGAAAACTAGTTCAACCTAGTATTTAGTTTGTTGTTGTTTGAAAGGGAGCTTTGGCTCCCTTTTTTTATGTCCACTCATTTTGATTTAGTCTATACATATTGAGAGTAGGGAGGGAGTTGCTGCAATTTTGTGACCTACCGAAACAATAGTTTTACAGTAAAGACGATATCGACTTATTCTATTAATTCTAAATTATTGACAGTTGTATCTGTGCTCAATGTGATTTGTTGCAATATGTAAATCAATCAATTTTCAAATTCAGATAAATAACATTACATTTGTAACACTAATAGTTAATATTGTCATTCATGTCAATCAAGGATCGTTTACAAATGGTAATCAAAATGAACAGCCTTACTAATGCTCAGTTCGCTGATCGTGTAGGTGTTCAACGCTCAAGTATTTCACATATAATGGCTGGTAGGAATAAGCCCAGTCTGGACTTCATTCAAAAAACGTTAGATGCTTTTCCTAAGGTTGACGCTAAATGGCTTGTTACAGGTCGTCAGGATGCGCGATCCGAGCAATCAGATAGTAAAGATGAAAGTTTATATAGGTCAAGTGAAGAGATCGGAACGGACTCAGCTAAAGAAATAAGCCAAGAACCTATTGTGACTGAGCCAAAGAGCATTAAAAGAATTGTTGTTTACTACGATGATGGATCTTATATTGAAACGATTCCTGAACTAGGAAGCGATGACACCGGATCCAATTAGTTCTTCACCGTCGTAAAAAGCACAGAATTGACCTGGAGTAATACCACGTTGAAATTCATCAAACAGAACAAATACACCATTATCAGTCACTGTTATTCTCCCCGTTTGCAATGGCTGTCTATAGCGTATTCTGAATTTATATGATCTCGTTTCTCCTTGTTTCAGAGAATATGAAGGATTCGTGTAGGTAATACTTCCTTCTTCGATCCTTAATGCACCTCTGTTGAGTGCTTTATGCTCTGCAGTTTGACCAGAATATACAATGTTTTCTTTTGTATCCGTATGTACAACAAATGAAGGGTTAGGTCTTCCGCCTATGTTTAACCCTTTTCGTTGACCGATTGTATAGAAGTGAGCGCCTTGATGTTCAGCAACTTTAACACCATCATCTTTAGTAAAGCTATATGGCCTGCTGAGCTCTTCAACATGGTCGATATCGTGAGGAATTGAATAATACTCTTCTAATTGTGGGTGGTCACCTGGGATCTCAAGTACTTCTCCTTTCTTAGCTTTGAGCTGTTGCTGAAGAAAGTCAGGTAAGCTGATCTTTCCGACAAAACATAATCCCTGAGAATCCTTTTTGTCTGCAGTGATCAAACCGGCCTCACTGGCGATCGTACGCACCTCTTTCTTTTCAAGATGACCAATAGGGAATAAAGCCTTTTCCAATTGCTCTTGTTGGAGCTGACAAAGGAAGTAGGATTGATCCTTGTTGCTATCTACACCTGCTAACAATTTGACTTTACCATCCTCTCCCTTGATAGTTCTGCAATAGTGACCTGTTGCGACATAGTCTGCGCCAAGATTCATCGCTTCATCTAAAAAGACATCGAATTTGATCTCACGATTACAAAGAACATCTGGGTTGGGAGTACGACCGCTAGCGTATTCATTGAACATATAGTCGACTATTCTTGACTTATACTGTTCACTTAGATCAATGACTTGAAATGGGATGTTAAGTGTGTTAGCAATAAGAAGAGCATCGTTGGAATCATCGATCCATGGGCATTCATCAGAAAGGGTAACGCTTTCATCGTGCCAGTTTTTCATAAACAGACCAATTACTTCATACCCCTGTTCTTTAAGAAGATATGCTGCAACACTGGAGTCTACACCTCCTGATAATCCTACCACTACACGTTTCATCGATTCTATTTGAGGCTACAAATTTACTGAACTTTATTCAGTTTACATAATAAAGAAATTAATCGGTTACAAATGTAACGTGTTTCGCTTGTATAGATTTACAAAAGTAATTAAATTGTAAAAACTATAGTTTACAAATGTATATCTATCTAAAGTATTGTTAAAATACAACTAACCTCAAAAGCCTTTGTTTATATTCGTACTTGTGAGAATCTTGATTATCATATTTGTATTATTGTCAAATACATTGTCATTTGGGCAATGTGACGAGATTTATTTAAAAGGAAGTGTTAAGGATACCCTGAATGACAAAGGTTTTTACAACCTAATGGTCATTAATCTTACTACCCAGCAAGGTGTTTTTGGTCAACCATCAGGAAAATTTGCAGTTTATGTTAATCCAGGAGATCGTATTGCTTTCTCGGTACAGGGATATAAAAAAGTGATCATCAATGTGCCTTCAGGAGATACATGTACAATCGATACATTGATTGTTTTACCTACCAAGCTTCAGGAATATGATCCTGTCGAAGTACACCCTGTAAAGTCATTAGAGACGATCAAAAAGGAGCGTGAGGAGCTCAGTATGCGTGAAACGCGAACAGTTACAGGTGTTGATGTGATGCAAAGTCCGATAACTGCATTATACGAAAGGTTCAGTAAAAAGGCTCAATCGAAGAGAAAAGTGGCTGAAATGGAACATCAGGATAACATTAATAATGTGCTCAAAGATCTTCTAAGGTTGTACGTTTCATATGATGTGGTATATCTCGAAGAGGAGCAGTTTACAGCCTTCGTACACTTCTTAAATATAGACGAGCACTTTTTGAAGACTGCATCAGATTACGAATTGATAACTTACATCAAGGATAAGTTAGAGCACTATAAATTGCTCCATCCAGAACTTTTTGAAGAATAAACTGACTATTCCTTTTTTTTACGACGCGGTCGAAGAACTCTGCGTTGAGTTACATCAGCGTCTCTAACTATTTTCTTACGGGGCTCTGGACGTTCGAATTTAGTTTCTTTTTTTTTGTCATCTGATTTCGCAGGACGCTTGTCCTTTGGTAACGCTTCTTTAACGTCTATTTTTCTACCTTGGATCTCTAAACCATTTAGGGCTGCGATGGCGCTTCGTGCTTCGTCATCATTTTCCATTTCTATATAGCCGTAACCTTTCGATTTCTTGGTTTTTCTGTCATATACAACGTGAGCGTTCGAAACTTCGCCGAATTGAGTGAAGGTGGTTTTAAGGTCGTCAGAAGTTATACCAAAATCAAGGTTGGCAATAAAAATATTAATCATAACACTACATATAATAAGCCGAAAGGCGGTACAAATCTAATTGTTTTTTATGTAATGCATAATAAATTCAAAGAATTATATCGAAACCTTAACAATTTCTCAATAATGGCGCCTATATTGACATAATGTCCTTAAATCGAATGGCTTGGCGTCTTGAGATCTCTACAGCTTCTTCATCAGTGAAAAATACTTTTAATCCTCCATTGAACCAATTCTCTATGTTTCTGATCCAATGCAAGTTGATTATGTATTTTCTGTTTGCTCTAAAGAAATCCTCTCCGTCTAAACGTTCCTCTAAAGCGTTCAAGCTTCTTAGGATCATTGGATGGTGCTTATCAAAGTAAACCTTTACATAATTTCCCTGACTTTCGAAATACCGAACATCGGCAAGCTTAGGGTAGTAGCATTTTTCACCATCTTTTATAAAGACATGATCGTTGACCGTAAGCTTTCGTTCTTTACGATTCGTATCTACCTTGGACTCAAATTCCTCGTCTTTATTGGCTGATAGTTTTTCAACTGCTTCTTTCAAACGTTCCGGATCAACAGGTTTTAATAAGTAATCCAGCGCATTGATCTTGAATGCTTCGATTGCGTGTTCATCGTATGCTGTTATGAAGATCACCTTTGGGATTTCGTCAAGTTCTTTGAGCATCTCAAAGCCATTCATCTCTGGCATTTGAATGTCCAGGAAAATCACATCCGGCTTTTGCTTTTCGATTGCTTCAATTCCTTCTTTAGCATTTACGGCCTCACCAATAACATCAATAGTATCGGTATGCTGCTCGAGTAAGTGTTTTAATTCTGTCCTAGCTAATCGTTCATCATCAATAATTACTGCTTTCATGACTTATTTTTTTAATTCTGTCTTATTGATCCATACATAAGCATGAACCTTATCTTCTTTGTTCTGTATATCGAAACCAGCGTTTTCACCAAACTGTATTTCTAATCTTCTTCTTGTATTCTTAATTCCAATTCCCTCTCGACCAGATGGGGCAAATTGACCACCAGAATTTATTACTTCCAGGTAGATCTTGTCATCATTCTCAAAAATATTTACATCAACGATCCCTCCATCTGCTTTTTTAGAAATACCATGTTTTATTGCATTCTCGGTCATTGTTTGAATTAAAAAAGGAGGGATCTCAATAGTCTGATTGACTGAACAGTCAATACTGTAAGTAAGTCGTTCTTCAAATCTGATCTTTTCGAGTTTTAGATATTCACTAACTAATTTGATCTCTTCCTCCAGCGTGATCAAGGATCTTTTCCCCAAATGTAAAGAGTCGCGTAATATGTTTGATAATGTAGTGATCGCCGATTTAGCTGTTACTGGGTCGATCTCAATTAGTGCACGGATGCTATTAAGTGAATTAAATAGAAAGTGTGGATTCAATTGGTCTCTTAATGTTTTGAGCTCGATCTCATGGTTGCTGGCTATAAGTTTGAGATTGTGTAATTCTTGTTTCCTCGACTTTCGTAATAGGTGATAGGTCAAGTATACTGCTGACCACATGATGAAAAATATTGTATATAACAATACGTTGATGACCAATTGGATGATCCGCTCAGGAGTTTCACCGAATGCCAGGTAACTAAATGAAGCACTTCCTAGAAGTAAGGTTAAACTCGCAGCTATATTGAGCAGAAGTACACGAGGTATAAGTGGAGCTAGTTTAAGATTGAGCCAATCAAATTTGATCAGAAAGTAACGCATTGCATGGGTGACAAGAACAAGCAGGAAGTATAAAACCAGAATCCTTGAGCCTGTTTCAGCGCTGAAATCATTCTGAAGAAAAGTGGTAACGGCAATCAATCCACAGAAGATACCCCAGCCTAAAAACTGTACGACCCAATATATTGCGGAAGCTCTTGCCATATTACAAAAATAGAAGTTCTGTGGTTTTTGGTCATCAGATTATATAAGTGGTTATAAACTCATTTTATAAAACGTTTTCTAGTTTTGAACGATTTATTGTTTTGTTCAAATTTCAAAAAAACATTTGAACTTAATACCGTGGTAAGTATATTTGCAACATGAAAACAATCAGTGAAGTCTTAAATGCCAAGTTTTCGAATGAAAGGCATAAGGCTGTGGTGAATATTCGTCACACCTCCCATTTTATTGGTGCTTATCACGAGAAACAATTGAAAACTTTTGATCTTTCCATAGCTCAGTTCAATATCTTGAGAATCCTGAGAGGAGCTAAGGAGAAGTTGAGTATTAAGACCATCAAAGAAAGGATGCTCGAAAAGTCACCGAATACAACCCGATTGATAGATAAATTGATCAAAAAAGAGCTTGCAGAGCGCACTCGCTGTAAAGAGGATAGGAGAGTGGTATATGTGATTATCACTGAAAAAGGCTTGAAGATGTTAGAGGAGATAGATGTTGTATTTGATGATATTTACCTAAACATGAATCTCTCTGAAGATGAGGCTGAAACATTGAACATCCTGCTGGATAAAATGAGAAATGAATAAGTATCTTCAGTGCACTGCAAAGACAATTACAAACAATTCTAATAAAACTGCCTTGGAAGCATTCTTTAATTAGTTACTTTCGGCGACCAATTCACAACATGTTTAGAAATCTTATTTTCGTCATATTATTTCTGTTTCCTCTCTGCTCGTTAGGGCAAGGTGTACTTAAAATGACTATTGTTGATGAGGATTCTGCACCCGTGGAATATGCAAATGTCCGAGTTTTCTCGCCTAAAGACTCATCTGTTGTTAAAGGTGGATATTCTGATGTTAACGGAGATGTAGAAATTGATGAAATTCCATTTGGATCCTACTACGTAAAAATAACTTTTTTCGGTTTTCAGGATGGAATCATCGATCAGTTAACGATCTCAAAGAATAGAAAAAAAGTACAACTTGGAACTGTTGAGATTCAAAAGATCCAAAGTCAGGAGTTTGACGAAGTAGTTGTTGAGGGGGAAAGAAACTTGATCGAATCAAGTATAGATAAAAGAACTTACAATGTTAGTGAGGATATGACAACCCTTGGCGGTGGATTGACCGAAGTGTTGAATAATATCCCTTCTGTTGAAGTTGATAATGATGGTAATGTGTCGTTGCGCGGGAATGGAAGTGTTACAATTTTGATTGACGGTAGACCTAGTGCTATGTCAAGTGGTGATGGTGCTCTTGATGGAACACCAGCTAGTGCTATAGAACGGATCGAACTGGTTACGAATCCGTCTGCAAAATATGACCCTGACGGTACTGCTGGTATTATAAACATTGTTTTGAAAAAGAAAAAGTTAAGAGGTGTCAATTTAAATGTTAATGTAACTGCAGCTAGCGAAGATCTATACAATGGAAACATTGGCTTCAATTCAAGAAATGATAAGGTTAACTTTTATGCCAACTACTCAATTCGATATCGTGAAGGGGATAGAAATAACTTCAACGAAAGGTATTCTTTCTATGATGATACAACAGAACTGCTAGATCAGGATCGTTTAGGAACAGATTTTAGAAGGTCTCATACGGGAAAAGTTGGAGCGGATTTTTTTGTTCGAAAAGACCATGTGATTGGTGTCTCTTTAAGCGGAACATATAACGACCGGATCAGAAGAGGAAAACAAACGAACTATTTAAGTTATAATGGAGATCTATTTCAGTATTGGGATCGTAATGTGTATGACCCAAGAAATCGTAAGTCCGTAGATGCCAACGCAAATTATAAATGGGATTTTCAAGAAGATAAAGGTGATTTCATATTTGCGGCAACTTATTCTGCAAATGACGAGGAAGCCATCGGGAGGTTCCGGGAATACTACTATGAGCCTGACGGATCTGAATCGGATGAGCATTACCGATTTCAAAATCAAGAAAGAAATGAATTGAGTAGCGCATTTACGTTAAGTGCTGATCTCGTGAGAAACTTTTCTAAAACAATGAAGATCGAAGCAGGTTTGAAATCGATAATCAATAGAGAAGAGGAGTCGAATTACCTGGAGTACTTTGATACGATCACGGATCAAGTTATCCCTGATCCAAATGTCAATAATACGCTTGCGTTTGATGAGGATATCTATTCAGCGTATGGGATTTGGGGACATCAACCTTTTAAAAAGTTTAAATATCAATTAGGAGTGCGACTTGAGCAGGCGCTAACTGAACCTCGACTTGTAAGCACCGGAGAGTCTTTTGAGAATGATTACTTCAGTTTCTTCCCGTCTGGACATTTGGTTTACGGTAATGATGATATGGGTGAAGTGTTTATGAGCTATAGTCGCAGGATCAACAGACCACGTTCACGTCAATTAAATCCTTTTCCTATTTACAGCGATCCTCTTAACCTTAGACAAGGAAACCCTGCTCTTCAACCTGAATACATTAATTCTTATGAATTAGGTTATGAGAAATTCTGGGGAAAATTATCGCTGACTAACACTGTGTACTTCAAACAAACCGTTGATCGTATTCAACGAATTAGACGATTTTTCGAGGACGGTCGAAGTGTGACAACGTACGCAAATGTTGATGAAAGTTACGACATGGGACTTGAGATCATTGGTAGCTATAATCCATTTGATTGGCTAAAAAACACCATCGCATTCAATGCTTTTGAAAGTAGATTGTCTGCGGAGATCGATGGTACGCAGCTAAGTAACAGAGGTATTAGTTGGGATGTGAAACTGAACACTTCGATCTCACTATTGGATAAAACAACCACGATCCAGATCAATGCTCAGTATATTGCTCCTAGGTTTACGGTTCAAGGTTATTATCAACGTAATCCAGGGATTGATGTTGGTTTTACAAGGTTGCTACTTGATAAAAAATTGACCTTGGGTGTGAGAATTACGGATATTTTCGATCAGAAAGGGTTTTACTTCGAGATCAATGATGATGCAGTACGTCAAAGTACGATCTACAAATGGACAACTAGAAGATTGTATTTATCTCTTTCTTATAAATTCAACAATCTGAATGCAGGGAAGAAAAAGCTAATGAAGAAAATTGAAAAGGCTCAGTCTGAATAAATAGTTGAGTCGTTTTGAAGTTTATTTTTCAGCCATTAGTTTAAAACTGTATTTCTGCTATTTTTGTAAAAATTCTTGATATGGCAGTTAAACTAGGTATTATTCGAGAAGGAAAAACTCCTCCAGATAAAAGGGTTCCACTCACTCCAAAGCAATGTGCAGAAGTGAAGGAACGCTTTGACGACCTTGAATTAGTTGTACAGGAGAGTCCGATTCGTGCATTTTCTGACGAAATGTATCGTGAGCAAGGGATCGAAGTAGTAAAAGACCTTTCCGACTGTGATGTTATTATGGGTGTAAAGGAGGTGAATATCGAAGACCTTATTCCGAATAAGCAATTCTTTTTCTTTTCTCATACGATCAAGAAACAGCCATACAATCGTGATCTGCTCAGAGCTGTTATCGATAAGAAAATACAGCTTACTGATTATGAAGTGTTGACTAAACCAAATGGTACACGGTTAATTGGATTTGGTAGATATGCGGGAATTGTTGGGTGCTACAATGGTTTTAGAACATATGGACTCAAGAATGATCTTTACGACCTGAAGCCTGCGCACGAGTGTGATGACCGAAAGGAAATGGAAAGTGAGCTAAGTAAGGTTAAACTACCAAATGACACAAAAATAGTTATGACTGGTTTTGGTAGAGTTGGTCATGGGGCTAGAGAGATCATTGGATTACTGCCGATCAAAGAAGTATCACCTGAAGAGTTTTTATCAGAAGCATTTGATACGCCAGTTTATACTCACCTCAATATTGAGGATTATGTAGATACCGCTGATGGTCAGGAATTCAATAAAAAAGCATTTTTTGAAAACGGAGAAAACTATGTCTCGACTTTCCCTAGATATCTGAAAGAAGCCAATATGTTTGTAGCTTGTCATTTCTGGAAAGAAGGTTCTCCATTCTTATTTACAAGAGAAGACCTTAAACAATCAGGTATTAAAACCAACGTGGTAGCCGATATTTCTTGTGACATTGATGGTCCTGTAGCATCAACTATTCGTCCGAGTACGATAGCTGATCCAATATACGGTTATGATCCTGAAACGGAGAAAGAAGTCAATTTCAAAAAAGATGGAGCTATCGCTGTTATGGCAGTAGATAACCTTCCTTGTGAGCTACCTAAGGATGCATCAGAAGATTTTGGGAATGAACTGATAAAGTATATTTTACCGGCTCTCTTAGGAGAAGACCCGACTTCGATCATAGCTAGAGGTTCTGAAACAACCAAAGATGGTGAGCTTTCCACATATTTTAAGTACCTTGAGGATTATCTTGCTGGAAAAGAGTAGGAGTGCTAATAAATGACAAATATATTTAGTGATATTCCGATTTGGGCAATTGCCGTCTGGGCTGTACTAGCCTTTCTGATCTCGTGGTATTATTATAAGAAACGTTCCTGGCTGAAAGAAGTCAAGTCAAGCATGCGTCGATTAATGTTTTTGCTAAGAGGACTTGGCTTAACGTTGCTGGGCGTTTTACTTGCCAACTTGCTGATTCGTTCTACAAAAACAGAGCTTAATAATCCACTTCTCATCACGGTTGTCGATAATTCATCTTCAATGTTGAACTACAAGGATAGTTCAAAGGTGGAAGATGAAATAAAGAATTTCCAAAGAAAGCTGAACGCTTCTTTTGGCAGTCGATTTGACAACTTGATATACACTTTAGATGGTAGTGTTCAAAGTATTGATTCGTTGGGTTTTAGTAGTGGTGTTTCAGACTTTTCAAGTTCGTTGAATAGTATCTATAATGACTATTACGGACGGAATATTGGTGCGGTTATCTTTTTGTCAGACGGAAACTACAATAAAGGGGCAAGACCAACCTTTACAGCAGAGAAATTTAAGAACGTTCCGTTTTACACAGTTGGTGTAGGAGATACCGTTCAAAAAACAGATCAACGTATTCAAAACATAGTTGCTAATGACATTGCATTTCTTGACAATGCATTCCCTATAGAAGTTGTTGTAGAAGGGATCAAACTTTCTGAAAGAAAATATAAGATCACGCTTTTTGAAGATGGTAAAAAGCTTCATGAAAAGGAATATGAGCACAATCAAGGTGATGTCAGCCTGACCAAAGTGAAGTTCCTTGTTGATGCTAAGAGTTCTGGTGTACATGAATACATGGTGCGACTATCCGAAATGGATGATGAGTACAACGTAAAAAACAACACGAAACGTATCTATCTAGAGGTGATCGACGATAGAAGCAAGGTGTTAATGATCGCTGAGGGCATGCATCCAGATCTTGGTGCGATAAAGATGGCTCTTGCATCAGAACAAAATCTGGAAACTGAGATCGTAACAACAAGAAATATTGACGAAGCTGGTGATCTGGAAGATTATGACTTGATCATATGGCACAATCCGGGGACAGACAGAAAAGAATCATTATTCAATAAAATATCCCGAACAGAATTACCGATCTGGTACATTACAGGGCCTGCAACCTCTCAACAAACGCTGCAGCGATTGAAATTAGTACCTACAGTTCAAACAACGGGACAAAAAGATAATGTTGCGATCGCCTTCAACACAAGATTCAATCTCTTCGAACTTAGTGAATCGACAATTCGCTCGATCAACGAGTTTCCTCCAATGACTGCTCATTATGGGAAAATTAGTTACCCTAAGAATAATTCAATATTAGGTTTTCAGAAAGTAGGAAACATTGCAAAACCTGAACCGATCTTCTTCTTTGGTGAACGAAAAGAGAAATACGCAGTTACCTATGGAAATGGTCTTTGGAACTGGAGGTTAGGAAATTATCAGCAAAATCAGTCACACGAGGCCTTCAATGAATTAATTCAAAAGACTGTCCAGTATCTTATCATAAAAGAGAATCGATCGCGTCTAAGGATCAGTGTCCCTAAAGAGATCAATACGGTGGAAAATACAGTCATTGATGCACGATTCTATAATGAGAGCTATGAGCCCATAACTGAGCCAACGATCAATTTTAAACTGGAAAAAGCGGATGGCACCTCATTCGAATACGCGTTTCTTGCTCTTGACGATCATTACCAATTAGATCTAGGTAAGCTTGACTTTGGTAGATATAGTTGGAAAGCTGATGTTACTTTTAATGGAGAGACATTTGAAAAAACGGGAAGCTTTGCCGTTGAAGAAGTGGCGCTCGAAGCTCAATCAACAAGAGCTGATCATCAATTGCTCAATCAGATCGCAATGAACCAAAGCGGTAAATTCTATGAACTTGATAAAGCAACAAACGTTATAGCAGACCTGGAACAACGCAAGGATATAACCCCACTGGCTTATGAACAGTCTACTTTCGAGAAGCTAATAGATAATCTTTGGTGGTTTGTTCTATTGATAGTTCTGTTCGGTGGAGAATGGTTCTTGAGAAGATATAATGGTGGATATTAATTATCCTCCGGACTATTCCGCTTTTTTCTTTAATAATTCTACAGCGCGTCCAATTCCATCAAGTGTTAACGGTACCATCCTGTTTTTCATGATCTTCTTGATCATTCCTATGGATTCTGTGTACTTCCATTCATTTTCCGGAACAGGATTTAGCCAGACGAAATGAGGGAACTTCGAAGTAAATCTTTCAAGCCAGATCTTACCGCTTTCCTCATTATAGTGTTCAACACTGCCCATTTTTGAAAAGATCTCGTATGGTGACATGGATGCGTCTCCTACGAATAATACACGGTAATCATCGTTGAACGTATTCAATACTTGTGAAGTGGGGATTTTATCATCCCATCTTCGAACGTTGTCCTTCCAGACATTTTCATAAAGACAGTTATGAAAGTAGTAAAACTCCAAATGTTTGAATTCGTATTTTGCAGCAGAGAAGAGCTGAGAGCAAAGTTCAATATGATCATCCATTGAGCCTCCTATATCAAAGAGTAGGAGCACTTTAACAACATTCTTTTTTGTGGGAACAAGCTCCACCTCAAGCATTCCACCATTTTTAGAAGTAGTTTTGATCGTACTGTCCAGGTCGATCTCTTCTTTTTTTCCTTCTCGACTGAGCAAACGAAGTTTACGCAACGCCATTTTCATGTTTCGCGTTTCTAACTCTACATCATCATTTAGGTCTTGGAAATTACGCTTATCCCATACTTTTACTGCTCTTCGATGTCGGCTCTCGTCTTGACCAATCCTAATTCCTTCAGGATTATAGCCATATGCTCCAAATGGAGAAGTTCCTCCCGTTCCGATCCATTTATTTCCTCCTTGATGTCGTTCTTGTTGCTCTTTAAGCAATTCCTTCACACGATCGAGCAAATCATCGAGATCTCCATGTTTTTTGATCTTTTCGAGCTCTTCCTTAGAAAATAAACGTTCGCCATTTTTCCGTAACCAGTCCTCTGGAATATCATAGATGTCTGAAGATCTTATTTGCTCGATTCCCTTGAAGTAAGCCCCAAATAGTTGGTCAAAAGTATCCAGGTGTTTTTCATTTTTGATCAGAACCGTTCTTGCCAGTACATAAAAGTCATCAACACTGTATGAAGCAACTTCCTTGTCAAGCGCATTGAGAAGATCAAGGTACTCCTTTAGAGTTACCGGAACCTTTTGATTTCTGAGTAAAAGAAAAAAGTCAATAAACATCTATCGCACGACCTGTTTATCATGTTCGTTTTTGAGCAACGACCCTTTGTAAGGAATTCCCTTATGACCATCTAAAACTTCATCCAGTTCTCCTTCGTTGATCTTTCCAACTAACAATAATTTGATCCAATCGATCAATTCACTCGTAGAAGGCTTCTTCTTGATATTTCGTTGATCTCTGATCGCATAGAATATTGTGAGCGCCTTTTCTAAGAGTGATTTATCCAGATTAGGGTAGTGGACATCTACAATTTCCTGAAGTGTTTCTCTATCTGGAAAAGAAATATAATGGAAGAAACATCTTCTCAAAAAGGCATCTGGAAGTTCTTTTTCATTGTTTGAAGTAATGATAATGATCGGGCGATGCTTCGCTTTGATCTCCTCACCAGTTTCATAGCAGAAGAACTCCATTTTATCTAATTCGAGAAGTAAGTCATTCGGGAACTCGATATCAGCTTTATCGATCTCATCGATCAATAATACAACCTGTTCATCGGATTCAAATGCCTGCCATAGCTTACCTTTTTTTATGTAGTTAGCGATGTCATCAACCTTTTCATTTCCAAGCTGTGAATCCCTCAATCTTGAAACGGCATCATACTCATACAACCCTTGTTGCGCTGTAGTGGTAGACTTAACATGCCACGTGATGATCTGTTTATTCAGCGATTTAGAGATCTCGTGAGCGAGCAAAGTCTTACCTGTTCCAGGTTCACCTTTGATCAAGAGTGGCTTCTCCAATTGAATCGCAGCGTTAACAGCTACAGAAAGGTCATTAGAAGCAATATAGTTATCAGTTCCGTTAAACGTATTCATCACTTTGAAATTTGTGCAAATCTATGAAATCAATACTGCCTTATCAAGCAGTTCGAATAATGCTTATTCCACGATCATTGGAGTGAGTAGATCACTCTCGTAATAAAACTCATTATTGCCTTCGCTTATAAAAGTCACGGCAGCAATAACAGTGTTTGGAAGATTTTTAGGCAGATTACGAACGTTTATCTTGCGTTGAATTCTTCCCTTACCACCAAATTCATCTTTAATTTCTTCTTTTTCAGCAAAAAACAACTCCGTTTTATCTTGATCCATTAACTTAAAATCAGCTAGTTTCCAGTTTTCAATAAGTGTATCTCCTCCCGCTTCAAAAGTGATAATTGCATAATTCTTTCTACCTGAATCAGTTGTAGGCATATTATTTACGATCACTTCAATGTCAACGTATAACTTATTCATATTCGGATTTGTTGTGCCTTTGCCAATTCCACACCCAAAAAGGAGAATGGAGAAGGATATTAGAGTTAAAACTTTCATGATTTGATTTTTACGGATATTTCCATATCAAATATAGCAACTATTTCATCCAATGTATTTCTGGCTTCAACTCTAACCATTTGATTGACTCTTTCTTTCGTATCTTTTGCCTTTTGAAATGCCTTTTCGACAATATCTCCATCTTTCGAAAGAAAGTATACATGAGTTTCAGCTCTTTTTAAGAATTCCGCTTTCACTGATTTGAAGGCAAAGGAAACACGAGCACCTTCCTTGTTAGCAAAGTAATAAGCATGTAAACCTGCTGCAACGTCCGCTCCAACAGCCAAACTGCCAAAATACATCGACTTCAAATGATTTTTGGTTCTTCTTCTTAATTTGATCCGAACCAAAGCCTGTTCATCATCTAATTGTAACAACCTTGGCTTAACATATGCGATCATAGGAATCTTTACAATTCCCATTAACCAAAGCATACGACGCATTTTAGAGAGGCTATTTTTGTTCTGCGGCATTATGGTATTCGTTTACAAGTTCTTCAATGATAGCTTTAATCGGACGAACGGACTTCACATGCTCAATACTCGGTCCTGCACACCACAGTGTTTTGTAAGTCGCACTGAATGCTGCTTTTCTTAGTGATTTCATACCTTTCATGAACGTAAGGGCTTTAAACCACTTTTTTAATTTCTTGTTCTTATTCAACAGTCTTTCCAACCAGTTTTGCTTCGTACCGATCTTCTCTACATATGGTGTTTTGATCACCGTACATGGTGTGCCTGATAGTTTCGTCGTCATAACGATGTCATCTTTTCCGTAATCCACACATGCCTGCTTATAATCATCTGTAACTCCGGCCTCGGTAGAAGCAATGAAGATCGATCCCATTGAGAATCCATCAGCTCCTTTATCCATCATCTGCTTCATCTGAGTTCCTGTACCAACTCCTCCTGCAGAAATAACAGGTATAGAGCAGTTCTCCTTTAACATTGGTAAAAGATCCTCATATGAGATGTTTCCTGCATGTCCACCGGCTTCTTTATTAACAGCGATCAAAGCATCAGCTCCTAAAGACTCCACCTTCTTGGCGTATTTAAGATCTGTTACATCACAAAATACTTTGATCCCATGTTGGTGAGCTTTTTCGATAGTTTCCTGCGGTGAGCCCAGGCTGGTGATTATATAATCAACTTTTTCTTCACAGATCAACTCTAATTGCTCTTTATACAGAAAATTACTTTTATTGACGATCAAGTTGATTCCCATTGGTCCACCGGCTTCTTTTTTTACAGTTCGGATCGCATCGCGCAATTCATCGATAGTTCTGTAATTAAGTGCAGGTACCGCTGCTGTTGCTCCAGCCTTAATTCCGGCGATCAACATTTCTACATTAGAAACGAGAAACATGGGAGCGATAATGATAGGGTAATCGATATTGAGCATTTCACTCAACGGAGCTTTTATCTTATCTAAATTCATGCAACGAATATAATTGTTTTTCTATGCATACACAATAAAATCCAGAACTTAATTTCCTTCAAACTATCTTAATAGAAGTAGAGAACCATTTACATTTATAACTGTTATTTTTGAAGTGATGAAATACGCGCTATCCATACTGATCTACTTAGTTTCTTTTGAAGCAAGTATAGCTCAAAATTGTACGTTGAGTGGTAAGGTAGTAGATAAAGAAACTGCTGAATCACTAGGATTCGTGGATGTGATAGCTACCAATCTGGGAAAAGGAACTACTGCTGACCTTGATGGTAAATTCATCATTAAATTGCCTTGTCGAGATTCAGTTACGTTAAAATTTAGAATGATCGAATATGCCGAACTGGAAAGAACGTTCTACCTGGACGGTGATAAAGAGCTCATAATTCAACTCGAAAGTGAAGTAAGTGATACTAAAGTCTTCGGCGATGTAAATGTTTACGGAGAAGACAAGAATGCAAATGTTTCCGATGTTCAGGTTGGTAAGATCTCTCTCGATATGGACGAGGTCAAACGTTTACCTGCCTTTCTGGGAGAAGTAGATGTGATCAAGACCTTGCAATTAACTCCTGGGGTTTCGTCCGCAGCCGAAGGAACACAAGGATTTTATGTTCGTGGTGGCTCTCCTGATCAGAATCTGGTTTTACTCGATGGTACTCATGTATATAATGCTTCACATTTATTCGGGTTTTTCTCGGTATTCAACGTTGATGCGATCAATAATGTAGAATTGATAAAAGCTGGGATTCCCGCCAAGTATGGAGGACGTTTATCATCTGTATTGAATGTAAATTCTAACGTCGGTAGTAATCAGCAATTTGGAGCCAAAGGAGGAATCGGTTTGATATCATCACGTTTGACTGTAGATGGACCACTGCAAAAGGATAAAGGATCTTTCCTGGTATCTGGAAGAAGAACTTACCTCGATGTCGTAACAAAACCTTTTATTCCGGAGGATGGAAACTTTAGCGGTACCGGTTATTATTTCTATGACTTAAATGTGAGACTGGATTACAAGATTTCTCCTAAAGATAAGATCTACTTCAGCGGTTATTATGGAAAAGATGATTTTACGTTTTCGACGGGTAGCGAAGATTTTTCAGTGGATATGCCATGGGGTAATGGTATAGCTACACTTAAGTGGAATCATGTTTTTAACGAGAAGTGGCTGCTCACATCGAGTGCCTCGTTAACTGATTATCAATTTGCTTTTAATTCCGGTCAGGATGAGTTTCGAATAGGAATAAATAGTGGTATAAGAGATTATAATGGAAGTATGAACCTTAGATTCACTCCAAATCCGAGGCATGAAATAAACGCTGGAGTAGACTACGTGTATCATATTTTTACGCCGATATCCGTTAGTGCCGACCAGGGAGATACAGATTTTGATGTGGGTGATGCTCAGCGATTATTAAGTCATGAGTCTGCAGTTTACATTTCTGACGAGTTCAGCATCACTGAGAACTGGGAGGTTTATGCTGGCTTGAGATACAGTTTTTATCATCAGGTAGGACCTTTCACGAGATATGTAGATCAGAATGTTGGTGTTGAGGATAGTACGATCGTTTATCCATCTGGAGAGATTATTTCTCAATATCAGTATTTCGAACCTCGGATCTCAACAAGATTCTTGATCGATGACCAGAATTCCATTAAGATGGGGTGGAATAGAAATGCACAATATGTTCATCTTGCAAGTTTAAGTGCAATATCATTACCAACTGATATTTGGTTTCCAACGACAGATAAAATTGCTCCTCAAGTAGGTTGGCAAGGTTCATTGGGGTACTTCAGAAATTTTAAAGACAACAGTTACGAAAGTTCAGTTGAAGTGTATTATAAGTCCATGAATAACCTGGTTTCTTTTAAAGAAGGTGTACTCCCTCAGGAAAATGCTCAATCCAACACAGATAATCTCTTGACACAAGGAGAGGGTTATAGTTATGGAGTTGAATTTTTCTTCAAGAAAAAAGTTGGAGACTTTACTGGATGGTTAGGGTATACCTGGTCTAAAACGGAAAGACGATTTGAAGAGATTATGGATAATCAATATTTCCCTGCCAAGTATGATCGTCGACATGACCTGTCGATGGTGGCAACTTACGACTTAAATGAGCATTGGTCATTCGGAGCTGCATTTGTTTATGCGACTGGTAATACGATAACCTTACCGACTAGTTGGTATTTACATAATGGAGATGTGATGTTTGAATTCGAGGATCGCAATGCCTCAAGACTTCCTGATTATCATCGTTTGGATCTATCAGCAACATGGTATGATGCGCCAACTAAAATGGTTGAAGATGAAGAGACCGGTGAATTGATCGAAGTTAAAAAGCGGTTCAGACATAATGTGAACTTCTCGATCTATAACGTCTATTCACGTCAGAATCCATTTTTCTTATTTGTTCAGAATGAAGGAAGTTTAGATCAGGGGAATTTTAATCTTAACGTACAACAAGTGTCGCTATTCCCAATATTGCCAAGTATAACATGGAATTTTGAATTTTAGTATGAAAATTATTCTAAACATATCGATCGTATTGCTTTTGATAACAGGTTGTTCAAAAGAAGTTGAAGTTGATATTCCTTCTCATGAAGAGAAACTTGTTGTAGACGGTAGAATCGAAACAAACGAGTTTCCAATTGTACTGCTATCCAAGTCTACAGATATCTACGGTGAAACCAATTCGAATCAAGTTTTGGAGAGCTTTGAATCTGGAGCTGTTATTACAGTTTCTGACGGAACGAACGAAGTCATTTTAGATGAAATATGTTCTAATAATCTGCCTCCTTCTGTAGCTGAAGCATTTGCCGAATTCTTCGGTATTGAGGAAAGCGAACTAGGTAATTTTGACTTGTGTCTGTACACGACAACTGATCCTGTGATGCTGGGTGAAGTAGGGAAGACCTATTCGTTGAATATATTGTATGAGGGCGAGGAATACAACGCACAAACGACTCTATTGCCGCCAGTACCGTTGGATCAGATCTATTGGAAAGAAGATCCTGATAATCCGGATAACGGATTTTGTTGGGCGACTTTATCTGATCCTGCAGGTCAGGAGGATGCTTACTTCTGGGAGGCGAAACGTATTCATGTCGACAGTGAGGGTAATCCAACTGATGAATTATTTCAAAACACCTTCAACCCAGCCTTTAAGGATGACTTTTTTGATGGGTTGACCTTTGATTATGCCTATGAAAATCCTCAGGGATTCACGGATAGCACATTAGCTCAAAATGAAAGAGGATACTACCAGCGAGAGGATAGCGTAGTTGTTAAATTCTCTAAGATCGATCTCGGAGTTTATGAGTTTATGGAGAAGAAATATATCCAACTACAAACTGGAGGAAGTCCCTTTGCAACGCCTTTGAATTTACCATCCAATATTTCAAATGGAGCTAGAGGTGTTTGGGCTGGTTTTTCGACTACCTTCGATACGCTCTACTGTGTGGAATGATCAATGATTCCAGAGATCAATTGATAGACTGGTTCCCAGATACACGAATTCCTGAGGTATTCCACTGTATAATGTCGGATATATCGTATAGTATTGAGGTCTGTTTTCCATATACTTCCCTTCAAATCTCAGAAGAATAAGTTCATGAAGTTGAATATCAAGATTAGCAGAGAAGGCTAAAAGTTCTTGACCACCAACACCTGAATAATTCGTAACGGACTCTCCTGGATCAAAGAAATACTCTCCTCTTAAAGCAGCAGAGAGTTTATCATTGAAGTTATAACTGAATTGAGCGATGTAAGCTTCCCATTGTTCAAAATAGTCTCCTTCATTAATAAAATCTGTTCCGAAATCTACGCCAATCGTAAATGATGTTCGTTCTGTTTTTCGTTGAACATAAAAGTTGTGAAAGAAACGATCTCTAATTTGATAGATTGAATTGTCTACAGTTAGGTAGGTCCGGTCTCCAACGAAAGAGCTACTATTGATCGTCCACTTTTCATTTGGATGATACTGAACAGTATGTCCGAATGCTACGTTACCGTTAACCATTTTTTGCCAGCCATTTGAAACCAGTAGTTCAAATTTCCATTTCTCATTATGAGTAGTGTAGCCAAGTTTAGCGGCATTCAGGTAATAAGGAGAACCTTCTGCCAATAAACTTCTCGTCATTGTGTTGTTTGCAGAGGCTATTACACTTTCAAATCCAAGATTTGATTCCATTACACCAGCGTCTAGCCAGAGGTCATGATGTTTGAGTAGTTGATAACCGAAATTAGCTTCGAAAATGTTGTTTAATCCTGTAGGTTCAATGATATTATACGTTGCATAATTTCCAGCGATGAATGAAACCGAAGATCGAACTCTTCTATAATCAAAGTCGAATCCAATGATCGCGGAATTCAAACCAACCTGCTTCATACGCTTATGGTTGAATATGAAATCAGGCATAGTAGTGCTTTGTTCATTTAGCACATCAATTCCGAAATAAGTTTCAGCATACAGTTTTGGTTTGATGTTGTTCTTTAGGATCTTACCCCAATCACTTTGATTTAAAGCATTAGTTGAAGTAAATAATATTAAATAACTAAAAAAGAGTATATATTTTCTATTCATAATACTGTTTTGAGATCGTTTAATTCACCGTCTCCAGGTAAGTAATTTTCAATCATTTAGAACATAAGCTATCAACGATGTATCGTGTATAACCTTCACAAAATAAATGAAAATCATGCGTTTTTGTACCTTATATTTGTTTGGATCCTTATAAAAATGTGAAAATGGCCGATAATTCGAATTATACTGAAGATAATATACGGTCGCTGGATTGGAAAGAGCATATTCGTATGCGTCCGGGGATGTATATTGGGAAGCTGGGAGATGGATCTTCAGCCGATGATGGTATCTACATACTCATGAAAGAGGTTATCGATAACTGTATCGATGAATTTGTAATGGGAAATGGAAAAAAGATCGAGATCAAGGTTAAAGATGGAACGGTTTCAGTTCGAGATTACGGTCGTGGTATTCCGCTTGGTAAAGTTGTTGATGTTGTCTCAAAGATCAATACCGGTGGTAAATATGATTCCAAAGCATTTAAGAAATCTGTAGGATTAAACGGTGTTGGTACAAAAGCTGTTAATGCTTTAAGTTCTCATTTCATGGTTTACGCCGTTAGAGATGGAGAGAAGAAGAAAGCTGTTTTTCAACGTGGTGAACTTTTGGAAGATCCGAAGATCGAAAAGACTTCTGAAAAGAATGGTACTTATGTTGAGTTCTATCCGGATGAGGAGGTTTTCAAGAAGTTCAATTTCAAAGTTCCTTATATCGAAAAGATGGTTTGGAACTACTGTTATTTGAATCGAGGACTTTCAATATACTTGAATGGTAACAAGTTTCAGTCGAAGGATGGACTAAAAGACTTACTCGAAAACAATCAGGATGGTGATCCGCTATATCCGATCATTCATTTGGAGGGAGAAGATATTGAGGTTGCCTTAACGCATGGTAGAACATATGGTGAAGATTACTATTCTTTCGTAAATGGTCAACACACCACTCAGGGAGGTACTCATCAAAGTGCATTTAGAGAATCAGTAGCTAGAGTTATAAAAGACTTCTACAATAAATCGTATGAGTCATCTGATGTTCGTCAATCCATTGTAGCTGCGATAGCAGTGAAAGTGATGGAGCCTGTGTTTGAATCGCAAACCAAGACAAAGTTAGGTTCTCAGGATATTGAACCAGGTGGGAAGTCAATGCGAGCTTTTGTAAATGATTTTCTGAAAACGAAACTTGATAATTATTTACATAAACATCAGGATGTTGCTGAGATCCTTGAAAAGAAGATCAAGCAATCTGAGAAAGAACGTAAGGAACTATCGGGTATTCGTAAGATCGCTAGAGAAAGAGCGAAGAAAGCGAGTCTACACAACAAGAAGCTCAGAGATTGTCGAGTTCACTTTACTGATCTCAAAAATGATAGAAGAGAGGAGACAACGTTATTTATAACCGAGGGAGACTCGGCATCAGGGTCTATCACTAAGTCAAGAGATGTAAATACTCAAGCTGTATTTAGTTTGAGGGGAAAACCATTGAATTCATATGGACTCACGAAAAAAGTGGTGTATGAGAATGAAGAGTTTAACCTTATTCAGGCCGCTTTAGACATTGAGGATGACATGGATAATCTGCGATATAACAAGATCGTTATTGCAACAGATGCCGATGTTGATGGTATGCACATTCGTATGCTGTTGTTGACTTTCTTCCTACGATTCTTCCCTGATTTAGTGAAAAGAAACCACGTATATGTTTTACAAACTCCGCTCTTCAGAGTAAGGAATAAGAAAAAGACGAAATACTGTTATTCAGAAGATGAACGTAGAAAAGCAGTTAAGGAAATAGGAAAATCTGCTGAGATCACACGATTTAAGGGACTTGGTGAGATTTCTCCGGATGAGTTCAAGCATTTCATCGGAGAAGACATCCGATTAGAACCTGTAATGCTTTCTAAAGGGGCCAGTATAGACGAAGTTCTTTCATTCTACATGGGTAAAAACACACCTAGTAGACAGGAATTCATCATGGATAACTTGAGAGTTGAAAAAGACCTGGAGAAAGCCATATTAGAAGAAAATATGGAATCCGACAATATTGATAAAGCATCATAAACTATGGCAGACGAAGAAAAACCAAAAGAAGAGCCAGAAAACAACGAGGATCAGGATCAGAATGAGGAGGATGGTGTCAATGGAGAAAAGAAAGTTGACGAAAACATCACGCCGCTAAATGGTCTGTATGAGGATTGGTTTCTTGATTATGCATCTTACGTAATATTGGAACGTGCAGTTCCAGGATTGTATGATGGATTGAAGCCTGTGCAACGAAGAATTCTTCACTCTATGAAAGAGATGGAGGATGGTCGTTACAATAAGGTTGCAAATATTATTGGTAATACCATGAAATACCATCCCCACGGTGATGCTTCGATAGGGGATGCACTTGTACAGCTGGGTCAGAAAGATCTTCTGATTGATACTCAGGGTAACTGGGGGAATACATTAACGGGCGATTCTGCCGCTGCACCTCGTTACATTGAAGCACGTCTTTCAAAGTTTGCCTTACATGTTGCTTTCAACAAGAAAACAACAGATTGGTTAACGAGTTATGATGGTAGAAATAAAGAGCCGGACAATTTACCAATGAAGTTCCCGCTTCTTCTTGCTCAAGGAGCAGAAGGTATTGCTGTTGGAATGGCATGTAAGATCTTACCACACAATTTTAATGAACTGATAGATAATTCGATCAACCATCTCAGAGGAAAAAAGGTTGAAATACTGCCTGACTTCCAAACAGGAGGTATGGCAGATTTCACGAATTACAATGACGGTTTAAGAGGTGGCAAAGTTCGGGTTCGCGCAAAGATCAATAAGGTCGATAAGAAAACTTTGACGATCACTGAAATTCCATATGGAACGAACACAACTGCACTGATCGACTCAATTCTTAAAGCAAACGATAAGGGAAAGATCAAGATCAAAAAGATCGATGATAATACTGCGCAAGATGCTGAGATCATGATCCATTTGACAAGTGGAGTCTCTCCGGATAAATTGATCGACGCATTATATGCTTTTACAGATTGTGAGATCTCGATCTCTCCAAACGCTTCAGTGATTGATGGAGATGAACCTAAATTTCTTGGAGTTAGTGAGATACTAAAGATCAATACAGATAATACAGTTGATCTTCTGAGGAAGGAACTAGAAATCCGAAAAGGAGAGCTTGAAGAGCAATGGCATTTTAGCTCACTTGAAAAGATCTTTATTGAGAATAAGATCTATAGTGATATTGAGGAAGAGGAAACATGGGAAGGTGTGATTTCGGCAATTGATAAAGGATTGAAGCCTCATGTCAAAAAATTGAAACGAAAAGTTACCAGAGATGATATTATTCGTTTGACTGAAATTAAGATCAAGCGAATTTCAAAGTTTGATAAATTCAAAGCTGACGAGATTATCCGTAAAATAGAGGAGGAGCTTGCTGAAATCGAATATAAGTTAGAGCACATAATTGATCACGCTGTTGACTACTTCAAGAACCTGAAAAAAGAGTTCGGTGAAGGGAAAGAGCGAAAAACAGAGATCAAAGTATTCGATAATATCAGTGCATCTAAAGTGATCATCGCAAATGAGAAGCTTTATGTTGATTATAAAGAAGGATTCGTCGGATACAAACTGCGTAAAGCAGAATACGTTCAAGACTGTTCTGAGATAGATGATGTGATCATATTCTTTGAGTCGGGTAAAATGATGGTTACCAAAGTTGCCGATAAGAAATTTGTAGGTAAGGGAATTCTGCATGCAGCAGTATGGAAACGAGGTGATAAAAGAAGGATCTATCATGTGTTTTACCAGGATGGTAAAGGCGGTAAGACCTATATGAAACGATTCTTTGTGAAGTCCATTACTCGAGATAAGGAATATGACCTTACTGCTGGTAAAAAAGGATCTAAAGTACTTTATTTCTCTTATCATCCAAATGGAGAAAGAGAAGTTGTATCTGTACAGTTAAGAGCTCGTCCACACCTCAAGAAATTGCGATTTGATATCGATATGGGTGAACAGCTCATCAAGAGTCGTAACGCCAAAGGGAATATTGTTACGAAAGAACTCGTTTCAAAGATCACTCAAAAAGAAGTCGGAGGAAGTACACTCGCAGCCAGAAAGATTTGGTATGATGATGTCGTAGGACGTTTGAATGATGATCAACGCGGTAAGTTCCTGGGTAGATTCAGAGGCGATGATAAAATACTCACGCTATATAAAAATGGTGAATACAGATTATCGGGGTTTGACTTAACAACTAAGTTTGATGATGATATGTATCACATTGAAAAGTGGAATCCTGAACACGCGATTTCAGCTGTTTATTATGATGGAGAAAAGGAAATTCATTATGCTAAACGATTCCTTTGTGAAGTTACAACCGATAAACGTGTACCATTTATAAGCGATGCTGAAGGAAGTCATTTAGATGTTGCCACTACAGCTTATGAGCCTGAAGTTAAGATCGTTTATAATAAATTGCTCAAAGCTACTAAGAACCTACCAGATCGAATTGTTCGTATAGATGAGTTCATTGATGTGAAGGGGATGAAGTCTCAAGGTAACCAGCTTGAGAAGCTAAAAACCAAAGAGATCGTTTTAACTCATCCTGTCGAAGGAGAAAAACCTTGGCCTGATCAGGAAGATGATGAACAAGACGACAATAACGATGAAAATGATTCCTCAGGTGGAGATAATGGATCAGACGAAAACGGTCCTGATGATGGAAATGACGGAGGCGGAGATACACCAAAGAATGATGGTGGGGGTAGCCCCTCAATTGCTGAAAAGAGCAACGAAGAGGAATCCAAAGACGTCTCTAAACCGAAGAAAAAGAAAAGCGTTAAATCAAAGAGTTTATCCAGACGACCTGAGGTTGAAAAAGATAAGCCGGCGAAACAAGTAGAATGGGATATGACCAATGTGAAACGTAAAAAAGCTCGAAAAGCTGACGATGATTCACAACCTAGCTTGTTTGATTTTTAACATTCTGTAATAATGGTGTTTGATATTATCTATCAAGATGGTAGGCTGATATAAGGAAACACAAGTAAAAACAGGAGGTTTGAGAGGTTTAGGTCTTTAATGACTTGATTTACCGCTTGTAAAATTTAGTTATCCAGCGCATTGTTATTAACGTAATATTGCATGCAAACCGAATAAAACTATGAAACGACTACTACTCACACTGGGTTTATCCCTTTCATTGGGATATGGTGTATGTCAAAATGTTGAAATAGGTGAGTATGAGCCTGTTTTTTCCGAGAACAACATTGTTATGAGTGTTGCTGAAGGAACTTATACTGAGTCGAACAGATCTCATGTTCGATATTTCCTCAAATACGAAAACTACACAAATTTTCCTGTTGAATTAACTTTTCAAAAAGAGCTCCATTATGGTGATCAGTGCTATGGTTGCGATGATAATGGAGAACAGGAATATACAGTAAAGATACCTGCTAATTCTACTTTAGTTTTTGATGAAGATCATCGATCTAAATCCTTTTACATCTTCGTAAAGGATGAAAATGGATGGATCAAACGTCAGTTAACAGAGTTAGAAATCAAGAATATTAAAATCAATCAATTATGAAACGGCGCTTTTTAACGTTATCTACTACACTCACTACGCTCGCCGCATTTTTCTTTTCAATTAATTCTCAAGCACAATGTGAAGTCCTTACTTCTGCAAGTTCTTATGAGATCTATTGTGGTGAAAGTGTTGATTTAAGTGCTTTTGGGCAATCATCTGGTACAGTAGTACTTAGTGAAGATTTTAATTCAGGAGGATTTGGAGCAGGTTGGGGATCAACTCCAGGTGCTACGAGCTTTACAAATCCTTGTTCTCCGGGTGGTGTTGACGGAACACCTCATGCCTGGATGGACAATAATACAAGTGTTCCCAGAACTTTAGAGTCAGCAGCGTATGACTTGACATCTGCAACTGCTGGTGTGACCATCTGTTTTGATCTCTTGTTCGCATCTCAAGGTGATGCAGCACCATGTGAAGGTCCTGATGAGCCAGACGAAGGTGTTTATCTTGAGTATTCTACAGATGGAGGTGCAACATGGCAAACCATTCACTATTTTGATCCGAATGGAGGAAATGATCCGCAATTAACGAACTGGAATAACTGGTGTTTTCAAGTACCACCAGGTGCGATAACGAATAACACTATTTTTAGATGGCATCAAACTGCGGATTCAGGTGCAGATTACGATCACTGGGGGATTGACAATGTTGAGATCTACCAAAATGACGTAAACGCTGAATTGGTTTGGCAACATGATGGTTACTCCTATGGAGTAGGTAACCCAGGTGGAGTAAACCCAAACTCGGTAACCCCAACTTCAACAACAACTTATACGGCTGAGTTAACAACAGGTAATGGAACAACTTGTACTGAAGATGTTACGATTACTGTACTTGATCCTGTAATCGATGCTGATATAAACTTGAACCCGAGTACGATCTGTTTAGGTGATTGTGCTGATATTACGGGAAGTGCTGCATGGGTACTGGATCCAGGTGGTGTTGAGACATACGAGAATAATCAATTAGAAGTTGTAGCATCTGGAGCAGCTTCAGTAAACATTAACATTCAGGATCTTAACATGACTACGATCCAGGGAGGGTCGATCTTAGAGATTTGTATAAATGATTTCAACTTCTCCGGTTCAGAATTGTGTACGAATTTTGGAGGATGTAACTGTAATGGTACTCCGATAAACTTCGGAGATCAATGTAATATCGATGCATCCAGCTTTAATATTACTGTTTCTACACCAGACGGCTGTGAGATCACACTTGTACCAGCCAATACAATAACGACAACAGGAATTCAAGATATGTGTTTTGTGCCAAGTGGAGGTGCTCCTGTTTCTTCTGGTTCAGGTAACTATACAGGACAATTTGATCCCAATGATCCTATTTCTTCACTAGATGGATGTGATGCAAATGGTGTTTGGACACTTGAGTTTAATACAGGTTCAGGTGGTCTTGGATTTGGATTTGGTTCATTAACAGGATGGAACATTACATTTGATGATCCACCAATCGAGCAGCCTGTAAATGCTACTTGGACACCAGGTACTGATCTAAGTTCTACGAATACGATCAATACAACAGCTTGTCCTACAACGACTACAACTTATACTATCGAGCTTGATAATGGAACTCCTGGTTGTGCAACTTATACAGAAGATTTTACAGTAACTGTTGATCCTTGTAACGGTTGTACACCACCAAACACGGTAATTAATGATCCATTAACAGCTTGTAGTCCAAACACAGTGGATCTGAATACTGCGATTGATGCGACATCCGATCCAGCCAATTATACTTTCTACAACACTCAAACTGATGCTCAGAATGCTGCAAACGCAATTGGACCTAATGTCGCTGCGACTGGTTCTTACTGGGTTAGAGCTGAGGACCCGAATGATCCGACATGTTTCGATGTTTTTGAGATCGAAGTCGTTATCACTACAGTTACTTATGATGTTACGATCACAGATGAAAACTGTGGAAATGCTGACGGTGTGATCGATCTTACTGGATTAGGAGGAACTGCTCCTTATGATTATTCGATCGATAATGGTAATACATCTCAGGCAAATGGAACATTCAACAATGTAACAGCAGGAACTTATGATATCATCATTACAGATGACAATGGTTGTCAAGCAACTGGAACAGAAGTTGTCGGTAATATTGGTGGTCCAACGATCACTTCAATTACGCCAACAGATCCAACATGTGCTGGCGACTGTGATGGAAGTATTGAAGTTGTTGTGACTGGAGGTACTGCACCTTACAGTTACCAATGGCTAGATAATGGTGGTGCACCAATTGGTCCTGATGCTGATGTGATCCCTAACTTATGTGCTGGAGATTATTCGGTAGAAGTTACCGATGCAGGTGGAGGTGGTTGTGTCGTAACAGACAATGCGACATTAACTGATCCAGCAATGGAGGATCCTTCATTTACTTTTGCAGATTTCTGTGAAGGTTCTCCGAATGGCCCAACAGTTACTGGAGATGCAGGAGGAACATTTGCATTCAATCCTGTACCTACAGATGGTGCAACGATCGATCCTACAACAGGTGAGATCTCTAATGGAGTGAATGGAGCTACTTACACGGTGGAATACACGACTGGAGGTGCATGTCCTGAAAGTACGACTCAGACAGTATCTGTAACTGGTTTCTCTTATACCAATGTTGTTGTAGATGAAAACTGTGGTAACCTTGATGGTGAGATAGAATTAACACCTAATGGCGGTACTGCACCGTACGATTTCTCAATTGATAATGGTAATACTACTCAAACGAATGGTACATTCACTGGACTAAGCGCAGGAGTTTACAATATTGTGATCGTTGATGATAATGGTTGTTCCGCTACTGGTCAGGTCAGTGTTGCAAATATTGGAGGACCTAGCATTGATCAACTGAATGTAACAGATCCTTCGTGTCCAGGAGCATGTGATGGTGAAATGGAAGTAGTAGTATCTGGTGGAACTCCACCTTATACGTATAACTGGACAGATTCAAATGGTAATCCTGTTGGTGGAAATGCAGCTACGATCACTGGACTATGTGCGGGTGACTATAATGTAGAAGTTACAGATGCAGCGGGCGGTTCGTCTACTGTAATTAACTCGAATACTAGTTTTGAAACTGGTCCTGGTGGTGGATGTGATTGTGCAGATACGTACAATTGTGGCAATGATGCAGGAATGGTTGTGGATGGAGTTAGTCCAGTTTATCAAGTTGGTGATCAGGGATGTATTTCTTCTACAACGAATTACGCAAACAGTTTAGGAGCTAACTCAGGTTCTGGATATATGTACTTTTATGCAGGCCTAGATCAGATCTCTACAGGTCCATTTACATTTGCTGGTGGTGAAACTGTTGAACTTTGTGTTTATTACGCTGGACCTCAAGGAGCAGGTCCTCCAGGACAAAATACAGCAAATTCACATTTCTCATTTGGAATTGATGGGGTTCAAGTGGGGCCAGATGTTACTGTTACGACAAATCAAGGTTGGACTCAGTTCTGTTTTACTGTTACGATGACTGCTGGAAATCACACGTTTGAAATACTCTCAGGTGGAGCGGCACAATACTCGCTTTGGTTTGATGACTTTACTATAACTCAACAGAATGGAGGAGGAGCAGGGTGTCCTGTTTCTTCAACAGGTACGATCGTTGATCCTGCAGCTGATGATGCAACGTTTGCATTAACAGATTTCTGTGAAGGTTCTGCGAATAGCGCTACAGGAATTGTAACACCTGGCGGAACATTTGATTTCAATCCAGCACCTGGAGATGGAGCTACTATTGATGCTACAACTGGTGAGATCTCAAATGGAGTAGGGGGAACAACTTATACTGTGGAATATACAACTCCAGGCGCTTGCCCGGTGAGTTCAACTGAAACTGTTACAGTAATTGCTTCACCACAATTTAGTGTAGCAGGAATTAATCCTGGTTGTGGTTCTACTGATGGTCAGATCGTTATTTCTGGTCTACAGCCAAATACAGCTTACGATGTGACTTATGATGATAATGGTACTGTTGTAGGTCCTCAGAACATTACTTCAGATGCTAATGGAGAGATCATATTTAGTGGTTTATCGGCAGGTTCTTATACAGACTTCGAACTAACATTAAATGGTTGTACAACAATTGATAATTCAGTTGTTGATCTGATTCAGGCTGGAGCACCTAATGTTAGTGCACCTGCTGATTTAGTGGTTTGTGAAGGAGCTGATATAACTTTAACAGCGAATAATCCTGATGGAGCAACAATTTCATGGGATAATGGTGTTACAGATGGAGTTCCGTTTAGCGGAACCACTGTTGGAACAACGACATACACAGTAACTGGAGATCTGAATGGATGTACAGTCACTGATCAGGTTGATGTAACAATTAATCCGTTACCAACGGTTGATGCCGGAGCTGATCAAGTGATCTGTGAAGGAGAGTCTATAACACTGAGTGGAAGTGGTGCTCAAAATTACCAATGGGATAATGGAGTAGTGGATGGCACTTCATTTACTCCTGGTGCTTCAACAACATACACAGTGATCGGAACTGATGCGAATGGTTGTCAGAACGTAGATCAAGTAGATGTTACAGTTGAACCTGCACCTGTGGTTACGTTTAATGGAGATATTTTATCTGGATGTGCACCTCATACGGTGAACTTCACCAACACTACGGCGAATGGAGTGAACTGTACATGGAACTTTGGAGATGGAACAACAGCTCAAGGATGTGCTGGAGTAGCACATACTTATCAGAGTAGTGGACTTTACACGGTAACATTGACCGTTGAGAATGCAGCTGGATGTGTGGGTACAACAACTTTCACAAACTATGTAGAGGTTACAGGACCTCCTGTGGCTGACTTTACAGCAGATCCAATGGTAATGGACATCACCGATACAGAAGTTAATTTCACGAATACTTCAAACGGAGGTACAGACTTTACTTGGGATTTCGGAGATGGTACAGGTGGTGCAAATACGTATGATGCAACACATACTTTCCCAAATGAAGAATCAGGAGAATATATCGTAACCTTGATCGCTTCAAATGGTCCTGACTGTGTAGATACAGCGCGTCTATTGATCAAGGTAGATGATGTGATCATATTCTATGTGCCAAATACATTTACACCAGATGGTGATGAATTCAACCAAACATTCCAGCCTGTATTTACATCGGGTTATGACCCTCAGGATTTCCAAATGTTGATCTTCAATAGGTGGGGAGAGGTGATTTTTGAAACACGCAATGCAGCAATAGGATGGGACGGAACATACGGAGGGAAGTATGTTAAAGATGGAACTTATGTATGGACGATCGAATTCCAGGAAACAATGTCAGATAAAAGGCATTACCATCAGGGTCATGTCAATATACTTAGGTAGTTGAGTTTTAATTTGATTATCAAAAGGCTGTCTCTAAAGAGCAGCCTTTTTTAGTTTAAAATTTAAGACTTAGAATTTAGAGTTAATTACACCAAAGATAGTATCATAAAACCCTGTGAACTTAGTGTCCCTTGTGGTTAAGTTTAAAACCTAGTATTTACAGTATTCATTCCAAAAACAACACCATAAACCCTTGTGAATCTTGTAGTTAATCTAATTGCCACCCAAATCTATTTAACATAATATCCCAATCTGCAGGAAATCCAGCATTCAAAGTCAGTTGCTTATCCATAAATGGATGCTCAAAGCTCAGTGTTTTAGCATGTAGAAACATGTAATGACAGTCGAAATTCTCCTCAAACATTCGATTATGAAAGCGATCACCGTATTTATAATCACCAATAATTGGATGACTGATCTTGTTTGTATGAATTCGCAGCTGATGCATTCTACCAGTTTCTGGAATTAACTTCACCAAACTGTAACGTGAGCGATCATAAGGATGCACAGGGATATCTAATTCGATTTGTTTTAGACAAGTTAAATGCGTGATAGCATCTTTATAAATTCCTTTGTCATTTTTTACTGGAGAATCGACTGTAAGTTTTTCATCAACAAAACCTCTGAGAATTGCGTAATAATTCTTTTCTATACGATTGTCCGTGAATAACTGCTGTATTTCGCTAACAAATTCTTTTTCTTTAGCCAAGAGTAGAACACCTGACGTTTTACGATCCAATCGATGAACAGGATATAATGGTTGAATAATCTGTTCTTTTAATTTATCCAGTAAAGTTGCTTCCTGAATATTACGAGCATAATGAGAATGATGTACCAGGTAATTATTTGGCTTATTGACGACGAGTAGGTGATCATCTTCATAGATAATTTCGATTTTATCAATATCTGGCTGAGAGGAGGTATTCATAAGTTTGCCAAGATAGTAATAGTATTACGAATAATCCTATTTAACATAATATTAATTATAAGACAAAAGTATATAATAAAAAAGAGTGACCGAAATCACTCTTTATACAATTCTATATGTAATTAGACTTAAATACGCTCAACATTGATCGCATCCATTCCTTTTTTACCTCTTGCTTTGTCGAATTTAACTTTATCGCCTTCTTCCATGAATTCTTCTCCAACAACATTGTTAATGTGGAAGAATAATTTCTCACCGTCATGACTGTCCGTGATAAATCCAAATCCTTTGTTACTGTCGTAGAAAGTTACTTTACCAGTGTTTTCATCTGGTTCGTCACCTTCTTCTTTTGATGGTACACCTACAACGATGTCTTCTGCATCAACTTCTTCTCGATCTTGCTCTTCCGGCGGCGTATCGACAATGTTACCGTATTCATCAACGTAAGCGATCATGTCATCCAATGATGTTTTCCCATCAGATTTTTCTTCTTGACGTTGTTCTTTCTTTAGCTGTTTCTCTTTCTTCTTCTTTGCCTTCTTCTTTTCTTTTTCTCTTTTGCTAAATGACTCTTGTGATCTTCCCATGTATTATTTTACGTATTGTTCCTCCGTTACCAAGGAATAAAAAAACTTTGTCTGGTGTAACGAAATCCAGCTTTTACAAAGCTAAGGAATATACAGCAGGAATACTAATTATTCGCTTTAACATCAATAAATATAGATTGAGAATCAATAAAATGTGGCCAGATACAAAAAAAGCGACATCAATAATGCCGCTTTTTAATTCATTCGTTTGATCTTATCCTTTGATCCATTGGATAATCTTCCCACTGTCTGGTTTAACACGTGGATGAATTACTTGCTCAAGTTCACCCTCTTCGTTGATCAAATACTTTTGAAAATTCCACTGAACCTCGTTATCACTGTGCCCATTCATTGATTTTTGCGTCAAAAACTTGTATAATGGATGCATGTCGTCTCCTTTCACAGAGATCTTCGACATCATTGGAAATGTAACACCATAATTCTTTTTGCAAAACGCTTTGATCTCTTCTTCATCTCCAGGTTCCTGACTCATAAAGTTATTTGCAGGAAAACCAACAATAACGAAATCGTCACCTCCATATTCTTCATAAACAGATTGTAACTGCTCATACTGCGGCGTTAGACCACATTTTGAAGCTGTATTTACGATCATCACTTTCTTTCCTTTTAAAGTCGATAGATCGAATGTTTCTCCATTGATGTCCTTAACTTTAAAATCATAGATGCTCTTTTCCTGAGCGTTAGAAATACCTATTGTCAATGCAATGGTTAAAATTGTAAGTATAGTTTTCATAGTTTTTAATTTACTTCCAAACAGTTTATTGATAATAAAGTTCTACTTCCGTAGCACCTTTTCCATATTCTCTAAAATCAGCGTCGTAGAATGATACATTCTCTTGTCCTTCTAAAAAATGTCTGACCTCTCCTCTCAACACACCCTGACCTACTCCATGAATGATCACGATCTTTCTAATGTGTTTCTCACGAGCAGTTCTATAAAATCGTTTAAGTTCAAATAGTTGATGATTCAAAAGTTCACCACTTGTCATGCCGGCTTCACTTTCCAGCAGAGCATGTGTGTGCAGATCGATCTCCCAATACCCTTTTCGCTGAACAATTTCACTCACCTCTTCCCCACTCTTTGTTGGAGACAATGCTGAATCATCTGCTAGCTCAACATCATAACCACCTTGTATTGCATCCGTTTGATCACCGTATATCTTTACGAGTTGTTGTATAGGATATTCATTTTCGAATCCAGTTTCATCCTCAACGATCACATTGTGCTCATTCTTGAATGAAATGATCGTACCTTCTCCCGTTTCAGACAGGAACCGAACCTTCTCACCTACTTTGAAATGCATAGATCAAAACGTTTAGGTCAATATTTAAAAATGAATAGATCGCCAGTGTTATAGCGCCAGCCCAGACTAGGAACATTATAGCTTTGTATCCAAAAGATGCATCGTTTGTAGTTGGTGGATAAAGAACTTTGTCTACTTGACGAGCAACGATCTGATCATATTTATAATCGTCTGAATTTTCTTTGATATCTATTAAGACAGGTGTATGACCTTCTACAATATTCTTTAGATGCTTGTATGTCTTATCAGATAAATCTTCATAGTTCGCTTCATAATTCAAATGAGCGTCACGAAGTTCTTTGCGAATAAGGTATATCTTGTGTTTACTTTTAATTCTGAGCCCAAGTAATACTCCAAATGCTGTTAAGATCCATGAATTAAGCCACACTCCTAAAATCACCATGCTCAAGGATGAGATAACCGCAAAAACGAATTGGAATAGTTCATACTTCCTGAAATAGAGTATTCTGAATAACTGACCACCATCCAATGGATCAAGCGGAATCAAGTTAAGTACATTCAATAAAATGAGGATAGCACCAGCTTGTGTAGCAATATGAGCTTCAGTTCCCACCCCGTAATTCATTAAAAAATAGCCGATAACTATTCCTGGGACCGGACCAGCCATGATCATCAATGAACTTTCAATCTGAGAATAGATCTTCTTTTTCCCTGATACCATAGCACCGATAAAAGGAATAAAGAGCATAGAAAGGTTCGTGTAACCAAAAAACTTCATCACAAGAAAATGTCCTAGTTCGTGTAAAAACAGAACTCCCACCAATAAACCGATCAATACATAATCATCTGTAATAATTGAGAAAGTCAAAGCGAAAACTATAATGGAAAGGATCGTTATTGAAATATGTCTTTTTGGATCTTTTCTTTCTATTTCAGGCTTTGGTGGGTAATATGATTCAAATTCACTCATGCGTTGTAAACAAATGTACGCTTTTTTGGTTCGCTCAACAAAAAGAATAGTTCTAAACTACTTAGCGTCAATCAGAATACGTTATAGTTATAGTTAAAAAAGATTAAATAAACGAATAACGAGTGTCTATCGCATGAAATCATTACTTTCGCTATTATGATCCACGCAGAAGGAATTACGAAATCATACGGAGATGTTCAGGTGTTGAAAGGAATTGACCTTTCGATAAAGAAAAATGAACTTATATCTATTGTTGGTGCTTCTGGAGCTGGTAAAACTACCCTACTCCAGATCCTCGGAACTTTAGAAAACCCAGATGAAGGACTTTACGAGTTGGATGGTACTTCTCCATTTTCTTTGAATCAGAAACAGCTTTCTAAGTTCAGAAATAGAGAGATCGGATTTGTTTTTCAGTTTCATCAGTTACTTCCTGAGTTCACAGCAATTGAAAACATCATTCTTCCTGCATTGATAAAAGGAGATAATAAAGCTGAAGCAGAGAAAAGAGCTAAAGAATTATTGTCTTTTTTGAATCTATCAAGTAGAGATCATCATAAGCCGAATGCCTTATCTGGAGGAGAACAACAAAGAGTTGCAGTTGCCAGAGCATTGATCAATCAACCAAAATTAATCTTGGCTGATGAACCGTCTGGAAATCTGGATACCAAAAATTCGGAAGAATTACATCAATTGTTTTTCGACCTAAGAGAACAGTTCGATCAAACATTCGTTATCGTAACGCACAATACAGATTTAGCAAATATTTCTGATCGTAAGCTAGAAATGGCAGATGGAAAATTTATCTGAAGAAGAAAAGGCAGTTCGCGATTTACTTGAAGTAAAGGTTCAAGAGTTTAATGCTAAATCATTTATTTCTAGTGACCCAATTCAGATCTCTCATCGATTTGAGAACCCTAAAGATATAGAGATAACCGCTCTATTAATGGCTACAATTGCCTGGGGAAACCGAACAATGATCATAAAAAACGGGGAACGATTACTGAACATTATGCAACATGAGCCTTACGAGTTTGTGTCAAATTATAGTACCGATTCACTTAAGGATATAAAATTTGTTCATCGCACATTCAATCTGGTCGATCTTGATTTCTTTTTCCGTAGTTTACAACGAATCTATCAAGAACAAGGATCATTGGAGAAAGCATTTGACAAACATCCTGAAATTCCAGGTGTAAAAGGTAGAATTGTAAGTTTTCGAGATATTATGCTGCAAACAGATCATGAAAAGCGAAGTGAAAAGCATATTTCGAATCCTTTGAGAAACTCAGCAGCTAAACGAATTAACATGTTCTTGCGCTGGATGGTTAGAAATGATAATAATCGAGTCGATTTTGGGATATGGAACTCCATCCCCACAAGTGAACTAATGCTTCCACTTGATGTACATACCGGTCGAGTAGCTCGCAAACTTGGCCTGCTCCATCGAAAACAGGATGATTGGAAAGCTCTTGAAGAATTAATGTCTAACCTAAAGCGATTTGACTCAAAGGACCCTGTCAAATATGATTATGCTCTTTTTGGTTTAGGAGCATTTGATGGATTTGCTAAGTAAATACTTTTTAACAATCTATCTTCTGTACAGCGAAAGCATTATATTTGAAATATGAGTTTTGTAAACCCTTCTTTTCTTTGGGCGTTTGCGGTATTAGCTATACCTATCATCATACATTTGTTCAATTTTAGAAGGTACAAAACGATCTATTTCTCAAGCATTCAATTCATTAAGAAGGTTGATCAGGAAACAAACGCTACAAAAAGTATTAAACACTATCTTGTATTGATCACACGTTTGTTAGCTTTCTCTTGTCTGGTCCTTGCTTTTGCTCAGCCTTACATTCCTACTTCAGAAAATAATAGAACAGCTGATAGCATTCTGGCCGTCTATGTTGACAATTCATACTCTATGTCAGCAAAGGGAACGAATGGAAACTTGTTGAATCACGCCAAAGAATCGCTTCGCAGTATAGTTGATCAGCAGCCAAAAGCTCAGAATTTCGTATTGGTTACAAACGCACTTTCTGGAATAGAACATAGAATAATTACTGCCACTGAACTGCAAGACAGGCTCGAAATGATCAACCTCTCTCCTATTTCGAGATCTCCTCTTCAACCCCTGAAAAGTATTCGGAGTTTTCTAACTAACGAGGGGTTTAGCGGTAACTTACAGTTTCTTTCACTATCCGATCTACAAAAGAACAATGAACTGAATACGAAAGATCTTGATTCATCTGCATATTATACGTTTCTGCAGTTTGCTCCTCAGTCAAAACAAAACTTATTTATTGATTCAGTTTGGTTTGATCAGCCCTTTCAGCGTATTGGGGTAAACAGTACACTTAATGTTCGAGTGAATAATTTTGGAGACTCTCCCGTTACCAATGCAGAGATCAAACTTGACGTAGGAAAAACCAATCGACAAGCATTAGTAGATATACCAGCAAATGAATCAAGTGTTGTTTCGATAAACTTCACAAATAAGCAAAATGGTTACCAAACAGGCACTGTTGAGATCCTGGATGAGCAACTCCATTTTGATAACACGTACCATTTTTCTTATGAGGTTAGAAATGAGTTGAACGTATCTATTGTTAATGGAAATGATGCTTCATCTTACCCGTTGGATGTTTATGAAACGGATGACTTCTACAAATTGGAATCTTATGATGTTGAGCAATTGAAAATCGATGTCTTGAATGATGCTGATCTTATCGTACTCAATGGTTTAAGTTCTATATCCTCAGGTATTCGAACGAAGATCAATCAATTGAACGAGAGAGGAAAAAGTATCCTGATCATACCTGGAATGGATCCTGATCCTAATACCTACAATCAATTATTGAAAATGAATTCTTTACCACTGATAAAAAGTGCGAGTGATCAATCATTAAGAATAAAGGACATCGCTACTTCCTTCCCATTCTTCCAGGGAATGTTTGATAAAAAGGTAGATAATATACGTATGCCACCTATTCAAAAGTATTTTGCATCTCAGATTTACACGAATTCGAATTACGATAAGCTTGTTGCACTTGAGGATGGTTCTCCCCTATTCGTTTCTTCTGGTAATCGAAAGACTTACATGATTTACAGTGCCGCAAATGATGAGTTTAGTGACTTTAGTAAATCAGCATTATTTTCAGCCTTATTGTTAAGAGCAGGTGAATTAAGTCAGCAGCAGCAAGGATTAGCTCTCGAATTAGGAACTTCACAAAGTTTTAAAACAGGAATTGAAGTCAAACAAGATGAAAAAGTAGAGCTTCGTTCTGAAGACTACAGTTTTATTCCTTCAATGAGCTTCGACGCAAAACAGCTTTCGATAAATGTTCGACACGGCGAGAATGATCAGTCTATTCAGGCGGGAACATATGATATCATTCATAATGACGATAAGAAAGGGCAATTAGCACTGAATTACGATCGCAAAGAATCGAAGCTTAATTATTATGAACCTGACGAGATTCGTTCGCACTTAACTTCTATCGGAGTTAAAAACACAAGCTTTAAGACCTTGGAGAGTTTTGAAGATATTCACCAATTATCTGTTGAGAAACCAAATGAATACTGGAGAATTCTTTTAACTTTGGCTCTCGTGTTTTTCATAACAGAAATGTTGATTGTATTATTCTGGAAACTGTAGCATGAAGATTTACATTAAAAAAGCAACGATTTTAGATCCAACCTCTCCTTTTCATGGATCTCAGAAGGATCTTTTGATTGAGAATGGTAAAGTTGTGGATATCGCAGACTCTATTGATGGAAAAGATGCGGATAAGATCGTTGAAAGTGAGGATCTTTATTTATCGCATAGCTGGACAGATCTAAAAGCAAATTTTTGCGATCCAGGAAATGAGCACAAGGAAGACTTAACAACAGGAGCCGCATGTGCTGAAGCTGGTGGCTTTGGACACGTTTTTCTTTCAGCTGATAACAATCCTGTTACGGATTCTAAAGCTCAGGTGAAATATATCACTGGACACAATCAAAGTACAACTACTCAATTACATCCGATTGGATCGATCACTGAAGATCTTAAGCATGAACAATTATCAGAGATGTTCGATATGTTTCAAAATGGAGTTCATTTATTTAGTGATTCTACTCATTTTGTTTCTGCTGGAATAATGCATCGAGCACTACTCTATGCTCAGAATTTTGATGGTTTGGTTGTTAGTTTCCCTCAAAATGAATCGATCATGGGGGAAGGACAGGTAAATGAAGGTATTGCTTCAGTAAAAACCGGGCTTAAAGCTATACCATCGGTTGGAGAAAAGATACAAGTACAAAGAGATCTAAGTATACTTGAATACACAGGAGGTAGACTTCATTTCAGTGGAATATCCACAAAAGATAGTGTTGAACTCATTAGAGAAGCTCGAAAGAAAGGGCTTAACGTAACCTGTGACGTGCATGTTTCCCATTTGCTTTATACAGAGAATGATGTGCTGGATTTTGACACAAACCATAAGGTCCTTCCACCATACAGAAGTACTGAGGATAAAGACGCTTTATGGGACGGATTACGAGATGATGTGATCGATTGTATTGTATCTAATCATCAGCCTCAGAATATTGAAGAAAAAGATGTAGAGTTTGATAATGCTTCTTTCGGTACTATTACGCTTCAAACTTTATACGGTTCGTTGTCAAATAATTTTGAGAACGATCATGAAATGTTGATCAAAAAGATCAGTAACAATCCAAGAGATCTTGTTGGAATTCCTACAAACCCAATTGATAAAGGTGCTTTTAGCGACTTTACTCTATTCGACCCTGGAAAAGAATGGGAATTCAATGAGGCAGTGAATCGATCGAAAAGTAAAAACTCTCCACTGATGAACACAAAGATCAAGGGATCTGTTATTGGTATCATCAATGGTAACCAGCTTAAGTTGAACCAAATCAATTAGTATCTTGAAGAAAAAGAAGTATTTTTTAAAGGAATTCTTTAAGGAAAAGAAAACGGTTGGTGCCGTAAGTCCTAGCTCAAAGGCTTTAGGTCGTTCCATGTTGAAGAATATTAATTTTTCTGAGGTTAATGCAATCGCAGAATACGGACCGGGTACTGGGGTTTTTACTCGAATGATCATAAAGAAAATGAAGCCGGGAACTAAACTTCTGGTTTTTGAACTCCACGATGCTTTCTACAATAATTTAGTCAAAGAGTTTAAGGATAATGATAATGTTATCTTGATCAATGATAGTGCTGAAAATATAAGTAAGCACATGAAAGAACAAGGGATCGAAGAACTCGATGTTGTTTTGTCCTCTCTCCCACTTACTAATTTTGATAAACGTCTTACTGCAAATATTCTCAAGCGTTCACATGGTGCGTTATGCCCAAAAGGTCTTTACATTCAATTTCAATACTCTTTGAATGCAAAAAGGATCTTAAAAAGGATATTTAAAGATGTGAGTATCGATTTTACGGCTAAGAATATACCACCTGCATTTGTCTATACTTGTACAAAATAAATAAGTCTAGCACGGTGGCTAGACTTATTCGTTAGTAAACATTAGTAGCAGTGGAAAATGCCTTACTAATTGTAAGACGTCAATAGAAAACAAAAGGTTGTCTACTTTTTTAACTTTTTTTATGTCACGTAAAAAACAAGCCACAAGCTGGACTGTCTTGAGGGAATCTTAATTTTTTTTCGTTATATTTGGTTAAACAACAACTCTTTAGCCTATGAGTGCCAATTTATTTATTGTCCCCCATGATTTTACCAGTGTTGGAGATGCTGCTCTAAAGTATGCTCTTTATCTGGCAAAGCCTCGAAAGACTTCTATAGAATTGTTACATATCGTTAGTAACAAATCAAGTAAGAAAGCTGCAATGCAAAAGCTAAACAGTATTATTGGGAATTTAGATCTTGGTGTTGGTGACGTGGATGTCAAAGCTGTAGTAAAGGTTGGAAATATTTTTGACGATATTGGTAAGATCGCTGAGGATAAGGAGGCGCGAATGATCGTTATGGGTACCCATGGAGCTAAAGGCATGCAAAAACTGTTCGGATCCTACGCGATCAAAGTTGTTACTTCCACGAGTGTTCCGTTCCTTGTTGTTCAAGAAGGTGTGGCTCATCGCGAGATTGAGAATATTGTTGTTCCAATTGATGTATCGAAGGAAAGTTTACAGATCATTAACGTAGCTGGAGAATTAGCAAAAGTCTTCAATTCTAAAGTTCATGTGATCTGCGAGTCACAGAAAGATCCCAGACTTTCACAGCAAATGAAGATCAGGATCTCGTTGGTTAAAAAAGAGTTCCAGGAAAAAGATGTAAATTCTTCGATCGAAATGATCAAGGGAAGTAAATCGTATAACCATAAGGTAATTTCTTATGCAAAATCGGTAAAAGCTGATATGATCGCAGTGGCCTACCATTCCTCTGCCCTATTCGCTGCATTTGATACATATGCTCAAAAACTTATTACGAATGACGAAAACATTCCGTGCTTGATAGCGAATTCAAAATTACTTTCTAAGCTGTATTACTAAACTTAGGTTACCTTTGTTGCTAATTAAAGTAGTAACATGAAAATAGGAGAATATTCTACGTTTGTAATCGATCGCTTCACAAGTGTTGGGGCTTTTCTGAGAAATTCTGAGGATGAGGAAGTACTACTTCCAAACAAATACCTCGAAGATTCTTTTGAAGAAGACCAGGAGATCACTGTATTTGTTTACAGAGATTCAGAGGATCGTCCAGTTGCTACTACTGAAATCCCTTATGTTACATTGAATGGATTCGCTTTTCTGACAGTAAAAGATGTTACTGGAATTGGAGCTTTCCTAGATTGGGGATTAGAAAAAGATCTTTTCGTTCCTTTTAAGGAACAGCAAGCCAAGATGGCTGTTGGAGGTGAATATTTGATTCGATTGATCAAAGATGATAAAACGGATCGCCTATTGGGGACTACAAAGATCAATCGCTATTTATCTAGTGAGGATCCTGATCTTTCCATAGGCGACGAGATCGAATTATTTGTTGGAGAAATATCTGACTTAGGAAGAGAAGTCATAATAAACGACACCTACAAAGGTATGATCTTTAAAGACCACCTGGTTCGACCTTTAAAAACAGGAGAACGAACAACTGGTTATGTAGAGTTTATTCGTCAAGATGGTAAAATTGATGTTTCTCTGGTGCCTGTAGGGGTTGAAAAGTTCGATCATTTTACTCAAACTGTTTTGGATTTCCTCAATGCTAACGGAGGAGTTATGACGATAACGGATAAGTCTCATCCTGATATCATTCGTGAAGAGCTCGGATTAAGCAAGAAATCATTTAAAAAGGCCATCGGTAATTTATATAAAAAGCGAAAGATCAAATTACTCGATGACAAAATAGAATTAGTGAAATAAAAAAAGGAGAGCTCAACGGCTCTCCTTTTTATTTCTATAATACTTTATAAGATTACTCAGCAGCAGCTGCTTCATATCTCTTCTTATATTCTACAGCTTTTTCAGTATTTCCAGCTCTTCTGTGAACCTGGAATAGTACCTGGAGAACCCCAGCATTATTTGGATCTTGCTTAATGTATGTTTCAAGTGGATCGATCGCATTCGTATACATCTCTTCACTCTTAGCCATTACCGTTTCGTAATTTGGATCATTGTAATCCATTTGCTTAGCTTTCTGCTCCAATTTCTGACCTCTTCCTAAGTAAAGAACACCAAGGTTGTATGAAGCATCAAGATATTCAGGATCGATCTCTATCGCTCTTTTCAAGTTATTCTCTGCTTTTGTATAAAGCATTTCAACTTCTTCTGCTTTTGCAGGATAACCTTCATCAGTCACATCCATACCTTGAAGCTCTTGGAATCCTTTATCAGCACTTGAAAGGAAAATAGAACCCATAGTACTGAATAAAGCTTTATTCTGAGGATCAGCATCTGCTGCGGCCTGGAAGAATTTCTCAGCTTGCTCAAGATCTCCCATATCAAGAGAAATATTCACACCCTGAATAGCAATATCAGAATTCTTAGGGAACATTTCACTTGCTTGCTGGATGAACTCGATCGCTTCTTCATTCTTATCTTGCTTCTTAAGCGTATCAATATGATTTCTAGCAGAAATGATCGCATTGTTCTTCATGTCTTCATCTTCAACATCGATCATTTTTTGAAGCTCGTATGCACCAGCAAATCCAGCGTAAGCTACGTCGAATTTCTTTTGCTGAAACATCATCTGACCGATAGTCATTGCTTGTGAAACTTTACGATCCACGAAGTCCTCAACTTCTCTTTTGTATTTTCTACTCTCCATTGCTTTCTCAAATGAAGATTTGATCATATTCATCGTTTCTTCATTTTGATACTGCTCAAGTTCTTCAAACTGAGTAGAAAGTTCAACCAAACCAAAATAGATCACTCCATTGTAGTAGTTTGCTTTTTCATCATCTTTAGTGTCTTCATGATTCATCGCAGGATCAATTAAGTTCTTTGCCTCCATCAGAACACTTTTAGCTTCATCCATATTCTGCTGCATCATTGCTGGCATATATTTCTTATACTCTATCGCAGCAGACACAACATTGCTGTTTTGAGCGCTCAGATTCGTTGCTATGGCTAGCACTCCAGTTAACATTGCGATCTTTATTGTCTTAAAATTCATTGTTATACTTTTTTGAATTATGCTTCACTATTATCATTTTCCGTGCCATTCTCTGGAGTTTCTCCATCAACACCTTCTATTTCCTCTTCTTCGTCAGATTTTGGAACCTTTGCAACTGCAGCAATCTCCCCTCCTTTCTTAAGGTTGATCACTTTTACACCTTGAGCTGCTCTACCCATGACTCTCACTTGATCAACAGAAGTTCTGATCGTAATACCACGCTTAGTAATGATCATCAGATCATCCTCGTCAGTAACATTCTTAATGGCAATAAGGTCACCTGTTTTCTCAGTTACAGATATCGTTTTAACTCCTTTTCCACCTCTATTCGTTACACGGTATACAGGTTCTCCTGTTTCAGGATCGTTAAAGTACGAGCGTTTACCGTATCCATTTTCAGATACTACCATGATAGAATTCTCAGAATCTGGTTCAAGGCAGATCATTCCGATGACCTCGTCATTATCACGACTCATCGTTACACCTTTTACACCAATTGAGTTTCTACCTACAGTTCGTACAGTTGATTCGTTGAAACGGATCGCATAACCTGAGCGTTTCGCAAGAATTATTTCATTCTCACCATTTGTCAACTTAGCTTCCAGTAATTCATCACCATCATTGATCTTGATAGCATTAATACCATTAGTTCTTGGTCGAGAATAAGCCTCTAGCAATGTCTTTTTGATGATTCCTTTCTTAGTACACATTACTATGTAATTCTCATTTACATAGTCTTCATTTTTAAGATCTTGAACATTGATGTAAGCCTTGATCTTATCATCTTGCTCAATATTGATCAAATTCTGAATCGCTCGACCTCTAGAAGTTTTACTACCTTCTGGCACCTCAAATACACGCATCCAGAAACATTTACCTTTTTCTGTAAATACAAGTAGGTAATTGTGATTTGTCGCTACGAAAATAGACTCGAGGAAATCCTTATCCCTTGTTGTACTTCCTTTCGAACCAGTACCTCCTCTTCTTTGAGCTTTATACTCATTAAGGTTTGTTCGCTTGATATATCCTGCGTGGGAAATCGTAACAACAACTTCTTCATCAGGGATCAAATCTTCAATTCTCATTTCAGAAGCAGAGTATTCGATTCGAGATCTTCTTTCATCTCCATACTTATCTCTGATGTATTGAAGTTCTTCTTTAATGATCTCCATTCTACGAGACTCATTAGCAAGGATATCTTTCAAATCAGCAATAGTCTCCATCAATTCCTTGTACTCTGCTCTTAATTTGTCTTGCTCAAGTCCTGTAAGCTGACGCAATCTCATCTCTACAATTGCTCTAGCTTGAAGATCTGAAAGTTCAAAACGCTCCATTAATTTCTCGCGAGCTTCTTCTGGACTTTTTGAAGCTCTGATCATTTTGATCACTTCATCTATATTATCAGAAGCAATGATCAATCCTTCTAGTAAATGAGCTCTTTCTTCAGCCTTCTTCAGGTCGTACTTTGTTCTCTTAACTACAACCTCGTGACGGAAATCAACGAACTGTGAAATGATCTCTTTTAAGTTTAATAACTCAGGACGACCATTTACAAGACAGATATTATTTACTGAGAATGAAGTCTGTAGGGCTGTGTATTTAAACAATTTGTTTAAAACAACGTTTGGAATCGCATCTCGTTTTAATTCATAAACAATGCGCATTCCATTTCTATCCGACTCATCTCTGATGTCTGTTATTCCTTCGATCTTACCATCGTTCACAAGATCAGCGGTTTTCTTGATCATATCCGCTTTATTGACCTGATATGGTATCTCTGTTACGATGATATGCTCCCTTCCTTGCTTATTCTCTTCGATCTCGGCTTTCGCACGAATTACGATTCTACCTTTACCAGTTTCAAATGCTGATTTAACACCATCATAACCATAGATAATACCTCCAGTTGGGAAATCAGGGGCCTTGATGTGCTCCATCAACCCTTCGATCTCAATATCACGATTGTCGATATATGCTACAATTCCGTCGACACACTCTGTCAAGTTGTGAGGCGCCATGTTTGTAGCCATACCTACAGCAATACCACTTGCTCCATTCATCAATAGTTGAGGAACTTTCGTAGGTAGCACTGTTGGCTCTTGAAGGGAATCATCAAAGTTGTTTTCAAAGTCAACTGTTTCTTTTTCAAGATCAGCTAACATTTCCTCTGATATCTTTCTTAATCTCGCCTCAGTATAACGCATGGCAGCCGGACTATCACCATCCACTGATCCAAAGTTACCCTGGCCATCAACCAAAGGATATCTTAGTGACCAATGCTGCGCCATACGCACCATAGTGTCGTAAACCGAGCTGTCACCATGTGGGTGATACTTACCAAGTACTTCACCGACGATTCTTGCTGATTTTTTATGTGCTTTATTCGAGTAAACCCCGAGATCTTGCATTCCATATAATACACGTCTGTGTACAGGCTTAAATCCGTCACGCACATCTGGAAGTGCACGAGAAACGATAACGGACATCGAATAGTCAATGTACGCTGACTTCATCTCATCCTCGATGTTGATCTTTACGATTCTTTCTCCTTCTGCCATCTTGTCATTTAATTAGTTATAGCACGAAAATTGTGCATACGTTGAATGGTCGAAAATATAGAATTAAATCAAACGAAAATCGATCGGAAATTGAATTTTATACACAAAAATCTGTGGAAAATTGTGAACAACTTCAACGATTTTGTCTTTAATTCGTTATATTTTTGATAAGTCGTAGTTATACGTCTTTTTATAACAACAGAAAAACAACAAATTAATATATGGAAGCGAAATTTTCACCACGAGTAAAAGATGTGATCAACTTCAGTCGAGAGGAAGCATTGCGCCTCGGAAACGACTATATAGGAGTTGAGCATTTATTACTTGGTTTGATAAGAGAAGGTGAAGGATTAGGTATTCGCGTACTTAAGGAATTCAATCTTGATCTGGAACAGATCAGACAACAAATAGAATCTTATTTGACGAAGTCAGCATCAGGTAACGCAAAAGATCTGACAAACATTCCACTTGTTAAGCAAGCTGAGAAGGTTTTAAAGATCACTTACCTGGAAGCTAAACTTTTCAAGAGTCCGGTTATTGGCACTGAACATCTATTACTCTCAATTTTAAAAGATGAAAATAACGTAGCGTGTCGTACACTCAATAAGTACGGGATCATTTACGATAATATCAAGGATGAGATCGAAGCTATGTTAGAGGAAAACAACCCTACTAGCGAATTCCCAGGTTCTGATGATGCAGGAGATGCAGGATTCGCAGGAAGTAGTGGGTCATCTGGCGGAAGCGGAAGAAAAGCAAGTGAGTCAAAATCTAAAACTCCTGTATTGGATAATTTTGGTCGTGATCTCACAAAGCTTGCTGAGGCTGATCGTTTAGACCCTATTGTAGGTAGAGAAAAAGAGATCGAACGAGTAAGTCAGATCCTTTCAAGAAGAAAGAAGAACAATCCAATTCTTATTGGTGAACCTGGAGTTGGTAAAAGTGCTATTGCAGAAGGTTTAGCGCTTAGAATTGTACAACGTAAAGTGTCAAGAGTACTCTTTAATAAGCGAATTGTTAGTTTGGATCTTGCGTCACTTGTTGCAGGAACCAAGTATAGAGGTCAGTTCGAAGAACGAATGAAGGCTGTTATGGCTGAGATCGAAAAGAACCCTGACATCATATTATTTATAGACGAGATTCATACTATAATAGGTGCTGGTGGAGCGAGTGGCTCGCTAGATGCATCAAATATGTTTAAGCCTGCACTTGCACGTGGTGAACTGCAAGCGATTGGAGCGACAACGCTTGATGAATACCGACAGTATATTGAAAAAGATGGAGCATTAGAGCGTAGGTTCCAGAAAGTACTTGTTGAACCTACGACGGTGGAAGAAACTGAGCAGATTCTTCAGAATATTAAGGAGCGTTATGAAGAGCACCACGGTGTGACATATACGGATGAAGCGATTGAAGCATGTGTATCTTTAACTAATCGCTACATATCAGATCGACACCTACCGGATAAAGCGATCGATGCATTAGATGAAGTTGGATCACGCGTTCACTTAACGAATATCAATGTTCCTAAGATCATTTTAGACATCGAAGGACAGATCGAAGAAGTTAAAGAACAGAAAAATGATGTTATCAAATCTCAGCAGTATGAAAAAGCTGCAGAACTGAGAGATAGCGAAAAGAAGCTTCAAGATAAATTAGAAGAAGAAAAGATCAAATGGGAAGAAGACACTAAGAATCATAGGGTCACTGTTACGGAAGAACATGTTGCTGATGTAGTTGCTATGATGACTGGTATTCCTGTTCAGCGAATTGCCGAGAAAGAAAGCGGTAAATTGGCTAAAATGTACGATGAGATCAAATCTCAAGTCATTGGTCAGGATGAAGCTGTTTCTAAAGTTGTAAAGGCAATTCAAAGAAACAGAGCTGGTTTAAAGGATCCAAACAAACCGATTGGATCATTCTTCTTCCTCGGACCTACAGGAGTTGGTAAAACACAATTAGCTAAGGTTTTATCACGTCATATGTTCGATACAGAAGATTCTTTGATTCGAATAGATATGTCAGAGTATATGGAGAAGTTCTCAATCTCAAGATTGGTAGGAGCCCCTCCGGGATACGTTGGGTATGAGGAAGGTGGACAGCTGACTGAAAAAGTTAGAAGAAAGCCCTACTCTATTGTTTTACTCGATGAGATCGAAAAAGCACACCCTGATGTATTTAACTTATTGCTTCAGGCATTGGATGATGGACACATGACAGATGGATTAGGTCGTAAGATCGACTTCAAAAACACCATTATGATCATGACTTCTAACATTGGTGCTCGTCAATTACAGGATTTTGGAACCGGAGTTGGATTTGGAACAGCCGCAAGAATGGCCTCAACTGAAGACGATCAGAAAACGGTGATCCAGAATGCGTTGAGAAAAGCATTCTCACCTGAGTTCTTGAATCGTGTTGATGATATGATCTTGTTTAAGTCACTTGACCGAGACAGTATCTATAAGATCATTGATCTTGAGTTAGTTCACTTGTACAAGAGAATCAACGATCTTGGGTATGAAATAGAGCTCAAGAAAGATGCTAAGGACTTCATCGTTGACAAGGGATATGATTCTAAGTTTGGTGCGCGTCCTTTAAAGAGAGCGATCCAGAAGTATGTTGAAGATCCGCTCGCAGAGCAGATCATTAACTCTCAGATCTCAGAAGGCGACAAGATCGTTTTAAGCTTGAATAAAGAAAAGGATGGTCTTACTTCTAAAATTCAGAAAGGAAAAGGAAGTACGACTAAAAAGAAAGCATCAAAGAAAGATGATAGTGACGCATCTGATGATAAAAAAGAAGAATAAATTCAAACTATAAACTGTTAAAGGGAGTGTGATCCACTCCCTTTTTTTGCTTTAATATGAAAAAAATAGTCATTGTTTCATTACTCTTTTTTTCTGGGATCATCAACGCTCAGATTAAGCCTTCGTTAACTACAATACCTGTATCTGTATTCGTTAATAATGCACAAACGACAATAGAAGATATAATCGTTGAAGGAAATCAAACGAAGAAAAAAGTAGAAGAATTATTTAATAATAATGTTCTTGTACATGAATTAACAGGACCAGATGCTGATTTCTCAATCTATTGGGAAGCCTTTGGTAGTCAGTGGAAATGGATAAAATTCAGAAAAGATGAAGCCCCTCTTCTAATATTCCTTGGACTGAATTCTTACACGGATGAAAGAGAGTATGTAGAACTTTACGATGTTTCCAAGGGTAAACAGGCTCGTTTGTTTGCTGAACCAGGTAGACTGATAGCTTATAAAAGACATCCGCTTACAGACGAATTGATCTTATATACCCATAAGTATCCATGTTGTCGAAGTGCGAGTCATAATATCTACACGTTAAGAAGAATTAATGGTGAGATCAAAAGTAAGGACCGATTCTTTATCGGAAGAGATTCTGGAGATATGGTTGGGCCTTTTTACCCTGATTCAGTTCAATTTGATGGAGAGTACAAGCAGTTAGAACAGAAGACTGCTTTGCGATGGTCTCCCGCAGTGGTGGAAGAAAATGCATTTGAAATGCGTGCTCAGACAAACATCATTATTCATTATGAAAAAGGTGCATTATATAAGGAGCTAGCCATTCAAGATGATTGGATATTTGTTATCATGTATACGGGGATCTCAGAAGAAACAAGCCCGGTAATAAATCACGTAAACTTCAAGAACAAAGGAGTTTATGGATGGATCAAAAGATAAACCCTCTATCTGTAAAAAGAGCAGTATATTTGCAGCCGAAATGAGTTTAAATTACGCATCAAGTCTACAACACCCTGTTTTTAAGGTTGCTCGTCAGATCGTAACTGAATCTGGTTTGGAGGCCTATGTTATAGGTGGTTTTGTAAGAGACCTTTTGTTGGATCGCCCATCTAAGGATATAGATATTGTCGTTGTTGGGAACGGACTTGAATTAGCGGAGAGAGTTGCTAAAAAATTAAAAGTTAAAAAAGTATCCACATTCAAGTCTTTTGGGACTGCTCATTTTAACTATAAGGATCTCGATGTTGAGTTTGTAGGTGCAAGAAAAGAATCTTATCAAAGGGATTCAAGAAAGCCTATTGTGGAGGATGGATCACTGCAAGATGACCAGAACAGAAGAGATTTCACGATCAATGCGCTCGCACTGGACTTGAGAGAAGAAACATTCGGAGATCTTGTTGATCCTTTTAACGGGATTGAAGACCTGGAAAACGGATTGATCAGAACACCACTGGAGCCAGAAAAGACTTATTCTGATGATCCATTGCGGATGTTAAGAGCAATTCGTTTTGCTACTCAGCTCAACTTTACGATCGAGAATAAAAGTCTAGAAGCGATCAAAGAAAATGCTGAACGACTTCAGATCATATCTGCCGAACGTATAAATGACGAATTGAATAAGATCATTTTAAGTGACAAACCTTCTCGTGGTTTCAAATTATTATATGCGACGAACCTGCTGCACCAATTCTTCCCTGAAATGGTTGCATTAAAAGGTGTTGAAACTAAGAATGGAAAATCTCACAAGGATAATTTCTACCATACGCTTGAGGTTCTTGATAATATTTCAGAAGTAACAGATGATCTATGGTTGCGCTGGAGTGCGATCATGCACGATATTGCCAAACCACCAACTAAACGCTTTCACCCAAAAAATGGCTGGACTTTTCATGGTCATGAAGATCTAGGGTCAAGAATGGTTCCTAAAATATTTAGGAGACTAAAATTACCTATGGATCATAAAATGAAGTATGTTAAAAAGCTTGTTAGACTTCACTTACGTCCAATTGCTTTAGTTAAAGGAGATGTAACAGATTCTGCTATTCGTCGTCTATTAAATGAAGCTGGGGATGATATTGATGATCTTATGATGTTATGTAATGCAGATATCACTTCGAAGAATGAGTTTAAGGTTAGAAAATACCGCAAGAACTTTGAGATCGTTGAACAAAAACTGAGAACAGTTGAAGAAAAGGATCATGTAAGAAACTTCCAACCTCCAGTTGATGGCAAAATAATTATGGAAACATTTAATATTGGACCATGTAACGAAATCGGAGTAATTAAAAAAAGAATAAAAGAAGCAATACTGGATGGAGACATCCAAAACGATTATAATGAGGCCTTTGAGCTTATGCTTGAAATTGGCAAAGAAATTGGATTGAGTGCAACTCAAAACCATTAACTTCGTAGATTGTTAGAACGAAAAAGGGAAAATGCCGGGATTAAAATTTAGAGTTTTACTGGATAGTGCTGAGGAAGAAGAAGTGTTCCGCGATATTGCGATCAACGATGATCTAACGCTTGAACAATTCTATATGGCGATCTTAGATGCGTTTGAGTTTAATAATGATCAAATGGCATCTTTTTTCGTTAGTGATAATGAATGGAATAAAGGTGAGGAAATTAGCCTTATGGATATGTCTTTTGGTGCTCAGGATAATGAGACACCAGCCCAGATGAATGACATAATGATCCGTGAGAAGATCCAATCCCCTACTCAGCGATTGATCCTGGTGCATGATTTCTTAAACATGTTCATCTTCCTTATCGAATTACAAGAGATTATGGATAGCGATGTTAATGACGCTGAATTGATCATGAGTGTAGGAAGTGTGCCTGAGAGTTTATCAGCTAAAACTAAGGACAACTTGGAAAATATGCGTTTCGAAACAGAAGTTGATAAAGATTTGAAAGGATTTGACATGGATGATTTCGATGACGAATTTGGTAGTGAAGGTTTTGAAAATATTGACGATCTCGATATTTGATCCATGTCGAACAATGATCCCATAGGAAAGGCAATTAATGATTTCAGTAAGGATGGAAAAGCTCCAAATATTATTGTTTCATCCGACCTCATGGAAGACGATGTTATTCCCGTAGAGTACTTGTTTAGACCATATGAATTGATGCCTACTGTAGAAAAGAAGGCATTGAAAATGTGCTCAGGTAAAATACTTGATGTAGGCGCAGGAGCAGGTCCTCATACAAAATGGCTGCGAAACAACGGATTTACTGTAACTGCTATCGATACGAGCTTAGGAGCTATCGATTTTCTTAACGATCACTTCCCAGATCAACAGAATTTAAATTTATCCGTTCAGGACATGATCAATAGAGGCGAACGATACGACACCATACTTTTGCTTATGAATGGCATCGGAATTGCTGGCAAACTCGAGAATTTACCGTCTTTCTTATCTTTACTGAAGAAGTTACTTACAGAAAATGGTAAGATCATCTGCGACAGTACGGATGTTAGTTATTTTTACCAAGAGGAAGATGGAGGTATGTGGGTTGACCTGAATTCCACATATTATGGAGATTTTAAGTTTAAAATGAATTACAAAAAAGATTCAACTGAATGGTTTGATTGGGTTTATGTAGACCCTGAAAAGTTTCAGGCGATAGCAGAAAACAATGGTTTTACATTTGAGAACGTTATTCAGGAGGAACATATGTACTTAGCAGAATTAAGCGTAAATAAAAATGATTAGAATTTTAACAACTACCCTATTGTTCATATTGATCCTATGTCCATCTATCTTTGGACAAGAAAACGACAGTCTAAGGAGTTCTCTTTTATGGGAGATCAAAGGTAAAAAAGTAGATCAACCTTGTTACATCATGGGTACTATGCACATGATACCAAAAGAGAAATTCTTATTCCCTGATCATGTTGCTGAAAAGGTTAGAAAAAGTGATGTGCTCGTTATGGAAATTGGTGGAATTAAGGATCAAGCCAATATTATAAAGTACATGATGCTGGATACCGGGAATGTCTTTAATTATTTCAATGAGAAGCAATTAGATTCGCTTTTCGAGTATACAGAAAGTGAACTTGGATATACAGAGGATCAAATGCGATTGATGTTTGGCAAAATGAAGCCGCTTGTGATCATGCAACTCTTTACGAAAAATGCATTTGGTGAAGACCCAGAGAGTTATGAGTTAACATTTGAGGAAATCGCTAAAGAGGATTCAGTAACTATTCAGGGATTAGAGACTATAGAAGACCAGGTTGCAATATTTGATGAAGTACCGATCGAAAAGCAAATTGAAATGTTGATGTCGTCGCTACGTGAAAGTTACTCTGATGAAGATAATGGCATGAACGACCTGATCACAGTATTTTTGAGTCAGGATATCGACTCGATTTATAATTATTCTACAGATTCAGGAAGTGATCTTGCTTCAATGGAGCAACAGCTACTAACCAACCGCAATAAAAATTGGATCCCACTGATCAAAAAGCTGATTAAAAAAAATAAATGCTTTATAGCTGTTGGTGCAGCTCATCTAGGAGGCCCGGATGGCGTGATTCAGCTTTTAAGAGAAGAAGGTTATGAACTAATACCAATAAGATTATGAGAATTACCTTTATAATTCTAAGTCTATTCTTCTTTTTCGGATGTCAGACCTACTCCGAAGACGATCTATCTCAGTTTGATACAGAGATACAAAAGTATATAGAGAAAGAGCAATTAGATATGGAGAAGCTGGAAAGCGGTCTCTACTACTCTATTCTTTCTGACACTACAGGTGGTGAACTTATTCGCTATACTGACCAGGTTACGTTCTACTATTCTGGGGAGTTCTTAAGTGGAGAAGTCTTTCAGGAAATTCCAAAAGACGCTCCACTTACATTTAAGGTTAAAGAACTCATTGCCGGTTGGCAGGAAGGACTAATGCAGCTTCATGGTCCTGGAACCATTCAATTAATCATCCCTCCTAGTCTTGGATACGGATCAAAGAACACTGAAAAGATCCCTCCTAACACCATTCTTTACTACGAATTGACTGTCACTGATATTAAGTGATCTGGGCAAGGTAGAAATAGATCGGCATACCTAGCGTTACGTTTACGGGGAAAGTAATTGCAAGCGCCATCGGTAAAAACAATCCTGGATTCGCCTTAGGAACAGCGATCTTCATGGCAGCTGGAACTGCAATATAAGAGGCACTAGCTGCGAGAATTGCTAACATAAATCTGCTCGAGATCTCCGGAGTAATGTGCATTGACAAATAGGCTACAATACTTCCATTGATCAACGGAATAACTATGGCAAATATCAACGGGAAAAATCCTTTTGCCAGGAAAGAGTTGAGTTTCCTTCCGCTAATGATCCCCATATCAAGTAAGAAAATCGCAAGGAACCCCTTAAATATATCCGTAGTAAATGGCTTTATACCTTCAGCTTGTTCTGCTGTTGCTAAATAACCGATCACTAAGCTTCCAAGGATCAACAAGACACTTCCGTTTGTAAAGGAATGTTTTATTGCTTTACTTTTATTGATCTTTTCATCCTCATTCTTGTTGAAAATGGAGATAAGAATTAGTCCCGTTATAATTGCAGGAGCTTCCATGAGAGCCATTAAGGCAACCATATGACCATGAACTGACATGTCCTGCATTTCCAGATATGAAACTGCAGTAACAAAGGTTACGGCACTAATAGATCCATATGCAGCAGCGATCGCACCAGAGTTTTGTACAGTCATTCTTCTTTTGAGAATGAAAAAGGCATATACCGGGATAAGGATCGACACAAATAATCCAAACAGTATAGTTCCGATCACTTCTGAATCAAAGGTTTCATGCGAAAGCTCCTGACCACCCTTAAATCCGATACTGAACAACAGATAGATAGAAATGAACTTCGAGGAATTAGATGGTATAGCAAGATCACTCTTTAGATAAACTGCAATAATTCCCAATAAAAAGAATAGTAGAGCGGGATTAGTGAGATTGTCAAGCAATAGATCTAAACTCATTGTTAAATTACTTTACTGTTGAATATTCAGGTGAGATAATGCTCCATTTCATATCTGCACTTCGATCTACGATATATCCGTCGATCTGAAGGTTTTCAATCACTGGATTTCCTGTTTGTGAAAGTGTTGTACAAAGTTCTCGTACTTGCTCTTTAATCAAGAACTCAGTGAACGAAAATCGTTGTTTATAAGCACTGTCTGTTTCCATGATCTCATCTTCGTATTGATCAAAGACAAATTGATAAAAACGATCAACCGTAACAACTCCAGTAGAATGACCCGCTAGAAATTCACGGATCATGTGTGCATTTAGATCACATACAAATGAAACTTGATCTACATCATTTAACTCGATAGACTCTATCAACAATCCAACTGTATCCTTATTATTTGTATGGAAAGTTGTTCCTAGAGCCGTTGTTATGTATGGCTCTTTCATAAAAGTAGAGCGAACATAAGACTCCAAATGAGCTGATGGGCAAACTATTGCTATTTGATTCTTCATAATTCTTTATTTACGGGTTACAGAAATCGCAGTACATTGGATCCTCTTTTTCTTTTTTATTGGGAAAATCAATACTGCTTTCATATTCACATTTTTGGCATTTCTTTATTGCAGTTTTTATAGATCTTGTTGGCATTCCGCAATTCGAACAAGGCAATCCTGGTTTTTGGTCACTAACAATGAAACCTGGAGCCTCACATTGAGGACATTTGGATTGCATATTCTGAACTAAAGCTTGAGTTGCCTTTTCGATATTCAACATTCTTGTTGGGTTGTAAACAGCACGCATATCTGAAGATACTTCAAGCTTCTGCCCTGTTTTTAACGACGCACTCACAAACCGAATGACTTGCTCATGATCGAAAACACCTTTAAGAATCACTTCATTTTCTTCCTTGTCTCGTATTAATATACCGTGATCTGGAAACTTAATTTCAGATAAAGCCTTTTCCAATTCAATTATTGAACTTACCTCAGACTCATATAAGTTTGTATCTGTCGATAAATACTTCCCAATAACTTCTATGTTTTCATTAAAGTCTTTAAACATGACCACTTCTTCATTCGCATTTACAAAAGGCATCGATGGATGACTTCCAAATGATCCTTCACTAGCTACAACTAAAGGGCAACCAGAGGTTTTGTATCCATACTCACATTTCCTTCGAAGTGTTGTGATGGGATCATCCTTACGAATGATCTCTCTGGTGAAAGTCCCAAATTGGTCGGTATTAATAAAAGAGGAAACAAATGGCCTGGCATCAAAAACTTGCTGAAAAATCGGAGCTATCACTTGCTCCTTCTTATGCCTTGTAGCTATAAAAACACGTTCTTTTTTATACATCACACAGCCATTTGCCCCTCTTTATTCTTTTATTGTCCTTGACCAAGTGAGAAACCTCTCTCACCATCGAAGTAATAAAGGTTTTCAGTTTTGATAGCATCAAACCCGTGTTCACCAACACTCTTCAACAGTTCAATTACTTCTTGATTAGATATTGTTTTCTCGTCTTTCGAAACGAAACGACATCTCCAGTGATCAGTACAGAATGTTTCGCTGAAACCTTCCGGCCAAACTTTAACGCCTCGATTGGTTACTAGGATCAACTCTAGATCTCCTGTGCTCGCTTTCTTCAGTTCATCTCCAAATTCAACTGCATTTGTTCTGGAATCATGAATGAAAACATCTACACCTTTCAATTCCTTCTTATGCGTTTTTCTCTCATATTTTAAGAACTGAATCGTTTCGCTGCTAACATTCTCAACAGGATTCAATTCAGAAGGCTTTTGACCTAATCTTTCGATCACAGCATCAGCAAACTCTTGCGTATTTACTTTCTTTACGCTAGAACCTTCTTTATAGATATCTGCTGTATGGATCTTATCTTCTAATGTTTTCAACCAGGCATTTTCTATCTTATTAGCGACTTCCTGCTCTCCGAGGTGTCTTAGCATCAATACTGCTCCATTTAAAAGTCCACTTGGGTTTGCGATCTTCTTACCAGCAATATCTGGTGCGGAACCGTGGATTGCTTCAAACATTGAACATTGCTCTCCTATGTTGCTAGATCCACAAAGACCTACTGAACCAGCGATCTCCGCAGCGATATCTGAAATAATATCTCCATATAAGTTAGCAGTTACGATAACATCAAAGTCCTCAGGATAATTCGCAAGCTTTGCAGACGCAATATCAATGATCATGTGATCACTTTCAATGTCTGGATACTCTGCAGCAACCTCATTGAATACCTTTCTGAACAAACCATCTGTTTGTTTCATTATATTGTCCTTCGAAAAACAAGTAACTTTCTTTCTACCATTCACTCGAGCGTATTCAAAAGCATACTTACAGATCTTCTCACATCCTGGACGTGTGATAAGCTTTAGACACTGCTCTACTTCATCTGTCTGACGGTGTTCGATTCCAGCATAAAGATCCTCTTCATTCTCTCGAACAATCACCACATCCATATTGTGGTGTTTAGTGTCAACATATGGATAATAACTTTTTACTGGTCGAACATTTGCAAAAAGATTCAAGGATTTTCTTGTTGTAACATTTAGACTTTTGTATCCTCCTCCTTGAGGTGTTGTGATTGGAGCCTTCAAGAAGATCTTATTTCTTCTGATCGTATCCCAGCTTTCAGTTGATATTCCTGATGAGTTTCCATCCAGGTATACCTCTTTTCCGATCTTAATTTCTTCATACTCCAAAGGTGCTCCAGCAGCCTTCAATACTTTTAGAGTGGCATCCATGATCTCTGGACCGATACCATCTCCTTTTGCAATTGTTATTTTACGCATAGTTTTTGTTTTGTTTGGCACAAATCTATATACTATGTTTCATTAATTTTTATTTATATTTGTAATGAAATGCATAATTATATTTTATGAATTATACCTTGAATCAACTACAGATATTTCTGAAAATTGTTGATCTAAAGAGCATTACAAAGGCTTCAGAGGAGCTTCATTTGACTCAACCAGCAGTTTCGATTCAGTTGAAGAATTTTCAAAATCAGTTTGAGATCCCATTAACAGAAGTTGTTGGTCGGAAGCTGTACGTAACCGATTTTGGTGAAGAGATCGCAGAAGCGGCAAGAAGAATAATAGAACAGGTTAATGCTATTGATTATAAAACAATGGCATATCAAGGAGAGTTGATCGGTAAACTCAAAATTTCAGTCGTTTCTACGGGTAAATATGTAATGCCGCATTTTCTTTCAAGTTTTATTAATCAGAACAAGGCCGTCCAACTGAATATGGATGTTACTAATAAGTCTACGGTTATCAAACACCTGGAAAATAATGAAGTTGATTTCGCATTGGTCTCGATATTACCAGATCACTTGCGTTTGGAGAAAATGGATCTTTTATCCAATGAATTGAGGCTTGTAGGAAGTGAAAAGATAACTGACCGCAAATCAAGTCCGAAAAAGATCCTTGAGAACTTACCATTGATATTTAGAGAGCAGGGTTCTGGTACAAGAAAAACAATGGAAACCTTTTTGAGCGAAAAGGATATTTCTGTTATCAAGAAGTTAGAGCTAACATCGAATGAAGCCGTTAAGCAAGCGGTTGTTGCAGGGTTAGGTTTTTCGATTATGCCGTTGATTGGTATTCGAAATGAATTGGAGAATGGACATCTGTACATCACAGATGTCCGAGGTCTTCCGATAAAAACAACCTGGAGTTTAGTCTGGTTAAAAGGTAAGAACCTCTCCCCTGTTGCAAAAGCTTTCCTGGATCATCTTCACAAACACAAGGAAGATATTATTAAAGATCGATTCTCATGGTATACATCTTTTGATAAGAAGTAGGTTAGATCTTTCTCCAGTTGGTAACGAAAGGATTAACGCACATGTGATAGATAAGGGCAATTGACTTTTTACTTCTACATTTTAGTTGGTCAATATCTTCTTCATCATAGAATCGTGAGTATTGAATGATCTCAGCGATCATTTTCTCCTTCTCTGTATAATGTATTGTGTTCACACTATGAACATTGATCACTTTATTCGTAAAATTCATTGGTTTACTATCATTTTTTGTGTGAATAATTCACCTGTATTATTTGACGCTACAACTGTATAAATACCAGTTGAAAGCTTTAGATCTATTAGCTTTGTGATTATATTTCCTTCTTGTTGATGGATCAATTTCCCAGTCGAGTTATAAACCTTAATATTCTTTACATTTTCAATTGTCAATGTAAAAGATCCTTGATTCGGATTAGGATAAATAAAATGTTGCTTCGACTCCTTGTTTTCTTCAATTGAGCTAATTCCTTCAATTATATCAGTTTCAGACTTGTACTTATCTAAACTAGTAGCACATTCATTACTACGATCAATAGAGATGTCAATTTCATCTACATATATAACTCCTTGGGTACATTCTGGTATGTAATCAGTTGCATCTCTGTAGAAGAATTGGAATCCACTGGCTTCATTCGATATGTTATTTAAAACATTCTCGCAATGTGAAAAGTCATTCAGACCTGTAGTGTCAAGTCTGACCAATTGACCATTCTGATCATCTGAATCAACAATGCTAAGATCATTGTTTCCTTCAATATCGAAATCATTGCACGATAAAGATCTGAGCACATTCTCTCCTTCTACTTTAATTCCATTAGTTAATGATCCGTCAAATTCATTTGAGTGAATTACAGACTCCTCCGCATCCTGATCTACTAGGTGGATTCCATGATTAAGGTCATTAATTAATCCAACAAAAGTATTTTCAAATAATTTGGATTGAGATTCTCCTTGTTGCAAAATACCAGAAGCATATTGAGGATAGTTACCTGATGGGATAATGAATTCAGATTTTTTGATGATCACATTTTTAGAGTTTTGAATTTGCAATCCCGTTAGGTTCTCTTCAAATAGTGATTTGCGAATTAGAATTTCAGATCCTTTACAAGAATCAATTTTTACTCCTACACTTAGTAAATTATACTCATTCAAATAAGAGTTGTAGTTCGGTTTAGTTTGAGGATGTACTAACTTAGCGTTCTTTAAAACTAAACCTATACCGCGTTGTTCAGGCAGTAGATCAATATTTCCTACGATTGAATTATGTCTAAAATGGATGTTTGCATTCTCCACATAAACTTGAGTCGTATTAGCAAGAAGACTATCAATGATAAATGAATTATCAATAATCTTCAAAGCTGAACTTGATCTACCGTTTCCAAAAACATGTATTGATCGTCTATTGTTTTTAAATGTACTTTTGATTAAAGTTATTTTACCTCCTCTATTCGGGGAATACCCTATTTGAGATTTGTGAATATTTGAAATAGCAACATCCGCATTTTCTATGTGACAGTTGACAATTTCCAATTCTCCCTTTTCACCTACTTCATTAGCCAAAACTTCTATCCCTCCAAAAAGCTGAGAGCAGCTCGTTACTTGGCGTAGAATACAGTTTTCTAACAGTAAATTTGATCCGGGCTTAACTACAATTCCAGATTGAGGCATATCAGGATCATAAGACAGGTCGGCGTTGTCAGAAAACTCTATAGTTTTATCTTTTATCTGAAAATCTGCTCCATCCTGAACTACAATGGTCCCTTTCACCCTGATCAATCCATCTTGATTTTGATCTATTAGCTCATCTGCAGAACTCGAAATATAAATACTATGATCATAGTCATATTCGATCTCAGATGGCAGGATATCGATCTCATCATGTACCACGCAACCGTTTGAATTAGCAATAGTAAACTCATAATTGTCTTCTGTCAAATTGTAGAGTGCCCAATCATGGCTGTTATTTGACCATTGAATTGTATGGTCAGCAATTGTCCCACTATCTAGAGACACAAAAACGGCTTCTGTTAAGTTACATGTGTTCGTAAACTCATGTATTGAATATTTTATTGGGTGTAATTCTTTAGCTCTTTCAACGGCAGCCTTAGCATCAATTCGACCTGCTCCGAGCTTACCTAAATAAAGTTGGTTTACTGAATATATATCAACCGCTGTTTCTTTTAATATTTGTTCGATCTCATCAGGAGTTAAACAATTATTTACCGAAAGCATTAAACCGATTACCCCTGATACAACTGGTGCCGCAAATGAGGTACCATTACCTGTTAAGTATTGATTACCAGATATACTTAATGGTACATTATAACCAGGCGCGGTAAGATCCACATTACTATTGTGTTGATGACAACTAGTTGGGTCATTGTCAATAGCCATATGTTTATCCCACTGATCTATACTCGTTACTGAGATTACATTATCGTAAGATGCGGGATAAACATCTTGATTAGGACCACCACATGTTGAACCATTACCTGCAGCAGCAACGATCACACTGCCATTTGAGTGAATTTCATTAATTACATCTTGATAATAAGGGTTAGGTGTACAACCCGCTGCCCACGAAATATTGATTACTCTAACACCTGAATATGTTGCTTCAAGCATGTCGTTGAAGTTCATTCTGTAAAGTCTTAACCCACAATTAAATCCTATTGAACTTTTCCCAACTGCATTATCCGTTTTACCTGCAGCCATAATTGCAACTGCCGTCCCATGAGTAGTATTTGTATTGTTATTGGGTTCATAGTGAGAATATTCACCTGTTAACTCTTCATGAATCGTATCAAAATTAGTATCGAACACACCAATTTCAATAGTTGGACTACCTTTTGTCAAGTCCCATGCCTCTCGTGCATTAATAAGATCAAGTGTATAATCAGTCGAGAAATTCAACGTGATATCATTTGGATCATATAGGGGTTGAAATTGCTCTATGATCTGAGGCTTATTGATGTTTCTATTTGTCTTGACGAACCTTAAAAAAGAAGTGACTTGATCAGTTTCAATTTCGTAAACCTTATTCAGATCATTTTTTCTTGAACTTGGCAATGCTTGTTTGTATCTAAGCAGTACTCCATTAATTTCACCTTCAATTAAAGTCTCCTCATTTTCCACTGTTACCCAGAATTTCGTTTGGGTATATCCCACCATACAGGTTGCCATGAATGATAGAAATAAAAATAGTTTTAGCATCAATTTTTAGTTCTTATGGTTAGTAATTCGATGTAAAAGTAATTGGAAAGTAAGTTTGGGTGATGTTCAAATCAATGCACATTTATACAACTATGTAGTTCATCATTGAAAAAGGTACGTGCATTTATTAAGTATAAATAAAATGGATACTTATGTATATTACATATTCGCACTACGTATAAATACGCATCTTCATATAGAATGTGCATCATTTATTTCAAAGACAAGTTCTGTACATGACACTATTACTATATTTACAAATATGACTTTCGAGCAGGAAATAAATATAATCCGGGATAAGATTGTCAATCGAACGATTTTATTGTCGTTCATCTTTTCTTTGATCGCAATAGTTCCGTCATTTCTCAGAGTATATAACTATGGGGTTTATCCTGCCATGTATTTTCAGTTACTAGCTATGTTAGTAATATTGACATTAGTAGTTTTTAAAAAGAGAATATCTTTAAAATTTAAACTTCATGTATTCCTATTGATCTTTACCATCATACCTTTAGCAGGTGTTTGGGATTTCAGGATGGCTGGAGGTAGCTATATATTTATGGTCGCTCTCATCCTGGCTTGTTTAACTTATGGTTTAAGAACTGGATTCTATTACGCTGCAATGTATCTTTTCATATATGCACTAATAGGCAATCTACATATACTTGGATTAGCTCCAAAAACACTAAATTTTAATGAATATACTAATGATGAAATGACCTGGATCTCATCATTTTCTGGATTGTTGTTCACATTGGTAATCTCTTTGGATACATCTTCTGTTTTTTATGATCTATTTATTAACAAGTTGAAAAGTAGCTTGAATTTTAATAGGAGGTACTTAGAAAAAAATCAGGAGCTTCAGACTTCAGAGCGGAAGTACAGATCTTTATTTAACGGGAGTACAGACGGAATCATTTTATTGGACAAAGATCAGAAGATTGTTGATTGCAACCCAAGTTTTCTGGAAATGATCGAACAGGAATTTGAGAATGTGAAAGGAATTCGATTTTCGCTCTATGCAATTGATAGTAAGTTGGAAGATCAAATATCTGATAGATTTTCAAACAAAAAAGATAAAATTGAGCGTTTAGACCACCAATTAGTAGAAATTAAGAATAGTAAAGGAGAGTATATTCCAATTCGATATTCAACTTATGAATTTAATGAGGATGATGAGCTGTTTCAATGGGTAGTTGTTCATGACTTGAGAAGAATAAAGAGTCTTGAAAAAGCTGCATTCGCGAATCTGATCAAAGGTGAGGAAAAAGAAAGAGAACGATTTTCTAAGGAATTGCATGATGGAATTGGGCCTATTCTATCTGCCTCTTCACTATACTTAAGCGCTATGGCAGAAGAAACTGATCTGAAAAAGATACAATTATATTCTGATAAACTTAGATTAGCTATAGATGAAGCCATTATGACGACAAAGGAAATTTCTAAAAACCTGAGTCCAGCGGTCATAAGAAAATTTGGTGTTGTTAAAGGATTGGAAGCATTCATCGATAAGATTCGCGATACAACTAATATACAATTCGAATTGAACGATCCAGATTCTTTCAAAACAAACAATAAAATTCAGCGAATAACGATCTACAGAACGCTGACGGAACTAATAAACAACTCAATTAAGCACTCAGATGCTCAACAAATAATTATATCTATTCAAGTAACAGAAAACATGATCACCATCGAATATAACGAGGATGGTAAAGGTTTTGAATACGAAACGGTCATTGCTAATTCACAAGATCTAGGTATATTCAATTTAAAGAGTAGAGTTGAGAAATTGGGAGGACAAATGAACTATGAGACAAGTCCTGGAAATGGTGTATATGTATCTATTACCCTACCTAAAATTTAGTTTTTCAAACAAGTCCTTTATCCTTCGCCCAAATACCTAGCTGTGCTGAATTCGGTAAATTTAGTTTTTTTAAGATGTTATACCGATGCGTGTCTACTGTACGACTTGAAATCCCAAAATGCTCGCCTATTTCTTTCGAAGTAAATCCTTTGGAGATCATTTTAACCACTTCAATTTCTCTATTCGTTAGATTTGGCTCAGATTCACCTTTATCAAACATCGAACTAATGAACTTATTCTTCATCAGATTATCAATGAATTGTTCTCCATTCATCACCGCTTGAATTGCATCCAATAATTCAGATTTCGAGCTGTTTTTTGTTAAATAAGCTGAAGCTCCTTTACTCAACATCTTTTTAGCAATCGATATCTCATCGAAAGATGATAAAGCAATAACTTTAACATTCGGTAATGTATTCACGATATCATGAGTTACGTCAAAACTATCACCGTCTTTTAAACTTATATCCATCAAAACGACTTGAGGTCGATATTTCTTAGCCTCTTCTAAAGCCTCCTTGGTCGTTGAAGCTATAGCACAGATCTTGTGACCTTCGGATTCCAATATTATAGACCACGCCTCCGCAATGAGGTGATTATCCTCAACAATTAAAATAGAATACATATTGCCTTGTTCTGTCATAAATATAAGTTTATTTAATCTGAATTCAATATCAACCTATAAAAAAATATTGGAATACAATAGGTTAGTTAACAAGCGTTTACTATTGATAACAAAACAAAAAAAGGGATAGCCTTAACTATCCCTTTAACGTTACGTATCTAAAGATCTTAATAATAGATCAATCTTCTAACTTTTGCAACATATTTAGCAAGACGGATCACCTGTTTCGTGTAACCGTATTCATTATCATACCATGTGTAAAGAACAACGTTTTTTCCACTTGGTCCAACCAACGTGGCTGGGGAATCAAATACGGAACAACATGTGTTACCTATGATATCATTTGATACCATTTCCTCATCAATAGAATAATGGATCTGGTTAATTAGATCTCCATTCAATGCGGCATGACGAACAGTTTCATTCAATTCTTCGCGCGTTGTTTCTTTACCTAATTCGAGAGAAAGTATCGCTAATGAACCATTTGGAGTAGGTACTCGAACAGCATTTGCTGTTAATTTATTCTCCAATGATGGAATAACTTTCGTTACCGCTTTACCAGCTCCAGTTGAAGTAATTACCATATTTATGGCAGCAGAACGACCTCTTCTTGGCTTCTTATGCATATTATCAAGAAGGTTCTGATCATTTGTATAGGCGTGAACAGTTTCGATGTGCCCCTTCTCTACTCCAAATTTATCATCGATCACTTTTAGGATCGGTGAAATAGCATTTGTTGTACATGACGCAGCTGAATAGATCTTTTCATTTTCAATGTCAAGCTCGTGCTGGTTAATTCCGTATACGATATTTGGAATACCTTTCCCAGGTGCCGTAAGAATAACTTTAGAGACTCCTTTTGCTTGTTTATGTCTACCTAAAGCTTCTTTATCTGTAAACACACCTGTGTTATCTATTACCAAGGCATTATTGATACCGTATTTAGTGTAATCAATGTCTTCTGGATTCTTCGCTTCTATCAATTGAACTGTTTGCCCATTGATATTCATCACTTTCTTATCTATGTCAAGATCAACAACTCCATCAAATGCTCCGTGCACAGAGTCATTTTTAAAAAGAGCTGCTCTTTTGGTGATCACATTTTCAGAAGTATCACGAGTAACAATAGCACGAAGACGTAATTGCTGACCTTTACCAGCCTGCTTGATCAATTCACGAGCTGCAAGTCTACCGATTCTACCAAATCCATACAATACAACGTCTCTTGGTTCTGGTTTGAAACGATCCTTACCAATAAAGTCGTTTAATTTATCCTTAAGAAAATCAACTTCATCTTTGTAATTTCCTTTTTCCTGACTGTATTCGTAAGTCAGTTTACCAATATCTAATTTCGAAGGAGCAAGATCAAGAGAAAGTAATGCTTCAGCCAGATCAGAAGTTGAAAACACATCTACTGGTTTTTTTACAACATTCTCTGCATACTCATGAAGATTCATGATCTCAGAAACTGTTAAGTTCACCAGGTGATTTCTAAAAAACACAAGCTCTACTCCTTGATCATAAAGAAGTTGACCTGTTTTACTTGCTAATTTAACCGCAGCACGTTCTCTTTTTACGTGTGCATCTAACTGTTCTTCGTAACCGATTGCAGCGTCCATTTTTATAATTTAATTATTAATTCTTTACAATTTTGATACAAAAAAAGGCTGCCCAGAAGAGCAGCCTCGAAAAAATCTTATCCTAAATAAGCCTTCAATAATTTATTTCGCGATGTGTGTCTTAGTCGACGAATCGCTTTCTCTTTGATCTGACGAACTCGTTCTCTGGTAAGGTTGAACTTAGATCCGATCTCTTCAAGTGTCAGACCGTGATTCATTCCAATCCCAAAGAACAAACGAATGATCTCTCTTTCCTTATCTGTTAATGTTGATAATGAACGTTCGATTTCACGTTGTAAAGATTCTGACATCAATAATGTATCAGCTTTTGGTGAATCAGAATTCGCCATTACATCCATCAAAGTACCTCCATCCTCATTTGTTGTTAGTGGGGCATCCATTGATACATGACGTCCAGAAACGTTCATAGACTCTTTGATCTTGTCCTCAGGCACTTCTAATGCTTCTGCTAATTCTTCAGCTGAAGGAGGTCTTTCATATTCCTGCTCCAAACGAGAGAATGCTTTGTTGATCTTGTTAAGTGATCCTACCTGGTTTAAAGGAAGACGAACTATACGAGCTTGTTCTGCCAAAGCTTGAAGAATCGACTGACGAATCCACCATACGGCATAAGAGATAAATTTAAATCCTCTCGTTTCATCGAATTTCTGTGCAGCTTTGATCAACCCTAAATTACCCTCATTAATAAGGTCAGGAAGCGTTAAACCTTGATTTTGATATTGTTTTGCTACTGAGACAACGAATCTTAAGTTAGCACGAGTCAACTTTTCCAATGCACGTTGATCACCTTGCTTGATCTTTCTTGCCAACTCCACCTCTTCATCTGCGGTGATCAGTTCTTCTTTACCTATATCCTGTAAATACTTATCTAGTGACTGACTTTCGCGGTTAGTGATTGACTTGGTTATCTTTAGTTGTCTCATGCTCTATCTAATTACTTTAATGATTGGTCTAAAAGTGTGGCAAATTTACACCAATTTAATGTTTCTACAAAATTAAATTTAAATGAAAGTCCGTTAGCAGCTACTATTTTAACCTGCCACTAACGGACTATATTTTCAACGATCAGCTTAGTTGTTTATTGTTACAGACCAAAGCCTACGTAGTCTCGTTCTCCGGATTCTGTCATGATCTCTAAGAGGACACCATTATTTTGTTCCGATTTTAAGTAACTCGTTAATTCCTCGACAGAGTTTACTTCTTCGTTATTTACTTTTGTAACAATAATTCCCTCTCTTAATCCTAAAGATCTAAGTTTCCCTGCAGTTATAGAAGTGATCTTAACTCCATGATCGATATTCAACTCCTTCATCTCTTCATCTGAAAGTTCTCCAAAGGTCGCTCCTAAAGCAGAATACCTCTCCACTTCTTCTTTCGATTTAAGATCGGTGTTCCCTTCTTTATTCTTTAGCAATACTTCTCTTGTCTGGATTTCTCCATCTCTTCTCATTGTCAAGGTTACCTTATCACCAGGTCGTCTTCTACCTATCGCCTCTTGTAATTCTGATGGAGAATTAACCGTCTTGCTACCCACCTTGAGAATCACATCACCTTCTTTGATCTTCGCTTTTTCAGCACCAGAACCTTCGTTTACTCCAGCGATGTATACACCTTTCGTATCAGGTAACTCTTTATCATTTACGAGATCTTGTGTCACCTCTTGAATTTGAACACCTAAGAATGCACGTTGTACCATACCGTAATCTATTAGATCATTCATGATCTTAGTCACTAATCGAGATGGCACAGCAAAAGAGTATCCAGCATAATTACCTGTTTGTGATGCAATAGCTGTGTTTATTCCAATAAGCTGTCCTTGCGTATTGACCAAAGCACCTCCTGAGTTACCAGGGTTTACTGCGGCATCAGTCTGAATAAAAGATTCGATCGGAATCACGTTTTTATTCTGGTTACCAATAATGTTAATGTTTCTTGCTTTTGCAGAAACAATTCCTGCAGTGACTGTAGAGTTAAGGTTGAACGGATTTCCTACGGCAAGCACCCACTCTCCTACTTTAACTTCGTCACTATTTCCAACCGGCATTGGTTCTAATCCATTCGCTTCAACTTTGAGTACAGCGATATCAGTTGAAGGGTCTGCTCCAACGATCTCAGCATCATAAGTTGTATTATCATTTAGTGTTACCTGAATTTCACTCGCGTTTTGAATTACGTGGTTGTTAGTAACAATATATCCATCCTCAGAAACGATAACACCAGATCCAGAGCCTTCTCCATATTGTTTTCGTTCTCGTCCAGCTCCTGGACCGTAAAAGAACTCTAAGAAAGGATCTCGTTGAACATATGATTGAACAACCTTTGTTTTTACGTGAACTACAGAATGTACGCTTTTTTCACTAGCTACTGTAAAATCAAGCGTAGGGTCTAAATTTGTCGGAGCGTAACTGACACTAGAAACAGGTATTGAATTACCAGTTGCTAGATCAACACTCTTTTTAGTTTCAGTTGTAGTTGTGTGCATTGCGAAATATACTCCCAGTGGTAAAAGTCCACCAAGAATACCTAATCCAAGTGTTTTAATATTACGATTCATTTTTTCAAATTTTAAATTCGGTTTTTTCATATCAATAATAACACCAGAGACCTTTATTGTTAATGTTTTAGCTGTTAAAAGTTGTTAAGCAAATTTCATTTTTTTACCGCTTAGATTTTCGTAATTTAGCCACGATTTAAGCATATGAAGGCAGCTCTAAAATATCTGACAATCAATATTCTAGCACTCGTTATTGGATGGGTGATCGGATATTATTCGCAACCAGCTTCGGAAACAGAGATCAAAAAGGTATATGTCGATAAAGTCAAGAAAGAGATAATTAGGGACACTGTCAAGTTGACAACCCCTGTATATATTGAAACTGATAAATCTGACAGTTTGATCGGTTCAGATTCACTGAACCTAACGTCTATCGACTCTACTATGCTAGATACTATTGATACGATGGAGGTAATTGACGAGGATATTATAAGGGAACAGCTTATCTCCTCTAAAAATATGGAAGTTGAATGGATCACAAATGACTCAATAGATGTCTCCGAACTATTAAATAAGAAGGCAAATAGTTTTAACGAAGTCATGGTAATCGAATTCTGGCAGAGTCCTTTGAATTTAACCGGTTACGAGTTAAATAGAAATAAACTTAAATTATTTGGTTTTAATCCTGAGGAATCAATTTCTTTGCAGGTCAAAGATGATAAGAGTGAACTGATCCTAAGATCAAGGTCATTCACGCTTTTCTTACCCAAAACGAATCAATTTAAGACTGTAGATCTATAAATGGAGATTAAATTTAATAAGTATCAAGGTACAGGCAATGATTTTGTCATGATCGACTGCACGGGTGAGGCATCTTTGGAGATAACTGAAGAAGTTGTTCAAGGTTTATGCGACAGAAGATTTGGTATAGGAGCTGACGGATTGATCGCTATTTACGAACATAATTCGTATGATTTTGAAATGCGATACTATAACAGTGATGGGTCAAGAAGCTTTTGTGGTAATGGTGCTCGATGCGCAGTGGCTTTTGCAAATAAACTCGGACTTATAGATCAACAAGCCAGGTTTCTGGCTATTGATGGTGAACATGAAGCATCTTTTGATGGTACCGACACCACGCTAAAAATGGGAGATGTTCAGCAAATCGAGATCAGAGGTGAAGAGTACATAATTAACACTGGTAGTCCTCATTACATTTCGTTTGTGGATGAACTGAGCACTATGGATATCGTTGATTTTGGCAAAAAGATCAGATACAGTGATGAATTTACAAATGACGGTATCAATGTGAATCTCGCAGAAACTGTTGAAAGATCTTCACTTTCAGTTCTTACTTATGAGCGAGGTGTTGAAGACGAAACCTTTTCTTGTGGAACTGGAGTTACAGCAGTAGCATTAGCATATGCGGTTAAAGAAGAATTAGAGTTAGATTTTGAAGTCAAGATCAAAGTGAAAGGCGGAAATTTGAAAGTTAGAGGAAGAAGAAAAGATGAAGGATTTGAATCTATATACCTTATCGGACCAGCAACATTTGTCTACGAAGGAACAATATCAATATAAAATAGATCGTAACAAGATCAAGAGCAACAAAGAACTCGATTTTCGGGAGGATAGATCATATCTGTATATTTTTCATGCTCATAAGATCCCTCCTCACCTGGGACTAATTGTAAATAACCTGTTCTACTCTTTAAAGGCAAATGGTGTTGATTTTGGTTTATCCAATCACAAGATCAATGCACTTCTTAACAGAAAAGAGATATCAACTTTGGTTGTAGAGATCGATATAGATATAGACCAACAAGTTGAAAAGGTTTTTAATGCATACGGAGATAATATTGCTGAGGGACGTACATGTCTAAACCCCATAAGTGAGTTTTTATTTGGCCATTCTAAACATAGTAAGGTTGGTGAACTGCTCAAAGATCTGCAAGATATGAACGCAATACGAGCATTATATGGGTTTTATTTACCTGATAATTTTAACGGTATATTTAACTATTCTGAGGAAGATATCAATGCAAGAATTAAAAATCTTCAGCAATGAATAACTCCTCAAAAATACATTTGAGACTCCCTGAACCTGATGATGTAGATATACTGATGAATTGGGAGAATGACCCAGATAATGCCCAATTTACAAGTAATGAACAGGGATATACAGAACAGGAAATTCTTGATTTCATTGATAGCAACTCAGATATCCAGAAAAATAAACAATTGAGATTGATGATCTGTTATGAGAAGTCCGAAAACGTTGTCGGTGCCATAGACCTTTATGATGTCGATCGAGATCTTGGGACAGCTGGAGTGGGAATTCTCGTAGATCCAGCACAGAGAAGAAAAGGACTTGGTTTATCTGCTTTAAAAGAAATGGGGCATTACGCATCAAATAATCTAGATCTCAAAACTCTATATTGTGAGATCCATGTTTCAAATCATCCGAGTATTAACTTATTTGAAAAAGCGGGATTTGAACAAGTCGAATTAAGAAAAAATCGATACACCATACAATCTATCCCCGTTGATGTGTATTTTTACAAAAAAAAGATCTAGAATGCAGTGTTTAAAATACGTTAGTTTCTTTCTGCTCGCCATTGTTATGGTTGGTTGTGACTCAATGTCGGCTTACTTCAACAACGAGAAAACGATCAATGATGAGACCACTGTATTTTACATTCATTCAGATGATGACTTGGAAACTGTTACACAGAATTTGATCGATCAAAAGATCATTGATGATGAGGACGCTTTCCAGGCCATAATTGACTACAAAGAATTTAATTCTGAAAAATTAGGTGCTGGAAAATATGAGATCGAACCAGGTACAGAATATAAGAATATAGTTAATGGGTTCACTAGAAACAGACTTGGGAACGGAAACAAAGAAGTAGAGGTTCAAGTAACATTTAATAATTGTCAAGATATCAAAGAAGTAGCAGGTAAAGTTTCGAAGCAAATCGAAATGGATAGCGCTGAATTTGTAAACTATTTAATGAGCGACAGTATACTCAAGAAATATGGTTTTTCACCAGAGAAAATAGGAGCTCTTTTCTTGCCAAATACGTACAGAATGTATTGGGATACAGATCACATCGACTTTTTGAATTATATGGCAAAAGAGTTCAAGTCTTTTTGGAATCCTGAACGAATGGAATTGTTAAGAAACAAAAAGGTTTTCAGTGGTCAGTCTGACGTTGTTACGCTCGCTTCTATTGTTTACAAAGAACAGGACAAGTATCCGGAAGAATGGAAAACTATTGCGGGGCTCTATATCAACAGACTGAAAAAAGGAATGAAACTACAAAGTGATCCAACTTTCAGATTTTGCTGGGGTGATGAACTAGATGGCGTGGAACGATTGCTTAATGTTCATAAAGAAATAGATTGCCCTTACAACACCTATATTTATACGGGACTTCCTCCAGGACCTATTTGTATCCCCCCATCTTCAGTCGTAGATGCTGTCTTACGCGCCGAAAACAATAGTTACCTTTTTATGTGCGCAAAACCAGATGGTGATGGTTTACACAATTTTGCTAAATCACTAAGTCAACACAATAATAATGCTGCTAAATTTCAAAGATGGATCAGTCAGCAACAAAGAGCTAACAGATGAAAACAACAGTACTTAACGACAGACAAATTGAGCAAAAGATCAATCGTATCGCATACGAGATCTTAGAGAATAATTACCAAAGTCTTAAATTGATTCTTGTCGGTATCAAAGGAAATGGATATTCACTTGCTGAAAAACTTTCATCTATTCTCTCAGATATTAGTGAACAAGAGATTGTTTTAGCAGAGATCGCAATCGATAAGAATGATCCGTTGTCTCGTCCAATTGAACTTTCAATTGAGATAGAGGAAACAGAAAACCAAACTATCATTCTTGTTGATGATGTAATTAATTCGGGTAAAACAATGCAATATGCGTTAATGAAACTACTCGAAAAACCAACTGAAAGAATAAAGACAGTAACATTAGTAGATCGCAAACATAGAAGATATCCTATACGCGTTGATTATGTTGGCCTAACACTTTCAACTACCTTACAAGACAGGATTGAGGTGGATTTTGAAGAGGGTCCAGTTGCATACTTGGTGTAATTTTACCACAGTGTGAGCTGACTATTCTCTTCTTCCTCTTGGTTTTGGAGTCCGCTTATTGAAATTCCCATCAAACGCAAATGCTGTTCTTGAGCGTCTGCTTCATCAAGTAGATCAAATGCAATCTTTCGAATTGAGGATTTATCTTTCAACCAATCTGTTGAAGTATATGATCTCGTTATTGTTTCGAACTCTATGTTTCTAACTTTTATCGTTATGGATCTCCCCCATTCTCCATGATTCTGATACCGTTTCCACCATTTCTCAAATATCTCTGAAAACTTTTCATTAACTGCGATTTCGCCATGAATATTTGATGAGAAAGTTGATTCAGCACCAACACTCTTTCGTTTACGCTCAGATTTCACTGGTCTATTATCAATGCCACGACTGATGAAATAGAGAAACGTTCCTGATTTACCGAAAAGCTGCTGTAATTCAACTTTAGAATAATTGAGCAGATCTTTCCCTTTAGTGATCGAATGTTTTTTCATCTTTTCAGCAGTGACTTTTCCTACTCCAAAGAACTTTTCAATTGGTAAGTTTTCCATGAATTGAGGACCTTCTTCTGGAGTAATGACGAACAAGCCATTTGGCTTATCCTGATCTGATGCAATTTTTGCCAAGAACTTATTATATGAAACACCAGCTGATGCGATAAGATTTAGCTCGTTTTTTATATCGTTTTTGATCTGTTGAGCGATCAACGTTGCAGAAGACACTTCAAATTTCGGGTAAGTAACATCGAGAAAAGCTTCATCCAGGGACAATGGCTCTATGATCGATGTGTATCGCTCAAAGATCTTTCTGATCTCAGCGGAAACCTTCTTATACTTTTCAAAATCAGGTTTGACAAAGAGTAACATTGGACATTTTCTCAACGCAACTTGAGCTGGCATTGCAGATCTTACACCGAATTCCCTTGCTTCGTAACTCGCTGCAGCAATTACTCCTCGTCCACCTGAACCACCAACGGCTAAAGGTTTTTCTCTGAGCTCTGGTCGGTCCCGCTGCTCCACTGAAGCATAAAAAGCGTCCATATCAACATGGATTATTTTTCGCTCGTCAGGCTTCATTCATCTAGTTTATCCTCTGGATCAATGATCTTTTTAATATCTTCCTCAGTACTGTCGAGCTTTTTTCTACAATACTCAACCAATGATTTAGCTTCAATAACCGTTTCAGATAAAAGGTCGATCTTAACTTCTTTTCGCTCCAATGAACCAACGATCTCCTTTAATCGTTGCATTGCATCTTCGTACGTTAACTTGTCGTCTATTTTCATCTTATTTTTCTATTTTCTTAACTGATTTTATTGTACTGCTGATCAATTGTTTACCAGTCAATGTTTTCATCTCTTTCCCTATGAGATCAGCCGTTATAGTTTGTACATCTTGTTCATCAACTGTTGAAATAGTATATCCCGAATCAAGCATTTTGTTCGGATTAAGTAACGTCAGCAGTTCGTTTAAATTTTCAAGGTTGATCCTTGCTCTATCAATTTGATTGGATCCGTAGGATTGAATGTTTTCCAACAAATATTCTAGCGCAAACCTTCGTTCGTTATCAACTGTATTCATTGAAGAAACAAGAACATCATCAAGAGTACGATCTATTTTGTTGCGTTGATCCTGAACATTTCTTTCAACTTGATAGATCAATTCGTGGATCAATTTATCCTGTTCGCGTTTTGTCTCATGAACAAGGTTGTACGAAACTGCACTAACATCATTTTCAAACTGCTGAAAAACAGTTCTCCAGTGTTGGATCATTGCTCTACTATAATGCTGCAAGTAGTTATTTAGGTGAGTAAATGCTTCGCGCTCAGTGCTGATCATTTGTTGTGCTCTGTGAATCACCTTGTCATGATAGTCGCGCATGATCTCCCAGAATGAACTGATAGCATAATGTATATGAGCCGCTACTGCAGTTGGTGTTTTAAAGTAGGTATGTGCTGCAAGGTCGGCAACAACTCGATCTGTTTCATGACCTATCCCAGTTAGAACAGGTATTCTCGAATCAGAAATAGACCTTGCGATCAAATAATCATCAAATATTGAAAGATCCATTTTACTTCCACCTCCCCTTAACAATACTATCGCGTCTACATCATAGCATGACGCTTCACTAACAGCATTTGCGATCTCTTTAGCAGCATATTCGCCTTGGACCCTTACAGGAAAAACTATGATCTTAAATTTATTGTAAGAATGATTATTAAGAAGCTCCTCTTTGAAATCAGTAAAACCAGAAGTGTCAGGAGACCCGATCAATGCAATGCGCTTTATGATCACGGGCAGCTTGATTTCTTTTTGTTTTTCTAAGCGCCCTTCTTTTTTCAACTTTTTAATGACTTCTTTTCGCTTCTTTTCGATCGCACCATAAGAAAACGTTGGGTCGATGTTAAGAACATTTAACTTCAATCCATATACGGCATGAAACTCAATTTTTAAAGCGAATAAGACATCGTTACCAGGCTTCAATATACCAGCTAATTCTGTAGCACCGATCTGATCTTGTATCAGGCGATACGTGCGAGACCAGATCGTTGCGAAACTTTTGGCTGTCATCACATTATTTCTACTGTCTGCAAGTTCAAGATAATAATGACCACCCTTCTGATTTACCTTGACAATTTCAGCAGTAACCCAAAAAGTACGTTCACCAAACTGAGACCAAAAATGGTTCTCTAGTGACTGATTTAATTGTGTGAGCGTATATACTTTTCTCTCTGCAGACATGGAAAATAAAGATAGTTTAAAATATTCGATCATGGAATATTTTCATTCTGAATATCAACAAAAACAACGGAAGTGTATCCAATTATAAAAATGATGAATGAGTGCAATCAAAACGTCTTCCAAATTTCATTAACAAAAAATTAACAAATTTGGCATGATGTTTTCTTGAGTAAAAAGAAAAAAACTATGAGAGGAATCATTTTACTTTTAACTATTATCGGAGTTTTACAATCCTGCGCTGTGATCAGACCAGGAGAAGTTGGTGTTAAAACAAAATTCGGAAAAATTAACCCGAATATTAAAAAGAGTGGTTTAATGTTCTACAATCCATTCACCTCCTCTGTGACGCGCGTACCTACTCGTGTGATCAATCGAGAAATGGAAATGAATTTACCATCTAAGGAAGGATTAACGATTAATTCTGATGTATCAATTCTGTACAGAGTTCAATCCGATGAGGCGATAACTGTGGTTGAGGATGTTGGACTTCGATTTGACAAGATCATTACAGCGGTTTTTAGGTCTGCTGCCGCCGATGTATGTTCACAGTTCTTAGCAAAGGACATGCACAGCGGTGAAAGACGAACGATCGAAAGACGCATTACTGAATTAATGAACGAGTATCTTGAACAACGTGGATTTATTGTAGATGCAGTCCTATTAAAAAGTATCAAATTACCTGCTGGATTGTCAAAAGCCATTGAACAGAAATTAGAATCTGAACAGAATGCCTTGAGAATGCAGTATGTTAAGCAAGAGGAACAAGCTGAAGCGGAAAGAATCCTGATCAGAGCAGAAGGTCGTAAACAAGAACGAATTATTCAAGCTGAAGCTAAAGCTAAAGAGATCGAAATACAAGCTGCGGCAAATCAGGCCGCAAACCAGAAGTTGAATGAAAGTTTAACTGAGGAAGTATTGAAAATGAAACAGATCGAAGCAATTCTTGAATTGTCAAAATCAAATAATGCCAAAACGTTATTTATGAATCCAGAGAATCCCTTTTATATGATGAGTGATCAGAAATAATAGAATATTTGGGAGGATCAGGAATGGTTCTCCCCTATTTTACTTTCTTATCCAATATTGAGTTCTGTAAAACCAGCCGATATAACCTCTAACTGCCAGTTTATTAGAATTGATCAACCACATTTTACAATCGTAGATCTTACCGTTATTTGGGTCTAATATCGAGTCATCAGCATACCATTCATCTCCATCCTTCTTTAGTCCTGTTATGATCTCCATACCTCTTACAGGTTGATCTTTTCTATAATCCTCACAATCGATACAGATCGGATTGTCTGTATCTACTTCCAGATTATAAAGTTCAATGATCTTCCCGTAATACTTATTATTTTTCTTGTAGATCTTAACTTCAGATTTAAGAACTCCAGATTCATCGTCGTAAGTCTTCCAGGTCCCGGTTATATCCTGACCGAAAACACTAGTAATAAAAGCGCTCAAAAATAGAATAAAGAGGAATCTCACAAATCTTCGATTTAGATCAAATATAGGGTTCTTCAACTAGAAAATTGTCATTTATTATACGAGAAGTTCTGATAAGTGATGAATGTCATACATCATTTAACATTATCATTTCCTCACCCAATATCGAGTTTGAAAAAACCAACCCAGGTATCCACGAACTGCTAACTTATTATTACTATCAAGCCACATTCGAACATCATAATATTCATCATTATCAGGATGATATACTCCATTATCAGCGTACCATTCGCTACCATCTTTTTCTAAACCTTTAATGATCACCATTCCTTTCAATGGCTTATTCTTATGGTTTCCTGAACATGTATTACATATTGGATCATAATCTCCATCATCTGGATTATTAATAGCTACAACTTTACCGTAGATCTTGTTGTTCTTTTTATAAAGTTTGATCTCTGACTTCAAAACTCCATCCTCATAAGTTTTCCATGTACCTTCCACTGTTTGAGAATTTACTACTAGTGAAAAAAATAAGAACAAAAATAGGATAGCATTCTTCATAATAGCGATTTCGGTTTGATTTAAATAACGTGTCTTTTATTCAATTAGTATTTACAGAACAAAAGTCTTTGCTTTGAGTTCGCTACTTAAAAAGTTATCTTTGTCTTTCATCTATAAAAATGAAAAAAGCACCAACAACCCCATTAGCTGAACGCATGCGTCCTAAAAACCTGGATGAATATGTTGGTCAGGATCATTTGTTGACAAAAGGTGCTAGTCTGAGAAAATCTCTTGATGCTGGTGTACTCCCTTCTATGATACTTTGGGGACCTCCAGGTGTAGGTAAAACTACTCTTGCTTTATTACTTGCGGACAAATTGAAACGGCCATTCCATACGCTATCAGCAATTTCATCTGGTGTAAAAGATGTTCGTGAGGTGATCAAAAAAGCACAAAACCAGGGAATGTTTGACAGAGGTGGTGCACTTCTGTTCATTGATGAGATCCATCGTTTTTCTAAATCTCAACAAGATTCCTTACTTGGTGCGGTGGAGAAAGGTATTGTAACATTGATTGGCGCTACGACAGAGAATCCTTCATTTGAAGTTATCTCTGCTCTTCTTTCAAGAAGTCAGGTTTACACTCTCAAGCCACTTTCTAAAGAGCAACTGATTCAATTACTTGAAAATGCTCTTGAAAAAGACGAATACTTATCTACCCTCGACATCAAGTTGAAAGAAACAGATGCGTTATTACGCATTTCTGGAGGTGATGCGAGAAAGCTATTAACGTTGTTTGAAATTGTTATTAATACGTTTCCATCAGATAAAAAGATAGAGATCACTAATGAACAAGTATTCTCAATTGCTCAAGAGAACATTGCCCAATACGATAAAGATGGAGAACAACACTATGATATTATATCTGCATTCATTAAATCAATTCGAGGAAGTGATCCAAATGCTGCGGTATATTGGTTGGCAAGAATGATCGAAGGTGGAGAGGATCCTAAGTTTATTGCCAGAAGACTTATTATTTCTGCAAGTGAAGATATCGGACTTGCAAATCCTACCGCGTTAATCATGGCGAATAATACTTTTCAAGCAGTACAGACCATTGGTTTCCCGGAGGCAAGGATCATCCTTTCACAGTGTGCTATATATCTAGCGAATTCACCCAAAGGGAATGCTTCTTATATGGCCATCAATAAAGCTCAGTCTATAGTTAAGCAGACAGGAAACTTACCCGTTCCATTATCATTAAGAAATGCTCCAACGCAACTTATGAAAGACCTGGACTACGGAAAAGGTTATAAATACTCGCACGACTATCCCGGGAATTTTGCTGAACAGGAATTTATGCCTGATGATATAGCTGGCACAAACTTTTTCGAACCTGGAAGTTCAAAGAGAGAACAAGAGGTAAAAGAAAACTTAAAGTCACGCTGGAAAAACAAGTATTAAAGCTTTTTAAAAGCTTTCGGTAAATAGTTGATCAGATCTTCCGAGATCATTCCTTCTAATCCTAATTCCTTAGCACAAAGATCTCCTGAGATCCCATGCAGTCCAACACCAAGAATCGCGGCATCTAATGGAGAATATCCTTGAGCCAGTAGTCCTGTGAGTATTCCTGTTAATACATCCCCGCTCCCTCCTGTTGCCATTCCAGCATTGCCGAACGAACTAATATAGATTTCACCTTCAGGAGTAGCGATCGAGGTATACGCATCTTTCAACACAACATAAAAATTATGTCTTTGAGCAACAGTCTTTTGCAATTCCATACGATCATACGAGTTTTCAAAAGCTCCAAACAGACGCTCAAACTCTTTTGGATGTGGCGTAAGAATACTTTCTGCAGGTACAAGATCTAAAAATGATCTATTCTTAGCCAGAATATTTAACGCATCCGCATCAATCACAATTGGATCATTTTGATCCTGCAAGAATCGGTGAAACGCTTTTATAGTCTCTTCTGATTGTCCCAATCCTGGACCTACTCCGTATGTAATTCCTTCAACTCTATTGATAGATTTACAAATCTGATCGCCAGTTTCTGAAAGCATAACTGAAGGAACCCTGGAATTCAATGCTGTTTTCCCTGATTCTGGAATAAATGCAGTCACTATTCCTGCTCCAGATCTTATCGCCGCCTCAGATGAGAGTAAAGCAGCACCCATGGTTGATGAACTTCCTGCAATTATCCCAGCATGTCCGTATATCCCTTTATGTGAAAATCGCTCCCTGATTCTTTTTCTCCTTGATAGCTCCTCTTTGATGATCATGAAGTGATCTGCCTTTAAACTGTTCAATGCTTCTTTATCGAGATCAATATCAATTATACTGTATTCACCGACATAACGACCTTGTTCAGGAAGAAAAAAGGAAAGCTTTGGAGCTTGAAAAGTGAAAGTCATATGTGCTTTAACAATTGTATCATCCTTACCATTTGGACGGTCACAATATAATCCTGAAGGTATATCTACACTAAAAACCGGACAATTCCAGGAGTTCATAATATCGATCGCTTTTTCCGCAAGTCCTTCAGCAGGTCTTGATAACCCAGTCCCAAATATTGCATCTATAGAAATAGTAAAGTTTAGATCTCTAGCACTTGATTGAAAATCATCATCGATATCGATCCATTTGATTTTGCGACCTTCAAGTCTTTTTCGATTGTGTTCAAACTCTTGAGATCCTTTATCTGAAAGTGCTACAAAACAGACCGTAACATCATAGCCTTTATCATCTAACAATCGAGCGATCACAAGTCCATCCCCTCCATTATTTCCGGGGCCACAAAATATTCCTACCCTTATCGGTTGATTGATATGGTCAAGTATTTTAAGATACTTGAGAAATTCATCTGTCCAGCGATTCGCAGCTCTTTCCATTAGATCAAGGCTGGAGGTTGGTTCCTTCTCCATTGTTATTTTATCTAATTTTTGTTGCTGTTCGGCCGTTAAGATCTTCATATTAAAGTTGTTGCTTTTTAAGAACGATCTTGTTCTTTTCAGGATGAATAACTTCAAGCTCTACTCTGTCGTCGCTGATCTCTTTGATCAATGTTACGAGCGTACCTTTTTCATGAATGAAGCGCTGCTCATATTTGAAATCAACTATTCTCAGCGTATCACCTTTTATTTCATATACGATCTCACTATATGTAGGTATTACTCTTCCTTGAGAATCGATATAGAAGACCTGTTTATCCTTGGAGAATTTTATACCTCTATTGATGCGTTCCAACGGCACTTCTATAGATTCTACAACCCATTTCCCGTTTTCTAGAATATCTTCTCTTTGATCCTCCTCTGAGATCTCAGGAGTTTCGCCACAGGAAGCAAGAAATAAAATTCCAACAGTAAGAAGAGTGAAGTATTTCATTATTTAAATTTTAAACAAAAATACAAGTTATGCAAGAATGACTTAAATTTGACTTGGTTTTGAATAAATGATTAACAAAATTTCACTTTGGGAGGAGCAAATGGATTTACTCGCCCAGCAGGATTACGTGGTAATCGACAATTTCTTGAACAATAACATCCTTGAAAATGTAGTTTCATTTTTCGATGCAAAGATCGAGGAAGACAAACTTACTAAGGCTGCAATTGGATCCACTGGTGATAGCAAGATCATTGAGGAGATCAGAGGAGACTACACTTACTGGTTGGATAAAGCTCGTGATCAGAATGAACTTCTATTATTTGATTCTTTGGACGAAATGCAACAGTTGATCAATCGCTTTTTCTTTTTGAGTTTATCTGATTACGAATTTCACCTTGCATTATATCCAAAAGGCACATTTTACAAAAAACACCTTGACCAGTTCCAAGGAAGAAATAACCGAATGATCTCGATGATCATCTATTTAAATGAAAATTGGAAATTAGGAGATGGTGGTGAGCTTAAAATATATCCTGAAGGTAAAGAACCCAGCGTTATAGAGCCTTTGATGAATCGCTGTATATTATTCAGAAGCGATACATTGTATCATGAAGTCCTAACATCAAATTGTGATCGGAAGAGTATTACAGGATGGATGCTGTACCAATCTACACCTTTAGCTGCAATCCCCGGTGTTTAGATTTATATAGACTTGATCAACTCTATCAGAGATTTTATTGACTGGTGCTCACGATCTGCAGTAATAGTAGCTTGATTGTAATAAATGGATCTATCATTTAACATTGACTCAATATAGTCCATTAACTGATCTTCAGTCTTCCCTTTCAGCAATGGTCTTTTATCTTTCCCTTGCAGTAATCGATGAAAGAGCTCTTTCGCAGGTCGCTGTAAATAAATAGTTATTCCATTTTGATTCATTACCTCCATATTGTTATTGAAACATGGAAGTCCTCCTCCAACAGACACGACGGATTTTATTTCATTATCGGTAATTCGTTCAAGTGCCGAAGTCTCTAGATCTCGAAAAGTAGATTCACCAGAATCTTTAAAGATATCATTGATTGATTTACCTTGTTCAGACTCAATTAGCTGATCAGTATCGATAAACTTGTATCCAAGTTTTTTGGCTAATCGCTTTCCAATAGTTGATTTGCCAACCCCCATGAAACCAATAAGGAAGATCTTGTCGTTCATGTAGCAAAGATAGTTGATTTGATTGAAGAAAGGATTTTTGAGAAAGGCTAGTTTCAACAAGTTCTTGGCGTCTAGACGTGCCAAATTAGGACGTTAATGCACAACAAGCTAGGAATTCATCCGAAACATGTTAGGGCTCAAATTCACAACAAGTTAGGGCGTATTGCAATACGCCCTAACTTGTTGTTCGTGATTAAACTTAAGAACAAGAAAAAAGGTCTCACAAATGTAAGACCTTTTTTCCTATGGGTGGAAGATCGGTTTCGAACCGACGACCTCCTGAACCACAATCAGGCGCTCTAACCAGCTGAGCTACAACCACCATTTCATATTTTATTGCTACTCTCCAAAGTAGCGAAGCTGCTTGTACCGACTTAGATGAATAGAGCAACACTCGTTATGATTCTTTGTCGGTAAGCTACAACCACCATTTAACACTGTTTCCAATGTTGGGAGCGCAAATATAAGTAAATTTTAAATTTGAAAAATTAAGCAGACTATTTTTTTTAGTGCTTTTTGAAGATCGTTTCTGATCGACTTGATTTAAAGTTATTTACAGAAAGTGACTCAACTCTTATGAATCCCTCTGCTAAATATTCGGTGTTGATAACATATTATCTACACTATCCTAGAAGACAACTTTACCCCTATCTTTGTACAAAAGAATTGATATTTATATGTTGAAGATCGGTGTATTAGGTGCAGGACATCTTGGAAAGATTCATATTCGATTATTGAAAGAACTCTCTGACAAATTTGAGTTTGTTGGTTTTTATGATCCGAACGACGAAAATGCCAAAGCTGTTGCTGAGGAATTTGAGATAAAAGCTTTTAGCGACTTAGATGAGCTTTTGGATAAGGTAGATTGCATTGATATCGTTACTCCAACTACAACACATTTTGACCTTGCTGCACAGGCAATTAAAAAGTCAAAACATGTATTTATAGAAAAACCGATCACACAAACAACAGATGAAGCGAGAAAGCTTCTTGCTTTGGCACATGAAGCAGAAGTTCAGGTTCAGGTTGGTCATGTTGAACGATTTAACCCAGCTTTTAGAGCTGCTATCCCCTATTTCGATCAACCGATGTTCATTGAAACTCATCGTTTAGCTCAATTCAATCCAAGAGGAACAGATGTTCCGGTTATCCTTGATCTCATGATCCATGATATTGATGCTATTCTCAGTGTAGTCGATTCATCTGTAAGAAGAATATCAGCCTCTGGAGTTGCAGTCGTTTCTGAAACACCTGATATTGCTAATGCTCGGATTGAATTTGACAATGGTTGTGTTGCTAATCTAACATCATCCAGGATCTCACTCAAAAACATGCGTAAGTCGAGATTCTTTCAGAAAGATGCATATATCAGTGTTGATTTCCTTGAGAAAGAAATGGAAGTTGTGCAAATGGAAACACTGGAAGGTGAAGCCGGACCATATGATATGGTAATGGAAATGGGTGATGGTAAACCAAGCAAGAAGATCATTTTTGATAAGCCGGATATCGAACCTATTAATGCTATAAAAGAAGAGCTTTCCACTTTTGCAGATGCAATCAACAATAATTCAACTCCAATCGTTTCATTAGAAGACGGAATGAATGCTCTTGAAGTCGCTGAGCAGATTCTTTCAAAATTAAAAATGAACGGATCGATCATGGAAAGTAATATTGTTCGATAATTTCCGTTACTTATTTAAACTATTAGAATGAAGCTTTTCTACTTCGGTATATTTTTAGCTGTTTTGCTTTTGGGTTGCGCTAAAGAGCAACCTCAAGCATCCTGGGTTATACTTGAACCCTGGACATTAAATGATAATCCTGATGCACAGAATGATGAAGGAGAATTATCTCAGGATATTTCTCAAGCATTCGTTAACATGGACGGTAAGATTCTTGGAGCATTTGAATTACCAGCTAAATTCCCCGTAATCGGTGAAGGAGAGCACAACTTCATCATAATTCCTGGGGTGATAAACAATGGAATTAGCGCAACGAAAAGAAGATACCCTTTCATGGAACAGTACGAGGTGACAAGAACATTGATCAAAGGAGATACAATTACGATGAATCCTACCACTCAATACTATGAAGATCTTAATTTCTTAATAGAGGATTTTGAAAGTCCATCCATTCAATTTGACTATGCTAATGTATCCGACATGCAAATTCAAAGAGCAGATGATCCTTCTATAAATCAATGGGGTTCATACTATGGTTCGATCACACTTAATAATACTGATTCACTATTTTCAGGAGTAACAACATTCGGAGAAGCACTTCCAAAACAAGGTGCTGAAGTTTATCTGGAACTAGATTACATGAATTCTAATTCTATGCTAACAGGAGTAGTATCCTATGGAAATGGAACGTATCATGAAGACCCAAATATTCAATTAAATCCGCAGGACGATCCTGAATGGAAACACATATATATCGATCTTAAGGAGATCATTTCTTTTAGAACAGAATCTCCCTTCGCCGATATGAACTTCACTGCTATCCTTGATGAACTTGACACACAAAAATTCATCTATCTAGATAATATCAAAGTGATCTATAGGTAAGCATGAAGGGAAGCTCAATAAGATTTTTATTCATTGCATTTGATCTGCTTACTGCAGCACTATCTTGGGCTGGTTTCTTTTATTTCAGAAAAGTTTACGTAGAAAAGGCTCCATTCGAATTAACTGAACAATTCTATCTTGGAATTACTTTAGTACCCCTTTTCTGGTTGATGCTCTATTTTGTACTGGGAACATACAATGACGTGAGAAGAATGTACTTCATGCGCATCATCTCATTATCTATTCGATCCTTCTTACTTGGTGTTCTTGCAATATTCTTTTTGCTCATTCTAGATGATGAGATCATGAGCTACAACTCTTACTACACATTATTAGGAGGTGTATTTTTTATTCATTCCATTACTACGTTGATTCCTAGATTGATCATCACAAGATATGTGGTTTCTAGAATAGCTCAACGCAAAACAGGCTTCAGAACTTTATTGATAGGTGGAAGCACGAAGGCCATTGATATCTATAAGGAAATTGAATCTTTACCTAAAGGAATAGGGAATAACTTTATTGGTTTTGTGAATCTTAACGGAATCGATAAAGAATTAGAAAGTGAGCTCCCCTACCTTGGACATGTCTCTGAATTAGAGCAAACTTTAGAAGAATATGATATTGAAGAAGTAATTATCGCTCTTGATTCAACAGAACATGAAAGATTAAGACAGATCATCTCAAGAATTCAAGGAAGGGATATTAAGATCAAGATCAAACCTGATATGTTCGACCTACTCAGTGGTAGTGTTAAAATGACGAATATTTTTGGAGCATTGCTCATAGAAGTGAATGAAGAAATAATGCCGTTTTGGCAATTCGTTGTCAAAAGACTTATGGATGTTTCTATCTCTATCATCGCGATGATCATTTTACTTCCTGCATATATAACATTAGGTATTCTGGTTAAGCTCTCCTCACCTGGACCGATATTCTTTAGACAAGAGCGTGTTGGCAAATACGGTAAACCATTCATGATCATCAAATTCAGAACAATGGTTGTTGATGCAGAGAAATCAGGACCACAGCTCTCTTCCAGTAATGATAGCCGTATCACGAATATAGGTCGGTTTATGAGAAGGGTTCGACTAGATGAGATCCCGCAATTCTGGAATGTGATCGTTGGTGAAATGTCATTGGTTGGACCTCGTCCAGAACGACAATATTTTATAGATAAGATCACAGAACGAGAACCTCAATTTATCCAACTAAATAAAGTAAAGCCAGGCATAACTTCGTGGGGACAAGTTAAGTTTGGTTATGCTGAAAATGTGGATGAGATGGTTCAACGCATGAAATTTGATCTCCTTTATTTAAAAAACATGTCTATAGCAATCGACTTAAAGATCATGTTATATACTGTTCTCATTGTTTTAAAAGGTTCAGGAAAATAAAAGGAATGTTTTTTGCGTTCTAAGAATCATGCGAAATCTTCTGATCATATTTATTTGCTCATTTTCTTTTTTGTCACTTGCTCAGCAACCAACTGATGTTGAGCTTGAGATACTTAATGTTCTGAATCAGGTAAGATCTGATCCACAACAGTTTTTGAAAGATGTAGCTCAACCTTACATTGAAAAGAATGACCTCTCCTCTAATCGCTATGCTCGATCGCTGTTGAGAGATCTTAAAAAACAAGAGGCTGTTGGCTTACTCAAGATAGATTCTTCTCTTCAAGAAATGGCCAAAGATTTTGCTGTTCGTTCTGGCAAAAGAGGAGTTTATGGACATCGAGAATATAACAAGCGATACGACGAGTATGGAAGTCATCTTGCAACAGATGGTGAAAATATTCAATACGGTCTGAGTGGCCCATTAGACATTGTGATGGATCTTCTCATTGATACAGACGTTCCGAGCCTAGGGCATCGAAAGAATATCCTGTCAGATAAATACTCAGTGATCGGAATCGGTTTTGCGGAACATAAAAAGATCAATTATAACACTGTAATGGCATTTGGTGGTTTTTAAACAATCGTGGAAAAATAATTGATTGTTTTAAGGCTTTAAATAAGACTTTAATTCTATCTTTGACCTCGATGGAAACGCAAGTCATTCTCAACGCACAGCACTTTGATCTAACGCTGCAGCGACTGGCTCGACAACTTATCGAGAATCATAATGATTTTTCTAACACTGTTCTTATTGGATTACAACCACGCGGAGTGCGTGTATTAGACCGTGTAAAATCATTGATCGAGCACATTCTAAACACTGAGGTACAATGCGGAACGTTGGATATCACCTTTTACAGAGATGATTTCAGAAGACGTGAAAAACCACCTATTCCCAGCGTTACGAATATTGATTTTTCACTAGAGAATAAAAATGTAGTACTCATTGATGATGTGTTGTATACGGGAAGGACGATAAGATCCGGACTTGATGCAATGCTCGCATTTGGTCGCCCTCAACAGGTTGAATTACTCACATTTATCGATAGGAGATTTAAACGTCATTTACCCATTCAGGCCGATTATATCGGAAAAGCTGTAGATACATTGGTGTCTGAACGAGTAACAGTTGAATGGAAAGAATCAGAAGGGAATGATCAAGTAATACTATATACACCAAATGACAATGGATAATTTAAGCGTAGATCATTTAACGGGTATAGAACATCTCACAAAACGAGATATCGAGATCATCTTTGAAACTGCAGATAGCTTCAAAGAAGTGATCAATAGACCGATAAAGAAAGTTCCATCATTAAGAGATATTACCATAGCAAATCTTTTCTTCGAAAACTCTACGCGAACACGACTTTCATTTGAACTTGCAGAAAAAAGATTAAGTGCTGATGTTGTCAACTTTAGTGCGGCCAGTAGCTCAGTAAAGAAAGGAGAAACACTTGTCGACACGGTTAACAACATACTTTCAATGAAGGTAGACATGGTTGTTATGAGACATCCAAATCCAGGAGCAGCCAAGTTTCTATCAGAACGTGTTAATGCAAGAGTGATCAATGCAGGAGATGGAACACATGAGCACCCTACGCAAGCTTTGCTCGACTCCTACTCCATTAGAGAAAGATTAGGAACTGTCGAAGGAAAGAAAGTGGTTATCGTTGGAGATATTTTGCACTCAAGAGTAGCACTTTCGAATATCTATGCATTACAAAAGCAAGGCGCTGAAGTTATGGTGTGTGGTCCGACAACATTGATTCCAAAGTACATACATAAACTCGGTATTAAGGTTAGTCACAATCTTAAAGAAGCCCTGGAATGGTGTGATGTTGCCAACATGCTTAGAATTCAGCTTGAAAGACAGGATATTAAATACTTCCCATCTCTCAGAGAGTACACAATGCTCTTCGGATTAGATAAAAAAATGCTGGATGAACTTGACAAAGAGATCGTCGTAATGCACCCTGGTCCGATCAACAGAGGAGTTGAGATAACGAGTGATGTCGCTGACAGTAAACAGTCGATTATCCTTAACCAGGTTGAAAACGGTGTGGCGGTCAGAATGGCAATAATTTACTTATTGGCATCGAAGATCGAACGTTAATAAATTTTGTTATTTTTGAGTACAAAGTAAAATAGACTAATGAACTTTACAGTTACGAACGACAACAACTACAGCATAATTACTTCACAAGTTGATAAACTGAATGCAACCAATGCCCCTGATCTTAAGGCTGAGATCCTAAAACAGAATAGAGATAGCGTTAACAATTTGATCATTGACCTTGCAAACACGTCTTACTGTGATTCTTCTGGACTAAGTGCTATTTTATCAGCAAATCGATTGTGTAAAGATTCGAGCGGAAAGTTCGTGCTTTGTGGACTTCAACCGAACGTTAAAAAAATGATCGAAATCGCTCAATTAGATCGCGTTTTACTCATCGTTGAAAACGTTGATGCTGCGATAGCTGAATTATAATAGATCATGTCATTCGATGTTACCCTTCTTGGAACTGGAGCAGCTGTTCCTTCCCTTTCGAGAGGTACGACAGCACAATTTGTAAACATCCATCAAAGACATATTCTCATTGACTGTGGCGAGGCTACACAGATCCAAATGAGGAAATTCAAAGTTAAGTTTCAAAAAGTTGATCTCATTTTAATCTCGCATCTACATGGTGATCATGTATTTGGTTTAGCTGGATTGATCAGCACAATGCAGTTACTGGGGAGAACTACTCAGCTTAGAATCATTGGTCCTAAAGGAATAAAATCGTTTTTACTTCAACAGTTTGAACATGTTGGACTTTACAGAGGCTTTCCAATTCATTTTGATGAGATCGAAGAAGGTGCTTCAGGGTTAGTGTTTGAGGATCGTTTATTGGAAATTAGCACATTCCCCCTTAATCACAGAATACAAACACAGGGATACAGAATCAGTGAAAAACCTGGAAAACGTCAACTAAATAAAGAGGAGTTTGATAAATACGATGTAAGTGTCTCTTATATCAACAAATTACTGGATGGAGAAGATATTGAAGATAACGAAGGAAAGATCGTGAGATCTGATGACGTTACTTTTCCTCCTAAACCGACTAAATCTTACGCCTTTTGCTCAGATACAGCGTATCACCCTCCTATTATAGAGCAACTGAAAGACGTTGATCTTTTATATCATGAGGCAACATTCATAGATAAGGAAGCAGAACGAGCAAGTGAAACATATCACACAACTGCTAAACAGGCTGCAACGATCGCCTTAAAAGCAAATGCAAAGCGACTCATTTTAGGCCATTTTTCCGCACGTTATCAATCAACAGATATGCATTTAGCTGAAGCTAAAACGATCTTCGAGCAAACATTTTGTCCTGAAGATGGTGAACGATTTATTCTATAGGAGAAAACTTCTCTTTTGCATCCATCCTTGAGTATCCATTGAAATGCCACCATTCCGTTGGCAAAACCCAGAATCCTCCTTTTCGCATTGCCTCACGAAGTAATAGTCTATTATTGAATTGTTTATGCGTTAATTCTCCTGATTCTAAAAATTGCTTTTCAAATTTCGGATAAGCGATCTTTCTGGGATCATCAAACCCCGCCCCCATGTCTAGCGTATCTTTTGTATCCACATTCATCAGCGTTAAGTCCACTGCACACCCATAGTTATGAATACTACCGTTTTTAGGATTACTTACAAATTTTACACGCTCGTTGACTGGAATTGTATCAAGTGCATTCCACATTTTTCGTTGAACTGAAACAGGACGTGTTCCATCGTATATCAACAATGAAAGAGATGAATCAACTTCTTTGATGGCTGCCTGAACTTTTTTTAAGCGCTGTGCTATCTCTGGTTGAAAATAGATCTTGTTGAGATCACCATATAGATCAATTCCAACAAAATTATCTGTCGTTGTATATTTAACATCTACTTGTATAGTCGAATCAACATCTAGTATATTGACCAATCCCGAATCGATCATCTTCTTTTCAAGCTTACTGATCTTGAGTTGTTGAGCCAGAATAGTATCATAAACAGGCTGAATTCGTTCAAAACCAGCTACTTCTACATCTTGTTCATTCGTTTTCTGATAGCGAGAATCTGGTTGTTCTTGGTGATCACAGCTATTTAGCAAAATAACGAGAAACACGAATAGAAATAGAGTAAAAGAACTTCTCATCAAACTCATTATCAGCGTATTTAAAGCCATAAGAAAAATTGAATATCCGTTTTTAAAGTTATTAACATCTTTAATAAAAAGGTTGGCTAAATGAAAAAAAAAGTAAATATTTGTATAGTATTCGTTAAATGAGAGTGATATGAGCGAAGATAACAATCAGGGACGGAATGACGAGGTTTATTCAAAAGTTGTAAGAGCGGGAAAGCGAACTTATTTCTTTGATGTAAAATCGACAAGAAACAAGGACCTTTACCTCACAATGACTGAGAGTAAGAAAACAATGCGCAATGGAAAACCAAGTTTTCAGAAGCATAAGATCTTTCTTTACAAAGAAGATTTCGATAAGTTTTCTGAAGGTATGAGAGAAGCATTGGATAAGATCGAAGAATTGAGAAATACAGAAGAATACGCGATTTCTGAAAAGGAGGAAACAAACGTATCTGACTATTCCTCAGTGGACTTCGATGACTTGGGGTAATTCCTTCACTTTTTAACATCCATATTGCGGATAACTTCTTAAAAAAAGTTTCGGATAGCGTATAATTATTCGCTATCTTGTCTCAACATTTATTGAAAAAATTTTAATCGGAGATGGGGAAAATTATAGCCATTGCAAATCAGAAAGGTGGAGTCGGGAAAACAACTACAGCCGTCAATTTAGGTGGTAGTTTTGGAGTGTTGGAATATAAAACGCTGATTGTTGATGCTGACCCTCAGGCAAATGCTACTTCAGGAGTAGGATTTGATCCTAAGCAAACAAAGAATATTTACGACTGCCTGATCAATGAAGTTCATCCTTCAGAGGTTATCTTGAATACGGAAAATCCGAACCTGGATATTCTTCCTTCTCACATCGATCTTGTTGGTGCAGAACTGGAAATGATCAATATGCCTAACCGTGAGTACTTATTACGTTCAGTTCTGGAGAAAGTCCAAGATGATTATGATTTCATTTTGATCGATTGCTCACCTTCCCTTGGTCTGATCACTGTGAATGCGTTAACGGCTGCAACGTCGGTAATTGTTCCGGTTCAATCAGAGTATTACTCACTAGAAGGTTTAGGAAAACTGCTAAATACAATTAAAATCGTTCAAGGTCGTTTGAATACTGATCTTGATATTGAAGGATTGTTGATCACGATGTACGATACAAGACTCCGTTTGGCCAATCACGTAGTGGAAGAGCTTAAAACTCACTTCCAGGAACTTGTTTTTGATACAGTGATACACAGAAATACTAATCTTGCAGAGGCACCAAGTCATGGATCTACGATCATCATGCACGATGCTTCAAGTAAAGGAGCGATCAATTACCTGAACCTTGCAAGAGAGATCCTTCAGAAGAACGAGGCAACAAAATTAAACGCAGACGACAACAAAATTTCACTTGAAGATGAGCTCTAATTCTAAGAAAAGACCTGCACTTGGTAAAGGATTAAGTGCATTATTGGAAAGTTCAGCCACAGACATTACATCCAGAGATTTATCAGATTCTTCTGTTCTTGGTTCTGTTGCAATGATACCTGTAAGCGCGATCGAAGCGAATCCATTTAACCCAAGGACTCATTTCGAAGAGGAAGCATTAAAGGAATTGAGTGACTCCATTGCTAAACATGGAATTATTCAACCGTTAACAGTAAGAAAATTAGGTCGTAATAAATATCAATTGATCTCGGGAGAACGTCGATTCAAAGCTTCTCAAATGGCAGGTTTGAAAGATGTTCCGGCATATATTCGAGTTGCAAACGATCAGACCATGTTAGAAATGGCACTTGTTGAGAATATTCAACGTGAAGATCTGAATGCGATCGAAGTGGCCCTCTCCTATCAGCGTTTGATCAAAGAATGTGATCTTACGCAAGAGAAACTGGCTAATCAGGTTTCTAAAAGTAGAGCGTCGATCACAAATCATCTTAGATTATTAAAGCTACCCGCTCCTATTCAACTGTCTGTTCGTGAGAAGGAGATCTCTATGGGTCATGCGAGAGCTTTAGTAGGAGTTAAAGATGAAGATCTACAAATTGAAATATTTGACCGTATTCTTGAAGAAGGATTATCAGTTAGAGATGTTGAACGTCTGATCAAAGGTGAATCACTGGAGAAAACGGCTAAACCGTCTCAACCGAAAACTGCAGCCACAGAACATAAAGTCACAAAAGAGCAAACTAGATTTGCTAAAGACTTCTCAGAAAAAGTTGCTGCGAAGGTTCAGATCAAAAAACAGCCTTCTGGAAATGGAAAGGTAATTATCAATTTCAATTCAGAAGTTGACCTCAATAGAATTATCGAAATCCTGAATGATTAAGCTGATGCGCGTTTCGATCGGTATTCTCTTTTTATTTCTCTTTATATCTAGCGTTCACGGACAAAAGGATGAAATTGAAATAGATACTACGGTCGTTGTGCCAGATACAGCTCACTCTCCAAGAAAAGCAGCACTATATTCTGCTATTCTTCCCGGTGCCGGACAAGTCTACAATCATTTGGCTAAACCAAAAGGTAAGCGTAATGCATTCTGGAAAGTCCCAATCATCTATGGCGGTTTGGGTGCAACGGCATTTTTCGCCATAAAAAATCATCAATTAACTCAAACTTTCAAGGAAGAGTATACTTATCGCGTAACAAACGGAAGCTCCAACCTTGAAGAATATTCAGGATATGATGATCAGGGAATCTTAACGCTTTACGAACAGTCACAGCGTTCACGTGATCTTATGATCTTCGCATTTATTGCCGTTTACGGACTAAACGTTCTCGATGCACATGTTGAAGCACATTTTATTGACTTTGATGTTTCTAAGGATCTTTCATTAAGTGTTCGACCTGTAATGCATGACTTTTCAACCCCTGGATTATCATTATCACTTAATTTTCGTTAAAATGCACCTGGTCAATACACATAATTCTATTTTTGTCACGTTACAAGACTTATTAGTATGAAAATAGCACTTGTAGGATACGGTAAAATGGGAAAAGAGATCGAAAAGATCGCGCTTGAGAGAGGTCATACGATCTCTGCAAAGATTACAAGCAAAAATCCTATGACAGATGATAATATGAGCGACTCAGATGTTGCTATAGATTTCTCAACTCCCGGAACTGTATTGGACAATATTCACTTTCTACTTGATCACAAAATTCCTTCTGTCATTGGAACTACTGGCTGGAATGATCATTTAAGTAATGTGGCTCAAAAGGTTGATAATCAAGACACATCATTAATCTATGCTTCAAATTTTAGTCTGGGCGTGAACCTGTTCTTTCAGCTCAATAAACAACTTGCTAAACTCATGTCAAATTACAGTGACTATGAGGTAAGTATGGAAGAAATCCATCATACAGAGAAATTAGATGCGCCAAGTGGAACAGCGATCACTTTAGCTGAAGGGATCATTGAGAATCATCCAAACGTTTCAAACTGGTACTGTCCTCAAGGAGAAAAAACAGAAGCCAATTCACCTGCCATTCAAATAGATGCTATTCGTGAGAAGGACGTCAAAGGAACACACACCATTACTTACTCTTCAGAAATTGACACGATCCGCATTGAACATGAAGCACATAATAGAAAAGGATTCGCACTGGGAGCGGTGATCGCTGCCGAATGGATCATCAATAAAAAAGGAGTTTTTACGATGCAAGATGTTCTTGCAGACCAACAATAAAGCATTAATCGAATAGATATGTCAGCATTATATTTTTACTTATTCTTTCTGATCTACCCATACATAGCAATGTGGTGGAAAAGTTTCCCAAAAGCAGGACGTTCAACTTGGGAGGCCTTGATTCCCGGTTATAACTATGCGATCGCCTCTAAAATAGCAGGCCAACCATGGTGGTGGGCTTTCTTTATGATCATACCAGGGATCCATTTGATCATGTGGATGGTATTCAACGTAAGCTATATTCGTAAATATGGATTCTTTAGCGTAACAGATACGCTTCAGGGAATTTTCTTCCCTTTCCTATTGATGGGTAAGATCGCAACTGACGATCAATTACAGCCGGAGTTTACGACTGATTGGGAAAATCAGGAGCATTTAGAGCGTAGAAAGAATAGTGATCATTTAGTACTCTTCCTTTCTCTTCCGATCATCGGTCACATTGTTGCATACGTACTAGGTGCAATGCAAAAGAAAAAGAAAGGAAAGAAAACCATCATTAAAGAATGGGGTGACAGTATTCTATTCGCATTGATCGCTGCGAGTGGAATCAGAACGTATGTATTCGAGCCATTTCAGATTCCTACAGGTTCGATGGAGAACACTTTACTTGTTGGTGACTTTCTGTTCGTAAACAAACTTACTTATGGACCAAAAGTCCCTGTAACTCCCCTATCCTTTCCTTTGGTTCATAACACGATTCCGTGGATCAATGTTAAGTCATACACAACTTTAGAAAAGTTGGAGTACACGCGTCTTCCAGGATGGTCAGATGTGGAGAATTATGATGTTGTTGTATTTAATTATCCTTCTGGAGATACAGCTGTTTACGACCCAAGAATGCCTAATGGATTAATGGGACACGATTATCATGGGATAGTCAACTCTGAAGCGCGAAGACTGTTTGAACAATCGATCGATAGAAATAAGATTCCAAACAGAAATGCATTACTTCAACAAAGAAGACAAGAGTTAAGTGCTAAATTTTCTGGACAAGCTTTAGATAGTGCTATGCAAATGGAGTCACAAAAGCTCGATCGAAACTTACAAAAACGATTTGATGATATTTATAGTGACTTTATCAATAACATCGATAAATGGAAAGATAAAGCACGACACGAGATCAGTGTTGAAAAACGCACTTATTCGAATGCTGAAGGACGCATGATCGATCATTATGGATCTATCTATAGACCTGTGGATAAGCGCGAAAACTACATTAAACGTTGTATTGGTATAGCTGGCGATTCTATTGAAATAAAAGATGCTCAAGTGTTTGTAAACGGTAAAGAAGCACCGATCTTTAAATTTCAGAATCTACAATATCAAGTTTCTGGAGTTACTATGCCTTCAAGACAGGTAGCTAAATCTAAATACGACATGGAACCTGGTCGTGATTATTATCCAAGTAGAAACGTTATGAACCTCACTGAGGATCAACTTTCAATGTTGCGAAAGGACTATCCAAATGCGACATTTACGCTTGTAAATCCAGCTCAACAAGATGTTGATGAGATGAATATGATGCAGAAAGCAAGTAATTTGAGCTATTACCCTAAATCGTTCGAATACAACAACACTGTTTCAAACTTCTCAAAGTTCTGGGTTCCCAAGAAAGGAGAAACTATAGAGCTAACACCTCACAACATTGCGTGGTACAGAAGGGTGATCGAAGCTTATGAAGATCATGTATTTGAGCAACGTGAAGACGGAGTGTATATCGATGGGAAGAAAACTGATTCTTACACCTTTGAAATGGATTACTACTGGATGATGGGAGATAATCGCTACAACTCTGCTGATTCAAGAGTTTGGGGATTCGTTCCTGAAGATCACATCGTGGGTAAAGCATCGATGGTATGGTTCTCAAAAGATCCTAATGGCGGTGTTCGATGGGATCGTTTATTTACGATCATAGAGTAATGCTCCTCTCGACGAATTACTTTGGATCAATTCCTTACTTCCAGGCATTAGCTGGTGAAGATCAGGTTATCTTTGATCTGCATGAGTTTTACAAAAAACAAACGTGGAGAAATCGAACGCAGATCCTTGAAAGTAATGGTCCAATGTATCTCAGTGTTCCTGTAGAACGTCCGAATGGTTCAAAGTCAACGGTAAAAGAAGTGCTCATCACGGAAGATACGAATTGGCGGAAGGATCATTGGAAAGCGTTAGAAAGCAGTTACAAACACGCGCCCTTCTTCTTTTATTACGGACCTCTGGTCAAAAACTTGATTTATCAGGACGAGCCTTTGCTCTACAAGTTCAATCACACGATCTTTCTACAACTACTGGAGTGGTTGGATTTGAAAATTGAAACAAATTTCACTACTGAGTACATCCCTCCTGCTGATCCATCAGATCTGAGAGTAGCCTTAGACAAAAAGAAGTTCGATATTCAGCAGCGATCGTATATCCAGGTATTCTCTGATAAATTTGATTTTGTCCCCAATCTTTCGATTCTGGATTTACTCATGAACGAAGGACCCATCTCAAGAAACTATTTGATCCCGAAAGAAAGGAATTTGTTTAAGAGGAAATGATCACTTACCATGATCATGTCGAATACACTCGCCATCGACATATTTACATGGCGTACCAACATAATCCGGATCTTCGCGAACATCCAATACTTCAGGGACATTCACTGCTTCTTCCACATTTTCAGAATTCTCTTCTTCCTCAGCATCCATATCCACTGAAAAAATACCGTTTTTCCAAATCAGTTCTTTACAATCGTCATCAATACAGTATTCAATGTTCTTACCTTCTTTCGGCAGTTTGATTGAAGTATCATAACCTCCATCTTCTTCGACGTGACCATCCGGCATTAGCTTTCTCAAATTGTTATACTCTGGAATAACCAAGTTTACATCTCTTTTCACATAACCGTCTTCCTCAGCGTAAGATTGGAAATAGACATCTCCATCACAGAACATGGTACAACAATTCTCTGCTCTACCAATTAGCTGTTCTCCATTTGATAGATTCCAGTATACCATTGTCGTTATACAATCGATGGAAGGCTGAGAAAACTGAATATATCCGCTCTTTTGATCCAGGTCTATAATGTGATCGGGGAAGATTCCTTCTTTTTCTTTGATCGCTTCGCCTACCTGTTTATACCGCTCATCTTCTTTGAATTTTAGCAAAGTATATAACCGTAAAGGATCATTTTGGACATAGTGTTTTTCAATCCCAGTCAGCTCACTGGTATAATCATTCATATCCAATTCAGCCGCTTCATCAGTAGCCTCCTGCTCAATTGTGACTATATCAGCTTCTGCCTCTTCAGCTTGAATCTGAATTTCCTCGTTAACTTCTTTCGGGGATTCATCTTCTGGAGTCTCATTTTCACATGAAGACAGCCATGATAAAGAGAATAATAAAACGAATAAATATGAAATATACTTCATGGTTTGAGATCGGTTTATATTATTCAATATAAGAGATCTTCATTCCCATTCCACGATCAATGATCGTCACATTCGTATTGTACTCACCATTTTCATAAACCAAACTATATGGAAGCTTTATAGTAGTTACTCCGTTATTGATATTTGTATTGAATCCAAGTCCTTTCTTGGCTGATTTCAGCTTTCCATACTTTGGACTATTTGCGAAACTTTCAACCGCTGCAACTGGATCTAGATTCGTATTCGGCTTCTCTTCCAGCATTGTGCCCGCTTTTTCATAATCCCCTTGAATAGCCAGCTTAAAGAATTTATCAGCAAACTTCTGACCTTTATCAGAGCTACCGCAACTAGCAACTAATAGTAATCCTATCACTAAAATAGCGATTCCTTTAAATGATCTCATATTTATTTGTTTTATTAGTAGTAATTCGGGATTAAAAGTAAGGAATATATTCGCTATGAGTGATTTAGACCTAAGGATGTTATCCACAATTCAGAAGATCATTAGCAAATGTATATTATGCATGTGGGTCTGGCTAATTTTAACTGTTTTAGATATCTTCGCAGCATTGACGGTGTCTCTAGCGCGTGTGCAACGCACAATCATCGATGTGCAATGCAATATCATGCGTGTGTTTCAGTATTTCATAACCCGGCAACGGAAAATCATTGATGGGCAACACAACATCATGCGTTGGAAATGGAACTTTGCCCGTGTGTTGTTAAATTTCATCGTTGTGTTGTGAAATTTCATGCACGTGCCGGGCAACTTCATGTGTGTGTTGTTAAATTTCATTGTAGTATTGTGAAATTTCATCGTGATGATTCAGCAAATCAAGCGTGGTTCGATATAAAGGCTGGTTTTCCATTTTAGATTTAAGCCAGGCATAAAAACACATAAAGAAGAGATCTTCTTCCTCTTTAGCTCTCCAATCAAATGATTCTTCAACCATAGATCTGAAAGACTCTTTATTTACATCCAATGGCTGATCAATGTACGTTTGAAGCAAATTGAGAAACGGAATAGCCTGCTCATTTCGTTGATCACTTAACTGTCGCTTATACTTTCGCTTAAAACTTTTTAATCTAGAAACCGCGAGATCAATATGCTCGAGTTCCACATAGAGAAGGATCTCCATCAATTTTCGATGTATGTTCCAGTCAATACCCACTGTTTTCTCATACCACTTATCTGAATTACTCAATTCGTTTAAAAGTCGCGCAGTTAATTTAAATGCTCCTTGATGAAACAATATCAAACATTTGGTGAGAATGCTAGTGTATAATTGTTTCTTTGGATGTTTCTTACTTTCCAATAACCTTTCTAGTTCCTTCAATGCTTCTTCAGAACGATCAGAAAAATGGAGATTTAATGCTTTGAGTGTGGCAAATTGCACTTGATATTGGTGATCGATCAAATTACCTTGTTGTTCCAGTTCTTTTTCCAATTCTCTCAAATAATACATACTTTTTGAGAAGTCTTTCTTCCTGAAATGAATATTTGCCAATAGGTAGATGATCTCGATCTTGTAGCGCACATCGAATGCTGTTTCGGGATGATGCCCTTCAACTCTCTTCCATTGGTCTTCAATAAATGATCCGATCTCATAATAGTTTCGGACTTGAGCTGCATAGATATCCAGTATCTGAATGATCTTATAAAGGTCAGAATACGTTAGTACTGCTTCAGGTGTTTCTTGCTGAAACTTTCTAAAAGGGTCCGTTACGATGGATTTAAGATCTATTGTCTCTCCGTTGAACTCCGCTTGATAGAAGGCTTTTCTAATCTTCGCATACAACCGATTAATATACCTTTGGTAATTCAAGTTTTCCTCATTCTTTTGAAGCTTTGTGATTATTTCTTCTTGCGCCTCGGACAAAGGATGATAACTATAAGTTAATGCTAGTTGATAAACTTCATCTAGCCTGTTGTATCGTCGATGTTTTCGTGCTTTTTTCTCCGCATTCTTCAATAGTTTAAAACCAGTCTTTGTTGGTTCATTCGATAGCAAGCGTTTCGCGATCATCAGGTCTTTATTGATCTCCCAGTCCATTGTGTCAAAAGAATACATTGCCGACTGAGCAATATACTCCAGTAAAAGATCTGTTGTTCTTTTCTTTAAGACATTGTAGGCATTCGTGTTCAATTCTTTTTTTAATCGTTCTGATGAACCATCTAACCATCCTTTAAACATCAATACTCCCCTGTTCGTATTCCGCTTATTTCTATCCTTTAAGAAGGTTACAAATCCACTTTTCTCTTGTGGAGACATGATATTTATCAATTCTTTATGCATACGTATATTGTAATTATATAATATCTTAAAGTACTTATTATCAGATATATAAATATATATAAACTTATCAATATAGTAATAACTACTCGATATCTATCTTTATTCATCGACATTTCCTTCTCAACTTTGAACCAACTTTAAATCGAAATGTCATGATAACAGAAAATGAAACAGTAGAAATCAAGAATCCTGATAAAAAGGATCAGAACAAAACCAACAACATGAAACCTACTCCTGCTTTTATTGGAGCTTCATGGTTTCCGCTAGGACTTGGACTCATTTCTTATTGCGTAGGACTCTGGAATGCAGATATGGAACTGAATGAAAAGGGATACTACTTTGTATTGATTCTATTCGGACTCTTCTCTGCAATATCCGTCCAGAAGTGTGTAAGAGACCGAGCTGAAGGAATTGAAGTAACCGATATCTATTACGGCATAAGCTGGTTTACTACGCTTGCCTCATTAGTTCTTCTCGTCATCGGACTGCGCAACGCAGATCTCTTTTTAAGCGAAAAAGGGTTTTACGCTATGTCCTATACACTCGCTCTTTTCGCATCGATCGCCGTTCAAAAGAATACGCGAGATGCTAAGATGTTTAAGAACGAGTAAAAGATGGGAGAGAAATAAAAAAGGTTGGGGTTTAATAAAAAAGGTTGGGGCGTATTGCTTAAAAAATGTCGGGGCGTATTGCAATACGCCCCGACCTTTTTTTTTCAATCTCTCTCTTTCCACCTCAATGGATTATCTCGGATATATCTCCTCGTATTGGACAGCTCTCTCATATCTCTAATAATGCGATCATAATAATTACGTTGCCAGATACTTCTGTTTAGATTAAGCGACCTTATTTCACTCAGAATTTCAATGTTTTCCGACAACTCAATTGAAGTAATATTCTTTAGCCTTCTCATTACCGAACCTTTAAATCCCCTGATTAAGGAACCTAGATTCTTGGATGGAGATTCGAATTTTCCGGGTTGCTGATCACTCAAAGAATAGTTAATTCGGACAATAGCATGAAAATGATCAGGCATGATCACAAATTCATCTAGTTCAACGTGTTCCCTTAATTTAGCAGTTTTACACCATTCTTCTAACACGATTAATCCAATTGAATTCAGTAGCATTCTCCCTTCTTTAATTTCTCCGAAAAGTTTTCGTCTTTCTTCAGTGACTATTGTTATAAAGTAGTTTCCTCGATCACCGTAATTATAGCCTTTCAGACGAGTGCTCTGGCGATCATGATATTTTGGATTATACATTGATTTAGGTTTGGTTTCTATTTAAGATAAGGAAAATTATTCAATGGAGATTAATTTTACTTCACAACTGTTGGGACGTATTGCAATACGTCCCAACAGTTATAATACGCCCCGACAGTTGTATTATTTCTCTTATCTTAACCCTCCCAAATCAAAAATGATTTCATGCGCATTACAAACGCCCATCAAAACAACCTAAAGAATATTGATCTGGAAATTCCCGAAGATCAGCTGATCGTAGTGACTGGTTTATCAGGATCTGGGAAGTCTTCACTGGCTATGGGCGTGATAGCAAATGAAGGGTATCGTTATTTTCTGGAGAGTTTGCCGCAGTATAATCAGCAAAATGGGTTTACGATCCCTACTGCAGAAGTGGATGATATTCAAGGGTTGCCTCCAGTGATCAAAGTAGAGCAAACCAAACGGTTTCAATCGACCAATGCAACATTTGGTACCTTGTCAGAGCTTACCCCTGTTTTTCGAATTCTTTTTGCTCGCTATTCAGCAGATGAAACGATGAGCAAATCATTGTTTTCCTTTAATCATCCGAAAGGGGCTTGTGAAGTATGTAACGGAATTGGTGAAGAAGAATATATAGATATCGATAAACTCGTTGGAGATGAAAACCTCACGTTAAGAGAAGGTGTCATAACAACTACATTGCCAAATGGTTACATTACTTATTCTCAAGTAACAGTAGAAGAATTAAATAAGGTCTGTGAAGCCCATGGATTCAATGTAGACATCCCCTGGAAGGACCTTTCTGATGAACAGAAAGACGTCATCTTAAACGGGAGTGAACGAGTCAAAGTATATTATGGTAAACACGGACTAGAATCAAGATTGAAATGGTCTGGGATCAAAGCAAAACCTCGTGAAGAAGGTTTCTACAAAGGAGTGTTGCCCATTATGCGGGATATTCTGAAACGTGATCGAAACAAGAACATCCTTCGATTTGTAAGCGCTAGAGAATGTCCCAGTTGTCACGGAGCACGTATTAAGGCTGAACATCTCACCTACACTTGGAAAGGAATGAATTTCCATGAATGGATGGAATTATCGCTGGATCAGTTGTATGAAGAACTGCTTAACCATTCCTTTGACGAGGGTGAACAGAAACTTGTCGATCAGCTCAAAACGAAGCTCTACGACTTGATTCGCCTGGGAATGCGCGATTTTAAGCTAAGCACGTTGAGTGCAGAGATCTCTTCGGGCGATGCTCAGCGGATCAAGCTCATTAACCAAGTAAACAGTAATTTACAAGGGATCTTGTACGTATTTGACGAACCATCAATAGGGCTTTCCAACGATTATCAGAATCACTTGTTACACATTCTGAAACGTTTGATCAGTCGTGGGAATACTGTCATGGTTGTAGAACACGATCTGGATTTCATTCGAACGGCTGATTGGATCATAGAACTAGGTCCAAAGGCTGGAATTCATGGTGGAGAGATCGTTTTTAATGGCACAACGAAGGACTTTTTCAACACAAAGAATATCGAGAGCGCTACGCTGCAGGCTATACGTAGTAGAAAAACTCATTCAGACTCTCCCAGAAAGTTATCGAATAGCGACTTAACGTTTGGCCCACAAGAATTGATTGTCCTTACGCGAAAAACAAAAGAAGTCGTTCATCAGATCGATCAGTATTGCTCTACAAACGAACTCAATCACGTAACAGTATCGGATCAACCGATCGGAAAGACAGCACGAAGTAATCCGTCGACCTACACAGGCTTGGCAGATAAAATCCGGGACCTGTTGGCGAAAACACCGAAAGCCAAAGAACTAAAGCTTGGTAAAAGTGCCTTTTCCTTCAATAACAAGAAAGGACGCTGTGAGGCCTGTGAAGGCGCTGGAGTGATCACGTTATCTATGAGTGTTATGGGATCAGTGAATCAAGTTTGTCCGACTTGTAATGGAAAGCGATTTAAAAAAGAAGTCCTTGAAGTCGATTGGATCGGAAAGAATATCGCGGATATCTATGGTTTGAGTATTGAACAAGCTCGTGAATTCTTTTCTTCTGAACAGAAAATAACAAAGATCCTGGATCTTATGATGCAACTAGGATTGGGTTATATTAAATTAGGTCAACCCTCCAATACCTTATCCGGTGGTGAAGCGCAACGGATCAAGCTGACCAAGCATTTTGCCAAGAAAACGAAAAGTACTCTGTTATTGCTGGAAGAACCAAGTATCGGTCTACATCAGCAAAACGTGCAACAGTTACTGAATGCTTTACACAAACTCAAAAAGGAAACGGCAGGTATCGTTTGTTTTGAGAATCATCAGTTGTTCCAGGAACAGGGAGATGCATTACTCGACAATGCACCAAAGATTAAGCAGGAAGACCAGGAAACGCTCAAAGATCAACGAAAAGACACGATCATTATACGAGGTGCACGAACGCATCATTTGAAAGACCTGGACCTAAATCTACCCAAAGGAAAGTTAACGGTAGTAACAGGGATCTCTGGATCAGGGAAATCATCACTGGTGATCGATACCTTACATGGATACGGACAACAGGAAATGAGCAAGCAGTTCTCGAGCTATCAGCAATCAAGAGTGGGCGTAAACTATCAGTTCGAAGTTGAAACGATCGATGGCCTCTCTCCTACTATTTGCGTAACGCGTAAGCAAAAGAACTATTCACAGCGGTCTGATATTGCTAAGCAAACGGGGATTGATAAGATCTTGCGTTTTGCATTCTCGCGTAAGGCAAACTATAATGGTGAAGAGCTATCGGCCAGTCACTTCTCCGATAATCATGAATTGGGTAAATGTATCGTTTGTGATGGAATTGGTCAGGCACTGGTTCCTGATCTGAACAAAATGATCATCGATTCTGCGTTAAGTATTAATGGTGGACTTTTTCTCCACAATAAAGCGATGGCTTATTATGGGGAGCCTGGCGGACAATATATGTCGATCCTGGAACAAGTAGGTATAGCACATGGATTTACGATGGATACACCATGGAATGAGCTCTCAGACGCACAAAAAGACATCATTCTTCATGGGGCGGATGATACTGAATGGAAAGCGACCTGGAAGTTCAAGACCAAAACACGTGAAGGTCAGCAGGAGATCGCAATGAAATGGGAAGGCTTGATCCATTATTTGCAGGAAGAATACTACATGACACGCAAGAACAAGAACATCAAGCAATTGACAGATCTGTTCTCCTATGAAACATGTACAACCTGTAATGGTAGTGGATTAAAGAAAGAACGACTTACTGTTCACCTTGCGGATCGATCGATACACGACATCAAATCGATGAATCTTTCTGAGTTGGCGGAATGGCTGAAACAAACTGATGCAGCAGCCGAGATCGATCAGCAACTCATTGCGAAGATCCGCCCACACCTGGAGAATACAATTGAACGTGCGCAACAACTTCACATTGATCATTTACAGTTGAACCGTAAATCACCTACGCTTTCAGGTGGTGAGAATCAGCGCGTAGAATTGATCAAACAATTAAATAGTCCATTAAAGGGGATCACTTACTTGCTGGACGAACCTTCTGCTGGATTATCGAATGACAATATTCCAGACCTAATTCAATTGCTTCAGGAATTGATCGACACAGGCAATACCGTGATCGTGATCGAACATAACAAAACGATCATTCAGGCCGCGGAACACCTGATCGAAATCGGACCCAAAGCAGGGAAATCTGGAGGTGAAATCATTTATCAAGGAACGCCAAAAGGACTGTTTAAACGATCGGATTGTCACCCTTTCTTGAAGACACCTACCCAATCCGTTTCGCTTAAAGAAGGTGAACGAAGTATAGTGTTAAAAGATATTGATAAACATACAGTTAGGTATAATGATCTAAAGTTATACATCGGAGGTATTACTGCCATCACAGGGAAGTCAGGCGTGGGAAAAACGACACTGGTAAAAGATGTTTTGATCCCGAGTATGAACGAAGGAAAACCGATTCACTGTTCGGAAATAGATATACCGAAAAAGTATGCAGGAGCGCACTATTTTGAAACCAAACCGTTGCGCTCTCAATGGAACACGTTGTTGGTCGATCACCTTGACCTACTCAAAGAACTAGCTAAGATCTTTGCGGCAGGAACCGATGGCAAAGCGCGTGATTTCTCCTACAAGACAAAAGGCAGTCAATGTCCAAACTGTAAAGGAACAGGAACTGTTGAAACGAGTCTGGATGTCACGGCTAATCACATTGAAACCTGTACTGCCTGTAATGGAAAGCGCTACAACGACAAGATACTCGCCTATACGATAGATGGAAAGTCGATCGCAGATGTATTAGCATTGAACTTATCCGATTTAATTGAATGGCTCAAGGATCATACTGTTTCCAAGAAGACCACTGCTCTACTCGATCAATTGACCGACATAGGATTATCGCATTTAAACCTCGACCAACCGGTACGCTCTCTTTCTTCAGGAGAACAACAACGTCTATTACTCATGAACTGGCTCAACAACAAGGCCAATAATCAGCTCTACGTGTTGGATGAACCAAGTACAGGCCTCCATTTTGCAGATATTGATCTGCTATACGGTATCCTCGAGAAACTTAGTCAGGAGAATGATATTTTGGTGATTGAACACAACCCGTATTTGTTAGAAAAGATCGGTGTTGGGATTGAGATGTGAGGACTGGATCGGTTACTAATTGTAACTTTCTGCCCTGCAAGTTTGTTATAACTAGTATGAAACACTTACCACTACTCGTCCTAATCTTAATTTGCCATTTTTCTAGTGCACAAGAAATCTATGGATCCATATCTGGAGGTTATCAGCGAATGATCCAAGAATCACAACCGCCAACGCGAGTTGTCAACAGTTACCATCAAATATCTGATTCTTGGTTCTACAGGCGTGCAAATCTTCTTTTCTCACAGGCAATTCGCACAGATGTAAATTTCGGCCATTACTTCACAAAAAGCGTCGGTTACGAACTATCCGGCTCATATTTCAAACCGTTTGATGAAACAACTGATGATGGTTATCTCAATCGGCAATTAACCGGTCAGTTTTATCAAGTAAGTTTTAAGATTCTATTGAGGAAGCAGATCAACAAATTTGATCTATACGCAAAAATGGGAGTGAACTATGTAACTGGTAAAATGTATTTTGACCAACTCTTTTACACACAAGATGAAACATATTCTATAAATGAAGCCAGAATGATCTATGAATATAATGACGGAGCTCAATGGGGTTTTAATGGAGCCATGGGAGTTCGTTACGCTTTGAACGATAGATTATCTATTTACGGTGAGTTCTATTCTCTTTTTCAACCCTTCACACCTGCTAGAGGTCAAATGACACATCATACTTATGACGATGAGAATGCAATGCAATATTCCGAAGACCCATATTATTCAGAGATTCACTTTGGAGATTCGCAAGACAACTGGTACACAAGCGATGATACTTCAAAACCTCAAAAGATGTACAAACGAAGCCATTCTTTAAGTGGCATAGGTGTAAATATTGGCCTTACCATTAACATCTGGTCTAAAAAAGAAGATTCCGAAAATGATTGATTAGATCAGTTGAATTGTGATGTTATCGCCGAATCAGGAGAAACTTATTCAATAAGGATACATTAAAGTATTATATTCGATCAAATTCCAGGTTTCAATTACGGAGCCACCTGATAACACCTCTTTTCGAATAACTCCAACGGAGTCCGAGTAAAACAAGTACATGTCATTTGAAAAATAATTCCCCTGTTCAACTCTAAATTGAGAAACATTATAGAATTCTAGATTCTCCACGAGTAAAGTATCGAGCTCAGCTACATAAGTTAGTCCACCGTAGGACTCTCCCAATTCTAAGTTTGACGCATAGACCCATCCTTCGTCAACCCAGTCTCTAGTAATAATTGCTCCCATAAACCTTTCAGAATAATTATTGAACTCAGTAGACTCGAAATTAAGAATGAAGGTTTCATCTTTTGGGGATTCTGGAACAACGATCAATTCTTCACGATAAACAGAATTCAGATTCACAGTGTCTGAAGTGCTACCATTCGAATAAATCCAATATGAACCTGTGTCAAAAAGCAAGGTATGTAAGGTTGAGCTGATAGAATTAACGCCAGATTGAGAGACGGGATCAGGTTCCACCTTGTCCTTTTTACAAGAATAAACAAATAGAATAAGTATGAAAAGTGAACTATATCTCATTATCATCAATACGTAAATTCTTATCAAGGTGTTTGCTTTAGACGCTGTTTAATTAGCTTTAACGGTTCTGCGGCTATGAAACCGCTGCTATTTTTAAAGTTAACGATAATTTTAA
>CEQS01163084.1_pt1 | contig 113795 bp, 96 predicted proteins | sample 530981 | NCBI WGS metagenome assembly CEQS01 (sample SAMEA2621176, study PRJEB7988) | marine metagenome | biome: marine biome (ENVO:00000447); feature: mesopelagic zone (ENVO:00000213); material: "saline water (ENVO:00002010), including plankton (ENVO:xxxxxxxx)" | depth 800 m
GTTTAGCTTTGTTGATTTGATCTGCAAGGACTTTGATCATGTCCCACTCGTCATTTGATTCGTTACCCTCTAACTGAACTGAATGATCTGACTTGGAATTGAAATAAACTTTAATCCATTCTACTGAACTGGTGTCCTTTTTACCAGCAAATGAAACATTAGCTAAAACAAGTATATAAAATCCAAGTAGGAGGTATCTCATGATCTAAATTTGAAGATATGAACTAAATATCGTACCAAATTTAGTTATAAACGATCAGTTATCCAGTTTGACGATCTTATCGTTTTGTAAAATTGGTATTACGTTGACTTGATTCGGTGTGAGACAATACTTAATGTCTTTGTTGAGTTTCAATTTTTTTAATCTTCTGCGATGTGAACTTGATTTTAAAAAACCAAAATAGTTATGTCTAGAAGATAAATAAAGATACTTTGCTGCTACAGAAGAATCGTCATCTGAGCTGTACTTTCCAGTTGCCAATAGATCGTGAGCGATAGCACCAGCACAAATAGTATCCTCAAGATTGAAATTCCCTTTCCATCCTGAACATAGGCATAGAACGTTTTTATTTTCTTTAAGCAGCCATTTTACAAGAGATTCTAAATTGATAAGTGAACCGATCACAACTGTAGGTGCGTCTTTTGCAATGTTTATCGCTCGTGTTCCATTCGTTGTTGATAGGACAATATCTTTCCCTTTTAGTTTGGGATTCATGTAACTGTATGGAGAATTACCAAAATCAAAACCATCAACGATTTGTCCCTGTCTTTCAGCTCCAGCTAAATATCCATTGTCTTGATAAGATTTAGCCTCTTCGACAGTTGGTACCGGGATCACGCTCGAAACACCATTGTCTATTGCTGAACAAATAGCAGATGTAGCTCTAAGAACATCAATCACAACAACGATGTCAAATCTACCTTTGAAATAGTCGTAATCATCAGGCGTAAAACATACTTCTACTAGTTTTTTCTCCATGCCGCGAAGATAACAATAATGTGGTTATTGGAATTAACTATTCTTCTTTTCGAATAACGTTGCGATCTGTTGACCTATTCTACTACCCAGAGCTACTCCCATTCCTCCTAATCGTATAGCAACCATTACATTTCTTTTTTCAGATATATATCGGACGATAGGGTTTCGACTTTTACCCACTCCCATAATGCCAGACCATTGCTGTTCTATTTCAATTTTCTTATTTGGAAGGATAACATCATTGATCAACTTTTTTAGACTGTTCGTTATTATCGCTGTGTTTTCAAAATCTGTTGTCGTTTCTTCTTCAAATGCCAAGTTTCTTCCTCCACCAATTAGTAATCTGTTCCCAACATTTCGAAAATAGTAGTATCCACGATCATAGTGAAAAGTTCCATTAAACAGATCAGGAATAGGTTTGGTGATTAGCACTTGAGCTCGGGCTGGTTTTAGGTCTATATCAGGAAGCAAAGATTGTGAAAGTCCATTCGTAGCAACAATAAGCTCTTTTGTCAGAAAAGCACCATTTTCTGTATTGATCTTCACAAGATCGTTTTCAAAATCTTCAAAAGATTCGAGAGAAGTTCCAAATAAAGTGAGCACTCCTTTTTGAACAGCAATTTGATGTAGTTTTAACATCATTTTGCCAGTGTCGATCTGACCTTCTCCATAATTCTTTACGATATTAGATACGTTATCGAAGCCAAAAGTATTAGAGGATTTAGTGTAATTATTTTTGATCCCAGTAGCCTCCTCGATAATATCGTTTAACCTTCTTTGATTATCCATGACGTTTTCAAACATGTCAACATCTTCATCTGAATTTTTGAAGATCTCAAAAGACCCGGTTTGAATGAAATCAATTGAATCTTTTCCACATCGATTAAGTAAGATCTGTAAACCTTCATATCTCTGACGGATAAGATCTACAACTTTATCTTGTTCCTGATCCTCTAAGTCATCAAGTATTTCAGATCCACTACCAAAACATGTAAATCCTGCATTTTTAGTACTCGCCCCCGTAGGTAAGTAGCCTCTTTCCAGAATTAAGATCTTTTTATCTGGGTATTTGTCTTTTAACTCTATAGCAGCACTATAACCTACAATTCCAGCACCAATGATAAGTATATCTAAGTCATTGAAATAGCTATCTTTCTCCCAGAAACTCAATTGAGAATACCTAAGCATCGTTTAATTTTCTATTGATTTACTGTAATTTTAACGATATTTGTGAGTTAAACCATGAAAAAATGAACGTTTATTGTAACGCAGGTGTACAGTGTTACGTTCATATGTTATTGAGATGAAAAGAATTGCGTTATTTCTGTTATTCATGATAGCCGCTGTGTCCATTAATTGGGCGCAGGAAGTTGTTTATGAAGGTCGATTGACAGATTACGACTCAGAAGATGATCTGAGTGGTGTAACGGTATCCGCAGTCTCTAATGGTTCAGTTGTTTACAGCACAAGTACGGGTAGACGTGGGAATTACACGGTAAAACTACCGATCGGTACGACATATACCATTCGTTATGAAAAGAATGGATATGTAACAAAAACAATGAAAGTCGATGTTTCAGGAGTTAATGAAGAAGATCTGCCGATAGGAGGTCGAATTATGCCCCCTGTGGATATCGATCTTTTTACAGAACGTGAAGGCGCAGATTTTTCATTTCTTGAGAGTGAACCCGTTGTTGAATGGGACTATGATGATAAACAATTTGTTATGGACTGGGATCGACAAGTCTATAATAGAATGAAGAAGAAGATCGAAGATAAATTAGCTGAAGCTGAGAATAAAGGTAAAGAACAAGAAGCTAAGTATAACAAACTCATTTCTGAAGCAGATGATTTTTTTAAGGACGAAGATTATGAATCCGCATTAAGTAAATATGAAGAAGCTCTTGGTGTGCCTGGTAAAGCCACAGAAGAGCATCCGAATAATCGAATTCTGGAAATAGAGGAGTTACTCCAAGAACAAGCGGAGAAGGAATTGGCGGAACAACAAGCCAATCAGGAATATCAAAATTTAATTGATGCTGCAGATAATCTTGCCAGTAACGAAGATTACGATGGAGCCATATCTAAGTACAATGAGGCCCTCGCCCTGAAACCAGAGGAGCAGTATCCTAAAGATCAAATTGAAGCAATGAAAGCCGCTAAAGATAAAGCTGCTAAACAAGAAGAGTATACCGCTTTAATAGAAAAAGCAGATGGTTTTTTTGATCAGAATAGCCTAAAAGCTGCTCGAGATTTCTATCAACAAGCTAACGACTTACTACCTTCTGAACAATATCCAAAAGATCAGCTTGCTGCGATTGAAGACAAATTGAAAGAGCAGGAAGAACAGAATGAAAAGAAAAGAAAGTATGATGAAGCGATAGCCAAAGCCGATGAATTCTATGATGCCGAATCATATGAGCAAGCAATTGAGAAATATGAAGAAGCGATAACTTATGAGAGTGCTGCAACTTATCCAAAAGAAAGGATAGAAATGGCCAAAAACGCTTTGGCTGAACAAAACGCAGCTAAGGAAAAACAGGAGCAATTTGACGCATTAGTTGAAGAAGCAGATAAATTAGTTGTTGCAGAAGATTACGAGGAAGCGATCAAAAAGTATGATGAAGCTTTAGCACTAATCAAAGATACAGATGTAGAGACGAAAAAAGAAGAAGCTACGTCATTACTCGAAGAAAAATTGGCAAATCAAGAACAAGAGCAGCAAATAGAGGAGTTATTGACTAGCGCGAATACCAAAATGAGTGATGAGGATTATGAATCTGCTCTAAATGACTACAATGAAGTACTTACGCTTGATCAAAACAATACGTTTGCTATAGAAGGAAAAGCAGCGGCGGAAAAAGCGATCGCGAGAAATAAGGAATTAGCTGAAAAGAAAGAACAATTTGATCAATTGGTTGCTGAAGCAGACGAAGCTTTTGATCAAGAGAACTGGGAACAAGCTAAATCAAGTTATGAGGCAGCGAAGGAAATTTTTGAAGATGATGATCATGTCAATGACAGAATAGCTCTAGTGAACAAGAACATTGCAACAGCTCAAGAACAAAAGCAGATCGATGAGCAGATACAAGTTCTTTTAGATCAGGCAGCTGACTTAAAATCAGATGACGAGTGGAAACTCGTTGTTGACAAATACGATGAGGCGCTTGCATTAGACGATTCTCGAGATGACGTTAGAGAATTACTTGATCAGGCAAAAGAAAGTTTGGCAGAATGGAAAGCTCAACAGGATCAGGAAGAATTATTCGCTGAAATAAAGACAGAAGCTGATCAGCTTTTTGCTCAAGAGAAGTGGGAGGAGGCAGAAACTAAATATAATGAAGCTTTAGCGATCAAAGAGGATGACGAAATCTCTACCAATCTAGAAGTAATTAAAGAAAAACTTGAAGAACTTGCTGCAGAACGTGCCAAGGAAGAGCAATTTAATGAGCTAGTTGCTGAAGCAGAAGGTCTTGAAGACGATGAAAAGTTGAAAGACGCAATAGATAAATACAAGGAGGCATTAGAGATCAAATCGTCTTCAGATATCACAAATAAGATTGCAGCTTTAGAAGATGCGATTGCGTTACAAGAAGAGAATGCCCAAAAGAACGAAGCTTATGAAGCTGCGATTCAGGACGGAAAACAAGCTATGGATGATGAGGATTATGCCAAAGCAATGAAGTCTTTTGATGATGCTCTTTTGGCTAAACCATTAGATGACGAAGCCAAGCGATTAAAGAATGAAGCAGAAGCTGCATTAAATGATTTGCGAAGTGAAGAAGAGAAGTATAATGGATTATTAGAGAAGGCTGAGCAAGCATTGAATAATGAAGAGCTGGAGTCTGCAAAAGCGCTGTATGAAGAAGCCCAGGATATGAGACCGAAGGCAACACTTCCTCAAGAGAAGATCATCGAAATAGATGAATTACTTAGAAAGCGAGAAGAAGAGCTTGCTGAACAAGATGAAGAAGAAAGAATCAATCAAGAATATCAAAATAAACTTGAATTAGCAGATGTTGCCGCTGGTAACTTTAAGTATGAAGACGCGATTGATCATCTAAAGGCTGCATCTGAACTGAAACCGACTGAAGCATTTCCGAAGAAGAAAATTAAGGAATATCAAGCATTATTAGATCAGATCCAGGCTCAAAATTCAAAAGAGAAAAAGTATGATGATCTCATTGATCAAGCTGATCAGTCGTTTGATAATGAATCTTATGAGGAAAGTATCGAGCTCTACAAGAAGGCACTTGAAGTTAAAGAGAACGAAAGTTACCCTACTCAACAGATAGCAAAAGCTCAAGAGGCTATTGATGCAATGAGTAAACGAGAAGAAGATAGATTTTATAACGGATTGATAAGTGAGGCTGATCAAGCATTCAACAATGAGGATTATAAGGAGGCTTTGACGAAATATCAAGAGGCATTGGCTGAAAAATCAGGTGATCAATATGCACAGGATAGAATCGAGGAGACTCAACAAATATTAGATAATCTTGCTGAAGAGGCAGCTCAAGCTTCAAAGAATGATGAAGACTATAAAAAGCATATAGCAGATGCAGATAAGTATTTCGACGAGGAAAGGTTTATCAAAGCGAAAGAAACTTATGAGTTGGCACTAAAAGCTAAACCAAATGATTCTTATGCAATCGAGAGGATTCAGGAGAGTGTAGAAAAGGCAAAATCTAAGGTTGATGCAGGGGATGAAGCCCGTTATCAAAAGATCTTATCAAAAGCAGATGAATACTTCGATGAAGAGAACTATGAAAAAGCGAAGTCACTCTACAAAAGAGCATTGAAACTAAGAAGTTATGATCAATATCCTAAAGATAAGCTGAAGGAGATCAAGGCAATTGAAAATGGTAATATAAAGAAGGAAGAAGAGTTAGAGTATTTAGGAGAAAAAGAAAATATTTCAATTACTGAAGGAATGGCTTTGTTAGAACAAGCAGAGAATCAACGTGAGAATATGAAACTCGATAAAGTTCAGAAGATCATCGAAAAGAATGAAGGGCAGTTTATCGATCGAAAAGTTGTTGATGATGATGAAAGATCAGAATATAACAATGAGATATTGCGTGTTTATGATAAACGACAAAGCATTGACTTTGAGGAAAAGGAACGCAAAGATCGAACGATTGTTGATCTTGATGACCAGGAATACGCATTTGAAAAATTGAGTATTCAGGAAAATACATTTGAAAGAGGAGAGGTGCTTAGACAAAATGAGGATCTCACTTATATTGCTGATGACTATGTAGATCACAAGAAATCAAAATTTGACGATCATAGTGGCGTAATTGAAAATATCAAAGAAATTGAAGAGTCGAGGAATGATCTAGACATTGCGGAAGCAACAAGAGAAAAAGTTTCTGTTATGTCTGTGAATGAACAAGTAGATGAGATCATTGATGAACGTCGTGAAGACTCATATCGATCTTCGGAAATGAGAAAAGAAAATGAGCGCGGTGTCGATCGTCTGCAACAGCAAAAAGAAAAGCGTGTAGTTAGAGAGAATGAAGTTGAGTATGCCAGAATTCAACAAATGAAAAGCGATGCTTTATTGGCAGAATTAAAGAAGAGTGAATCTGAAAAAGAAAAGCAAGTAATCCATGAACAACTTAAAGAAGATATTGCTGCACTCGAAGGGAATCTACAAGATAAAGAAAGAAAAGAAACGAGGGAAACGTATGAGGAGCAAATTAAGTCAGACGTATTGCTTACGGAAGTCTCAGAGAATTATTTAAAGTCTCAAGAAAACAATGATGATGCTCGTCAAGAAGCCATTGAGCAATTGAAAGTTGTAGAAGAGGATAAAGAGAAGGAATTGAGCGGTCGAAATGAATTAGAAACTGAAGAGAATCAGCAGAATATTGAGCATACTGAATTTATTAAAGAGAAAGAAGCTGAAGAATTGGCTGCACATAAAGGAGAAAAAGTTGATCTTAACGAAAAAGTAAAGGATCGTGAAGATCGATACGACCGGGAGGTTTCTATGAAAACGAAGTCCGAAGAGATGAATGTTGAGAATACAACTGAGACTATTGAGTCCGTTCAAGTTAATGATGAAGAAATTCGATCAAATAAGTCAGAACAAGTAAAGGAAAATGATGAAAAAGTGAAAGCTGTAGAGTCATCAATCAATAAGGGTGAGCGAATTCGTAAAGAGAGAATTAATGAAGAAAAATTAAAGTCTCAGGATTTACTTGACAAAATGGAAGCGAAGAAGACTAAATTTAATGCGGAGATTGCCAATACTCTTGGCGACGAGTTTCCTGAAGGTGTAACACAAGAAACTTATGTAAGGCGAGATAAAGATGGCGTTCCATACAAAATTGTAACAAGAAGAATAGTTGTAACAAATGGATATGGAGAGGTATTCATGCGAATCCAAACGAGAAACGCAGTAACTTACAGTAAAAATGGTAGACCAATTTCAGAGGCTTCATGGATCAGAGGTACGGAAGATGCTAACCTTGTTCAACATTTCTAGATTCATTCTTTTTTATCTTTTTCTTATTCTTATTTCATGTTCGAATGATGATCAGAACATGTCTTCTTACACTCATGAAAAAAAAAGTAATGAGTACGACAGGTTAGATGTGAATACGGAGACAGCCTGGTATGCCAACAAACTAACGATTCAAGGTAAAGCTCAGGGAACCACCTTCACCATTAAAACGAGCAATGATTCCTTGTTGATCTCGCCTAAAGAGTTGTCTGATTTCTTCAATTCCTTCGATCAGGAACTGTCAACTTATGTTGATAGTTCTTTGATCTCTCGGTTGAACTCAAATGACTTAAACAGTATCAATTTGGATAAAACTGACTACTTTAAAACATCGCTATCCATAAGTAGAGATGTTTTTGAAAGAACCAATGGAGCATTTGATCCTACCGTTTTTCCGTTGGTTAAGATCTGGGGATTCTTCAAGGACCCAACCAATCCGCCATCAGATAAACAGATAGACAGTGTTATGCAACATGTCGGTTTTAAAAACGAATCAAACTATACAATTGATGTTGATAAGCTTGTTAAACTAAACGAGATGTCGAGTCTAGATTTCAATGCAATTGCTCAGGGCCAATCTGTGGATGAAATTGCAGCGTTACTTGATAAAAGAGGTCAACAGGACTATTTTATCGAAGTTGGCGGTGAGATCAAGGTAAAAGGTGCAAATGATCGTGGAACAGATTGGGTAATAGGAGTTGATCTTCCTTCCGAAGAGAATGATGGTTCAAGCAATAATAGGAAACTGGAAAATTATTTAAGCCTCTCATCTAATGCAGTTGCAACATCTGGGAGTTATCGAAAGTTCTATATTAGAAACGGTGAGAAGTTTAGTCATACCATCGATCCAAAAACTGGCTATCCCGTAGACCATAACTTGTTGAGTGCTACTGTGATCGCCAATAGTACTGCCATGGCAGATGCATATGCTACAGCTTTTATGACCATGGGAGTTGACAAAACACTTGAATTCATCGAAGCAAATCCTGATCTTGGACTTTCGGTTTATCTTTTATTCGAAAATTCTTCAGGTAAGATAGAAAGAGCATACTCCGAAGGAATGGATCAGTTCTTTGCAGAATAACTGTGAATAGCTTTGAATTCCGGAACTTCTTTACTAATTTGATGGTATGAAGTCAAAATTAAGTCTACTAGTATTTTTTTTAGTCACAACACTTTACTCGTTAGCTCAAACGCCGCAAAATGTTACGCAGTTGGATGATTCCGAAAAAGACAGTTTATGGAATTCAACTTCGGCTATCATCTTCGTAGCGATATTGATCCTGTTATTGATCGTTGGACGAACATGGTCCAAGAAAGTCCACGAGAAACGTGATGAGCTATCAAATAAAGACAAGGATTAATACCTAGTCGTTATCTTCGACGCGCAAAGTATGTCCCATTTTATCTCGTTTAGTTTCGAGATAAAATTTATTGTGTTTGTTGCTTTTGATCTCTAGTGGAACGTTTTCTACTACTTCAAGGCCATAACCAATAAGTCCAGTTCTTTTTGTTGGATTATTCGACATCAACCTCATTTTACGAACCCCAAGATCTCTCAGTATTTGAGCACCAATACCATAATCTCTGTGATCACCTTTAAAACCTAGTTTTTCATTGGCCTGCACTGTATCATATCCTTCTTCCTGAAGTTTGTAGGCTTTGAGTTTATTCATCATCCCAATTCCTCTTCCTTCTTGATTCATGTAAACAATCACACCTTTACCTTCCTCCTGGATCATGCGCATAGCTTCATGAAGCTGAGGGCCACAGTCACATCTACATGAGCCGAATATATCTCCTGTCATACAAGAGCTGTGCACTCGAGTCAGCAAAGGTTCATCCTCTTCCCATTCTCCTTTGAATAGAGCAAGGTGCTCCTCACCGCTATTTTTGTCCTTATATGCAGCCATTTCAAAGTCACCAAATTCCGTAGGAAGCTTGATCTTAACTTCTCGTTCTACAAGTGATTCTTTGTGTAATCTATATTTGATAAGGTCTTCGATCGTTACGATCTTCAAATTGAATTTCGCAGCAATTTCAATTAACTGAGGCAATCTGGCCATTGTACCATCCTCATTCAGTATCTCAACGATCACTCCAGCAGGTTCAAAACCTGCAAGTCTTGCGAGATCTATAGAAGCTTCAGTATGCCCAGCTCTTCTTAAAACACCACCTCTCTTTGCTCTAAGTGGGAAGATATGCCCGGGCTTTCCTAATTCTTCTGGCTTTGTCTCAGGATCGATAAGCGCCTTTACTGTTTTGTATCGATCTTCTGCAGAAATTCCAGTCGTACAACCATGTCCGATCAAATCGATGGAAACGGTGAAAGGCGTCTCATATGCTGCTGAATTGGACTGAACCATTAGATCTAATCCTAATTCATCACATCTGTCTTCTACAAGCGGGGCACATATCAATCCTCTACCATGTGTAGCCATGAAATTAATGATCTCAGGTGTTACGTTTCTTGCGGCTGTAACAAAATCACCTTCATTCTCTCTGTCCTCATCGTCAACAACGATAACTACTTTACCGTTTTTGATATCTTCAATTGCCTCCTCTATACTGTTGAGATTATCCCTCATATCATTAAATTGTTTTGCAAATGTACGATATTAATCATGCATTATAAACTTAAACACCGATGAGTTCGATAAGTTCTTTTGTGACAGTCTCCCAGTCATAATTTGATCGGATAAAATTGCGCGCATTAACAGCGATTGAATCACGCAGATCTTGATCGTTTAGCAATCGTTCGATCTGAGTTTGGAAAGCAGCGGCATTATCTGCGATTAATATCTCTTTTTCTGGAGTTGCATTCAAAGCATTATTTGCCATAGATGTTGTAATACAGGGGATACCTATGGCCATTGCTTCTAGTAGTTTATTTTGTAATCCCGTTCCCAGAAACATGGGAGCAACGAATATTTTATGAGAAGCATAGTAAGTTCTTAAGTCTTCTACAAATCCAGTTACATCCACATTCTCAGCTTTCAGTAATTGGACTTCTTTTACTGGATTTGCTCCTGCTATTGTGACTTTTGTGGTCTTAGGTAATTTTGGAAGTACTTCATTTATGATATATAGAGAGGCAGTTATGTTCGGAGGGTAGGACATATTACCTGTAAAGAGTATATCAGTCGTTTTCTTAACACCTTCATTTTCAAAATTCAAATATGATCGATCAACACCGTTGGGCACGACTGTGATCTTAATTCGATTCTTGTGAAAAATATAGTTTCGATCTTGCTCTGAAATGATCGTATGATTTTCAAAGTATTCGAAAATTGAATTCTCGTATTTCATCAATCGCTTGAATTCCAGATCGAAGATCCATTTTCGTAAACCAGAAGCTTTCTCCGATCTACGTTCAACACCTTTTGATAATGCATCCATATAGTCGATCGTTTTATCACACGCATGATAATTTTTTACATATTCAGCTGCGCGGATCAACTGACAATAAATATGATCGGGTTTTATGGATTTGAGCTTTTCTTTGATCTTTCTGTGGATCCTTCGGTGATAAAAATACCCAACTTGAATTGGTTGTTGATTCAGTAAATTTAATCCGGCACCAATCCATTTCTCCCAGCTCTTTATCACGTAAACATTTATACTTGAACATACTTTCTCAAGTTGATCTCTATCTTCAACTGCAATCTCATGTTCGCTCGTTGAAATTAAATGTACATTGAAATGCTTGCTCAACTCGACAATCTGGTAATACGCACGTAGTTTATCACCCTTCTCAAGTGGATAGGGGAATCGCGATGTTATTACCACTAGGTCTTTATACTTCTTCGATGAATGCACTTAGTCTACGAGTTAATTTCTCTTCACCAAAATTATGAATTACGAATTGTTTTGCATTTTGACCTAACGACTTTCTCAAGTCTTTATCGAGATGCAACTTGTACATGGCATCTTTAAAATCATTCGGGGAATCAGCGATCAATACATGTTTTTCATGTTCGACTTCAACACCCCGAATTCCTTCGGAAGTTGTAACAATAGGTTTGCCCATAGCCATATTTTCAAGAAGCTTGATCTTCAACCCACTTCCTGATCTCAAGGGAATAAGACAAATGCCATGTTGGTCAATGTATTCTTTCGCATTTTCGATCTCACCGTGACATACCACAGAGGGATGGTTGATCTCATTTTTGGTCAGGGATTTCCCTGCTATGTGAAAAGTAGATCCTTTTATACCACTAGGAATTACGTTCTTTAACAACCAATCTATCGCTTCCTCATTTGGTCTCCAATCCATGGCACCTAGAAAGTAAAAACTGTCAAGTTTGTAATCAGGGTTTGCAAAATCTGTTTTAACTGCAGTGGGCAACGCTGTGATCTGAATTTTTGGAGAAAATTGCTGGAAAAACAACGCGTCATCTTCAGTGATCGCTATAATACCATCTAACTTTGGTAGTTGAGATAACTCATATTTTTTAAGTTGTTCTGCCAGTTTTTTGAAGTACCACTTTTTTAGAAAAAAAGAAGACTGCTGACTTAACTGTTCCCAGATCTGATGTTCCACATTGTGGGCTCTTAAAATAAGTTTGCATCCTTTACTTTTGAATAGATCAATGTAAGGTAAAGTGTATATGCTTTCGAATATCACTACATCGAAGTCATCTGCTTTAATGAGATCAATGATCTTCTTTTTTAGCTTCCTTTCTTTGAATCGAGCGATGTTATAGGATTTGTTCGCGATCAAATAAAATATTGCTCCTAATAGATCTGTTCTCGTGTTGATCTTGCAATGATCTATTTTCATTCTCTTTCTCCAAGAAGAAGGATATTTGCTTTCATCAAATGGATGCTTAGACGTAGAGATCGTGAAATGAGTGATTGAAGTAGAAGAGGCGAGAAGCAATGATTTTAATGTACTGCTTATCGCTACACAACCACCATCCCTTAGAGGGAAAGCAGGTTTATTAGAGAAATGCAGAATGTTTTTCATGATTTTTTCTTTTTCCTCCTAAAGATTCTTGGCATTTCTACAACACTCTTATCGTTGGCAGCACTTATTAATAAAAATATAGCGAAAGGTAACAATACAATACTTGGTCCCCACATTCCCAAATAAGGAGGTAGAATTTCGCTTTGAGCCATACTATCACCAATACTGATCAAAACAAAATAGATCATGAATAATAACGCAGCTATGACAACTGGTGCGCCAAATCCACCTCTTTTAACTATTGCTCCAAGAGGTGCACCTATGAAGAATAAAACAATGATGGTGAAGGATAGCGAGAACTTACGGTGGAACTCAATTTCAAATTTCCTTAGCGACTTATATCGTGACTCTTCCATTTTGATTTGACTTTCCAATGAATTAATCTTTGTTCTTAGCTGAGCTTTCAAATGTACGTATGCCTTAATACTATCATCTTTTGACATGTTTGAGGTATGGAAAAGCATGATCTTTCCTGATTCGGAGTTTTTTGCATTTCTAGCTTTCTGAGCTAAGAGACTATCTCTTTTTTCAGGATTTTGAAAAGGCTGAATTGAATCCTTCAATCTTATTAGACTATCATTCTTTAATTCTTTAGCATAATTGATTGCTTGAAAATATTCATGTTTTGATTTAGTACTAAACGATAAAGATTTTGATAATTCTTTGAAATTTTTCTGAAGGGAATCTACAGTTTTATTGATCTGAAAAACATTCAACATTTCATAATCATCTTTGAAAAGATCCTCTCGTGAACGTTTTAACTCAAACCCAGATATATCCATTTTATATGTTGCCGTTCTGAAAAATGATTTCCTGCTGGGAAAAGTTCGTTTATTTAATTTTTTATCATCGTCCATGAAACTTGGAGAAGCCTTGAGTTCCTCAATAACATTACCATCGTACAATTTGAAGAATAAATAATCTCCACTTGTAGATCTAAAGAATTCTCCAGAGTCTGCAACAATTGTTTTTAGCACCTCCTGATCTCTTCTGTCGTGAATAATAATATCCTGAAAGGAGTTATCCGTGCCTTTTCCGATCTTAATACTGAATCCGTCAATTTCTTGAGTATAGGAGCCTGGAGTAAGGAAACTGGTCATTTTCTTTTCTTGTATGTCCCAAATGATAGAATGCCATTTATAGTTGGCTCTCGGAATAACATAATTAGAAAAATAAAACGTTCCTAAAGCGATGAGAACAACAATGACAGTGAGTGGTCGAAGAATTCGGTAGATAGAAAGTCCACTCGATTTTAATGCGGTTAACTCATTTGTTTCACCTAAATTTCCCATTACGATCAGCGAGGAAAGTAAAATGGCTAAGGGTAATGCAAGTGGCAAAAGACTCGCAGATACATAGAACAATAACTCGATGATGATACTTGTTTCTAAGCCTTTACCCATAAGGTCATCAATGTATTTCCACAAGAACTGCATGACCAGCATAAACATGGAAATAAAAAAGGTCGCGGCAAAAGGACCCATGAATGACTTTATGTAAAATACGCTGAGCTTTTTCAAAACCGTTTAATCACGTTTGCGAATGTACTTATTTAGATTCAAACGTAGAGTCACGTTGATTATTGAATTAATTCAGAATTTAACTCTAATTCCAACTTTTTGATTTTTATATTTGTTTGAAGAGTTATGAAGACAATTGTATTATTCATTTTAATATTGGTTTCTTTCCAAATTGCGGCTCAGAAAAAAGAGCATGAACAAAGGGTTGACAAAGACAGTGTTCCTGAAAAAGCTTTGAAATTTGTTGAGCAGATCAAGATAGATATGAAACATCCGAGATGGTATAAAGAGAATACATCTGGTAAAAGAAGTTATGAAATAAAATTCGTTTATGATCACCAATTGCATAGTGTTGAATTTAATGAAGTTGGGCTCATCGAGGATATAGAAGTAATGATCAAAAAAAGGAAGTTGAAGCCTGAAGTTCTTCGGACAATAAACAATTCTTTAGATGAGATTTATGATAAGTACAAGATCGTAAAGATCCAAAAACAATTCTCTTCAGAAAAGGAAGATGATCTCATCAAAATGCTGAATCAAGGTATCTCAGAGGACGTAGTAGTGAAATATGAAATAGAGTTTGAGGCCAAGCAGAACGGAAGTTGGAAAATGTACGAAGGTACTTTTACGAAAGATGGCAGATTGGAGTCCAAACGGGAAATAGTGATACGATCAACTGAAAACCTGAATTACTAGTGAGGTCAGCAATTGGAATATTAGTTGCTTTGACCATAAGTTTCGCGAGTCATTCTCAGCGAACATATGTTGGTTTTTTCCCGGAAGCAGCCGTTTCTAAAAAAGTTGGCGAATCCTGGAAACTGACAGGGAAAATTGAGTCTCAGCATATTTTGTTCTCAAATGATGCTATTTCTAATAATGAATGGGGCTATGAACACGATAGAACAGACTTGCAATTTTTCGTAGCTCGAAACTTAACTTTAAGGACTAAAGGCGCCTTGGGATATCAGTTCCGAATAGAAGGTAAAGGTAAAAACTCTCACAGAACGATTCAACAGATAGGGTGGCTTTCAAATTTTCGAAATTATCGTTTAGGTCACAGGGTAAGAGCAGATCAGACCTTTTTCGAAGAAGGAGTGAGTTGGAGAATGAGGTATCGAATATCCTCAGATATCCCAATTAATGGTCAAGTTCTTGATCCATGTGAGAATTATTTAATAGCTTCAAATGAGTTAATAGCTGAATATTTTGAATCAGAGATAAATCTGGAAAACCGTTTGGTTGCTGGAATTGGATGGTACTTTAAGAATAAACAGAAACTTGAATTATCAATAGATTACAGATTGGATCCAATTGTAAGTTCACCTCAACGCAATCGGATTTGGACGAAAGTTAGTTTTTATTTGAATTTGTAGAACTTTTACAGTCAGGATTTAAATTCTAAACTCAGAACCCTAAACTCTAAACTTAATACATGTGGAGCCCCGATAAACCGAGGGCTCTCACAAATACTACGCAATCCAAGATTGCTTGATTTGTGGAGCTGGAGGGGTTCGAACCCTCGTCCAAACAATGAAACGATTAGCTTTCTACATGTTTAGTTCGCGATTGTTTTTTCGATCATGGAACGGACACGAACACCCTAACCATGACTTATCTTCATCAAATTTCGCGATACGACAGAAGCCGGCGCATCACTAGTTCCAAATTGTTGATTTCTCGTGACCCAGATCTCAAGGAACAGGAGACCTGGCGAGAAACTCGTCCCTCTTACTGTTCTTCGGAGTGGATTAAGCATAAAGTCTATCGACTATTACGCTGCGAGGTTGTATGACGTGTTGTCAATTATCGTTTGTGACCAGGGATTAACGAGACTCACCACATGTCTCGACATGCTTACACTAATTATTTACCATTGCTGTCAAATCCAAGTCAGCCCCAATAAAATTAGTCTTGCAAAGATAGTCTAAATTTACTGCATTGACAAAACAGTTCATCTTTAATTTCATGTCGCTAAATTCATTGATTTCATTACTTTTGTTCAAAATAGAATAACACATGTCAAACGATAAAAAAATCATTTTTTCCATGCATCGAGTGAGTAAATCTACTCCGGCTGGAAAACAGATCATTAAAGATATTTCCCTCTCATTTTTTTACGGTGCTAAGATCGGGATCATCGGTTTAAATGGATCGGGTAAATCAACAGTGATGAAGATCATTGCTGGTTTAGATGAAGCCTATCAAGGTGATGTTTCATTCTCCGATGGTTACACTGTTGGTTATTTACCACAGGAACCTGAATTAGATGATAATAAGACTGTTAAGGAGATCGTAATGGAGGGAGTTCAGGAAACTGTTGACATTCTAAAAGAATACGAGGAGATCAATAATTCATTCATGGATGAAGAGATCATGAATGATCCTGATAAAATGGAGAAATTAATTGCTCGTCAAGGTGAAGTTCAAGATATTATTGATTCAAAGAATGCATGGGATATTGATGCTCAACTTGACAGAGCGATGGATGCCTTGAGATGTCCACCGGATGATCAAAAGGTTGAGAATTTATCTGGTGGTGAACGAAGAAGAGTTGCATTGACACGTCTGCTTTTACAAAATCCGGATATTTTATTACTTGATGAGCCAACAAACCACTTGGATGCAGAATCAATTCACTGGTTAGAGCAACATTTGGAGCAGTACAAAGGAACTGTGATTGCTGTGACACACGACCGTTACTTCCTGGATAATGTTTCTGGTTGGATCTTAGAGCTTGATAGAGGAGAGGGTATTCCTTGGAAAGGAAATTATTCATCATGGCTAGAGCAAAAATCGAAACGTCTTGAACAAGAGGAGAAACAAGCTTCGAAACGTCAGAAAATGCTCGAAAGCGAGTTGGAATGGGTACGAATGAATCCAAAAGGTCGTCATGCAAAGAATAAAGCTCGTCTTTCTAACTACGATAAGCTTCTTGCTGAAGATACAAAGTCGAAAGAGCAACAACTGGAAATACCTATACCAAATGGACCTCGATTAGGAAATAACGTTATTGATGCAATACATGTAGCGAAAGGATTTGGAGATAAATTGTTATACGATGATCTTAACTTTAGTTTACCTCCAAACGGGATTGTTGGTATCATAGGACCTAACGGTGCTGGTAAGACTACGATTTTTAAAATGATCATGGATGAACTTCAGCCAGATAAAGGTGAATTTAAGGTTGGAGAGACAGTTAAACTAGGTTATGTTGACCAGGCACATGCTGATCTAGACCCTGAAAAGTCTATCTATGACGTTATATCTGATGGTCAGGAGATTTTAGAATTCGGTGATCAAAAAATCAATGCGAGAGCATACCTTTCAAAGTTTGCTTTCTCTGGATCTGATCAAAGTAAAAAAGTTGGGGTCCTCTCAGGTGGTGAACGAAACCGTCTTCATTTAGCGATGACCTTAATGACAGAAGCAAACGTTCTATTGCTTGATGAGCCAACGAATGATATAGATGTTAACACATTACGAGCATTAGAGGAAGGTATTATGAACTTTGCTGGTTGTGTTGTTGTTATTTCTCACGACAGATGGTTCCTGGATCGTATTTGTACGCATATTCTTGCTTTTGAAGGAGATAGCCAAGTTTATTCATTTGAAGGAAGTTTCTCAGAATACGAAGAAAACAAACGCAAACGTTTAGGTGATCATACACCGAAAAGATTGAAATACAGAAAGCTAATTAAGGATTAAAAATTTACAGATTAATGTCAAAAGAAGTTAGAGAATTAGAACCAAAAGCAATTTGGGAGAATTTTTGTAACCTAAATGCTGTACCAAGGGCAAGTAAGAAAGAGGAGAGAGTGATCCAATTCATGATCGAATTTGGTGAAAATCTCGGATTAGAAACCCATAAAGACAAAATTGGGAACGTGATCATTAAGAAGCCTGCAAGTGCTGGGATGGAGGATCGTAAAACGGTCATCTTACAGTCGCACCTGGACATGGTTCATCAAAAAAATAATGATACTGATTTCGATTTCGATACGCAAGGTATTGAGATGATGATCGATAATGGATGGGTAACGGCGAAAGGAACTACGCTTGGAGCTGATAATGGATTAGGTGTAGCAACTATTATGGGCCTTTTGGCATCCACAGATATAGATCATCCTGCATTAGAAGCTATGTTTACAGTGGATGAAGAAACAGGTATGACAGGAGCGAAGGAATTGGATCCATCTTACTATGATGGTGAAATCCTTCTTAATCTGGATACTGAAGATGATGATGAACTGAGTATCGGTTGTGCAGGAGGTATTGATACAAACACAAGATACGAATACGAGCAGTTATATTCTTTAGAGGATACTCAAGCTTTTAAAGTTGAGATCAAAGGTTTGAAGGGAGGACATTCAGGAATGGATATTGATCAAGGTCGCGCAAATGCGAATAAATTGATGGCACGTCTTTTAACACTTGCAACTTCAGACTGCATGCTTCACTCATTCGAGGGTGGTGGATTAAGAAATGCTATTCCAAGAGAGGCTGTTGCTGTTGTGTCTTTGTTGAGACGTCATGTAGATGGATTTAAAAGTCATGTTAAAGAAATGCAAGAGATGTTTGCTCGTGAATATGATCCTGTAGAAACTGATATTAGAATTGAAATTACTGAGATAGATACTCCTGATCAAATGGTAGCAGGAGAAGAGCGTATCGAAATGCTTCATGCTTTAAACGCAGTTCATAATGGAGTATTTAAAATGAGCTTGAAGTTTGATAATCTTGTAGAAACCTCTTCATCACTTGCTCAAGTGATTATAAAAGATGGTGTATTTACAACAAAATCTCTTCAAAGAAGTAGTGTAGAATCTACTAAAACTGACGTGGCAACAACAGTTAGAAGTCCATTCGATCTTCTCGGTGCAGAGGTCGAGCAATCAGGAGATTACCCTGGATGGGAACCAAATCCAGACTCTCCGATCTTAAAGACTATGGCGGAGATCTATCGAGAACGCTTCAAAGAAGAGCCAGATATTAAAGCCTGTCATGCAGGCTTAGAGTGTGGGATTTTAGGTACTCACTTACCAGATGTAGATATGATCTCATTTGGACCAACCATTAAACATGCTCATTCACCAGATGAATGTGCGAGTATCGAATCTGTTGAGAAATTCTGGGGTTACTTACTTCAGGTATTAAAAAGTATTCCGAAAAAATGAATCAAGCTTCAAATAGAGAAGAGTTGATCAGACTTGCAAATATGAAAATGCCCTTTGGTAAATACAAAGGGCATTTTTTAGTTGATATACCTGAACCATATTACGTATGGTTTAATAAAAAAGGTTTTCCTAAAGGTAAATTAGGAGATCAACTCAGGATGATGCACGAGATCAAAGTAAATGGTCTGGAACATTTAATCAAACCTCTTGTTAAATATAAGTAAGACATAATCAATTTAGTTATTTTGCTAACTTGATTACTTATTTATTCTGTTTTTTGTACAGACCTCTGTATCTTTGTTCCCAGAATTCACGGGGATTCTAGGGTTTTTGAATCTAATTTATTGAAAGCTAGAATGAAACAAATTTGTACATTTTTATTTTTTATTGTTTTGAGTTGTAATGGATTGTTGAAAGCTCAAGATAATTTGTCTTTTAAAGACGATAATTTGCAAGTTTCCTCTCAAATTGAGAAGATGTCAGACGAATCCAATGACCGATTCTACGACTTTTACAAATTTACTTTTAAGAATACTTCCAAAAGTAAGGTTTCGTTTGTTGTTTCATTTAAATACAAAATTGATGATCAACTAATAACTTCAGATAGTTCAGAAAAAATCACTTTGAATCCTGGAGAATCAATTTCAGGAGATAGGGACTCTCGAAGGGATCTAACCTTATTTAAATCGTTCAACATCGGTAATAGCGGTAAAAAGCTATCCGAAAAAAATGTTGAGTTTGTTTCATTTAATATTATCTACCTATAATGCGATTAAGAAAAGTTATTCCAATTGCAGTGATTTCATTTTTTGTAGGGAATACGCTCCGAAGTCAATGTTCATTATCAGTTGAAACCACATCTGATAGTATTGCTTGTGGAGACTGTGTTACTCTAACCGCCGTAGGAGAAGCTGAAGTGCCTTTACTCGAAGAGGATTTTAATAATAACTCTCTCGGAGCTGGTTGGACAGCTAACACAACGCTGATCTATAATAATCCATGTGGTGCTCCTCCAGATGGAACAGCTTCTGCCTGGTTTGGACAAGGATCTCAGCCCCGAGAGCTTGAAACTACTGATTACGATATTTCTTGTGGAGGTACGATCTGCTTTGAAATGAAATATGCCGTTCAAGGAGGTTCTGGAAACTGTGAAGGCCCTGATCTAACTGATGAAGGTGTTTATATACAATATTCTACAGATGGTGGTGCAACATGGGTAACAATAGATTACCATGATCCAAACGGAGGAAACGATCCAGTCCTTACGACTTGGAATGAATACTGTTATTCTCTGCCTGCAGGAGCGTTAACTGCCAATACAAGGTTTAGATGGTTTCAAGACGTTGGTTCGGGAGCAACTTACGATCATTGGGGAATAGATAATGTTGTTCTGAGCGGTACGATCTGTGGTTCTTATTACTATGACTGGGCCGTTGATGGAACTACAAATAACGCTGATACGAGTGTTTGTTTAAGCGCTAATAGTGAAACGTATAATGTAATCTATACAGATGGAGCTTCAGATACTTGTTCGGCATCTATAACTATTTTCTCAAATCTCGATGCGAATCTTCCAAATGATACCTCTATATGTGGAATAGAGGACTATGATATTACTTCAAATCCGATCAATGGCTCTGGAAGTTATGATTATCTATGGAATACTGGCGAAACTACGAGTAGTGCTCAGGGAGTAACTACAGGAGAGTATTATGTTGATATTGTAGATCAGAACTTTCCAGCCTGTACAGCTACTGATACAATGTTTTTCGAGATGAATCCGATCCCAGATGTTGCCTTTTCTGCTGATCCTCTATGTCAGGGTGCATTTACTTACTTTACTGATGAAACAACGGTTCCCAACGGATATACTATTTCGAGTTGGGATTGGGATTTTGATGATCAAGGTGCAAGTTCATCAGACCAAAATCCTTCTCACGAGTTTAGTGGGGTGGGGGTATACAATGTAACGCTAACTGTAGATTCTGGAAACGGTTGTATCGGAGATACTACGATCATAATTGATATCGAGCCTTCACCATTTGCAAATTTCAGTTTTACTGATGCATGTGAAGGTGAAGAAGTATTTTTTGATAACGAATCATTGGGTAATTATGAAAATTCGCAATGGATCTTTGAGACTGCAGAAAATGACACTGTAGTACAAACAGATGCATCTTTTACCTTCCCGGGAAGTGGATCATACGATGTAACACTGATCATAGAAAAAAGTGATGGAGCTTGTAGCGATACGTTAACTGAATCGATTACGGTAAATCCAGGTCCGAATGTTATTTTCTCAAGTAATGTGCAAGTTGGAGAACCTCCATTGGTGGTTGATTTTTATAACCAATCTACTGGAGCAAGTTCATACTTGTGGGACTTCATGAATGGAAATACTTCAAATTCACTGAATGATACTGTTACTGAAACATTTACAGAACCTGGGGATTATCCAGTCACGCTTTATGGTACTTCAGCTGCAGGTTGTGAAGGATCTTATACTCTAGTGATAACTGTTGAGTTCGAAGACTTAGTTATTCAGGTTCCAAATATTTTTACTCCGAATGGAGATAATACAAATGATGATTTCTACTTGAATTATTTACAGGCGAAACAGACAATCGAAAACTTCGAGATCGTTATTTTAAATCGATGGGGAAATGTTGTAAGAACGTTCAATGATCCTGATTTTAAATGGGATGGAACCACTGAGGGAGGCAAATACGTGAATGATGGAACATATTTCTATAAAGTTAATATTACCACGATCAAAGGGCAAGAAGTAGAGGAACACGGTGCTGTACAAGTAGAACGATAGGACTTAATCATAGATCAACACTGATCTCCTGTCCACATTTGTAATGACCTTCAGGACATTTCTTATAGCCGTGTAAACCGCATGGTCGACAATCGAGTTTTTCCTGGGTTTCTACTATCTTATGGTTATCGGAAAGCGGGCCAAATCCAAATCTCGGAACTGTCGAACAGAAAAAAGCCGTGGTGTTGGCATTAACTGCAGATGCTAAATGCATTGGACCAGAGTCGTTGACATAATTCATGGTTGCTTCTTTCATTAATGCAGCGCTTTGCAACAAACTTAATTTGCCACAAGTGTTCACGACTTTTTTAGGGTTTGAGGCTTTTCTGATTTTTTCACAAAGATCGAAATCTTGAGGTCCTCCGATAAGGTATATTATGTGTTCAACTGATTTCCTCCCAGCCAATTCGATCCATTTTTCAGTAGGTAGCTTTTTTGTCTCCCAAACTGAAGCAGGAGCCATACATATATATTCTTCTTCGTTGATCTTGACTTCACTAGCAATAGCAATATCCTGTTCACTTGGATAAAGTGAAGGCCGAACCAAAGCTCGAGCACCTTCATGATGTTGAATCGTTCTTAAGTTTCTTTCTACTTCATGCGTTCCGTCTCCAATGTTATGTTTCACACGCTTGCTATAAACGAAAGGAAACTTATTAGAAGTAAAACCAATCTTTTTCTTAGCTCTAGAAAACATACAGATCAATCCTGCACTATGAAAACGCTGTAGGTTGATCACCTCATCGTATGTATTCTTACGAACATCGCGAATGATCTTTCGGAGTGATTTGTATTTCCCATTCGTTTTATTCCATACAAAGATCTCGTTCAGATCTGGATGATGCGCTAAAAGTGATTCATTCCCTTTTCGAAGAACAACATCGATCTTCGCATCAGGATAAAGCCTTTTTAATTCTGAGATCACTGGGGTACAGAGAATAACATCTCCAATAAAAGCAGTCTGAATAATTAAAAAACACGCCATATAATTATATCTCTCAGAACAAAAGTAGTTTTTTAGCAATGCTTTTGGAACATTTTTTGGAAAATTACGAATAACAAGTACGATATGAAATTACTCTTGATTTTCTTGTTTCTCTTGGTTTTTAGCCAGACCTCAATAGCTCAGCCGAACTATGAAGGGCTATGGAAAGGAATGATTATGCTCAATGATCCTTCCCCTAAGAAAGCTGATGTTCTCTACGTATACTTAGAAAAGTCGGATAATAAACTAACTGGAAGAACTCGTATAGAGATCCTTGATCAGTCGGATATGGTCTTTAAATCCTTTGAAGGTGAAATTGATCAGGGAAAGGTGATACTTCAGGAGGACTATGTTCGAAATTCTTCGGAAACTAGAGACGCACCCAAATGTAAATTGAACTATGAGTTGAAGTACATTGATTCATCTGGTTATTTATCTGGAACTTTCAAGAGTTCTGATTGCCGTGGGGTGATGGGAAAAGTAGTGCTGTACAAGACGGATGGTGAGATCAATAAGGATCAAGAGAATAGTGCGTCTCATCTATGGAAAAAACGTTTTGCAGAAAATTATTCTAATGGGTATCCAGCACCAAATATTCTTGAGATGGAGCGAAAGAACTTTAAGTTCGAACCAATCTATTTTGATCATGATAAGTCAGAGATTCGTCCTGAACACCATGCATATTTAAATAAGCTCGCCAGGATCCTGGGAGGAATTCATGATCTTCGTGTAGAGGTGATCGGACATACCGACGCTGTTGGTACTGATGAATATAATATCGGACTTTCAGAAAGAAGAGCTAAAGCAATAAAGGATTATTTTAAATCAAGAGGAATAGAGTCAGAGAAACTTGAGATCGATTTTAAAGGAGAAAGTCAGCCAGTAGATTCGAATGCAACCCCAGATGGTAAGCAACGGAATAGGAGAGTAGACTTTAAATTCATTTAAATATTCCTTCGTCAATAACATCGTTAAGGCTAGCGTATGTCAAAGCTTTGATGGATGAAACCTCTTCTTTTGGAAATAGCTGGATCTTTGTTATTCCTTCATCAATTTGAGGAGAGAAATTCATTTCATTTGTTTGCATTTTAAACCAGCTTGTTTTTTTGATCCAAAAATGATCGTACGCGAAATAGACGTGAAATGTAGGAGAGAGTACCCCTGTAATATCAAGTGATCTTATTCCACACTCTTCTCGAACCTCCCTAATGGCAGCACTTTCAATAGATTCATTTTTCTCCACTTTTCCTTTTGGAAGATCCCACATTTCGTTTCTATAAATAAACAAGAACTTTCCGCTTTCTTCATGCTGAACTAGTCCACCTGCGGCTTCTATCCATTTGAATTTATTAAAAAATGATCTTAAAGACTTTAGTGGATCTGGAGAATTAATGTACCCTGTTTCAGATTGAGATTTATTATTCAAATATTGACGGAATTCTTCAAGATTCTCGGGATCAAGAGAAGGAAGGTATTCTTGGCCAACGTTCGTTGAAAACTTTTCGTTCTTTTTGAAGTGCAGAAAAGACTTATCTACAAAAACTTTATACATTTGCAACCATGATTACGGATACTGATAATGCCACAAAGATAGCGGAATTTCTATTACAGATAAAAGCCGTTAAGCTTCAACCAAATGACCCATTTACATGGTCTTCAGGTTGGAAATCACCAATTTATTGTGATAATCGAAAAACGTTATCATATCCTAATGTTAGAACATTCATAAGACAAAGCTTTACTCAGTTGATCCTTGATGAATATGGGAAACCAGATGTCATAGCGGGAGTAGCAACAGGTGGTATTGCTCACGGTGCACTGGTTGCTCAGGAATTAGGTGTACCATTTATTTATGTACGTTCAGCAGCCAAGAAACATGGTTTAGGAAATCAAATTGAAGGCGAATACCATGAAGGTCATAATGTAGTTGTTATAGAAGACTTGATCTCTACTGGAGGTAGTAGTTTAAAAGCAGTTGAAGCATTGCGTGAAGGTGGGTTAAACGTTAAAGCAGTAGTTGCCATATTTTCGTATGGGTTTGATGAGGCAGCAAAACGATTTGATGAAGCTAAATGCCCATTGAAAGTTTTATCTAATTATGAGATATTAACGGAACGGGCACTAGAACAAGGTGCGATATCTAACGAAGACCTGGTTTCGTTAAAAAAATGGAGAAATCGTCCTGAAGTTTGGGGACAGTAGTTGACTGATATGAATATTAAAAGCGAGAAATCAACCATTGACGCTCCTGTTCAGGAGGTGTACACGTTTTTGTCAAATGCAGAGAACGTTGGTAAATTATTGCCTGAAAATGAAGTGAAGGATTTTGAAGGAGATGAAAACAAATGCTCGTTCAAAGTTCAGGGGGGGATTACGATCTCTTTAATTCAGGATGAACTCGAGCCAAACTCCTCGATCAAAATGAAATCTGGTGAAAAGTCTCCATTTCCATTTTCTTTGACGATAATGATGAAAGATGTATCTGGAAAAACCGAAGGATACATCGATTTCAATGGAGAGGTTAATGCTTTCTTGAAAATGATGGTAAAAAAACCATTGACGAACCTTTTTAACTACATGACGAATGCTTTAAAAGATCACTTCGAAAAGTGATTAATTTGGTTTAAACTCGTTTTCTATCAACCTTTTTGACAATATTACGTAATAGATTGTAAGTCTATTCAATTATTTATGAACGACACGTTAAAGAAGAGTTTTATTAAGCTTCCAATAACAAGAACACCCAGATGGATAATTATCCTATTGGATCTTGTTGTGTCTTTGTTTGCACTTGCTACGGCTTATTTTGTCAGATTTGATATATACAATGATGAAGCTACTGTAAGTCGAGAAATGGACTATCTCGATGACGTGATCATTTATATTATTGGTATTAAAGCTGTTGTATTCTTCTTGTTTAAGATACACAAAGGTTTGATCAGATATACCTCGCTGGAGGATATTAAAAGAATATTTTTTGCTGTTTTCACGTCTTCAATGATCATTCTTCTGGTCGGATTGATAAGGCATTATTATTTTCAATTGAACTTCTTGATTCCAACTTCTGTTCTCATAGTTGATTTCTTAGCTTCTCTAATTCTCTTAATAGGATTTAGGTTTTCGATCAAAGTGTATTACTATGAGATCAATAAGCCGACTAAAAAGGATGTTCACAATGTTCTTGTTTATGGTGCTGGAGTATCTGGTTTGATCACAAAGAGAACAATTGAGAAAGATCCTCAACTACAAGCAAAGGTCGTTGGGTTTATTGATGATAGTGAGCGATTAAGTGGGAACAGATTGGAAGGAGTTCGGATCTTTCATACTTCTCAGATCAAAAAACTTATAGAGCGGTTTAATGTCGACGAGATGGTTCTTGCCATTCAGAATCCAGATCGTTCGAAGACTTCAAGAATCATTGATATATGTCTTCACTATGATGTAACTGTTCAGCGTGTTCCCAACTTTAAGAAATGGATCAATGGTGAATTCAGTTCAAAGCAGATCAGAAAAGTAAATATAGATGATCTTCTAGGAAGAGCACCGATCGATCTTGATAATCAAAAGATAAATCATCAGTTAAAAGATAGAGTAATCCTTGTTACTGGAGCTGCTGGATCCATCGGTTCTGGTTTAGTTCGACAGATCGTAGAATACGGACCCAAAAAAGTTGTTTTACTTGATCAAGCGGAATCGCCTATTTATGATTTTCAAAATGAATTGATTGCAAAAGGATTTAAAGGTCTTTTTGAAGTGGTTGTTGGAGATATCCAATATTATCATCGTATGAAAAGACTTTTTGAAGTAATGAAACCAGAGGTAGTTTTTCATGCTGCAGCATATAAGCATGTGCCTTTAATGGAAGATAACCCTTCTGAAGCGATCTCAACGAATATTGCAGGTACAAAGAATATGGTGGACTTAGCTGATGAATTCAAAGTGGATAAATTTGTGATGATCTCAACGGATAAAGCAGTTAATCCAACAAATGTTATGGGTGCGTCCAAACGAATAGCTGAAATGTATGCTCAAGCAAAGGATGCAAATTCTAAAACCCAATTCGTTACGACTCGTTTTGGAAATGTACTGGGGTCTAACGGTTCGGTAATTCCGTTATTTAAGAAACAAATAGAACAAGGAGGACCGCTGACTGTTACAGATGAGAACGTAACTCGCTATTTCATGACTATCCCTGAAGCGTGTCAACTTGTGCTTGAAGCAGGTGTTATGGGGAATGGAGGAGAGATTTTCGTATTTGACATGGGAGAATCTGTAAAGATCATAGATCTTGCAAAGAAAATGATCCGACTCTCAGGTTTAAAGCTGGACAAGGATATTGAAATAAAGATCACTGGATTACGACCAGGAGAGAAATTGTACGAGGAGTTGTTAGCCAACGAAGAGAATACAGGTAAAACACATCATCCTCAGATCATGATTGCAAAGAACAGAAGTGCAGAACCTGAGGTTCTCTCTCAAATCGATTGTCTGATCGAAATGTTCGACGGACAAAATAACGAGGAGATCGTAAAACAAATGAAATGTATCGTGCCTGAATTTATAAGCAATAATTCAGTGTACTCAAAATTGGATAAAAAATGATAGAACCCGCAAAAATTCAAGTTCGATTTAGAGATTGTGACTTGATGGGACATGTAAACAACGCAGTATACTTAAGTTATTTTGAACAAGCTCGAATGCATTATTTTGAGCAGTTGATCGGAGCTGATTGGGACTACAAGAAAGATGGTATATTGCTTGTCAAAAACGAAGTTACCTACCTAAAACCTGTTTTACTTCACGATATTCCAAAAATTACATTACATTTAAAAGAACTGGGTAACAAAAGTGTTACTTTCGGTTATGAATTGTATGTAGGGGATGAACTCAGATGTACTGGAAGTTCGAAATTAGTTTGTTTCGATTTTACAACTCAACAAACAGTTGAGGTATATCCAGCGATGAGAGAGGCATTCCAGAAATTGGAAAAGTAATAAAATGAGATCTTTCTTAGTATTAATGGTGTTGTGCTTTTCAGTAAGCTCAATTGGCCAGATCAGTAATGCCCGAAACAATCGAGGGCCGTGCTTTCAGAAATCTGTGGACCGTCTAGGGAAAAGGTATGTTGAATGGCAATGTGACGAAAGAGATGCAATTGTAGATTGTAACGAGAAACTATCTCAAGACCCTGGATCGAATATTGTGCGCACCAGACAAACAGGAAATCCATACAGCGGTGATTGTGAAACGTGTCATATGAATGGATTAAGACAACGTGTCGTGCATTTTGTAAATGGTAGGGTAGATGGTATTGATACAACATACTATCAATCAGGTTGTCCGCAAGTAGTGCGAAATCATATAGAAGGAAAAGAAAACGGTGAATGGACATACTATAACGATACAAGCGGATTAGTAGCCTGGAAGATCAATTATTTCAATGGTGAAAAACATGGTCAATCCATCTATTACAGACAGAAAAGAGTTGGGACGAATACGATGAAAGTTGAGATCAATGGGGAAGAGAAAAAGATCGTTTACGGAGCGTATGAGAATGATACAGTGAAGATAGAACCTTATCAAGAGGGGCTTTTAAATGGTACTCGTAAAGAGTATTACCCAGGATCCAAGATCAAGAAAGAAGTGAATTATGAGAATGGAATTTTACACGGACCTTTCTTAAAGTATGATACTGAAGGAAACCTTCTGCAAGAATTAAATTATAAAGAGGGAGAGAAAGACGGAGAATGGAAGTATTATTACAATGATGGAAGTTTACTGAAGATAGAAAACTGGGATGAAGGTGTTCGTAATGGCGTTTTTAAATCATTTTACATTCAAGGTCATATCCAAACCATGGAAACCTATAAAAAAGGCATGAAACATGGTGAGTTTATGGAACGATATCCAGATGATAAAATAAAACGCGAGGCGATCTACAAAAGAGATGAGCTTCAGGAAGAACATGTTTACGATAAATATGGTAATGAGATCAGAACCGTTGATGAGGATGGACCAGTGGAGAAGAACGAGGACGACGAAGTGACCACGAAGAAGAAAAAGAAATGGTGGCAATTTTGGAAAAAATAGATCCATCTCACCCTAATTACTAAAGAAATAACAATGAATAAAGATTTAAATCTCGCCGTTTTAATTGACGGTGACAATATACCTAGTAAATACATTAAAGAGATGATGGAAGAGATCGCCAAGTATGGTGTTCCATCGATCAAAAGAATATATGGTGATTGGACAAAACCTCACCTTTCAAAATGGAAGAATATACTGCTGGATCACGCGATTCAGCCTATTCAACAATATGGCTACACTCAAGGAAAGAATGCGACTGATTCTGCCATGATCATTGATGCAATGGATATACTGTATGCTGGAAATACAGATGGATTTTGTTTAGTTTCTTCAGATTCAGATTTTACCCGATTGGCAACGCGATTGAGAGAATCAGGTCAACGCGTTTTCGGAATAGGAGAACAAAAAACACCTGAGCCCTTTATTGTTGCTTGCGATAAATTCATCTACCTTGAAATTCTTCATGAAGAGGAAGAAGACACCAAGAAAACCAAGAACAAGAAACAACAGAAAAAAGCTGTACAGAAAGTTACTCCGAAAGTTGTGAAATTAATTCGTCAGTCGATCTATGACTGCGCAGATGACGACGGTTGGGCATTTCTAGGAGATGTCGGTTCTTTGATCAATAAAAAACAACCGAATTTCGATCCCCGAAACTTTGGTTTCTATAAATTGACACCTTTGATCGACTCAATTGGCTCATTTACAATAGAAGAGCGTCAAGCCCCTAACAGTCGTTCGAAGCATATTTATGTGAAAAATGCTTCGAAAAAATAAGGGGTAAATCTTCTAGCTTAGGCATGTACTGTATTTGAAGCGGTTTTGCTTTTATTTGTCTTTTTCAATTGTTATCTTCGCCATGATTAGAAAAAAAACAAATAATTACAGTTATTATGGCCTTTGATATTGATATGATAAGAGCAGTCTACGACCGTTATCCGGAACGTATCGCTGCAGCTAGAAAAGCAGTCAACAAGCCGTTGACGCTATCAGAAAAAATCTTGTATACTCACCTTTGGGATGGAGCAGCAGAAGAAACTTTCGAAAGAGGGAAGTCTTATGTGAACTTTGCACCAGACCGTGTAGCAATGCAAGATGCAACAGCTCAAATGGCCTTATTACAATTTATGCAAGCTGGAAAGGATAAAGTTGCAGTTCCTTCAACAGCTCATGCTGATCACCTTATTCAAGCGAAATTAGGTGCTGATAAAGATCTACAAGAAAGCTTAAACAAGAACAACGAAGTATTTAACTTCCTAAGTTCTGTATGTAATAAATATGGTATCGGATTCTGGAAACCAGGAGCTGGTATTATTCACCAGGTAGTTTTAGAAAATTATGCATTCCCAGGTGGAATGATGATCGGAACTGATTCACACACTGTAAATGCAGGTGGATTAGGAATGGTTGCGATCGGTGTAGGTGGAGCTGATGCAGTTGATGTAATGGCAGGAATGCCTTGGGAATTGAAATTCCCAAAATTGATTGGTGTTAAACTTACAGGTAAAATGAATGGATGGACAGCACCTAAAGATGTGATCTTGAAGGTAGCTGGTATCCTTACTGTAAAAGGTGGTACTGGTTGTATCGTTGAATACTTTGGAGAAGGAGCTGAATCAATTTCAGCAACTGGTAAAGGAACGATTTGTAACATGGGAGCAGAGATCGGTGCAACAACTTCAACGTTTGGTTATGATGATTCTATGCGTCGTTACCTTAAGGCTACCGGTCGTGAAGACGTTGTAGAATTGGCTGATGGAGTTTCAGAGCACCTTACAGGAGATAAAGAGGTATACGAGAACCCAGAGCAGTATTTTGATCAAGTGATCGAGATCAACCTGGATGAATTAATGCCACACGTTAATGGACCATTTACTCCAGACCTTGCAACTCCGATTGATAAATTGGCAGATGCTGCAAAAGAAGGAGGTTGGCCATTAAAATTGGATTGGGGATTGATTGGTTCGTGTACAAACTCTTCTTATGAAGATCTTACCCGTGCCGTTTCTATCGCTCAGCAAGCATTAGATAAGAACTTAAAGACAAAATCAGAATTTGGTATCAATCCAGGATCTGAGCAGGTACGTTACACTGCGGAACGCGACGGTCTATTGAAAGTGTTTGAAGACCTCGATGCAACTATCTTTACCAATGCATGTGGACCATGTATCGGTCAATGGGATAGAGCAGGAGCTGACAAGCAAGAGAAGAACTCGATCATTCACTCATTCAACAGAAACTTTTCTAAGAGAGCAGATGGTAACCCAAATACTCATGCCTTTGTAACTTCACCAGAAATGGTAGCTGCAATGGCTATATCTGGTAGACTTGATTTTAATCCTTTAACAGATACATTGACAAATGAAAATGGAGAGGAAGTAAAATTGGATCCACCAACTGGACTTGAACTGCCTCCAAAAGGCTTTGATGTAGAGGACAATGGTTACCAAGAGCCAGCAATTGACGGTTCAAATGTTGAGATCAACGTGAAACCAGACTCTGATCGTCTTCAAATATTAACTCCTTTTGAGCCATGGGATGGGAAGAACATCACGGGTATGAAGCTGTTGATCAAAGCATTTGGTAAATGTACAACTGACCATATTTCAATGGCTGGACCATGGTTACGTTATAGAGGACACCTTGATAATATCTCAAATAACTGTTTGATCGGTGCTGTGAACGCATTCACAAAGTCAACAAATGAAGTGACAAACCAATTGACAGGAGAAAAAGGAGAAGTTCCTGCAACTGCAAGAGCTTATAAAGCGGCAGATGTACCTACAATCGTAGTTGGAGATCACAACTATGGAGAAGGATCATCGCGAGAGCATGCGGCAATGGAGCCACGTCATCTAGGTGTTCGTGCTGTGATCGTGAAATCTTTCGCGCGTATTCATGAAACAAACTTGAAGAAACAAGGAATGCTTGGTTTGACATTCGATAATGAGAGTGACTATGACAAGATTAAAGAAGATGATACGTTCAACTTCCTTGATCTGGATCAATTTGCTCCTGACAAGCAAATAACACTTGAGATCGTTCATGCTGATGGATCTAAAGAAGAGATCAAATTGAATCATACTTATAACCAAACACAGATCGATTGGTTTAAGGCTGGTTCTGCTCTAAACTTGATCAGAAAAGAAGCTGAAAAAGCATCTTAATTTTATATAAACTTTTTAGAAAAGGCTGCTCATTTGAGTGGCCTTTTTTATATTGGTATCATGACGAAAAAGAAGATTTTAGGAATTTGTGGGTCGGCTTCTCTTAAAAGCAGCAATTTAGAATTACTTCGTACACTTTCCGATGAATTCGATTCAGAGTTCGATTGGATAATTACAAATAGTTTAAGAGATTTTCCAATGTTCAGGCCAGAGGATCTTGACGGAGAATTAGATCCACTCATTAGTGAGTTTAAATCACAAGTCGAAGAGGCCGATGCGATCGTTATTATCACTCCCGAGTACACTCATAATCTTCCAGCAATACTAAAGAATGCCCTAGAATGGTGCACTGCTTCTGGTGAGTTTGCCGAAAAACCTGTGCTACCCATTACATTTACGCCGGCTGAACCAAGAGGTAAATATGCCATGAGATCAATAATAGAGTCGCTGAAAACACTGGATTCCAGGGTTGTTAGTCAGTTAGAGCTGTATAAAACTGATGTAGAGTTCGAAGACTACCAAATCTCATTGAATTCATCAATTACAGAACTTCTTAGATCGGGTCTAGAATTACTCGTTTAATCTTTTACGTTACTTTCGATGTTTTTTATCTTTTCGGTTCCATTGCCAATAGAAATAAGGAAATATTGGAATAGGAAATATCTGTTGAGCTTGTATATCAGGAAAAAATCCGTTGATTGATAGTAACTCTATTCGCATACATCTAAGGATCCCAAATCGATTCTTATAGAATGGTGCAATCCTAAAACCATAGGTTACCTGATGTTTTCTAGGTACATTTTCAAGAAATGTAAGTGTTGAACCATATGTGTATCCGATGTGATAGCTAATCCATTTCGAAGGCCTATAATCCACTCCCAAAGAGAAATTAGGATTCCAGCTTTTTGTAAAGGATTTAGAAATAAGGTTTGTAGTGTCTTTATTCTCAAGTATCAATTCACCTATGTAGTCAATGCCAGCGGATAAATTGAGATATAATACGTTCTTTATTTTATAACTTACAGATGGTTTTAAGTGAAAGTATGATCCATTCTCTTGAACGGTTAGTGTTGGAGTATTAAATCGTTCAAGCGTATCCCAAAAGTGAACGAACATCGCTTCTAATCCAATGGTGGGTATAGCTCTTTTTTGTTCGTTAAATCTATAACGCAAGTTTAAACTTGGTATCGGTTTTTTCAATTCGGAAAAAGAACCATAAATCCAAGGTAAAAGATCGATCTGAGTGGTGAGTTTATCTGTGATTCCATAAAAAGCCCAGCTAGGAAATGGCAATGTTTGTATGGACTGTGCATATATCCATTCTCCTTTTTCCAATGTATACGGTGTTATACAATCAATAGGATGAAGATAAGCATCCTCATTGATCGGATTTGTCTTTTTTAAGCTATCTGACTGACTTATCCCAAAAAAAGAAATAAGTGATATAAACAGTAGTAGATATTTTAACATGAAGAATGAATTATACTACTTTCAAATATAGTGAGTTATGACCTATGCAAGACTAGTCAATCAGAATAAATTTATTCATGTCATTTAGAAGTACTTAAAATCTAACTAAAAATTAAATTTTAGTCTCAATTCGATCGTTTTTGTTTCTCGATCTCGCGTATGGCAGAAATGTTTTTTCTCTCAATATCTGTCAAGTCATTAGTTACGTCCTTTCTAAAACCTTTATACCAACTTTGTTCTTGGAAGTAAGCGTCCATCTTACCACCAGATCTAAATATGTGTCCATAGCGAGCGAAGATCTCATTCCTCATGATCTGAAGTTCTTTTGATGTCATAGATTCAAGTTTTTTACGACCGATCAATTTATATGATGTAGCTGGATATTTTCCTGAGTATATATCATTCAGTTCAGAATCGTTCTTAGCCCCCAATTCGTAATCTCCTTCTTCACCCATTTGAATTATCGGATCGAATAGTTTTAAACATTTCGTTTTTCCATATGTAACAAACTTTCCATTGCTTTGATCTGAATAGAAGTTGTTTCCTTCGATTCTCACTCCTGTGAAATTTGTGTATTTAGGGTACCACCCAACTGACTCTTCGCCATTGACTTGTCTCCATTCATAAGCTCTTAATTGAGCACAAATAATGTCACCATCTATTGTCAATAAAAGCTGAGATTCTGCTTCAGAGAAACCAAATGAATAACTTCCTTCATAATCTTCAATGGATGATGTTTTCCATTCAGAAATATTTCCTTCTTCAATAGGTTCTCCGGACATTGTCTGACCTAAAGAAATATAGGTTGTACACAGAAAAAATATGGTTATTAGTCTCATATGCATAGATATTTGATACTTTAAAGATACGCAAAATGCATTTCATCACTACCTGGAAATCTTATTACCTGTTGTGTATTATTTTCGGAATGTTCATTTACTTTTTTAAATTTGATTCAATGGAACAAAATGAACCACCAGGAAGGATCATGGATATAGGCCATGGAATTGTTGAATTGCGTTCGGATCATATCACTTTTTCACACCAGATGTCGCAACGTTCAAACAATATACCATTGAAGTACTTGAAGATATGACCGCCGCCTTTGTTGAGATAACAGATGGAGTTCCTCGACCATACATGTGTGATAACCGCTACATCACGGGAATTGTCAATAAGGAAGAACAAGCATATATAAATGATAATATCGGGAAATTTGCTACACGTTCAGCGCTCATAACTTCGTCCCCATTAATACGACTTCTTGTTAATAGTTACACATCTGTCTTTAAACCAGAAGTACCTATCAGACTATTCAAAAGTGAAGATCAAGCGATAAAATGGTTGAAAGCTAATAGGTAACGAATATAGTATTGTTTTGGAAGAAGATCCTCATAATGATCAATTCATCCCATTAACTAAAAGTATAACTACTATCATTTAGTTTTTCTTGTTCATCAGAGGATAGCTTTAGCTCAACGAATAGCTTTCTTTTTGATGGTCCGATAAAGACCATATAGGCTATTCCAAACAAAGCATATATGAGAAAAACGAAATTTGAAGTCAGTAAGTAGTTGACGATAGAGAAAAGTACAGCTCCTTCAACAAGTGAATATTTAGTGATCAATATCGTTCTGTATTTATCTAATTTTGCTTTCAATGGTGCTCGATGGTCAAGGTTCTTAAGTTTATTCTGTTCTATAAAGTAGCCGATTAAAATTCCTGATACGATCAATACAGGAGCGATGATCAAATTAGAGTCAAGACCGCTTTGAGAATTAGTTTCATCTCCTCCAAGAAGCAGAGTAATTGCCGCAAAAATTATTTGTCCCAGTAGTAAGGCGAAATGAATAACACGCAAGGATGTTAAATATTGTTTTGAGGTATAGATTTGATTTTCCATAAATTCAATAATCTTTATTTTAATCTAGAGTTAAAAATATAATTAAAGTAAGGCATAGATCAGTATCATCAGCGTTCCAGGAAATACCATTACAAGCGACGCTACTCGAGCGAAATTAAACCAAGGTTTTTGTGATTTAAAAAGAAAAGTTAATAGTGGAATAAGCATGAGTATCTGAACATAAGGAAACCATGTAAATACCGATCTACGTCTAATTACTTCATGCCTACGAATCTCATTTGCTCCAACTTTTAAGTCATAGCTTAATTTTTTACCAGTACGAAAAATTGGGGAGTAAGTTATCTCAAAAGTTCCTTCGATATATTTGATCCAGTTATCGAGGTGGGGAACGAATAGATCATCTCCAACTTTAACACTTTGGTGATATAGGACATAAAGCTCTCTATCAACTCGCCATTCACTATCATCTAGCTTTCGTGTTTCGCCATCAACAAATGTTTCTATCGTTGTAAGAATAGCCATCAATGTGCAAAATACAACAACTACCTTGAAAAGCATCCAGGATGGACCAGATGTAACACGTTCGAAATATTCCTTCTCCTTTCGTTTCTCTTCTTCTTTTTGTTTTTTTACTTTTTCAGCAGCAGCTCTTAAAGCCTCATTACGATCTCGATTCATTGATGTGGTTATCTTAAAATGTTTGAATGACAATATTAGGGATTTATTGCGAGTCCTCTCCACTTAGAACAGTAAATTTCACGATCTCCTGATTCCCTTCTTCATCAATCACAGTCAACTTATGTTCTCCTTTACTCGGAGTATAGTTCATCTTGTGTATATCATTAGTGGCTCCAAGGTATACATCGTCCATGTGCCAGAACAGCGTGCTTGATGCAACTTGATGAGCAGCTTCCAATACGATCTCATTCTGATCACCATCCAAATCGATAATGTCGACGAGATTTGCTCCATCCTTTGGATAGACGATCGCAAAATCTTGTTGATCACTTTGCGATTGACAAGTTGGATGAAAAGGAGGTAGGCCATGATAGGAGGGGTGTGTTGTCTGATAATACCAGCCCTGTAAAGCCGGAAGAACAAAACGTGTTTCTAGTTTGGTTTCTACACCGCTAGCACATTGAACATTATATCTGTACTGTTCATTCAAATCAGTTAAGATCGTTTGATGAAAAGTACATGAAGGGGTACGTGTTCCGTTTTTGTGTACTTCAGCCTTTCTTGTGCGTTTACAATCTTCCGTGGCTCGATGCCCACTTTGTTCACAGATCTCGATCTTTTCTAGTTCGTCGTATGGCTTATCGAACCATTCTCTATTATGAGATAATGAAGAGAATACATCAAATAATATAGGTCCAGCGGTAACACTTCCGATCAAACCAGGTCGTCCTTCACCCGAAGCATTTCCGACCCAGACTCCCACCACATAGCGAGGTGTACATCCGACCGCCCAGGCATCTCTGTTTCCGAAGCTTGTTCCAGTCTTCCACGCTACACGTCGAGAAGAAGAAAAGTTCTGCCACGATGATTCAGCTGCAGGTCGATTTACATTTGTTAGGGCTTCAAAAACCTCGTAGATGGCACCAGCATCCAATTTGGTTGAAGTTTTCGTCAAAACAGGATCGGTTTTTTTCTTTTGCTCCCACTGAACAGGTTTCCAGGTTGATGTTGCATATTGATTTGTCATATTATGGAGTCGGAGTGTTTTGACCATTCCAGCGTAAGCATGACAGACATCCCATAGTGACGATTCGGCTCCACCGAGGATCAACGATAAACCATAGTGATCTGCTGTCTTATCTACATAATCTTGATCGAGTTGCTGAAGAAGGTAGAGAAATTTTTCGACGCCATATTGTTCCAACAAATGAACCGCAGGAATATTCAATGATCTGGATAGCGCATCCATTACCGGAACCGCTCCATCGTGCGTTTTATCAAAGTTTTTTGGAGCGAAATTGTCAAAGCGCAGTGGAACATCTGGAATCAACATATCATTATGGATCATTCCTTCCTGCATCATTGCGGAATATAAAAAGGGCTTTAGCAAGCTACCAGTACTTCTTCGAGCATGAATGACATTAACATATGGCGAATGCTCCTTATTTTTCGCACTATTTCCTATATAGGTTTTAACTTCATTCGCATGCGTGTCGATGATAAGCAAAGCAGCATTATGGATGTAATTTTGATCAAGTCGTCTTTGATGTCGTTGAAGGAGTTGAGTCATTTTCTCCTGAAGGTGAACATTGATCGTTGTTTTGATCCGATTTCCAGCTTTTCCATCAACCATGGCTTTCTGCAAGAGATGATCTGCCAGCATTGGGAGTGGTTTCGGGGCTGCAACCAACGGTTCTTCCGTAGAGAGGACGTAGGTCATAGAATCCATTACTTCATTCTCATAAAGCTTTTTTAAAACAAAATCTCGTTTTATTTTGAGCGTTTCTCTGTTCTTGCCAGGATGAATTAGACCAGGAGCATTGGGTAAAACAGCTAAAGTTGCCATTTGTGACCAGGAGAGTTGATGAGGTGGTAGTTCGTAATATCGCCAGGAAGCAGCCTCTAAACCGACTACATTCCCCCCAAACGGTGCGTTCGATGCATATAACTTTAACAGCTCTCGTTTCGAATAACGAATCTCCAATCGATATGCCCAAATCATCTCAATGACTTTATTTAGGATCGTACGATCTGAATTTCGTGCCATTCGAGCAACTTGCATGGTGATCGTACTTCCGCCGCTTACAATACTACCAGCACTAATGTTTTGGAAAAATGCTCGACCAATAGAGGCATAATCTACACCCCAATGTTCGTAGAAGTCCTCATCCTCAAAAGCGACTATGGCCTGTTCAAACTTATAAGGAATGCTATCCATTGCTGGAAAACGCCACTGACCATCCTTAGCGATCTTTGCATTGAGCAAGTCACCCTCAGCACTAATGATCACAGTTGACTTCGGAGTCGTAAAGAGTTGTTCTGGTAGACAATGCCAGAAATAAACAGCAAACAATGCTAACCCATAGTAGAAGAGCGACCTACGTTTGAAATAGAAGTAATAGCCTCCTACTTTGTGTTGCATAGTTTTACTTTCCGGGTTGAACAACTTTTATTTTGCGTCCTTTCTTCAATGCAGATATTGACGCATCGTACATAGCCTCACATCTTACAGCAGGTAGATAGTATTCACCTATGTAAGCTGCATGAAGACCAATCGTAAATGTTTTACTTGAATTACGCGAAAGATCAAAATACGTCAAGACACGATCATCTCGAATATCCTGATACTCGTAATAATCATTGCTCAAAGTCGATCCACTCAATTCCATACGTTGATTTCTTATTTCCCAACCACTTGGGAAGAGCTGAGTTAACGCTAATTCATTGTAATAACCTCGATATCCAGGATTACGCACCGTTACTTCTGCAACGAAATCTGTTCCCTGAGATAGTTCTTCTACACTGATAACCTGTCCATCCATGTTTTTATAAACCACATTCATACCTAAGTTTTCTTCTTTACTGACTTCATCACCAGCTAGAGGAATACCAGTACGAACAACTCGAACGTACATCAATGATTTACTCTTATTCTTGAATGAAAGTGTTTTTCCTGCACCTCCAGAAACTTTTAGATCAGATTGATGGATCACCTGATTCGATTTTGGAGAACCTGATTTACCATTGAACGAATAGCTATAACTTATACCGTCATTCTTAGGTTGTTTTCCAACAAATTCAGCAATTGATTTCAAAGAGAAAGCAGTAGTTTGAGTACTCATCCATCTGTTACTACTTAGTGCTTCAGATAGATCTTTCACAAGACCAGCAGCTTCATTCTTACGACCCATCTTCGTCAGTGTCTCTATGATCATCGCTTGATCACGGAAGTGAGAACCGTATGTGTAACCTAATTCATTGTAAGGTGTAATTCGTGTTGCTTTATCTCTAACGATTTCCGAGGCAACATTAGATTTACCAATGATCTGATACGCTAATGCAAGTCTCCATGCGGCAGAAATACTCAAACCTCTTACTTCGCGCAATCTGTTCATCGCACTCTTAACTGGTTTACCTGCTAATGCCAATGTATATAATCGGTATGCCTGAGCTAACTCGTTATTCTTATATCCATTTTCATTTCGCGTATTCCATTTACGAGCTTGAGATCGCTGGTAATCGATCCATTTTTCTTTAACTCCGTATGGAAGAGCATAGCCTTGCTTCTCAGCTTCTAGTAAGAAATGTCCAGCATAAGTTGTACCCCAATCGCTAGTACTTCTACTTCCGCTCCAATAAGCGAAACCACCACTAGCGTGCTGATGTCTTCTGATCTTATTGATCGCAGCTGTTACATTGCGCTGAATACTCGATTTTGCATCTGCATCCATTTCAACGAACGTCTTTAAATAAAGCTGTGGAAAGGCTTTAGATGTAGTTTGCTCGATACAACCGTGTGGATAACGGATCAAATACTGTAGTCGTTTTTCCAGATCAATAGGAGGGATGGTCGAAACTTCCAGCATCGCCTCATTTGTTCCAGGCATCCCTGGGAAGCTCATTTCAGTCGACCAGGATTCACCTGCATCTACAACAGCTTCGAATACGTCAGTTACTGGTAAATTTGGATTTCTAACATCAAGTTCAATGTCATAGGTCGATTTTTCGCCAGCACCTGTTGCGATAACTTCGACAGTTGCTTTTCCGATCTTCTGCGGTACTTTGATCGAGAAGTTAACGACCTTATCACCAACACGGTCAAAGTGAATGTTTTGAACACTTCCGCCTTGAACATTAAGAAGACTGTTCGTTTTTACCTGAACTTTTACGTCCTTCACTTTGTCCTCCATTGCAAAGATGGTTACCGGTAAGTTTACGATCTCATTAGGACTCAAAACTCGTGGTAAAGTAGCTAGGGCCATCAATGGTTTCTTAACGGGAGTTGCTTTTTCAGCATTTCCGTAGGCACCATCTTGACCAGCGATCACCATTGTACGAACAGACCCGATATAGTTCGGTATACTGATCTTGTGTTTGGCAGTTGATCCTGCACTTAGCTTGAATGGTCCTAAGAATCGAACCATAGGCTTGAATCGAATCGCACTATCATCTCCTTTATCGAGACTAGCATCACCACCAATTGTGAGTAAGTTCTCAACTTTAGCACCATAAGCTCCGATCACATGATCGTATAAGTCCCAAGTTTTAACACCTAAAGCTTCACGGCTATAGAAATGTTGCCATGGATCTGGTGTAGCAAAATTTGTAAGATCAAGTAATCCTTCATCTACAACTGCAACCGTATAAGTCATAGCTTTACCATTCTCCTCAGAAACAGATAACGTGTAACTCGACTCAGGAGCCAACTCATCCGGCATTTTGATTACTGGTTTAAGTATTGTCTCAGGATCTGTTACTAGAATCGGAATGACACCATACATGCGGATTGGTGCGTCATTCTTTGTCTGCTTATGAGGCTGTAATAACGTAATATGAACATAACAGTTCGGTGCAAGATCTGGAGTGATCGGTAGTTCAAATGACGTCTCACTTCCCTCAGTTTGGATCCAGAATGCATCTTTGACCTTTTTGCCATCTTCAATACTGATCAATGCACGACCTCCTTTTGATGATGGGAAACTGATCTTCGCTTTATCTCCAGTCTGATACTCTTCTTTATCTGAAGCGAAAACGAGCATGTTTGCTCCATCTGGTGTTTTTCTTCCTGAACGACTCATCCAGCTTGGCCAGTCGAAATAAGTCATTAAACCTGTTGAATGTCCGCTATTCTCATCAGTCACACGGATCAAATAACGACCCCAGTCATATTTATTGATACGAACCTTAGCAGTCCCTTTTCCATTTCTTCCGGTACTGATTCGTTCTTTAGATACAGGTTGAATATTACTTCTACCAATGTAACTAGCAAGGTTGTTTCTACCTCGTTCCCACCACCAGCTCCAGCTGATTCGGTATACTTCGATTGTGATGTTTGAACTAGATGATGGTTGTCCGTGTTTATCTACACTTACAATATCAAATTTATAGGTAGAATCTGTTTGAAGAGCACCGTATTTACTTAGAGTTGGTGACTTAACCCCTACAAATTTAGTAAATGGTGCATAAGGCATTACTTGTTGATTAACGCTAAAATCTCCTCCTTTTTCAAATGCTCTAGTTTTGAAAACAGCCTTGAGCATTCCTGGAGCCTGTTTATGTGCAGCTATATCAGCACTGAAACGTGTTTTTCCTTCATCGTTAAGTGTTCCTTCAAAGATCTTCTCCTCAGAAGAATTAAAACTCTTAGATGGATCATCAAACACATATTTCTTGAAATTCTCAAATGCGGTAGAAGCTTGTACGAAAGTAACAGATACATCTGTTTTCAGTCCGCGAGCTGGTGCGCCATGTAGCCATTTTACATCTAGCTCACCTGTGATTAGGTCTTGATCGGCACCCAGGATCTTCTCATCCAGATTTAGATTTACTTTCAATCGGTTTGGTTTTATACTTTCAACCTTAACCGTTTTATAGAATGTGGCACCACCAACTTTTACTTTTACACGCCAGTTTCCCGTTGGAACATCTTTCTGTGTTGGAGTCGTAAGATCGTAGAATCCATTTACACCTGATTTTAAAACACTTCGTTTATATAATTGACCACGTGGATCAAACAATTCGTAGATCACAGGATGATTTTCTGGAATAAGATCCTCTTTATCTTCGAGCATATAGGTTAGGAAGAGTGTATCTCCAGGCCTCCAAACACCTCTTTCTCCATAGATAAATCCTTTGATTCCTTCCTGAATTGTAGCACCACCAACATCAAATCTACTTAATGGAAGAGAGGCTCCGTCGTTTAAGCGTAAATAGCCTTTATTCGTGCCATCAGAAACTTCAATGAAGAATGGTTCTTTTTCCAGTTTTTCTGTTCTTGCAATTCCTTCACCATCTGTATCTACTGTGGCAATAAGTTGCTGCTGGTAATCGAACACTTTAACGGAAGCTCCAATGATCGGTTTTGTATCAACAATGTTAGATGTTGCAACGATCAATTCACCATTCGTTCCTTTTTTAGCGATAATTCCAATATCTGAAGCAAATACATTCTTAGTGAAACTTTTTCCTCTGTAATACGAGTATGAACATGGGTTTTCACGTTCTCTATAGTCGTAACCTCTGAAATAGTCGCTGTAATAATAACCATAGCTGTAATCACTAACGTAATTCCATTTCTCCTCTTCAGCGTTGTCGTATTCATCCCAATCTTCTTCATCCATTTGGATATCTTCGTTCAGTTCCCCACTACATGGATAAGTTGATTGATGTTTTCTAAAGCTGAACTGAACACGATAGATCGCTCCTTGATCTACTTTGATGTATTCGGACAGGTCCAGGTTAAATCTATTCCATACGCTATAATCAACAGGTTTCTTTTCACCTAGATGAATCGTTTTCTTTCGGATCACTCGACCTACACGCTTTAATTCTCGGTCTCCATCATAATTATTATTCTGGAAGAATTGAGAAATGTTGTTCTCATAGATCTTGATGATTCGAACATCAACGGCTTTTAAGTTTACTGCCTCGAACGGCACAACCATTCCGTTTGATGAAGGAAGGATCGTTCCTTCACCAACAAGCTTTATCATTGGTTTGATCGCTTCAAATTTTACAGAGATATGTTCTTCACGACCATATTTGTAGCCTTTACAGTTTTTGATAGCATCATGTATGATCACTGTTTTATCTCCCGTTAATCGCGCATTTGGGTAAATTCTCAATTCATTTGTAGAAACGGCTGTTCTCAATCCTGAGTGATCTTTGATCTCTACAAGGCCATCAATATCCTGTTCTGTAGATAATGGATCTGAGAATCGAACGAGTACATGCTGTTCTGGATGTTGAATAACCTTATAGCTCGTGATCTTGAAATCTCCGATCGCGGGAACTTCCACCTTGTCATTCCCACTCCCTTCAGCACTTATGTTGTCACCTTCCCAGGTGATCTCGAGATCTTCAGCTGATTTTTTACGCTTAACACTGTCAACAATCATAGTATAGATTCGGTCAGATGCCTTTCTTTCCCACTTCGCATTGTAGGTCTTTCCACCTTGCTTGATCGTGAATGTTTCGTTCAATTGCTCCGTACTGATCTTATCAGCCGTGATTACTTTACCTCTGAATTGCTGCCACTCAATATTCTCATTGTCATAGGAGATCAATCCATCGGCTTCGAAGCTTAAAGCTTGTTTTATAATGGTAATTGGGAACTTAAATGTTTCCAGTTCTCCACTAACATCTGCAACTGCACCTAGATTGAACTCAACCCAATATGTTTCTCCAGATTCCAAAGGAGATTTTGGGATAAAAGAGATCGTATTTTGATCAAGCCAAACGGTTTTTCCTTCAACTCCAGGTGAAAAATCAAAAAGTTCCTCGTCAATCGCTTTATTCGGTGTGATTGGTTTACCATAAGGCTTAACCAATTCGATCTCTATTGTTGAATGAGCACTGATCACACCAGAGGAGAATGCAGAGATATGCTTAGTGAATTCAGGATTGACCTTAAACTCTGCAGGATCTTCATCACTACAATGAGTGGTCAATAATCCTAGCGAGATCAGGGTAAGAGAAAGTAATGTAAAACGAAATAAGGTATTCATAATCTTTAGTGTTAATGATGGTTATCTGTTCAGCCAATGTTCAATTAGTTCATTGGGAGTATCTGTACTTTGTTCAATTAATTTTTCGGGTTTTTGCAGACTGTATAAAGACCATTTTGTTTCTTGTTCCAGGGCTATTCCCTACATATAATCTAAATTGATCATTTTGTAATTGTCATACGGAGATTCGTATAGCATTTCTCCTTTTTCAGTACTGAGGCCGACATAGCTATCTGTCCACAAGATTATGATGCTCTGGTTCTCGATTGAAACTAGACTATCATATTTTGGTTTAATGATTCTTTCATACTTGTCTCCTTCACGTACGACTCCCCACTTTTTGTTTTTACGATTTCGTATTAAGTACAGATCGTCATGATAAGGGAGTGGTTCAATAAGGTCAGCCTTGAATTTTTTTCTGATCAAATGCAGATCAGGAGTATAGCCTTTCGACCAATATTCCATTTCGATCTCATCCTTATTATCAAAAATTGTTGGTACAAAGACTTGAAGTCCGTAGCTTTCGGTTAAGCCAACAACTCCCCATTTCCCATCTTTCTTTACGTAGAACTCTGCAATTGGGAAATTGCCATAAGGCTCACCGTATTCCATGTCTTTTATTCCTCTCTCGTATTGATCAAGATTCCTCCATTCAATCTCATCCCATGTATCTTTTTTTCTGCTGATATCTTGCCACCAACTGGAAGTAAAAATGAATTTATCTTGACTATTCAATGATCCAAAAGTAAGACCAACCTCTCTACTTTCTTTTGTAATGAAAGCGATCGAATCTAAATGGTTTTCACTAATAAACTCTATTTCTCCACATCTCAAGAGGTTTTGTTTTCCACCTTCGTATGTGATCCGAACAGGGAATTCTACATCTGTAAATTGAGAAACCTCAACATCGATGGCATCTATAGCCTCTATAAATTCTGCTTTTCTATTCTCATCCATTCCATTATGGATTAAGTATTCCTCATCGTCAATAATGTACGGAATTGTATCCTGTGCTTCAGCAAGTTGATAGAATAAGGCTAGTGCTAGTGAAAGGGTAAATCGCATTCAAATCATTTGTCTAAAAATACTCAGTTTCAATATTGTAGTATGCTAGACAGTATCTGAAGTTATGAACATAGTGCAAGTAGTTTTCCACGAAATCTTGATGTGAAAACCCCTAACTACTGCTGTTGATTTGTAATGAGTCTTGAAATTGTAGAGTTACAAAAGTTACTGTAAGCGGTATGGGTTTGGTCTAATTTTGTATTTGTTATTTAAATCATACACATGAAAGGCACAGAAAATACAGAAGTTTTGATGGGAATTATTACTCGGTTAACGAGATTGGTTATTGTTTTATTGGTAGCGTTAATATTGGTACCAATTCTTATCATCAATCGAACTGAGATAGCTGATCGACTTTCTGCACTTTTTGTAGAACAAGAAATAAAACCATACGATGAAAGCTTGCACATCAAAAATCAGATCAAATATTGGAATGCCTTTGGAATTGAAAGAATTCAAGATTCTGCTTTCAGAGAAAAAGTGGAATACGGAAAAGAATTAATTACGCACACATCTAAATATCTTGGTCCTAATGGTTCTGTTGCTAAAATATCCAATGGTTTGAACTGTCAGAACTGTCATTTGGAAGCAGGTACCAAAGTATATGGAAACAACTATGGTTCTGTGGCTTCTCTTTACCCTAAGTTTCGACCTAGAAGTGGAGGAGAAGTCGATATACCTGCAAGGATCAATGGGTGTTTTGAACGAAGTATGAATGGTACACCATTAGATCGCGACAGCAAGGAGATGGAAGCGATGGTTACCTATATGAAATACATAGGATCGAACGTACCTAAGGGAGAAAAAGCTACTGGTTCTGGTTTAAAAGACCTGACTTTTCTTGATCGGGCAGCAAGTCCGGAAAAAGGAAAGATTGTATATCAAGCAAAATGTGCTTCATGCCATATGGAAGATGGACAGGGGGTTCTGAATATGGATAGTTTAGAGTACATGTACCCGCCTTTGTGGGGAGAGCATAGTTTTAACGATGGTGCAGGATTATCACGAATCACGAAGATGGCAAAATATGTAAAGTACAATATGCCTTTTGGTGTTTCACACGATGCTCCTCAGCTAACCGATGAAGAGGCTTGGGATGTATCAGCATACATTAATGCACAGCCTAGACCGCATCTAGAAACACCTAATGATTGGCCAGACCTTACAAAAAAACCTATCGATCATCCTTTCGGACCATATTCCGATCATTTTACAGAAGAACAACACAAATTTGGACCATTTAAGGAAATTTTAAACAAGAGAAAACAATAATATGCGCTACTTGATACAGCTTTTTACAATTTTTCTAATTACTTCAATTAGCTTTTCGCAGCAAGGTCTACTCAAAAAAACACCTGTTTGGAAAGGTGATACCAAGAAAACCAGTGATACAACATCATTATTATATGCTTTTAAAAATGGAGAGTTTGATGGAAGAGCACGATATTATTTTTCTTCTACCATAAATGAAGGGAGTCTTACAGATTTCTATGGTAATGCCATTGGAACCGGAATCCGTTATGAAACAAGACCCTTTTATGGTTTTCAATTTGCTGCAAGTGGTTATTTTACCTTTAATATAGCATCTTCAGATCTTTCTATTCCAGATCCAATTACCAATAAGATCAGTAGATATACTTTAGGACTCTTTGATGTTACTGATCCTGGTGGAACGGGAAACCTGGCTCAAAATGAGGAACTATACTTAAAGTACAATCACAAGAGATTTCAATTGATCTTTGGTCGCCAATTTCTGCATACACCATTATTTAATTTGCAGGATGGTAGGATGCATCCAACAGCAGTTGAAGGATTATGGTACGGAATCGAGCCAAATCAAAAATGGGATATACAAGGAGGTTGGCTTTATAGAATATTTCCAAGGAGTACAAATAATTGGTATAGGATAGACGAGTCCATGGGAATCTATCCGCAAGGGAGAAATACGAATGGAGCTCCAGCAGATTACTACGGTAATTTAAGTTCTTCTGGTCTAGGTGTGTTCCATGCTTCCTATAAGCCGGTTAAGAAAATAAAGATCGAATTCTGGGACTATTATCTCGATAATATTATCAATTCAGCATTCTTTCAAGTCAGAGGTAAAGCCGCTATAAAGAATTCTTCAAATTTCATTTATGGAGGTCAGTTTATGCGGCAAGATGCAATAAATGATGGAGGTAATGCTAATCCTGAATTGTCTTATACCGAGAAAGGCGCCTTCTCAATGACTTTTGGAGGGCAAGTGGGAATACAACATAATCCCTGGACTTTTTTATTAAACTACAATCGAATTACAGCCGATGGAAAGTTTCTATTCCCGAGAGAGTGGGGTAGAGATCCTTTTTTTACGTTTATGCCTAGAGAGAGAAACGAAGGTTTTGGTGATGTTCATGCAATAACTACTAGAGTTAAGTATAGTCCAAAAGACAGTCCATTGTTCTTATCACTGGCGGCTGGATATTTCAATCTACCAGACATTGTGGAACAGTCAGAATTGAACAAGTATGCAGTTCCTTCTTATTTTCAGGGCAACTTTGACCTCAAGTACAAGCATCAGAAGTGGTTAAAAGGTTTAGAATCTCATTTGTTGGTAGTGACAAAGATTGCCGAAGGAAATACATATGACAATCCCAATTTCGTATTTCAGAAGGTAAATATGCTTCACGTCAACCTTATGTTGAACTATTACTTTTAAGAGGAGGCTTGATCTTTTGAGTCTTCTTTTTTCTGCTGACTTTCAGAGCTGTCTAAGTTATGGTTGTCACGATTATACTTGTCTTTGAGATCATCCATGAGAGACTTCTTCCAGAGTGGAACACCTACGAAATATGAAGCTCTTCCGATCAGGTGTGCACCTATAGGGGCTGTCAATAATAAAAATACGATGATTGCGATCGCTCTTGTTGTGATCGAAGTTTCAAAAAAGTGAAGAGCCATTCCTGTTAGTATCATTCCAACTCCAAGTGTTGCTGCTTTAGTCGTAACTGAAATACGCAAAAATAAGTCGGGCATTCTCAATATACCCACAGCAGCAAGCAAAATGAATAACGTACCCAGGGAGATCAATATGTATACAATTATTTCATTCATTTTTCTTACGTTTTTCAAGGTAATATGAAAAGGCTACGGTTCCCAGAAAGGCGATAAGCGCAAAGATCATCGAAATATCCAGAAAAGAAGGTTGATTTGTGATCATCGCATAAATTGCGATCGTTGAGATACCGATTGTAATCAACAAGTCCAAAGCTACAACGCGATCTGATAGAGTAGGACCGATCAGGAAACGTATAAACACCAATAATGCTGAAATACTCAGTATCGGTAGAATGATATATGTCAAATAAGTTTCAATGGTCATCTCAAAATGCTTAAAATTCGACGTTCAAATCCTTGTTTAATATTAGTGATGAATTCTTCTTTGTCGTCTACATACATAGCATGAATGTACAGGACTTTTCGGTCGTCAGAGACATCAAGGCTGAGTGTTCCTGGAGTAAGAGTGATCACATTAGCAAGAAGCGTGATCTCTAAATTCGTTTTTGCGTCCAGAGGAAACTCTACGATACCTGGTGTCATATAGAATTTAGGTGTTACAACATCAGCAGCAACTTGAAGATTTGCTTTTATAAGCTCATAGAAAAAGTAAAGAACAAATCCGATCAATCGTGGTGCTATCCTAAAGTATTTGCGACTTCTTTCGTTTCTACTTACGATCCATAGTACAAGGAAACTCAATATAAAACCGAATAAAAAATTTACCGTAGCAAGACTCCCAGTAAGGAATACCCAGACGATCGTAAGCAATATGTTCAATAGGAATTGAATCTTCATTTTGCTTCATCTTTTAGGTTAAAAACTGCTTCTACGTACTGATCAGAGTTCATGAGCTCATTTCCAATTCGCTCAGCAACAAGTTGAATGTGTTCTGCGAAAATACTGTAATATAGTATAACACAAACTAACATTAAAATAGGGATGATCATTGCTGACTTCTCTCTTAGATCAAACTGATCATAGTATTTGAGTTTTTCTAGTTTTTCGGTCTTTCTAGCATTTTTAGCGAATACATTGTTCCAAACTTTAGCTATGATGATCAAGGTGATCAAACTTGCGAAAATGAATACGACCAACATGAAAATAGAGTTCATTTGATAACTAGCTCCAAACAATGATAGCTTTGGCCAGAATCCTGAAAGTGGAGGAATACCTACTAGAGCAAATAAAGGGATTGCGAACAATAAAGAAAGTCTCGGGTAATCATTCATCAGTCCGCCCATGTTATAGAGCTTTGTATTTCCAAACATTCTAAAGAATACACCTCCGATCATGAATAGCGTTGCCTTCACAATAATGTCATGGAACATATAGAATACAGCTCCAACTAAAGCTATTTCAGTAAATAAGCTCAATCCTCCAATCATGAATCCAATATGACAAATGATGAGGTATGAAAATACGCGTATAACATCTTTTTGAACGAGCGCCCCAATTCCGCCGAAAAACACTGTAAATCCAGCAATGATCATCAGAATATCCTGATTCAGTCCTTGAAGAGGAAAGATCAACGTGAAAACGCGGATCAATGCGTAAACACCAACTTTTGTAAGTAATCCACCGAATAACGCAGATACAGCTGCAGGTGGAGTGTGATAAGAAGCTGGAAGCCATAGATAAAGCGGGAACAGACCAGCTTTTACCCCAAACCCTATCATGAATACCAAGGAAATGGTTTGTACGATTCCTTTATTCTCAATGGTTGGTATGATCTGAGAAAGTTCAGCCATGTTTAAAGATCCTGTAACACCGTAGAGCATAGCAATACCAGTGAGGAAAACTATGGAGGATAGCATGTTGAGTGTAAAGTATTTTACTGCCCCTTCAATCTGAATCTTACGTCCACCAATGGTCAATAAAACAAAAGAGGATATGATGATCACCTCGAACCAGACGTATAAATTGAAAATGTCACCGGTGAGAAAGGCACCAGACAGTCCCATGATCAAGAAGTGAAATATGGCATAATAACCAAACTTAACCCGTGCAGAAACCATGTTGGTATTACTATATATGGATATGACAAGTGCTACAATACTAGTCAAGAGAACCAATGCAGCAGCAAGAGTGTCTCCAACTAGAGAGATGCCAAAAGGGGCTTCCCAGTTACCTAGCTGCAATACCTGTGTGCCTTGATTCCAAACAGTTCCAAATAGCATTGAGGCGATGATTACTGCAATTGAGCTCCCCACAATGCTCAAAACTCGTTGAGTTTTTGGTTTTCTCCAAAAGAAAAGCAGAGTCACCGCAATGATTGCCTGAACTATAATTGGTAATATGATCAAATGTTCACTCATTCAATGTCATCTGTTTTGTTCATGGCATCAATATCATCAGTCTTAACCACTTTATAAGCTCTCTTGATCAAAACGATCGCAAATGATTGAAGTCCAAAACTGATCACGATCGCCGTAAGTATCAATGCCTGAGGTACTGGGTCGGCGTAAAGTCCTTCTAGATGATGACTTTCCTCTGGAATGATAGGAGGTTTACCTTTAACTAATCCTCCCATAAGAAATATGAGAAGATTCACTCCATTTCCCAGCAGTACAATTCCGATGATAAGTTTCACCAAGCTGCGTCTCAGGATAAAATAAATCCCTCCTGCGTACAGCACTCCTGTCATTATGGCTAATAGTATTTCCATCAATTATGCTTTTTCTGAGATCGTAAAAATTATAGTTAAACTCACTCCTATTACTACTAGATAAACACCAGAGTCAAAAAACAATGCGCTACCGATCTTACCGATAACAGGGATCTCATTATGATACCATAAACCGGTCATAACTGGTAGATCCTGAAAGATCATTGGGGCTATAGCACTTCCAATGGCAAGTGCCAATCCAACTGGGATCAAGAATCCTGGATGAATACGGAGCAGATGTCTCGTCTTTTTTAATCCATTTGCGAAAGAGTGCAATATAAATGCAATTGATGCGATCAAGCCAGCAATAAACCCTCCACCAGGTAAATAGTGTCCTCTAAGCAATACAAATACTGAGAACAGTAGGAGTAGAGGGAGGAGTGTTTTCGATACTGTTGTTAAAATAATACTCTTCATTGCCTATTTCTCATGTTTTTTGAGGTACAACTTTAATAATGCAAATACACCTAGTGCGGCGATCGATAAGACGATGATTTCAATCATTGTGTCAAAACCTCTGAAATCAACCAGGATCACATTCACAATGTTCTTTCCTTTTGCCATTTCATAGGCATTTTTCGCATAAAATTCGGTAGTTTTCTTTATTGGCGTTTCATTCATTATCTCGATGATCGTAAAAGCCAGGAACGTACCAAAAGTCGTTGCGATGATTCCATCTCTTATCCTGTTGGTGTTGTTCGATAAACGCAGGTATTTGGGCAAACGATAAAGAACAAGTACAAATAGAATTACAGTCAATGTATCGATCAAGAATTGAGTCATGGCTAGATCGGGAGCTCCGTAGAACATGAAAATAAAACAGATTGAGTATCCGAGAACTCCCATACCTGCGATCGCAGATAAACGAGATCGCGTAAGAACAGTATAAAGTATTGAAACAAACATTACCACGCACACGATAATCTCAGACACCTCAAGCCCTCTGATCTCTTTTAGACTTAAGAATACTCGAGGATTAATGAAAACATGTACGCCAAAAACGACTGTAAGTAGTACGAGCAAGATCATCACATATCTTCTCAAGTAGCCATTTTGAAATACTCGTGTTAAAAAGTATGAGAATTGCTCAAAATACTCTGCGAATTTCAGGAGTATGTGTTTTGGTGAAGCTATGTTGAATCCTTCCATGAATCGAACTTTCTTTGAACTAGGTTTCCAAAGAAAATAGATCAGTAGGCCCAATGAGATCGTTATGAAACTCAGTAAAAGGATCAGCGTAAATCCATGCCATAGCTTGAGATGCATTCCCTCAGATCCAGAGAGCTGTTGCGAAATTGAATTAGTAAACAATCCCTCAATTATACCAGGAAATATTCCAAATACGATTCCTGTGATAGCTAGTAAAAGAGGAGTGAACCACATGAGCCAATGTGGCTTGTTAACTTCAATTGTTTTTTCTGTTACTTTACCAACAAACGGTTTTACACCTACAATGAAACCAGCAAAAACCATGAATACATTTGTGATCACTGCTATTGTCGTTAAAAGAATTGATTGATTACCGTGTAAAGTTGATTCGTAGATCAGATCTTTACCCAGAAATCCTACTGAAGGAGGAATTCCAGCACTTGAAACAGCAGCCAGTAATCCAGCAACGAATAAAATAGGAAGGTGTTTTTTTAACCCCCCAAGCTGTGTAATATCTCGTGTTCCTGTTTGATGGTCAACGGTTCCGGTTAATAAGAAAAGTGTGGCTTTATAAAGCGCATGGACAATGATAAATACGATGGCGGCAGTTATAGATGTGTTGGTACCAATTCCAATCAAAAAGATGATTATTCCCAGCGCTCCGATGGTAGAGTAGGCTAAGATCCCTTTCATGTCGGTCCTGAATAATGTATGAAAACCAGCAAATAGCATCGTTATAGAGCCAACAGTTATTAGAACTGTCGAGAAGATTTCATTATCACCGAAGTGAGGTGAGAATCGCAGTAAGAGGTAGATCCCTGCCTTGACCATGGTTGCTGAGTGTAAATATGTCGAAACAGGTGTTGGAGCTTTCATCGCGCCAGGTAACCAGAAATGAAATGGGAATTGTGCAGATTTCGTAAATGCAGCAAAAAAAAGTAGAATCAGTAAAATAGGAGTAAAGCTCGAGTTATTCAACGCTTCAGAAGAATTGAGCATTTCCGAGATAGAGTAGGTGCCAGCTAATCCTCCTGCAAGAACAGCAAATGCTAATAACGCTAGACCACCAAAACCTGTAATACTCAGAGCTGTGATCGCTGACTTTCTGGAAGCGCGCTCTGTATTTTTAAAATTAATTAGGAAGAATGAGCTAATACTCGTCAATTCCCAAAAAATAAAAAGGCTGATCAGATTATTCGAAGTGACCAACCCAAGCATAGCTCCCATAAAAATACTGAGGTAGATATAAAACCTCAACAAGTATTTATGACCCTTCAAATATTTCATCGTATACAAGAATACGAGTGATCCAACACCAGTTATTAGCAAAGTAAATAGGGTAGAAAGAGAATCCATTCTGAAGTCAAGGTTCACGCCTGCTGAAGGAACCCATTTCGTTAAATAGCTGAATGTCTCACCTGATGAGGTCGGTCCAAGAAATGATAGAAAGTAGGTGAAAAGTGAAATAGGTAAAATTGACGCAAACCAACTTATTCTAGCAAATACCTTTTGTCCGATCCCAAATAACAGGATCGCAAACAAAAAACTAGACAATATGGCAAATAATAGCGTTGACATTTTTGCAAAAGTATGTATTTAAGCGTGCAATTTCCAGTATTAACGCTATGAATACGTTATTGTTTACGATAATTAAAAGAAATGCAGAAGTTATTTTCTTCGCTTGCGTTTTTTAAATTTCTTACGCTTTACCTTGTCTCGAGGACGAAGATTCACTTTTTTGTTCTCCTTCTTTTTCTCTTCAAATTTTTCACCTTCCCCTACAATATGATTTGGGTTCACAATTGTTGGGGCGTCATGGATGTCAGGTTCCATTTCTTCAGGGATCTTTTGTTTTGAGATTTCGACTTCTTCAGGAAAATCAGAGAACTCGACTTTTACATCCATAAAAGACTGTATACCAGTAAATAGATTGTATTCTTCTGAAGTAACAAATGAAATAGATTCCCCTTGTTGATCAGCTCGACCTGTTCGACCAATTCTATGGATATATTGTTCTTTTTCGCCAGGTAGATCAAAGTTGACCACGTGACTAACATTATCGATATCTATACCTCTTGATACAAGATCAGTTGCCACTATTCCCTTGAGTTGATCAGCCTTAAATTCTTTGACCATCCTCATTCTGAAATTCTGGGACTTGTTACTATGGATCACACCGAATTGTTCAGGGTAAGCTACTTCAAGTTTTTCGAAAAGAACGTCAGCGAATCGCTTAGACTGAACAAAAATGAACGCTCTCAAATCAGGGTTAGTATCGATAAAATGTTTTAAAAGGTTGAGTTTCGTATTAAAGTTCTCAGCCTTAAACGCGGTTTGATGAATTTTCTCTAAAGGTGTTCCTGAAGGTGCAGCAATTACGTCTTCACTGATTCCAAAGAAAGTATCAACTATTTCAGATACATCATCGGATGTCGTAGCTGAAAACAACAAGTTCTGGCGCTTTTCTGGGAGAAGATCAAAAATACGTTGAAGTTGTGGTCTAAAACCTAAGTTCAACATTTCATCGCATTCATCTACAACTAGTTTTTTTACCGATTTAAGTCGTAAAATTCCAGTCATAGCTAGATCGTATAATCGACCAGGAGTACCAACAAGTATGTCGCATCCTTCATGAACTGCTTTTTTTTGAGTATTCATGTTAGTACCACCATACACAGCCAGTGTTCTGATAGACAAGTATTCACATAGTTTTTTTGCCTCCTCTGCGACTTGAATTGCAAGTTCTCGAGTTGGAACAAGAATAACCACTCTAGGCATTTTATCCTCGGAATATTTAAGATCCCTTAAAATAGGTATCAAATAGGCAAGTGTTTTCCCTGTTCCTGTTTGAGCTATTCCAACGATATTCTTACCTGCAAGAATTTTAGGAATTGCTTTTTTCTGGATCGCAGTTGGAGTCGTGATGTTCTGCTCTTTTAGAGCATTCATCAACTGCTTGGATAATTTTATATCTTCAAATCTCATTTAGCGAATTACTTCAACATTGTTATTACTCGAGATCTTTATGATCGAAGAGGGAGAAGTCGTTATTTCATCTAATCGTTCATTCAGTATCATATCAACCTCTTCTTTGATCTTATCAGCTATATCAGCGTACCCGGTTGGTGAAGGAGATCCTGAAATATTAGCGCTGGTTGAAACTAACGGACATCGAATTCCCTGGATCATTCGTTGACAGGAACGATCATTCGTTACCCTGATTCCTAAGGATCCATCTTTTGCCAATACTTCTCTAGAAATTCCTATGGGAGAATCATAAATGATCGTCGTTGGTTTTTCGCTGAAGTCAATGATGTCATAACATACATCAGGAATGGTCTTAACGTGTCTTTCTAACATTGCAACATTTGAAACAAGAACAATGAAAGATTTATCTGCTGGACGATCTTTCAGATCTTTTATTCGCTGGATAGCCTCATCATTTGTAGACATACATCCCAAACCCCATATCGTATCAGTTGGGTAGAGTAAAGTTTTACCCGCTCTTAATCCCTCGATCGCTCCCTTGATATCAACTAGTTTCCCCATTAATCAACACTTCTTACGTGCACATCGTTGTGCTTTTCTTCTATCTCATCTTTGACCTTTTTTATTGATCTCGTCAATAAGAATAGATCTTGTGTTCCATGAATGTTGATCCATCTAAATCCTTTTGGATCGTCGTCGATAGCGATCGCCATATGGTAAAGAAGCTCAAAACCATTTTTCTTCAACCAGCTTAAAGCCTGAGTATTTCCTTCAGATCCATTGATCATAGCCATGATGTGCGGATAACCATTTTCCATTAACCAATCTCTCGCTTTATCCTTGAGTTGAATAGCATGAGTAGCCATTACAAGCTCTTTATATCCATTTTTATAGAGGTAGTCTAATAATTCAGTGTTCCCTTCAATACCTTTCGCCCAGGCCAGGATTATCTTAGGATGATATTCAAAAGGTTTGATCTCAAGCTTAGTTGGTCGTTTTTTCTCACTATCGCCTTTATATTTCTTTTTACGTCTGAAAAGACCTCTCATACCTGATTTTTTTTTCAAAATTAGTGAATAATGGCTTGCTCTTTTAATAATACTTTAACTTTGTTTAAAAATCAAGAATAATGCTGGAAAATGAGCTTTTAGAGTTGTACAAGAAAACGAATAATTTTCGCGATACACTTGGAATGGAATTAGGGGATGTGTCTGAGGGAAAAGCAACCTATGAATTAACTATTCAGAAGAAGCATTTAGCAACTCCAATTGCTGCTCATGGAGGAGTTATAGCCGCTCTTGTTGATGCTGCAATGGGCGTTACAGCGTTGTCTGTTGTTATTCAAAGTAATCGAGTGGTTAGTACCGTTGAGTTGAAGGTAAGTTATTTACGTCCCGTTATAGAGGGAGATCACTTGAAGTGCACAGGTGAAGTTTTAAACCAGGGCAATCGATTGATATATGTTGAATGTAGCGTTACAAATCAAAGAGGTGAATTGCTAGCTAGAGCGAATGGAACATTCAATGCATATCCTGCAGAAAAAGCTTTTTGATCACTCGCTATTTTTAACTTTCTCCCAGGTTTGAAATAGTTTTTCCTGAGTTGGACGACCAGGTTCTTTTTCACGAAGTGGTTCACAAGGTTTCAGCGTATCGTAACATTCTTTAGGAAGTGCTTGATAAAGTTCAGTACCTTTTGTTTTCCATTTGATCATTTCATCAGAAACATCTTTTATTCTTTTTGCAGGGTTCCCTACGATCAAACTTCGTTCAGGAAATTCACTCTTTGCTGCAACAAAAGCAAGTGCACCAACAATTGATTCTTCACCGATCACACTGTCATCCATTACAACACTGTTCATACCGATTAAAGAATTGCGGCCTATTCTTCCTCCATGAATAATAGCACCATGTCCGATATGTGCTGATTCCTCAAGTAAAACAGTCGTTCCTGGAAACATATGTATCGTGCAGTTTTCTTGTACATTACATCCGTCGCTGATGATTATCTCTCCCCAATCTCCTCGAATAGCGGCTCCAGGACCAATATATACGTCTTTACCGATGTGAACATTACCTGTAACGGTCGCATTTGGATGAATAAACGCACTTTCGTGAATTACGGGTTTAAAGCCATTGAATTCGAATATATTTGCCATTTTTTTGAATTGTTTCTACAACTTTTTTTCGCGATCAGCGTTTTAATGAAGTAATGAGTTATTGCGAATTTACAAAACATTTAGCGGATGATCATCCGGATAAAGTGTATCACGATAAAGTGTATGGCTTTCCAGTTGACGAGGATAATGAACTCTTCGGTCGACTGATTCTAGAGATCAATCAGGCTGGATTGAGTTGGTCGACTATTCTCAAAAAAGAAAAAGGATTTAGAAAGGCCTACGATAATTTTGATATAGAAAAAGTAGCTCGTTATGAGGATCGTGATAGAGAACGGCTTCTTAATGATAGTGGTATTATTCGTAACAAATTGAAGGTGAATGCAGCAATTTATAATGCGAATAAAATTCTGGAGATACAGGAAGAATTTGGTTCTTTCAAGAATTGGCTTGATAAGCATAAAACATTATCTTTGGATGAATGGGTAAAACTCTTTAAACAACGTTTTAAGTTTACAGGAGGAAAGATTCTCGAGGAGTTTCTAATGAGTACAAGTTATTTAAAGGGCGCACATACGGAGAATTGCCCTATATTTGAAATTGTAAGTGAAAAACAACCAATATGGGATCAAGATTAAAATTAATTTTTTCGATAGTAGCACTTAGTTGTTCTTCGGTCATCTACGGTCAATACAGCGCTGGATTTGGTTTGAGTTCATTCCACGGTGCAAATACCGAAGTAAATAGATTCGGGTTTAATGCCTTTTTTGAACAGCCGAATTCTGATGTTCGTACTACATTCTTGCGTGCTACTTATATGTTTCCTCAAAAGAACGAGAGCGCGACAACTATTGAGGCACTTGATTTTGGGACTCAGCCTCAGATCGTCGATGCACGTCAAGTTGCAAAAACATCTTTCTTCTCGGTGGATGGAGGTAACAGAATTTACTTTGTAAATGATTATGACATTGGATTTGCTGTGTACGGTGGTTTTCACTTAAGAGGAATAATCAGCTCTTTCTCGAGAGAGTATATTGTTCCAGATACAATTAATGTTGAGGAGTATAATACAAATCCACTTCCACCTCAGTATTCTCTTCTCTTATCATTTGGTGTAAACGCTGGAGCTAAATATCAATTGCCAATGCGTGGCGCTATAACACTTGATTTTACGCTGGATGTTGTCTCGAGATTATATGATCCAGCAGGAATCTTAGGTAATGAGATCTCACCCCTTTCATTTTCTGTTAACCTTGCTTATCGTTTCGACTGGTATTGATCATAATTGAATATGATAGTTGTTGAAAGCGGAGGAACGAAGTCTACCTGGATCTACAGAAATAAACTCGGAGAAAAAGTAGCTCACGTTACTGTTGGTTTACATCCTCAAGAAATTACAGAATCCAAAAAAGCCAAGATCGAAGAATTCTTGATCGAAGCAGACTTGCACGGAAGTGAAGTCTATTTTTATGGTGCGGGTTGTGAAAGTCAATCTGGAAGAAAAGTGATCAATGACTTACTCGAGAGTGCTGGACTTAAAGTTAATGTGATTGCTTCTGATGTAGTTTGTGCCTGTTTGGCCATACATGGAAATACTCCAGGAGTGGCTGGAATTCTAGGAACTGGTGCCGTTGTAGCTCAATATGATGGTCAGAAAGTCACACAAATGGCATCTGGAAGAGGCTATATTCTCGGAGATGAGGGCAGTGGTTTTGATATTGGTAGGCACGTAACAGTAGCTTTATTGGATGGACGATTGAAGCATAACCATGATTTGGAACAAGCTATAATTGAACATTTTGGCGATGAAGAAAAAATCGTTCACACATGCAGTGGTTCAGATAGTCGATTCAAAATTGCTGCGCTATGCGAAAAGATCGCAATCTACAGAAACGATCGTGAAATTAAAAAGATTCTTGTCGAACGTTTTAATGCGTTTATCGATAGAGGAGTGAATTTACTTTCTCATCAAAATAAGATCGGAATGATCGGAAGTATTGCTTTTCATTTCAGTGAAGAGTTGTCTAATGTTTTGAATAGCAGAGATATAGAGCTTATCAAGGTTTTTAAAGAGGCTGCGGACGCTACTTTTGATTTCATCGATAAAAAAAAGTAGCTCATCGACGGTATTAAATCGTTCATCTATTAATTCAATGAGATTTTCATAATTATACATTTCTAAATCAGAAAAAATTCTGATATTGTGTGTCTCTTTTGAGTAGCAGTTATGGAAAATTTAGAATTAAAGTCAACACCTAGAACACCTGAGATTTTATTTAACGCCACAACTGGCGAGATGATCATTCGTGGTCGTGCAATTCCTTTGGAATCAGAAGAGTTCTGGGCACCTGTTCTTAAATGGTTTTATGCATATGCTACTGACCCGCAGCAAAAAACACGTTTTGTTTTTGATATGGAGTATTTCAATATTTCATCATCTAAGAAGATTCTCTTTTTACTTCACAAACTAAATGATCTTTTGGAGGTTGGGTTTGATGTTGATATTGAATGGAGATATCCAAAAGGCGATATCGAAATGAAAGAGGCTGGTAGCGATTTTTCATGTATGGTCAATATTCCAATTCGGTTTGTTGAAACAGAAGAATCACTGGCTACAGCGGTTTAATCATTCCAATTTTCTGGTACGATAAATGCGATTTCCTTGTGATTGCGAATCTTCACAAGTTGTGGTCGCTCAAAAGTGGCTGTATTCTGCTTACTGTATGATTCTGTTTGATTTTTCTGGCTATCAATGGAGCTGAGCCAATTCGGACGTTGTAAGATGATCATGTCTTGATCTAGATCGATCTTATTCAAGAAATAATAGTTTAAAGAATTCCTTGCCACGTCAGAAGTATCATTGCTGTCATTCTTAAAAAACTGACCTCGGAACAGAAAATACGATTCTATCTTATCTCTAAACTCTGATGGAACTTCTTTTCTAACTGATTGATGTTCTCCATGTCCCAACTGATTGTCTTGAACTTTTCTAAGTTTTTTGTGTAGATTATCCTTGCGGGAAGGTCCGATCCAATTTTCTGGAACTGCAGGATCACCGTTAGGTAAAAGAAGATAGTATTTAACGGCTAACTCTATATGAAATACTCTCTCATTATATTTTACAATGAAGTCGATCTCTCCTAATGTTTGTTTTTCATCCCTGATCTGAAAATTTTGAAGAATCAATTCGGTTTTATTGAATGACTGAAAGAAATAGGATAGGAGTGCTTCAGCATAAAAGCCAAGTCTGTAATTCTTTTTACGCTGAACAAAACGCTCAATATCTTGAGGATGTTCGTCTAGTTGTTCGAAAAACTTGCAACTTAGCGGTTCCCATTCTTTTATGATCTCTTCGGGAAAAAATGGAACATCAAAAGGTTTTGGACATGAGACTAACGGTTTAGGTTTGAATAACAACCAGTACAAGTCCTTCACAGTTCTATTCTCCAAGCTATGAAAGAAATCATAATTCATATCAACTAAAGTAAGCAATCAGCGATAATATGCACTAAACAACGTGATTTTTAATGATTTTTTTGCCAATCATGGTTGAATTGGTATTTTTGCGCAGATAAATTTAGCCCATAACAAAAATGAGAGTAATAGACGAAATACCTCACGAGAGATTCAAAATACAGATCTTCAACTATAACTCTAAATATATAGTAAAGATCGAATTGGGGCAATTCGAGCAAAGTTTCAAGATCGGAGAGATCGACGTTATGGGACTGGATGAAGTCAAGGGTATGGTAACTCAAGAATTTTTGCGTGGATGTTTAAAACGTTTCATCACAATGCGAGAGGACTGGGAAACTTCCTTCAAGAATAAAAATACGATAGAAAACTAATAACAGATGAGAAAGTTCTTTTTATATACCACGCTTTTTATAGGAGCCGCGTTAACTATTACATCTTGTAATGGAAATACAGATGATAGTTCAACAGATCAACCTGAGGACAGTGTTTCCGTTTCAAAAAGAAAAGTTGGAGACGACACAACAGGTGTTGCAATTGCATATTATGTTCAAGATAGTATAGCGAGTAACTTTAACTTTTACAGACGAGTGGATTCAATGCTAAAGTCAAAGGAAATGGCTTTTCAAAAGGAGCTAGAATCAAGAATTCGTTCTTATCAGGCTTATGAGCAAGATATTCAGAGAAGAATGAATGCTGGGGAGATCACAGGCTACCAATTAGATGAGATCCAAAAAACTGCAGCTCAGAAACAACAATCGATCTCTCGATTTGAGCAACAGAGAGGTTCTGCCCTTCAGAAAGAAACGATCGAAAATCAAACAGCATTGATGAATAAGATCTCTGAAGCAGGGAAGGAATTTTCTAAAAAGAATAACATTGATATACTGTTCTTCTATCAAAAGGGAGGTCAGATCACATACATCGCTAACGCATTTGATGTGACGGAAGAATTTGTCGCGTATCTAAACAAGCGTGAAGATGAATTGATGGCTGATTTTGACGAGGAAGTTGATAATGTAAACGTTTCAAACGATTCTCTAGGTAAGTAATAAGCTGCATTTCTAAGATGTATATTGCAAAAGAAAAAAGAGAGACGAATATTGCTGAGTATGTGATCTACATGTACCAAATGGAGGATATGGTTCGTGCTTACAAGTTCGACCTTGAAGCCATTCGAGAAAAGATCGTAAGACCTCAGGTGAAGAGTACTTCCCTCGAGGAGGAAGCTGTTAGATGGTACAAAGAGATCATCGATGAAATGAAGTCCAGAAATCTTGAAAGAAAAGGTCATCTGCATCGCATCGGTGAGATCATAACAGAGATGATCTATCTTCACAATACACTTAAAGACGTTGTTGAAGACAAGAAGTACCTCGATCTTTTAAAAGCGGCTGAACCCAATATTGAGGCATTCAGAGAAAAGAGCGATATGAGTAATCTACACCTTGTAGAGATCTGTTTCCAGGCTTTATACATGAAGTTATTATTGAAACTTCAGGGTAAAGAGATCAGTGCTGAGTCTGAAAATGCCTTTGATACTATGCGAATCCTACTCGCTTATTTGACGAAGGGTTATCACCAGATGAAAAGAGGTGATATGTCGATGTTTGAAAAGCAAGCTTAGTTTTAATTTCGATAGCGTTGTTGGAACTTGGATCTTTGAACTTGTCTAAGCTCGTCTAGATTTTCTGGAACTTTCCTTTTCCAGCGCTTATGTGACCAGATCCATCTCGAAGGTTCGTTTTGAATTGCGGATTCTAAAAGATGTGTATGTTTTTCAGTTATTTCGCCCCATTCAAGTCTTTTTGGTTCTCTCGTGATTTCTTGAAGCTCCATTTCATAATATCCACGTTTTATGCGATGAATGGTGAAATATACAACCGCTTGATCATATTCATTGGCAAGCATTTCTGGGCCGAAAACGACACCTGTTTTTTGATTGAGAAATTCCATCCAATAGCACTTGTTAGAGTCACCGGGCGATTGATCAGCAAGAACCAGGTTCGCCACGATATCTGAATTATTATTATAGAATTCACGAACTATCTTAGAATGGATGACCTTCATTCCAAATCTTGACCTCCTTGAATTAAGTTTTTTATCCCAGAAACCATTACTTAAAGGCATTCCGATTCCAACAGCTTGATGTTTGAAAAGTAAGTTTTGTGCCGTTATCAGCCATTCCCAATTATTGTAATGTCCAGATACGAGTAATACATTTTTTCCTTCAGCATAAAGCTCATTCATAACTTCAGGATTTCGTACTTTGAATCTTTTCTTTAGCTGCTTTTCTGAAATACTGAGGTTTTTGGCTCCCTCTGCAAGCAGATTAGTAAGATGACGGTAGAATTTTCGTTCGATCTTTTTTCTATCCTTAAATGACTTTTCTGGAAATGAATTGGCAATGTTTTGACGAACTACTTTTCTTCTATAAGGTATAATTGAAATTAAAAGTAAATAGAAGAAATCAGTAAAAACGTACATGACTGGCAATGGCAGTAATGAAGCAGGATAAATTAGAATATGATATGCAATCCAGCTAAACATGTTTCCTTTTGTCAAAAGTAGCTAATTTGAAGCTAAATAAATCATCGAAAGCAGAAACTTACAACATCTGCATCGAACGAATTGAACGCTATTTAGGCAAAGAATATTATTTTTGACTTTCAAAATTTCTGAGTAATGGAAAAAGTCATTAGTGGTATACAACAAATGGGAATTGGAGTTCCGGATGTTCAAGAGATCTGGAAGTGGTACAGAAAATTCTTTGGCGTTGATGTTCGCATATTCGAAGAGGCAGCAGACGCTCCGTTGATGACTCGTTACACTGGTGGAGATGTTCATTCAAGAACTGCTACATTGGCACTTTCCATGGAAGGAGGAGGTGGTTTTGAGATTTGGCAATTTACGAGCCGAAATACAGAGCGACCAAAGTATGATGTTCTTCTGGGTGACTACGGCCTATATGTTTGTAGGATCAAATCGAGAGATGTTGAAGCATCATATGAGTACATGAAAAAGAATGGAGCAAAGATCTTAGGTGGATTGAAAAAAACGCCTTCGGGAGAGTCCCATTTCTTTGTACAAGACCCAAATGATAACGTATTCAATGTAGTGCTTGAGAACACGACTTTCAAAGAGACGAAGTTTGAGGGAAAGACTGGAGGAGTTGCTGGTGCAATGATCGGTGTAAGTAACCTTGAGAAGTCAATGAAGCTTTATGCAGATATTCTCGGATATTCAAAAATTGAATATGACGAAACAGATATATTTGATTGTTTTTCTGATCTTCCAGGTGGAGATAAAAAAGTGAGGAGAGTATTGCTTTCTCATCCTCAAAAACGTCAAGGACCATTTTCTCCATTACTCGGCCCGTCTAAAATAGAACTCATTCAGGCAGTTGAAAGAACAGACTGTAAAAAGATCTTCAAGGATAGATTTTGGGGAGACTGGGGGTTTATTCACTTGTGTTATGATATCAGAGGAATGGAACAGCTCAAGAAAGAGTGTGAAGATGCGGGTTTTCCTTTTACGGTAGACAGCGGAGATACATTTGATATGGGAGAAGCTGGAGGACGGTTTTCTTACGTTGAAGACCCTGATGGGGCATGGATAGAGTTTGTTGAAACTCATAAAGTACCGATCATGAAGAAGTTAGGTTGGTATTTAAACTTGAAGAATAGAGATCCGAAGAAATCATTGCCAAAATGGATGCTGAAGGCCATGGGGATGAATAGGGTAAAGTAAAACCTGTCCATTGATCAACTGAATGGTTGTTTTTAATGACTGAACGGTAAGTTCATCTCTTAATATTTTACTAACTTTACAGAGATAAAATAGTTATTGATGAAGCGTTTCTTTTTTCTTATTGTAACTGTAGCGATCGTTGCAGGGTGTACTACAAAATTCAGTGTAAACGGAGAGTATGATGAAACTCCTATTGTACACATGTTGCTTGATCCAAATGATGAATTTCATTTCCTTAAATTGAATAAGACATTTTTAGGTGATGGAAACGCAAATGATTTCGCAATGGTCGCAGATTCAGCTTATTTTGATCAAGTTGATGCAACGATAGAAGAAATTATTGGAGGAAGTACAACAAGAACGTGGACACTTCAGGATACTATAATTGAAAATAAGGAGTCTGGTACTTTTTACTATCCAGAGCAAAAGCTTTATTTCTTTCAGGCTGATGACTTAAATGAGGATGCTTTATACAGACTTACTATTGATATTGAAAATGGAAGACATATAGTAAAAGGGCAAACAGAACTAGTTCAGGATATAAATATTACGTTTCCAAATGCTTTTCAGCAGATCAATTTTGCTGAAGCGAATGTGCCATTAAATGGATACAATACTCAATCTATCGCGTTTTCTACGGGACCAAATGCAGCTGTTTTTAAAGTCCAGTTGAGATTTGATTACAGAGAATTTAAACCATCAGGGAATGAGAATAAATCGCTTCTTTGGAATATAGGAACCTTAAGAATCGCTGATCTAACAACGACTAACCCTTCTCTAGGAGCAAATGGTGAATCATTTTATGAGTTCGTTGCAAATAGTATTCAAGAAGATCCAGATGTAACGAGAAGAACCGTAAATGGATTTGAAATTTTGGTAACTGCTGGTTCTGAAGACCTGAATACTTATATGCTTACGAATCAGCCTACATCTTCACTAGCTCAAAATAAACCAACCTTCTCTAATGTTGAAGGAGGACTAGGAATTTTCTCAGCAAGAACAACGGCGGCTCAATACAAGGAGTTTCAATACACGAACAACCCAAATCAAAGAGGATTCAGTTTAAATAGTACTAGAGAGCTTTGCGAAGGTCAGTACACAGGTTCTTTGAAGTTCTGTAGCGATAACACTAACGACATCGCCCAGAACTACAGTTTCGCATGTAACTAGTTTTTAACTTAATTCTTTTGGTGAATAACATCTAGTTTAATATACGTTCGTCAGGATATAATTCCGTTCATCAAACAATTTTTTGCATTTTTTTTCGTATTATAATGTAACGTGGCTTCATTGTTGCGTTATATAAACGAGACTGTTGTCTGCAAGCAGCAGTTTCGCTGAACCCCAAAAACCCATGTTTACTATGAGTCGAAGTCGAATTAACCCCGTTTACCATCACTCGCAGCGGATGCTGAGTGATGAGCAGGAGCAAATAGCTCTTGCGAAAAGTGACCCCAGGCATTTTGCCCCCCTTTACGAAAAGTATCACGAGCAGATCTTCCGTTACGTTGATCAACGAATGGATGATCATGAACTTGCTTATGATGTTACTTCACAAGTTTTTCTTAAAGCAATCAAGAACATACACAAGTTTGAGTACCGTGGTGTACCGCTTGGATCTTGGTTGTATAGAATTGCCAAGAGTGAACTTAATCAAGCTTTTCGAAATCGTAAAGCGAAACGTGCAATTAATATTGATAAAACGCACGTTGCTACTTTTATGGAGGTTTTTAGCGAAGAAGAGAATGATCTAAATCGTAAAAGACTATTCCATGCTCTAGATCAATTGAAAGATATTGATCTTCAACTCATTGAATTACGCTACTTTGAAGATCGTCCTTATCGAGAGATAGGGGAGATCTTAGAAATTAAAGAGAATAATGCTAAAGTAAAAACCTTTAGAGCACTCGAAAAATTGAAACAACTATTTTATAAAACCTACGGTAATGAGCAATCGTAAAATAAATTATAATCGTCCGGTGCCATCCAGTGAACAAGTAAAAGATCGTCAGAGTTTTGATGATATTATATCTCAAGTCACTGTGAACCCAACACCATTTTTTAAGAGTATAGGATTCTGGGGAGCCATTGGTTCCTCAGTAATAGCTCTTACTTTATTAACATATCAATTTATTAATTCGACAAAAAAGAAAAATGCCTATGAAGCAACATCTACTTTAGCAGTCAACTCCCCGGAACTTCCCGAGGACACAAAATGTTTAACGCCGATTCATGAAGAAAATGATCTTAAGTTCGAAGTATTTGAGATCGATCCTTCAGAGGATAATATGGTTTTCGTTGAAGGAGGTGCGATTATTGAAATTCCTGCAAACTCTTTTGATCTGAAAAATGATAATCGAAAACTTCAGATAGAAGCAAGAGTATTCCGCACAAAAGCAGATGCGTTTGTCGCAGGTGTTCCTATGAATTATGGTGATCAAAAGGCATTTGAATCTGCTGGTATGATCGAGATCCGTGGTTCGCAAAATGGAGATAAAGTAGATTTTGCTGAGGGTAAGTCTATTAAAGTTACTTTGGGATTACATAAATCACCAGATGACTTTAATTTTTACTCGCTCAATGATGAATCTGGAAAGTGGAATACTTATCCAGCTAAATATCGAGTAAAAAGTCAAACTGAAAAAGCTGATATTTCGGAAATAAAAAGCAAGATCATTGAAACTGAAATGGAGATCGAAACAATCCAGAATAATCTTGAAATGATCAGAAAGCCTGAAAAGTCTGATTTTCATCTAGCTGAAAACGATAACCGAGTGTTTGAGCTTAAATTTAACAAACATGAATTCCCTGAATTAAAAAGTTTTGAACGCTTGCAATTTGAAGCTAAATGTTCATCTATTAAGTATCGTGAGATCTTAGAAAAAACATGGTCGGGAGTAGAACTTGTTCAATTGTCTAAAGGAAAGTACGAAGCTCAATTCTCAAATCAGAGAGGTGATAAGACTTCTGTCAGTGTTGTTCCGGTAGTAACAGGTGAGGCAGCAGAAGTTGCGTTTGAGAATTATAAGAGTGCTGTTGCAAAAGTGAAGGATCAGAAAGAGAGAGAAGAGGAGAAGCTGAAAACGTTGGAAGAAGAAAATAAACTTAGAAAAAAACGAATTCAGGGAATTGTTGAAGATCAATCAACGCGAGAGTCTGTATATTGGGAAAACCGAGCAGCGAATATTACTGCTGAGATGAAAGCAAAAAAGGCAATGTTAAATGAATTGTACAATGCCTCAGCAGAATTCACAGCAAATAGGTGGGGTGTGTTTAACAGTGATAAACCTGTGAAGTATCCCGGAGCTCCTGTGTCACCATATACTTATGCTGCTAATGATCAGATCATAGATGCTAACATGGTGTTCGTATTTGACCTAAAGAAAGATGTGAGATATACTTTCGGTCATGCCGATCATCCCATAAGAGAAGTCGCAATGAATAATAATGAAACAGTGATCATTGTTCAGGATCGTCAAGGAAACATGGGTTACGCCAGAGTAGATGGTAGTAAGGATGAGGCTGTTAACGGACAAATTAACTTGACACCGATCGACACGAAGGAAGCAGATATTGATTTCTTTAAAACTATTCTTGATGAAAAGGAACGCGTTCGCGCTTAGTTTATCAAGCTTATTATTTCTTTCATGGATATGCACTGGTCAGGAAGTAGATCAAGTGCGTATCCAAAAGGAATGGGGGGAGATGGATTTTGCTCCTCAGATCGCTGGGTACTTTGACGGTAATATTCCCATTGATAAGATCTGCGACACAAGAGGTTTATTCATATCTAGAGGGTTGAAGATCATATCGTTTCGTCTTGAATTGGAAACATCTTCTTATGATACGATTGTTAGGATAGCAGGTAATCAAATCCCAGATACAATTTGTGCCACCATTCAACGTGAAGGTCCGGGAAGGCATTATTATTTTACACGAATCTGTGCAGTTGATCTGGATGGTTCAATCAAGCACCTGAATCCATTACATCTGGTAACGATCCTGGAAGAGGATTAAAAAAGGTTAACGAACCCCAATTAGATCGATATTTCCTATTATTTACTTAGCTTTGTTAATCAAATTCTAAGTTTAAAAACATGAGATCAGTATTTATAATCGTATCATTGATTTTTATGTCCAATGCAGTTGGTCAGGTTACGTTATTGGAAGAAAATTTCGATACACAAGGTCTGCCTACAGGCTGGGAAAGAGTTGATAACGATGGAAATACTCCAGCAAGTGATGTGAGCGAATATACTGAGGCCTGGATTTATAAAGAAGACCCTATTAACGCTGGGAATGGTACATTTTCAAGTACTTCATATTTCGATCCTATTGACCGTGCTGATCGTTGGTTGATCACTCCTTCCGTAACGTTAGGAGCATCAGGTAATTTTATCTCATGGAAAGGATTGTCTTCTGATCCTTCTTTCCCGGATTCGTACAAAGTGCTCGTTTCAACTACAGATACTGATCTAGCTTCATTTACAGATACATTATTATTGGTTACAAACGAATCACCAGACTGGACAGAACATGAATTAAGCCTAGAGGAATATGCAAGCCAGACGATTCATTTTGCTTTTGTAAACACATCGTTCGATGGTTTTAAACTATATCTGGATAGTGTGTACGTAAGAGAGCAGGATCCGCTTCAAATTAACGAAGAGGAACTTTCTGTGAATGTTTATCCGAACCCTGTACAGGAATCCCTCCAAATTGAAACAAAAGAGAATGTTTCGAATGTTTCAATTATCTCGTCCGTAGGAACGATCGTATATGATGAAACATATACTAAAAACAAGGATCTAACGATTAACGTTAGTGAATTACCTAATGGTCTTTATACTATTGTAATAGAGCTAGCTTCCGGAAAACCGATTAGAAAGAAAATAGTTAAGTCATAAATATCAAGGAAAGTAGGTAACTTTCACAATAAGTTTAACTCTATTTACTGCTCTTTCCCTTCTTTCTTCAATTGCATCAATACTGAAAATGCAGCATCGATGTCATTTGAATGAACTACAACGGTAAACTCATTAGAAGTAGATACAACTTCTACAATATTGATTCCTTCCCAAGCAAGATGCTTCAAAATGAAATAATAGATACCTGAAATCTCTGTATTTACTGTTGGTAGTTTGATTGTGATAGAGGCAAGATCAGCTGTGTGAGACTTTAGTTTCTCGTTTTTAAATACTTCCTGAAGCTTCTCTTTCATCGATAAACTGGTGATGATTGTGGACTCACCAACTCCATGACAAAAAGTATAAAAAGGATCTTGCTCATCGTTCAGTAACTTCATCATCTCTGCTTGACATAATGTCAAAGTAGGGGAGTTTTCGAAAGTAAAGTCTTCAAGATCACTTCGAACTAGGAAATCTCCTAGTGTACCCATGAAGTTTTTGATCTTTAGATTGATGCGATGATAATAACCTGGTGACATCCTTTTGATAGACATGATCACAGCACCTTCCTTGATAGGTTTTTTTAATTGATCTTCAATTTCAGGCTTGATCTTTCTAGCTAAAGCTGAAACATTGATCAAATTCTCAGTTAATGCCTCTCGCAAGAAAGGAGAGCGATTAATGATTTCTTCTGTGACTTTACCAATAGATGACATATCAGTATTATTTAATTGATTGTTGTATAATTAACAAAATTAATAATAAATTTCATTCCTCAGAATATTGTGTTAAAAAAAAGTCGCCACTTTTTCAAGGGCGACTCTATTGATCTTTAAAAGATACTAATCTCTTATTAGCTGATAACCAGGAAATTTCTGTGGATTGTAAACAAATTTACTATCTGGTACAGACTTGTTTTTCTCGAATTTCTTTATTGTGTAAGTCATCGTGCTTCCATCCTTTGTTTTCATAATGGCTTTCTGAAGATCTTCGCTATCTACACCTATATAAAGTGTAATCGTATGATAATTCACTTCAGCTGGATTAGTTGGATACAGATTGATCTGATGAACATTCTTACCATTCATCGTTGTTGATTTAATGTACTTGCTCTTAAATCCATCTTCCCAAATCGTCATTAGCTTTTTGGGATTCATGCTTTCTTCATCCTCGTAATCAACATCACTCTGATATACAACTTTTTCTTCTTTAACAACAGTCCAGTTTTTCATTCCATTTGAGATCAATACGTTCTCACCCAGTGCGGCGTAGTATTTCTCTCCTTTGACATATCCAAAACCTTCCTGATTCGAATTCTCTCCAGTAGCGGAATTCTTAACATTCATTGTAAACTCAACATAAAAGGACTTCATAGCCTTGATCTCCTTGGACATATTATCAAGGATCTTTTCTGATTTAGCATCAGATTGAGCAAAGACAGAACTTGTTATAAATGCGATGGCAATAAATAAATATTTCATTGGTTTTAATTTTGTAATCTTAACACAGAAACTGTGCCAAAGCTAATTATTTTCTACTGTTCAAAAGTGAAATTAACAACAAAATAACGATTAGGATATTCCTTTAGATTCAAGATATTCTTCGAGTGCTTGAATATCAGAAATAAGTACTTCACGTGCCTTACTTCCCTTGAATGGGCCGATAATATTATGAGATTCTAATTGATCTACAATTCTTCCAGCTCTATTGTATCCAAGTTTAAGTTTACGTTGCAATAAACTTGCTGATCCTTGTTGGTGAGTAACAATGATCCTTGCTGCCTCAGCAAAATTAGCATCAAGTTCGTCTAGATCGTCAGCACCAGAACCACCTTCGCTACTTTCTCCTTCATATTCTGGAAGAGCAAGTGCTTCAGGATATGCTCGTTGGTCACCGATAAAGTCACAGATCTCTTCAACTTCTGGAGTGTCAACGAATCCACATTGAAGCCGTATCATGTCATTACCTGTTGAGATCAACATATCTCCTTTACCAATTAACTGATCAGCTCCAGACCCATCAAGAATAGTTCGTGAATCAACCTTTGAAAGGACTCTAAACGCTATACGCGCTGGGAAGTTAGCTTTGATCATACCAGTGATCACGTTAACAGAAGGGCGTTGAGTTGCAACGATCAAGTGTATACCGATTGCCCTCGCTAACTGTGCTAGTCGAGCAATCGGATGCTCAACTTCTTTACCAGCAGTCATTATGAGGTCTGCAAACTCATCAATGAGTACCACGATATAAGGCATGTAACGATGACCTTTTTCAGGATTCAATTTACGCTTGATGAATTTATTGTTGTATTCCTTGATGTTTCTTGTTTGAGCTTGCTTCAGTAACTCATATCGATCATCCATCTCAACACAAAGTGAATTCAATGTATTTACAACCTTTGAAGTATCAGTGATGATTGGCTCTTCTTCATCGGGCAATTTAGCGAGGAAGTGGCGTTCTATTTTGTTAAATAACGTTAGCTCAACTTTCTTTGGATCAATAAGCACGAATTTAACTTGTGACGGGTGCTTTTTGTATAGCATCGAGACAAGAATAGCATTCAATCCTACCGATTTACCTTGACCTGTTGCACCAGCAACAAGGAGGTGTGGCATTTTTGCAAGATCAAAAGTAAATGTCTCATTCGTTATGGTTTTACCAAGTACAACTGGAAGTTCAGCATCTGAATTTTGAAATTTCTCTGAAGCAATTAGTGATCGCATACTCACTATCTCAGGTTTACTGTTAGGAACTTCAATTCCGATCGTCCCTTTTCCAGGTATAGGAGCAATTATACGAATACCGAGTGCAGCTAGACTTAAGGCGATATCGTCCTCAAGATTTTTGATCTTAGAAATACGAACTCCAGGAGCAGGAACGATCTCATAAAGTGTTACCGTAGGGCCTATAGTAGCTTTGATCTTAGAGATCTCAATCTTATAATTAGAGAGAGTATCTACAATTCGATCCTTATTTGTTTCAAGCTCTTCTTTGCTAACTCCAGTTTTGCTAGTGTCGTATTTATTCAATAAGTCGATCGGAGGTAGTGTATAATTAGCAAGATCTAACTTTGGATCATACTCTCCAAAATCCTCAACCTTTTTATTTACATCATCATCCGAAAGCTCTTTCTCTTCTTCAGCGATCTCAACGCTGAATTCATCATCATCCGAATTGAGGTCTTCATTGTTTTCCTCTTCCTTTTCGTCTTGCTCTAATTCAAGTTCCTTGTCACTATCAGTATCATCCTCTTGCCTTTCTGCTTCTTCGTCCTCTTCATTTTCGTCTTCAAACTGAACTTCAACAGGTTCTTTTTCCTCCTCAATATCTTCATCTTCGATTGTGTTCACAATACGAATGTCTTCCATTGAATTCGCAGCAACCTCTTCGGTTTCTCCTTCTGACTTCTTGCCGAAATACTTTTCAAAGAGAGCTTTGAAATCAGGATTAAACAGAGCAACTACTGCAATAAATAGAGTGACTAAAACGAATAAGAAGGCACCAATCTCTCCTAAAGCAGAGGACAACCATTCATTCATAGCATATCCAAACAATCCTCCGAGATAGCTAACATTTTCAGAAAATAGACCGAGGAATATAGATGTCCATAAGATCCCAACTGCAGCAATAAGAAATGTTCTCCTCAACGGAAGCAATCGAATATTAACGAGTAATCGAATTCCCGAAACAAAAAATAAGAAGCTAAAAGCGAAGGAGGCTATTCCGAACCAACTGTAAATAAATAGATGGGAAATCCACGCTCCAAATTTTCCTAGCCAATTCCCAACCTCTGTAGATGTATCACCGAAAATGAAGGAAAAGAATCCTGAATCCATAATAAGATCCTGATCTTGTTTCCAGGTGAATAAATACGAAACGAACGCGATGAACAAGTAAACAGAAAGCAATAGGCATATTGTACCAGTAATGGATTTAGTTTTACGTTTATCCACTTTGCCGTACAACTGTTGAAGCGAAAATCCACCAGTTTTCTTTTTACTAGTCTTCTTTTTCTTTTTGTTTTTCTCTTTAAGAACGTTTCCTTTAGCCATGTTCGTTGCCCTATTATTCTACGAATATAGGTATACATTAGATTGAATGTAGGTAATAAAGAACGGTGTTTCCACAGAAGAATGTTAGTTCTCTTTCTGCAGCATCTCCATGAATTGGTCTAATGTTATAATATCATGGTCAGATGGAATACCGAAATAATCTCGGTCTATTTGACGTTCCTCAAACTCTATTAATTCGTATGATATCCAAATACCACTTGAATAAATGCTGTATTTAACGGGTAAACCAGGAAGTCCATCCAAGGCATTTGAATATTTAGGAGATACTTCCGGGAAGTAGTTTACAACGAAAGTTGTATCCTGATCATGGTCTGTTACTTTGACACGTTTAGCTTTTCGTCCAGCAATTTCATCAGATCCCATTTTGTTCTTGTATGTATACTTACCATTGTTCCCGATGCTGTCTGGTATAGTCTGTATAGCTACTTTCTGATGACCAAGATCCATTAAAATATAAGCTCTGTTCCGAGGAATATGCTTGATATATTTCTGTTTCCCAATTGGAGTGTAGCTATCTATTCGAAGCATTGAATCCATCATGTAAACGACCTGATAATTCGAACTGTCTTGTGCATGAGGATTGTTAATTGGAGAGCTGATTTTATAGATAGCCTTACCTTGAAAATCTTCATTATGAGATTTAGGTAAACTACACGAGAATATTGATAATAAAACAGTTACAAAAATAAAATATCGCATTCTAATCCTTTTAACTATCAACGCTTAGATAGACTATTGGTTACGAATTTAATATTTTAAGATTATTACGACCTATTCAATACTTGAAAACGCAACGCTTCCTTCGATTTTTGTATTTTTGCTCATCTCAATCAGATAAAACAGATATAACAATATGTCAACATCAATAGCATTTATAATCAACGAATCAGAAATTTCAGCTGGAACACGCGGAGCAAGCCTAGGTCCCGGTGCAATGCGAGTAGTCGATCATAATAGGAAACAATTTTTATTTGGTAAGTACCCGAATACATTTATAGAAACTGAGAATCATTTATTGGATCAACCTACTGATCTAGTATGGGGTAAAAGAGCAGATGGGTTGGCAAAAGTATATGAACGTGTTGCGAATGCTGTTAAAGAAAGTAGAGAAAAATTTGATTTCACGCTCGTTGTAGCTGCTGATCATGGTTCAGCTGGAGGAACGATAGCTGGTTTGAAAATGGCAAATCCAGATAAGCGTTTAGGTGTTCTCTGGATCGATGCGCACGGTGATATGCATACACCTTATACAACTCCTTCAGGAAACATGCATGGTATGCCTTTGGCAACTGCATTAAATGAAGATAATTTGGAGTCTAAACAGAATGATCCAAAAGAAGAAACTGTTCGCTACTGGAATCAAATGAAGAATATTGGAGGTATCGCTCCGAAAATAGAAGCGGATGATCTTGCATTTATAGGACTTAGAGACCTCGAAACACCTGAGATTGAATATATGGATCGTAAGGGGATCAAGAACATTGCAGTTGAAGAACTACGAGAAGTAGGAGTTGATGCGATCATCGAACGCTTAGAGAAGAAATTTGAAAATTGTGATGAGATCTATCTTTCGTTCGATGTAGATTCTATGGATCCTAAAATCGTATCTCATGGTACGGGAACTCCAGTTGATAATGGACTTTCTCCTGAAGAGTCGCAAAAGTTATTGAAACATTTTGCTGGACATCCAAAAGTAAAGTGTATCGAATTTGTTGAAGTTAACCCATGTCTTGATGAAAAGATCAATCGTATGGCAGAAGTAGCATACGATCTCATGAAAGATGTTATAGAAACAGTTGAAAATAAGGCTTAGTATATTTTTAGATGGAAGATAAGATAAAGCAACTCTTGCTTAATAACGCCGAATCAATATTCGGTCAAACGATAAATGAGAAACTTGTACAGTTTCAAAAGACACGTAAGGATGTCAACGGAGATCTAACTCTGGTTACTTTCCCTTTTGTGAAGATGTTAAAGACTTCTCCGGAGAAAGCTGGCGAACATTTGGGAGAATACCTTGAAAAGTATGTGCCAGAGATCGAGAGCTTTGAAGTGGTAAAAGGATTTCTAAACCTTGTATTGACGGATAATTATTGGGTCGAAACTCTGCAGGAAATGAATAGTGACGATCAGTACGGATTTGCCAAAGAGAAATCGGGCAAAACCTCAATGGTTGAATATTCATCACCTAATACGAATAAACCGCTTCATCTTGGGCATCTAAGGAATAACTTTTTAGGATATAGTGTAGCTGAGATCTTAAAAGCTAATGGAGACGTTGTTGTTAAAACTCAGATCATTAATGATCGTGGGATCCATATTTGTAAAAGTATGGTTGCATGGCAAGACTATGCTCCGGTTGATGAAAATGGAAACAGAGAGACACCCAAATCTACTGGCACTAAAGGAGATCATTTCGTAGGTAAGTATTACATTGAGTTTGATAAACAAGTAACTAAACAGGGTTACGATTTAGCTACTTCCTGGAAGTTAGATGAGTTCAAGGAATGCGATGCAGAAGTAGCTGAAAAACTCAAAGGTCTATTTGCAGCTGAAGAGAAGGCCGAAGATGAAAAGAGCAAATCTAAGTTATATCGTAAGATAGCTGGTTTTGCAACAGATCAAACGGAGCTCACCAAAGCAGCTAAAGATATGCTTATAAAGTGGGAGGCACGCGATCCAGAGGTGTACTTGCTTTGGAACACAATGAATGGTTGGGTTTATGAAGGATTCGATAAAACCTATGAAAGAATGGGAGTTGACTTCGACAAACTGTATTATGAATCGGATACTTTTTTGATCGGAAAAGATATTGTTGAAGAAGGTCTCAATAAGGGAGTTTTCTTCAGAAAAGACGATGGGTCAGTTTGGGCTGATCTAACCGAAGAAGGATTGGATGAAAAACTGGTACTCAGAGCTGATGGAACCGCAGTATATATGACGCAGGATATTGGAACAGCTATTGACCGTTTCAAAGATTACCCGTCGTTAGATAGAATTATATACACTGTTGGGAACGAACAAGATTATCACTTTCAGGTTCTTTTCCTTATCCTGAAGAAATTGGGATATGATTGGGCTGATCAATGTTATCATCTTTCTTATGGCATGGTAGATTTACCAGACGGAAAAATGAAATCAAGAGAAGGAAGAGTGGTTGATGCCGATGACTTGATGGAAGAAGTTGTTCAAATGGCGAAGACAAGTACTCAGGAACGTGGTCATCTTGACGGATTGACTGACGAGCAAAGAGAAGAGCTCTATGAGATGATCGGACTTGGAGGGTTGAAGTATTACTTATTAAAAGTAGACCCTCATAAACGCATGAAATTTAATCCTGATGAGTCAATAGAGTTAAATGGAAATACAGGACCATTTATTCAATACGCACATGCTAGAATTCAATCTTTATTGAGTAAAGTAAAAGCCGATAAAGATGCAACGCTGAAAATAGATCAGGCAGAAAAAGAGATTATCAAGCAATTAGCTGATTACCCTATGATCGTAAGAGAAGCTGGGGTGAATTTTAGTCCAGCTTTAATTGCGAATTACATTTATGAATTAGTGAAATCTTTTAATTCATTTTATCAATCATACAGTGTAATGAACGAAACTGATGAGTCACTGAAAAATGCAAGGATCATCATAAGTCAAAACGTTGGAAAAGTGATCCACTCTTCAATGAGTTTATTAGGAATCAAAGTTCCAAATAGAATGTAATACTATGAATATTATTCTCCACGATCTTGAAAATCATTTTGAATTTGCTCCAATGTCACTAACACGCCCCGTTGGTAATTTACGTATGGGGCTGTGGACTAGTGATGAACGTTGGAAGAAACTCATCACTGATGCAGAAGTTTCATTTCAAACTGAAGATTATTTGTCTACAAAATTCCCATTAAAAAAGACAGAGGATAATTATTGGATTGATGCAACTGTCATACCGAATAAAGCTATTGCAAAAGCAGTTAAGGAGCTTCAGGTTGATCAGGCTCTATATATTAACGGGGAATTTATTGCGGTTCGATCTACTGATTTCTCTTTGGATAAAGCTTACAGAATTGATCTTGAGTTAGAAGGTTGCGTTAAACTCGTAAAGAGATGGCATTTATATCAAAAGAATGGAGAAGTAATAAATAGCGATTTTGAAATAGCAACGGAAAACAGAACTTCTTTTATTTGTAGTGAATCAAATACTATTATTGGTCCTAAAGAAAATATCTTTTTAGAAGAAGGAGCATCTGTTGAAGGAGCGATCATTAATGCAACAGCTGGACCTGTTTACATTGGTCGTGAAGCAGAAATAATGGAAGGAAGTGTGATTCGAGGTCCCTTCGCCATGGCTGATCATGCTGTTCTTAAACTTTCGGCTAAAGTATATGGTCCAACTTCAATTGGTACATACTGCAAAGTTGGAGGAGAAGTGAACAATGTCATCTTCCAGGCATATTCTAATAAAGGACATGATGGTTTTCTAGGAAACTCTGTAGTTGGTGAATGGTGTAATTTAGGAGCAGATACAAACAGTTCCAATCTCAAGAATAATTATGGTAATGTAAAAACCTACAATTATGAAACTGCTTCAATAGAACAAACAGATGTTCAGTTTATGGGGCTTTTCATGGGAGATCATTCGAAAACGGGTATCAATACGATGTTGAATACAGCTACAGTTGTAGGGGTTTCCAGTACAATTTTTTCAGCTGGTTTTCCTCCCAAGTATATCCCGAATTTCTCTTGGGGAGGGAATGAAGATTCTCCCGTTTATGATATGGAGAAAGCAATAGAGGCAGCTAATAACATGATGGAACGAAGGGGATATAAGATTACTGAAGGTGACAGACGCATTTTTGAACACCTATTTCCTCAGGATCGATCATAGAAATCAGACATTTTTTCCGAAGATTTGAAGTGGCACGGCGATTGACATATATCGTCCGAGTATGAAACGATATTGGTTTTGTGCTGTTATAGCAATAAGCAATTTATATAACTGACAGTTTGACGCAAAAGCGTATTAGATATGAATGACATTTTTGACGATAGTATATTTCAATTAAACGGAGAGATGGGAGGTGAAGCGGATGCTGAGTTTATCCCGCTTATTACACAGGAAGAAGAAGATAAAATGCACAACGCTGATTACCCATCAGATGTGCCGATCTTACCGCTTAGAAATAATGTTCTCTTCCCGGGAGTTGTAATTCCGATTACAGTTGGAAGAGACAAATCTATTAAGCTTGTACAACATGCAAATGATAATGACAAGATCGTTGGAGTTGTTTCGCAAAAGAATCAGGAAGTAGAGGAGCCAGAATTTAAAGATCTTCATAATATTGGAACGATTGCTCAGATCGTTAGAATGCTCAAGATGCCAGATGGTAGCACGACTGTTATTATTCAAGGTAAACGTCGTTTTGAGTTAAAAGAAATGACACAAGAAGAGCCTTTCTTGAGGGCTTCGATTGAACTGTGCAAAGAGGAGAAGGCACCGAAGAGAAGTAAGGAGTTTACAGCTATCATTCAATCAATGAAAGAGCTTTCGTTGCAGATCATAAAAGATTCTCCGAATATTCCTTCTGAAGCACAATTTGCTATCAAAAATATTGAGAGTCCTTCCTTTTTGATCAACTTCATTTCTTCAAATATGAATGCAGACGTTGCTAAAAAGCAAAAGATGCTGGAGGAAATGGACTTGAAGAAAAGAGCTATGGAGGTGCTTGAGCATCTTAATGTAGAGGCACAGCAATTAGAGATGAGGAATGAGATCCAATCTCGCGTTAAGACAGATATAGATAAGCAGCAGCGTGAATATTTCCTCCATCAACAAATGAAAACGATCCAGGAAGAGCTTGGTGGAAGTCCGCAAGAGCAAGATGTCAAAGACATGCGGGATCGTGCGAAGAAGAAAAAGTGGAGTAAGGAGGTCGACAAGCTTTTTATAAAAGAGTTGACAAGGTTAGAGAGAATGAATCCTCAAGGAGCTGAATATACAGTTCAGCTGAATTACCTTGATCTACTTCTTGAACTACCCTGGAATGAATTTACCGATGACAATTTAGATCTTAAAAGAGCCGAAAAGGTATTGGAAAGAGATCATTACGGACTAGAGAAGGTTAAGAAAAGAATTCTGGAATATCTTGCAGTTCTAAAACTGAAAAAGGATATGAAGTCCCCAATTCTTTGTTTCTACGGACCTCCAGGTGTTGGTAAAACTTCACTTGGTAAATCTATTGCAGAAGCATTGGGTCGCGAATATATCCGAATGTCACTGGGTGGATTACACGATGAAAGTGAGATTCGAGGACATCGAAAAACGTATATCGGTGCGATGCCAGGAAGGATCATTCAGAATATTAAGAAAGCAGGTTCATCAAATCCAGTTTTCGTTCTGGATGAGGTTGATAAATTAGGTCGATCGAATCATGGAGACCCATCCAGTGCTTTGCTAGAGGTTCTCGATCCAGCCCAAAACGATGAGTTTTATGATAACTACATAGAAACGGAATACGATCTGTCGAATGTATTGTTCATTGCTACGGCAAATGATCTTTCAACGATTCAGGGACCTTTGAGAGATCGAATGGAGATCATTGAGGTAAATGGATATACCGTTGAGGAGAAGATCGAGATCGCAAAAAGACATTTGATTCCAGATCAGATCAAGAATCACGGAATTAAGAAAAAAGATATTTCAATTGGTAAACCTGTATTGGAAAAGCTAATTGAAGAATATACACATGAATCTGGTGTTCGAGGTTTGAATAAAATGGTTGCGAAATTAGTTCGAAATCGAGCTAGACAGATCGCAATGGAGCAAGAGTTTGATAAGAAGGTTTCTAAAGAAGACTTGAAAGAGATCATAGGACCTGGTAGGTCTAAAACGAAATATTCAAATAACGAAGTTGCGGGATTGGTCACAGGTTTAGCATGGACAGCAATGGGAGGAGATATTCTTTTCATAGAATCTTCCTTGTCAAAAGGTAAAGGGAAACTTACTTTAACGGGTAATCTTGGAGATGTCATGAAAGAATCTGCGAGTATCGCTCTTCAGTTTTTGAAATCTCATGCGGATTGGTTCGATCTTGATCCGAATGTATTTGCGAAGTATGATGTACACATGCACGTTCCGGAAGGGGCAACCCCTAAGGATGGTCCATCAGCGGGTATCACAATGTTGACATCATTAGCATCTCTCTTTACACAGCGTAAAGTGAAGAAGTATGTTGCAATGACTGGAGAGATCACCTTGAGAGGAGAGGTTCTTCCAGTTGGGGGAATAAAAGAGAAGATCCTTGCTGCAAAACGTGCAGACATAAAAGAAATCATTCTGTGTGAAAAGAATCGTCAGGATGTTGAAGAGATCAAACAAGAATATTTAAAAGGATTGACTTTTCACTATGTTTCTCAAATGCGGGAAGTGTTGGATATTGCTTTGACAAAACAAAAAGTGAAAGACGCGATAACAGTTAGTTAAAAGTGCTGAGTTCAATTTTAGAAGTGAGGACATCTACGTTCTCACTTTTTTTATTCGACCATCTTTTAATTGCTTAATTTTGCACTAAAGTTTCCATCAATGAAATTCAAAGATTATAAAATTGCTAAAAACCTGAAATCATCTATAAATGATCTTGGATGGAAACGCCCTACGGATATTCAATATAAAGCGATTCAACCTATTCTGAATGGTGAAGATGTTTTGGCCATTGCTCAAACAGGAACAGGTAAGACAGCAAGTTTTGTTATTCCAACCTTGAACGACATTTACAACGATCTTTCAAAAAATGAAGATCATTTCGTGCGTTGTTTGGTTATGGTTCCTACGCGAGAACTTGCTGTGCAGATAGCAGAGGTATACGAGCAAGTAGGAAAATCTACTAAGGCAAGAATTCAACCTATAATAGGTGGTGTTGAACAAGATGCTCAGATCAATTCCCTGAAAGAAGGAGTTGATGTTGTTATTTCAACTCCGGGAAGATTATTTGATCTATGTTCTCAAGGATACTTGAAGCTCGATCGATTAAAAACACTTGTACTTGATGAAGCAGATCACATGTTGGATTTGGGGTTTGTAAAAGATATTCGCGATCTAATGCGGCATATTCCTCGCGAGAGACAAACTTTGTTCTTTTCTGCAACAATAGATAAAAAGATTAAGAAGGTCGCTTATGACCTTGTTAGAAATGCGATCCGAATCCAGATCTCCCCGAAAAACCCAGTGGCTAAAAATATTTATCATACCGTAGTTGATGTTGAAATGGATGATAAGCGATTCTTTCTTGAAAATATCGTTAAGGAGAACGAGGATTTAAAGATATTGGTCTTTGTGCGAACAAAAGTTCGAGCTGAAAGAGTGGTAAAAGCCATGGAAAGGGCTGGAATCGAATCGGATACTATTCATGGAGATGTGAGTCAGGAAAAGCGCTTCAAACTATTTGAATCATTCAAAAGTGGAGAGCTAAACTTGCTAATTACGACTGATGTTGCTGCTCGTGGGATCGATATTCCGGGCGTTCACGCTGTTGTCAATTATGATCTTCCAGAAGAACCTGAAAACTATGTTCACCGTGTCGGTCGAACAGGTCGGGGAAAAGAAAAAGGTTGGGCTATTGCGTTTTGTAGTGAACATGAAAAACCGTTTTTAGAGGCTATTGAATCTTACACGGGTGATCAGATCGAACGATACGAATTGGACAAAAAAGATTATTCTGCGATCATTGAGGATGCCGATGACGGAACTGATGATTGGAAGTCTTTATTAGAGCAGGAGGAGAAGAGATCTGGAAAGACAAATGAGTGGTAAGTCAATTACCTCAAAGATTCTGTATTCTATCAATAAACACGTACATTTGCAGCATGAAAACAAAAACGCTCAAGAAGAATAAAGTTAATGTAGTCACACTAGGGTGTTCGAAGAATCTTTTTGATTCTGAAGTGATGATGGCTCAACTAAAAGCAAATAAGTTTGATGTTGAGCACGAGGCGAGACAAGATGATTCTGAGATCGTGATCATAAATACATGTGGATTTATTGATAATGCCAAGCAGGAATCAATTGATACTATCCTGCGATATGCAGAGGCAAAAAAAGGGGGACAGGTTGAAAAGGTCTACGTTACCGGATGTTTATCGGAGCGTTATAAATCTGAACTGGAAACTGAGATCCCTGAAGTAGATTCATATTTCGGTACTAGGGAGCTGCCGCGTTTGTTAAAAACACTCAAAGCAGATTATAAACATGAATTAGTAGGGGAGAGACTATTGACTACTCCATCACATTACGCGTATTTCAAGATCGCCGAAGGGTGTGACAGGCCATGTTCTTTCTGTGCAATTCCTTTGATGCGTGGAGGACACCGTTCAACTCCAATAGAAGATCTTGTAAAGCAAGCTGAACAATTAGCTGCGAAAGGAGTAAAAGAGTTAATGCTTATTGCTCAGGACCTTACTTATTACGGTCTTGATCTGTATAAGAAAAGAAATCTTGCTGAATTAGTTGATCGACTATCAGATGTTGAAGGTATTGAATGGATCAGATTACATTATGCGTTTCCAACGGGTTTTCCAATGGATGTGCTTGATGTAATGAAGAATCGTTCAAATGTTTGTAATTATTTAGATATGCCATTGCAGCATGGTTCAACACGAATGCTGAAGGCCATGAGAAGGGGTACAACAAGAGAAAAGACAGAACAACTGATCACAGACATTCGAAATGTAGTTCCAGACATTGCGATAAGAACAACATTGATCTCAGGATACCCTGGAGAAACAGAAGCCGATTTTCAAGAAATGTATGACTGGGTGGAGAAAACAAGGTTTGAACGTCTTGGAATCTTTACATATTCTCATGAAGAGAACACTCATGCTTATAATTTTGAGGATGATGTACCTGATCAACTCAAAAAAGAACGAGCAGATGCGATCATGGAGCTTCAGTCAGGGATTAGCTATGACCTGAATCAAAAGCATATCGGTCAAACACGTAAGGTGTTATTTGATCGTATAGAAGGTGATTATTTCATTGGTAGAAGTGAATATGATTCACCAGAGGTTGATAATGAGGTTCTTGTGAAGAAGTCTGATGGTTACGTCCGTATTGGTGATTTTGCAAATGTGGAGATCACAAGTGCCGATCATTATGATCTTTACGGTTCACTTCGCGATTGACCCAATTAGATATAACGTTTTTCATATTCGTATATTGCCTCTCATCATAAAGAGTGTATTAAATTTCTTTTAAATTGTTTATATTTGAACAAATCAAAATTATATCTATTATGAAAAAACTTTACACTTTGGCTATTGCCACTTTATTTGCAGGAGTATCTTTTGCGCAAGTTGATGTAGAAGCGGTTCTAGTGAGCCCAGCTTCAGGTTCAACACAGAATGCAGGAGTTATCTCAATTGAATTTGATATCTTGAACAATGGGCCAGACCCGATCGTTGAAGGTGATACAGTTTATTTCGGTGCACTTATCGGAGGAACGACTATCGTTGATAGTGATGGAACTCAAAACTCTGTGAATGGTATTATCATTCCTCAAGGTTTTGGTAATATTACTGCTGGTAACAGTATCGCTTGGTCTACTATTGCTCCAGCAGTAGGTGGTTCATTTGATGTTGATGTTGCTAACATTACTCAGTCAACTGAAGTTTGTGCTTTGATCGCTGGTGTTGGTAGTGATGCACTTTCTCAAACAGGAGATGATGAGGACAACAACCCTCAGAACAATGTTGACTGTTTTACTGCTGAGCCAACTTCAAGTATCGAAGTACTTGATTTCAATGATGCAGTTTCTGTGATCAACACGGCAGCTGGAATTGAGATCTCATCTGAATTGAACAACGAGTTGAACTACGCTGTAGTTTCTGTAACTGGTCAGCAGGTGGCTAACGGTTCTCTTACAAACTTTGCTTCTGTTTCAACTGACGGTTGGAACCGTGGAATCTACATCGTTCGTGTAGAAGGAGCTGGTGAAGTAACAACTAAGAAGATCATTGTACAATAATCTGTACGAATCATACTTAAAAAAAGCGACAACATTCGTTGTCGCTTTTTTTTATGCTTCTCCATATCTGGGATCATCAACGTAGTTGAGTTTTCGACTGCTGATTATTTCGAGTGAAAAATAATCAAATTCCTCTGTTACCTTACCGCACAACTCGTAAACCCCTCTGCCTTGAAAAGGAAATCTACGTAAGGTGGGAGGGAAGTGGACCGTTTCAAAGAAATTCCCCCAGTAATCAACAAAAGTTCCAAAACACATGTGCTCGCGTCTGTTCGTTTTCGTATTCTTGATCGATACGAGATAGCCATGCATTTTAATTGATTTTTTCTTGTGCTTCTCGAATTCCGTCGCCCGGATTGATGGTTCAACGGGGTCTTTCAGTAAATAGAAAGGATTGCACAACGGGAAATCAAGAAGCTCCAGCTCTTCAAATGCTTGTTCCAACTCATCAACTGGAAGTTTTGGAAATGTATACTCTTTGTTAGGTGTTTCAAATAATTCAGGTTGCTTCTGAATACGATTGTTCTTGCTGTAAAATAAATGAGCGCGCCATTTCAATTGCTGTTTCTCTGTTGATATCCTTCTCAAGGCACCAATTCGAATGAGAAGCATGACATTTTCAAACGATAGGTATGTGCTTTTTAGAAAAGATTCAAATGAGTCAAAAGCTCCTTTCTCTTTTCTACACCGAAGCAGTTTATGTATATCGCTACTTCCTATCCCATTGATCAAATTGAATCCAAGGTATACTGTTTTTCCTTCAACAACTGTGCTCCACTCACTTTTCTGGATACATGGAGGTTCTATTTCAGCACCATGTCTTCGTGCTTCATGAACGTAAAACTCCGTTCGGTAATAGCCTCCAAAATTATTGATCGTTGCAACCATGTATTCAATTGGAAAATATGCTTTTAAATAAAGACTTTGAAAGCTTTCTACGGCATATGAGGCAGAATGTCCTTTAGAAAATGCATATCCGGCAAAACTTTCGATTTGCTTCCATACCTGTTCTGTTATTTTATTATCATAACCTTTTTCGACACAGTTTTGAAAGAATTTTTGTCGGATCAATTGAAACTCTTTTCTCGATCGATATTTCCCCGACATACCTCTGCGCAGTACATCCGCCTCATCTAACGTTAATCCTGCAAACAAGTGAGCTACTTTGATCACGTCTTCCTGATAAACCATGACACCATAGGTTTCAGGCATGATCTTGTAAAGCTCAGGATGTGCCGTCTTTCTTCGTTCCTCGCTTTTGTGTCTTAGAATGTATTCTCGCATCATCCCAGAGTCTGACACACCTGGTCTGATGATCGAACTGGCAGCAACAAGCTCAAGATAGGTATTGGTGCGCAGCTTTTTCATCAACTGCCGCATGGCAGGCGATTCAACATAAAAACATCCCATAGCTTCACCATTCTGAAGAAGCGCACAAACATTTGGATCTTTTTTGAAATGACTCACATCATGAATATCGTGAAGATCCTTTTCTGGTTGATTGTCACGAATGATCTGTAGACTATCATGTATTTTGCTTAGTCCCCGCTGACTGAGAATGTCGAATTTATAGAGTCCTACGTCTTCAGCTTCAAGCATGGAGAATTGAGTTGTCGGAAACCCTTTTGGAGGAACGAAAGTCGCACTATACCAGGTTGTAGGTCGTTCGCTTATGATAATTCCGCCCGCGTGAACACTAAGGTGAGAGGGGAGTCCTTCAATGTATGAACTGTACTTAAGGACGAGTTGGTTCATTTCATCAAGCTGTGTGACCTCATATTTTCCGGTGCTGAGAATATCAATATCTGATTTTGGGAGTCCGAAAACTTTTCCTAGCTCTCGAACAGTCGCTCTGTATTTAAAAGTGTTGTAAGTACATAGCAGTGCAGCATTTGGAAATTTTTCGAAGATGTATCGCATTACCTCGTCACGCTCTCGCCACGAAAAATCAATGTCAAAATCTGGTGGATTCTTTCTGTGGATATTGATGAATCGTTCGAAATAGAGGTCTAGTTCAAGAGGATCAACATCGGTTATTCCAAGTAAGTACGCGACAATACTATTTGCTCCACTTCCTCTTCCAACATGGAAGTATCCTTGTGAATGAGCGTAGTTTATAATATCCCAGGTGACTAAAAAATAGGCGAGATAATCTTTTTTTTCGATCACTTCCAGTTCTCGATCGATCCGTTCACGAACGGTACCAGTTACTTCTGAATATCGTCTTGGGATGCCTTTCTCGCAAAGCGATCTTAATAATTTTTTGTCATCAGCCTTTGTACCTGTGTAGGTCTGGATATTTTGTGGTTCAACCTCGTCTCCAAATCCGAAATGAATGTTGCATTCTTCTAGTAATCTTTCTGTTTGAAGTATTAGGTCGGGATGATCCTGAAAACAATCGTAAAGATCTGTTTTGTTCGTGAACTGATCTTTTTCACTGGCTTGATCTTTAATGTTCAAAGCAGATAGCAGGCAGTTGTGGTCAATGGCTCGTAGAAGGCGATGTGCATTGAATTCACGTTTTGATTCAAAAGTCATGGTTTGAAGAATAACCAGCTTACCATATTCGCCTTTGAAATCATTTTTGAGTTTATTGACCTGATGTGGACGAACACCGATGTATTCATTACTTTTTAATTGCTTAGGCACATTCTCTAAAGGATAGATTGCAAAGCAGTTCGGTAGGTACTTGACCTTTGCAGGAAAATCTTTTTCCGCATGAAGGTGAGTCGAGAGAAATGTGTTTATCTCATGAAAACCACGATTGTTTTTTGCAAGAAGTACATATTGTTGTTCTATTCCATTCCGAATATCTGCTCCTGCGATGATGCTTGTTCCATTCTCTTGTGAAAGTTTGACAGCGTTTAATATGGCTGTTGTACTGTTAATGTCAGTAATAGCAATGTTTCTGTACTTGTTTTTTTTAGCCCAATTAATGATCCATTCGAGTGATTTTACTCCGTATTTGATGCTGTATTTTGAATGGATGTTTATCATTTCTTTAAATACAAAATTAAATATTAATCAATATAATGATTAAAAAATAATCAAAATAAAGTAGCTGATTTTGTCAATGAGACAAAAGTTCAGTTTTACCCAAATGAGAAAAAATTGAGACATTTAATAATAATTCACTTTCATCGAACTATCTGAGGTTATAAAATGTTTATATTTAGATAGTTGACACTTTATGAACCTATACACTAAGCTATGGTAATCGATATACCGCATGATAAGAAATCAAGAGTTGTGATCATTGGAGGAGGATTCGGTGGAATTCAACTGGCTAAAACGCTGCGAAATAAAGATGTACAAGTTGTAATTATAGACAAGAATAATTATCACACATTTCAGCCACTATTGTATCAAGTTGCAACCTCTGTTTTGGAATCTGAATCGATTGCTTATCCAATACGGAAGATCTTTAAGAAAGCCAAGAACGTTTACTTTCGGTTAGGGGAAGTGACTAAAATAGATCCTGCTGAAAACAAGGTTTATTTGGATAGTGATGAGCTATCTTATGATCATCTGGTTATTGCCACTGGAGCTCAAACAAACTTTTTTGGAAATGATGGACTGATCGTTAACTCCATGCCGATGAAGAGTATTATTGAGGCATTGGATCTAAGATCTATGATCCTCCACAATTTTGAAAAGGCATTGCGGAATTCAAATGAGCGAAAGCGAAAGGGAATGATGAATTTCGTGATCGCAGGAGCAGGACCAACAGGGGTAGAGTTAGCTGGAGCGATGGGTGAGTTAAAGCTTCACGTGCTTCCTCATGATTATCCAGAGCTCGATTTTAGTCAAATGAACATCTACTTAGTGCAGAGTGGGAGCAGGGTACTGCCAATGCTTAGTGAAAAAAGTAGTGAAAAGGCGAAAAAGTATCTCGAAAAGTTGGGAGTGAATGTGGTACTAAATACAAGAGTTCTCGATGTCTCTGGAGATTATGTACAGACATCAACAGAAGAAGATATTATTGCCAGAACATTGATTTGGACGGCAGGAGTAAAAGGTAATCCGGTTGAGGGATTAGGTAAGGAGGCAATTGTTCGTGGAAATCGAATTGAGGTTGATGAATACAATCGGGTAAAAGGATATGAGAATATTTATGCTTTAGGTGATGTGGCAGCCATGACGAGTGAAGAATATCCGAATGGTCATCCGATGATCGCACCGCCAGCTATGCAGCAAGGTGTGAATTTAGGAAAGAACATATTACGAGCGCAGAAAGGTCAGGAAATGCGTCCTTTCAAGTATAAAGATAAAGGGGCAATGGCCACGGTTGGTAAGAATAAAGCGCTGGTTGAAATGGGGAAATTCAGAAGTGGAGGATCTTTCGCCTGGTTCATTTGGATGGGTGTTCATTTGATGGCGCTAGTTGGATTTAGAAACCGCGTGATCACTTTCTTTAACTGGACAAAAAATTATTTCAACTCAGATCGGGGTATGCGCCTGATGATCTCAAAATATGATCCTGGAACTGAACGCCGTAAGAAAAAGCAAATGATGAAAAAACGCCATTTGCAGGAGATGGAGAAGGAGTAGGTTTTAAACCCTTCTATTCGCCAACAGTACCGGAGGTTCTCCATTAAAGGGATTCATCCTGCCTATTGTTCGGGCGGTAAGACCAGAAGCACGCATTACACTGCGGTCACCATAACGATTCCGAATATGATCCATCGCCTGGTATAGGTCACTTTGTCGGGTGTCATCTGTGAATAAGTTGATCTGATGACTACCGTTTACCAGGTGACTTAAACGAACGCCGATCAAACGAATTCTAACTCTACGGTAATAGATCTTGTCAAACAACTCTAAAACCAGCGGAATGATCTCATGATCAGCTGCTGTATAAGGGATCTTTTTTTGTAATGTCTTTGTTTGGAAGTCAGAGTAACGGACTTTCACAGTTACACAAGCACATACTTTCTGAGCTCTGCGCAATTGAAAGGCCAGGTTTTCTCCCATAGCGGATAAAATTCCTTTAACCTTATGGATGTCGATCGTATCGCGGTCAAATGTTCGTTCAGTGGAGATCGATTTACGTTCGCTGTACTGAATAACTGGTGAAGGATCAATGCCGTGTGCCTTTTTCCAAATCGTTCTCCCATTCTTTCCAAACACCTGCTCAAGCAACTCTAATGGCATCTCTTGAAGTGTATGGATCTTTTTAACGCCTAGTCCACAAAAGGTTTGATAGGTTTTAAGTCCTACAGAAGGGATCTTCCGAATTGAAAGAGGGGCAAGGAATGGACGTTCGTAACCATGATCAATATTAATAGCGTTGTTTGGTTTTGCTTCACCAGTTGCGATCTTGGAAACAGTTTTATTCTCTGATAGACCAAAGGAGATCGGTAAGCCTGATTCACGAATGATCTTTTCTCTCAATTCATCGGCATATTTTTTACAGCCAAAGAATCGATCCATTCCTGTGAAGTCAAGATAAAACTCGTCAATTGAGCTTTTTTCATAAATTGGTGCAGATTCTCGAATGATCTCCGTTACAATTCTTGAATACTTCGTGTAAGTAGAAGAGTTTCCCTTGATGACGATCGCTTCCGGACAACGCTGTAATGCCATTTTCATAGGCATAGCAGAGTGAACCCCAAACTTACGAGCTTCATAACTACAAGAGGCTACAACACCTCTGTCACTTGTACCACCTATTAGTATAGGTTTACCGTTTAATCGACTGTCTAAGAGTCTTTCACATGATACGAAGAAAGTGTCCAGATCCATGTGGACAATAGCACGTTCCTTTTGCATAAGCAATGTTTTAATAAATGAAAAAACTACAATTGGAACTGCATATCGAATTGCTCCTTTCGGATGATTCAAAGGTACATCAATCTCTTAAAAGATTAAAAAATAATCATTAAAAAGATTAAAAAATAATCAAACAGATTGTTTAGATGGTTGAGGATTAAAATGTTAAAAATGAAAGATCAATAATATTGTAATTCAACTGACGTTACTAGCATCAAATAAACTCTTATGAAAAAGTTAAGCTATCTATTATTTTGTTCATTATTCCTGATCTCTTGTAAAAAGTCAGATTGCGAGAACTCCGTAAAAGCTACATTCGTTGATAAAACTGGACTTGACGGCTGTGGTATGGTGATAGAGGTGAGTGATGATGAGTATGTTGAGCCTCGAAATCTCGACGAATTCAGTATCAACCCAAAAGATGGTATGAAGATCTGGGTTACTTATGATGTCTTAACTGATCAAGCATCAATCTGCATGATCGGAGATGTAGTGGAAGTTAAATGTATAAAAGAGAGATAAAAAAAACTGCCCACCTTCCGATGAGCAGTCATGATTAACTCTAAGTTCTGAATTCTATATTCTTACAGGTGTATCACCTCATCATATGCAGCTGCAGCAGCTTCCATAACTGCTTCAGACATTGTTGGGTGAGGATGAACTGTTTTGATCAATTCTTCACCTGTTGTTTCTAATTTACGAACAGCCACTATTTCTGCGATCATTTCAGTAACGTTAGCACCGATCATGTGACCACCCAATAGCTCTCCATATTTTGCGTCAAAGATCAATTTAACAAATCCTTCTTTTGCACCAGCAGCACTTGCTTTACCAGATGCAGAGAATGGGAATTTACCGATCTTCAGATCATATCCCGCTTCTTTTGCAGCAGCTTCTGTCATACCAACGGAAGCGACCTCTGGAGAACAATACGTACATCCTGGGATGTTGTTGTAGTCTATTGGATCTGGGTTGTGTCCAGCGATCTTTTCAACACATGTAATCCCTTCAGCACTAGCAACGTGAGCTAGAGCCTGACCAGGAACACAGTCACCGATCGCAAAATAACCAGGGATATTCGTTTGGTAATAATCGTTTACGATGATCTTACCTTTATCGGTTGCAATACCTACATCTTCCAATCCGATTCCCTCGATATTCGCTTCAATACCTACAGCTGATAAAACGGTATCACATTCGATCGTTTCCTCGCCTTTCTTGGTTTTGACAGTTACTTTACAACCTTTACCTCCTGTATCAACTTTCTCAACAGAGGAGTCAGTCATGATCTTAATTCCTTTCTTCTTAAATGTTTTACCAAGTTCTTTCGAAACATCTGTATCCTCAACAGGAACAATGTTTGGCATGTATTCTACGATCGTTACTTCAGTTCCGATTGAATTGTAGAAGTATGCGAACTCAACACCGATAGCGCCTGAACCAACAACAACCATTTTCTTTGGTTGTTTCTTTAAGGTCATTGCCTCACGGTAACCAATTACTTTTTTACCATCTTGTGGAAGGTTCGGTAATTGACGAGAACGAGCACCTGTTGCGATGATCACACCTTTATCGGCTTGATAAGTCTCTTTTTTACCTTTTTCATCAGTTACTTCAACTTTCTTTCCAGCAAGGATCTTACCTGTTCCATTGAGTACATCGATCTTGTTCTTTTTCATCAAGAACTGAACACCTTTACTCATTCCTTCCGCAACGTTACGACTTCGCTTAACCATTCCATCGAAATCTACTTTACTGTCTTTTACAGTAATACCATAATCCTCAGCGTGAGAAAGGTATTCAAATACATTTGCACTTTTCAGTAATGCTTTAGTTGGAATACACCCCCAGTTCAGACAAACACCACCTAAAGATTCCTTTTCTACAACAGCCGTTTTAAGTCCTAACTGTGAAGCGCGAATCGCAGTAACGTATCCTCCAGGTCCACTTCCAACAACAATAATATCGTAACTCATATTCTTAGATTTTCTAGATTTCGTGGGACGAAGTTAATGAAAAGAAGGGTAAAATAGGGATCAACAAGGGAATTTTTCAATTCGAAAGTTACATAACGTTTAGGTTCTTATGAATAGTGTTGAAAGAATGATTTTGTAACTGAATTATTGTATTTACTAAATGTGAACAATTGCTAGACAGAAAGCTCTTTATCACTGATGGTAAGGCAGTCGTTTTACTGACAAAATTAGCTTTTTTAAATAATTCAAATATTAGCAATCGTTACTTACAAATCTCTGAATGTCAATGATAACAGTATATCTAAATACATTGTTTTTTGTTTAACATTTTAAATCTTTTAATGATTATAAATTAACATTGCATTAGTTTTTTCGTTTTTCTACTATGATTTAATTTTATGTAAAATAAAAGTTATCCACACATGATAAAACATCTACTAACTACATTAATAGTCTCATTTTTAGGCTTTTATTCTTACAATCAAACATCTAATAATGTAGATATTTCAGAAAGTCAGGAATTAACCCGATTAAGTTATGAAGATCTCGATACACTTACAAAAGTGTACATAAATGAGTATTACACTGAATCTGAAAAGCAGCAGTTATTAAACTTAGCTAAAAAACTAAGTGGAACGAACTACATGTGCTCAGCGTCTTTTAAAATACTTTCTCCAGCAAACTACTCACTTGAAGAATATCTAAAAATTGATATTGTTAATCTTTCGAATCACCGAGAGTACGATGAGAAGGTTGAATATCTTGAGCCTAATTCTGGCCTGACACTCTTATTGGATTCACATAAGGAGATGAGAATTAAGATGGGGATCTACAGAGATTATAATCAAAGAATCAATAACTAATCAACGCCATGAAAAACTTAAATAGCTTTTTATTTATCAGTTCTCTGGTAGCGATTATATCTATACCAGTAAAAGGACAGACATTTGTTCATAATACTGTTGGTTTAAACAGTACCTTTAGTGGGGATTGTACTCAAAATACGTGTTCCGGAACCTATGTAGATGACGGAGGTACATTTTTTAACTACTCTACAAATGTTAATGGGATTTACCATTCATTTTGTCCGAATACTCCAGGTACTTGTATCAGCGCAAATTTCTCATCTATTGATTTAGAGAATGGGTGGGATTTTCTGGATATCTTAAATGGTCCTACTCAAGGATCAACGTTACTAGCTTCAATTACAGGTTTTGCGGCAGGATCAATTCAATCCACAGATGCTTCAGGTTGTTTGTCGTTTCGGTTTTTCTCGGATGGATCCTTTACCAGACCTGGATGGGCTGCGACGTTCAGTTGTGTCCCTTGCACCCAAAGAGCTACTGACGGATTGACTGATTGCACTAATGCTCAGCAAATTTGTAGTAATTCATCTTTAAGTGGTACGGCACCAGGTCCAGGATCCAATGAGGAAGGATGTGCAGGTTGTGGTAACGCAGAAGGTGAGAAATTCACCAATTGGTATTTCTTCGAAACAACTTCTGCTGGTGTCTTGGAGTTCGATCTAACCGCAAATAATGGTACTGATGATCTGGATTTCGTATTGTACGGTCCTGGAGTAGATTGCGGAAGTCTCGGGACGCCTATACGCTGCTCTTATGCTGGTAACGGAGGTGCTACAGGGGGTATGTCAAACTTATACACGGGTACCTCAGAAGGTGTTTTTGGTGATGGTTGGACAAGTGGATTAAATGTTAATGCAGGAGATGTATTCGTTCTGATGATCAATAATTGGTCTCCAGGTGGAGGCGCATACACGTTGAATTGGACAGGAACAACTTCCTTAGAATGTAACCCAATAAGTCTGCCCGTTGAATTTCTATCATTCGAAGGTAAAGACAAACCAGGTTATAACCTTCTGAAATGGTCAACAGGGTCGGAATTGAATAATAATTATTTCACGATTGAAAGAAGTCGAGATGGAGGAGTTTGGGAATCTATTGGTAATATAGATTCTTATGGGACATCCAATGGAAAACAAACATACACGTTTGAAGATAGAAATATAGAAAAAGGAACTCTCTATTATTATAGGTTAAAACAAACAGATTATAATGGAAGTTCTGATATGCACGAAGAAATTGTAGCGATATTTAATAATTATGAGAAACCACACGTTGTGAAAATCGTAAATTTATTAGGTCAAGAAGTAGGTGAAGATTTTGAAGGAATTCGAATAGAAATCTATTCTGATGGTTCACGAGTTAAAAAAATGGGTGGAGAATAACAGATTATTTCAAGTCGTAAAAAGAGAGCCAATTATTTGAACGTAATTGGCTTTCTTTTTTATCATTTTTTATCCATTTTTGGTAAATGAAATATTCACTTACCATTCCAACTCCACAGCAGCAGTATATCCACTTTGAGGTGGAGATTTCCTCAGAGAAAGAACAGACAGAACTGATCTTTCCAGCATGGCGACCTGGTCGTTACCAGTTAGGAGATTTTGCGAAAAATGTGAATCATTTTCAAGTTTTTACAAAAGATGGAAAGCCTTGTCCCTTCAAGAAGACGAATAAGAACATATGGATAGTAGAGAACGGATCCAATAAGCAGTTCGTTGTGAAGTATAGCTACTATGCTAATGAATTAAATGCAGGGTCCACGTTTTTGGACGGATCTCAGCTGTATGTTAACCCTGTGAATTGTTTCATCTTTAACCCTGACCAATATGAAGAGGAGATAACGGTTCAGCTAGATATTCCTTCTGATTGGAAAGTGGCTAATCCACTCAAAACATCAAATAATACATTCAAGGCTGAAGGTTTTGATGAATTGGCAGACTCACCTTTCATTTGCTCCGCTGATCTTCAAATGTCAACGTACGAGGTGAAAGGGATCACTTTTTACTTATGGTTTAACGGCATTGTAAAACCGGATTGGGATCTTGTAATTAGAGACTTTACAAAATTTACAGAGAAGCAGTTAGAGATGTTTCTCGAATTTCCAGTTGATGAGTATCATTTTCTGTTTCAAATCCTTCCATACAAAACGTATCACGGAGTAGAGCACGAGAAGTGCACTGTAATTACTATCGGTCCGAGTTATGATGTCTTTAAGGACTACTACACAGAGTTTCTTGGAGTAAGTTCTCATGAATTATACCATACCTGGAACGTAAAATCGATCCGACCAGCAGATATGATGCCTTATGATTTCTCAAAAGAAAACTTTTCTGAATTAGGCTATATCGCTGAAGGAGTAACAACTTACATGGGTGATCTGATGCTATATAAATCTGGAGTCTTCGGCTTGAAACAGTACATCAAGGAAATGAACGCTCAGTTACAGCGTCACTTTGATAATTTTGGTCGTTTCAACTATTCAGTTGCTCAGTCTTCTTGGGATACGTGGCTAGATGGATACGAAGCAGGCGCTCCAGGTAGAAAAGTGTCGATCTATACCGAAGGATGTTTACTTGCCTTTATTGTTGATGTCTTGATCCTTCGTTCGACAAAGAATAAGAAGAATCTAGACAATGTGATGCGAAGTCTTTATTTCGACTTTGGAAAAGAAGGAAAAGGTATAACGGAGAAAGATTATCAGAATGCTATTGAGAATGTTTCAGGAATATCTTTCCAGTGGTTCTTTGATGATTATATCCATGGAACGAAGGCGTATAATTCTCTATTGGTAGAATGCTTCGAATATATTGGTTTCGAATTAGAACATGAGCCGGTAAAAGACGCCGCGGCAGCTTATTTAGGAGCGAAGACCCTTGTAAAAGATGGTAAAACAGTTGTTCATGCACTTTATCCTGGCGGAGCTATGGATATTGGTGGAGCTATGATCGGTGATAAGATCTTATCGATCAATAACGTTTCTGTCAATGGAGATTTTCCAAATTGGGTGGATTACTTCATGGAAGATGAAAAAGAGTTAGTACTAGAGAGAAATGGTAAAGTGATGAACATCATAGTTCCTCACACGAACCGACCATATTATCAGCGTTATTATCTGAATGTCGTAGAAGAACCAGATAAGAACCAAATCAATGCTTTTGACGGCTGGAGAAGTGCGCCTTTAGGTGATCGAGGTCATCCTAAAATAATTCTTGATTAAAGATTTTAAGTAATTGTTGCAATTCACTTTGTGTTTGATCAGCATGTAAAATAATGCGTAAACAACTTTCTCCTTCTGGAACAGTTGGAGGATATATTGCTTTTATCCCAATACTTTCCTTGTGGCAGGCATTTTCTAATGCGCGCAGTTTTTCCTCATTTTGAAGCTGGAAGATCTTGATAGGAGAGGAGTCATCACTTTTGAATCGATGAGCAGAAAAGATAGAATTGAATTCCTGGATTACTCTTTTGAGTTTTATCACTCGTTTTTCAATTTGTCCTTTATCTAATAGTTGGAGTGATCTATTCACAACGGACTGAGGTAATGATGTAGTATAGATAAAAGACCTCGAGAAGTTTATTAAGTATTTCTTCGTTAATTTAGAACACGTAACGATTGCTCCATGACTTCCAAACGCTTTACCTAAAGTAAAGATTGTAGCAAATGTTTTTACACCAAGTTCAACACATATTCCTTGACCCGAATCTCCAAATGTACCACCACTATGGGCTTCGTCGACTATTAGTTTAGCATCATACTTTTGACAGAGATCACTTAATTCTTTGACCTTTCCATAAGTACCATCCATGGAAAACAAGCCTTCTGTAACCACAAAGCATTGCTTATCATCATTCAGTTTTAGCTTTTTCTCAAGATCTAAAGGATCATTGTGCCTGAACTTTAAACCTTTCGCAAGAGACAATCGAATACCATCCTTAATACTAGCATGGGATTTTTCATCGTAGAGAATTACAATGTCCTTTTGAGCGATTGAAGAAAGCAATCCAAGATTCGCTGAGTAACCGCTATTGAATAATAGTGCTGATTCCGCTCCAATGAAAGATGAAAATCGATTTTCTAACTCTTCATGCAGCATGGTATGTCCAGCAATTAAACGTGAACTACCAGGTGATTCGTTGGCGCACTCGTTTGTTTTAATAGTAGATAACGACAAATAATCATTAGAGTAGAAGTCAACGTCAAAATCATTTAAACGTAGCGATCGCAGCGTTTTATTCGACGCACGATCGTCAAGTCGACGCTTCATCATTTCTTCGATCGACTCCATATATTTTGTGATTAATTACTTCGCAGTAACTACTTTCCTCGGAGAAAATTCACCTCGTTCTTTTCTCGCTTCGGCTAATTCTTTTTCTCTCTCTGCTGCTTTCTTTTTCTTTTCTTCAATGATCGCATCAGGTTTACTTTCTGGGCGATCACCATCAGCAAAAGCAGCTTTAGGTTTTAACCCTAGAATATCAAATAGTTCTTTGTCCTCGTTGAATTCAGGGTTTGGAGTAGTTAATAACTTGTCTCCAGCAAAGATCGAGCTCGCTCCAGCCATAAAACACATGGCTTGACCTTCTTTTGACATCGAAGTTCTTCCGGCAGATAAACGAACAACAGATTCAGGGAATACAATTCGAGTTGTTGCAACCATTCTCACCATTTCCCAAATCTCAACTGGTTTTTGATCTTCCATCGGCGTTCCTTCAACTGCTACAAGTGCGTTGATCGGAATAGATTCTGGTGGAGTATCCATTTTCATGTAAGACATTAGAAGTCCCATGCGGTCTTCAACTGATTCTCCCATTCCAATAATTCCACCTGAACAAACAGAAATTCCAGCATTTTTTGCGTTATCAATTGTTTTCAAACGGTCTTGATACTCTCTGGTTGATATTACGTCATCGTAATAATCTTCACTCGTATCCAGGTTGTGATTATATGCATAAAGCCCAGCATTCTTCAATCGCTCAGCTTGTTCGTCAGTCATCATACCTAACGTACAACAAACTTCCATATCAAGGTTGTTAACCGCTTGAACCATCTGGATAACATTATCGAAATCACGATTGTCTCGAATATTTCTCCATGCAGCACCCATACAAAGTCTTGAAGATCCATTTGCTTTTGCATTCTTTGCTTGCTCAACAACAGTTTCAACGCTCATTAATTTGTGTGTATCAACATCTGTGTGATATCTAGCTGCTTGCGGACAATACCCACAGTCCTCTGGACATCCACCTGTCTTGATACTCAATAATGAACTCATTTGAACCTCATTCGGATCGTGGAACTCACGATGAATTGTAGCTGCTTGATACATAAGCTCTAATAGCGGAGTATTATAGAGTTTAACAAGGTCTTCTTTCGTTTTGTATGCTGGATTTACTTTCATAATTCACTAAATTCTAAAAACAAATATAATGGACTCATCCAAACGCTCGACGTGAAAATTGATTTTATATCGACATTCTGGCGTTTAGAACTTATCACTGGATATATTATTTATTCTAATTGATCAAAGATAAAGTTGAAGTCCTAGATTGAACCCTAGTGCGTAAGGTTTACGAATATAAGGTGATTGACTATCGAAATTGTTTGATAACTGTCTTCGGGCTTCAAGTGTAGCGTAAATTCCATAATGCTGGTTGAACTGGATCTTAGTTCCGATCGTCCCAATAGCATCTACCACGAAAAAATTAAAACCATCTCTTTCTACAGTGGTAATATCGCTTTCCTGATTATTGATATCGATCACGGTCTCCACTTTTTCCATCGATAAAAATGCTTTTGGCATAATTCCAATTCCACCGAAAAAGGCGATCTCTTCACCATATTCGTAAGAAAGTCGAATGGGGAAAGAAATGTGACGATAGGTATTCACATATCTGTAAATAGAGTCTGTTTCTGTCGACTCAAAACTGTAAGACTCTCTGTTTCTAGCAAATCCAAGTCCGATCTGAAGTTGTAAGTTATTGCTAAGATCATTTCTAACACCTGCCTCAAAAGAACTGATCCATTCTCCAACTTCATTTTCTCGCTCCCCAATTGGATCACCAAAGATCCCTTCGTTTTCAGCTAGCGTTCGATATGTGTAGGAAGGGCTGAAACCAGCATAGATCTCAATTCCAGATTTGTTGACTGACGTTTCAGTTTGTGTTTTTTTCTCTTCTTCTTTCTCTTGCTCTTTTTCTTTATTGTCGTTTGTAACGATTTGTGCATTCATTGCAAAACTCAACAACAGTAATGTGGATAGTATTGAAAACTTCATCTTAATTTTTTATAATATCAATTCGTCATCGACGAAAAACAATTAATTTTAGCTAACTTAAAAGTTATCTAAAAACAATCTAATACAAAAGTACTGATATGTCAGCTAGAAAAGGTAAAAAAAAGAAATCATTGATTAAACGGATCTTAAAGTATTTTGGACTGTTCATATTATTTGTCCTTGCAGCTTTGATCTTAATTCCGATCTTTTTCAAAGATGAATTAAAAGAATTGGCGTTGGACGAGGCTAATAAAATGCTCAAGGCAACTGTTGAAGTAGATGATTTCGATCTTACTTTCATTTCAACATTCCCAGATATGACACTTTCATTTGACGGGGTTCGTATAACAGGTCAGGATGATTTTGATGGAATTAAACTAGTTGACTTAAATAGATTAGAAGCTGAATTAGGCTTTTGGAGTGTGATCGATATGGAAAACATCGAAATACGTTCTGTGAAACTTATTGAACCTAAGATACATGTTAAAGTCCTAGAGAATGGACTGGCTAACTATGACATCGTAAAAACGACTGAAGAATTAGCTGAAGAAGAAATTGATACAACATCGTCTGCGTTTAAGCTCGGACTAAACCATTATGAGATCGTAAAAGGGCATATCGTTTACGAAGATAAGCTATCGCCAATGTTTGCAAAGATTGTAAACTTAAATCATGAAGGAAATGGTGATCTTACTGCCGAAGTAATTGATTTTTCTACGAAGACGACAATGGATGCATTGACATATGAGATGGATGGGATCTCTTATCTGTCATCTGTGAAGACCGATTTGGATATGGATCTGAAAATGACGTTCACTGATGAGAGTAGTCGATTTGAGCTAAAAGAGAATAAACTCTCGTTAAATGCTTTGACAACTTCATTCGAAGGGTTTTACGAAATGTTTGAGGGTTACGATGACATGGATTTGAAGCTGAATGCTGAGAAAACTAGCTTCAAAGATCTTCTTTCATTAATACCAGCATTCTACTATACAGGTTACGAGAGCATGGTGGCAACGGGTGACATGAGTTTGAATGGATTCGTTAAAGGGAAAATGGATGATGCGAATTTACCTGCTTTTGAATTTGGTACTAAGATCACTGGAGCTAAGATCAATTATCCTGATATGCCTTCTTCTATAGATAATATTGCGGTTGTTGCAGGAGCAAAATTCCCTGGTGGATCAAGTATGGATGCAATTACAGTTGCAGTTGACCAATTTAAAGCAGCTTTTGTTGGTAATACCATTGATGCGAATTTTTACATGAGCAATCCAATGACAGATCCTTATATGCGATCTAAAGTACTTGCCAATGTTGATCTTTCGACTTTAGGAAAGGTGGTGCCATTGGATGAAAATGAAGAATATAATGGTAAATTAACTTCAGACCTTAAAGTGGATGGTCGTCTTTCGACACTTGAAAAAGAAGAGTATGAGAAATTCAATGCTGAAGGTTCACTTCGATTAGAAGAGTTCCACTATGCTTCAAAAGATTTACCTGCACCTGTTGATGTAAAAGATATGTTGTTCGAGTTTTCTCCACAGAAACTGAACCTTGCAAACCTTGAAGGTAAAATGGGACAGAGTGATTTTAAAATGAATGGAGATGTTGAAAACTACATGGCCTATGCCTTTAATGAAGGTGATCTGAAAGGAACGTTCAATTATCATTCTAATGTTCTAAATATTGATGAGATCATGCCTGCTTCAGAAACATCTGCAACTGAGGATGGAACAACCACATCAGATGAATCAGAGGGAACGGAGACTTCTTCAGAAAGTGAAGAACCTGTTCTCGTTCCTGCAAATATTGATTTTGCCCTTACAACAACCGTTGATGAATTGATCTATGACGGAATGGATGTTAAACAGATCAAGGGAATGGTTTACCTGAAAGATGAAGAGGCGATTCTTGAGAACTTGTCCATGAATACATTAGGTGGTGAAGTAGGGCTAAGTGGAAAGTACAACACTCAAGATCACACGACACCGAAAATGGATTTTGCTTATAGTTTGAAATCTGTTGATATCAATGCGTTAGCAACAAACTTTTTGACTATTGAGAAGTTAGCTCCTATTTCCAAATACGCTCAAGGTAAAATAACGTCTGATTTTAAAATGACTTCTGATCTGAAACCGTCTTTTGAACCTGACTACAATACACTCAGTGGAGATGGTACATTGCTCACAGATATGGTTAAGATCGAAGGATTTAAGCCACTTGATAAATTGGCAGATGTAACGAAGATCAATAAGCTTAGTGATCAGACCTTAAGAGATATAAATGCTTCTTTCGCGTTTGAAGATGGTAAAGTTCGCGTTAAACCTTTCAAGATCAAATTGGCTGAAGATATTGAAACTGAAGTGAGTGGAACAACTTCATTCAAGCAGGAGATCGACTATGAATTGAAGATGAATATTCCTAAAGAGGAAATCCCTGGCGAGATCATGAAAGTTGCAGAAGAAGCTATCAAGAAAGTAAAGAACATTCCAGGGTTTGAAATGAAAGAACTTCCTGCTGAAATACCTGTAACTGCTTTTGTAACCAATACAGTGAAAGATCCAAAGATCAAAACGAACATGAAAGAAAAGATCATGGAATTAGCTGGAGATGTGAAAGGTGATATTAAAGATCTGATCGATGAAAAAGTAGATGAGATAAAAGATACGGTGAAAGAAGTGATTGATGATAAGATCGAGGAAGGGAAAGAGAAGTTAGAAAAACGCAAACAGAAGATCCTTGATGATGCACAAGCCCAAGCCGATAAGATAAAAGCTGATGCAAAGAAGCTTGCAGACAAGACAAGAGAAGAAGGCGAGAAGAACGCACAGAAAGTCATTGATGAAGCTGGAAGTAATCCTTTAAAGAAAAAAGCTGCAGAATTATCTGCTAAAAAGATCCGTGAAGAAGCAAATGATAAAGCTCAAAAGATCGAAGATGGGGCAGCGAAAAAAGCGGATAAGATTATGGATGAAGCTAGGAAGAGGGCTGATGCACTGGAGTAAACATTATTAGAAAAATAGAAAGCCTCAGGGAACTGAGGCTTTTTTCTTTGAAAGACTCACTGTATTATTTCAATTAAAATAAATTATGCTAAGAATTGTTATCTTAGCCTCCCTTAAATTTTGAATAAATAAAATTGAATAAAGCGTGATTGATACTATCAAATTTGGAACCGATGGATGGAGAGCAGTGATCGGTGATACATATACTTTTAATAATGTTGCCAGAGTAGCTGAAGCATCGGCGAAATGGGTGATGAGAGAGAATCCAACTTCACCAAGTGTAGTGATCGGACATGATTGTCGTTTCAATGGAGCACTTTTCATGGATGTGGTAATAAAAGTATTAGTTGATGCCGGAGTAAAGGTTTATTACGCTGAAGGTTTCGTTTCGACTCCAATGGTTTCCATGGGAGCAAATACCTACAACTGTGATCTCGGTATCGTTTTAACGGCATCTCACAATCCTCCGACATATGGCGGATATAAATTAAAATCTAAAGAAGGTGGACCGCTTTCACCAGCTAAAGTGCAGGAAGTTGAAGATCTGATCGAAGATGAACCTAAAGCAGGTATAAATGATATTGATCTTCAAGCTGCTATGGACAGAGGTTTGATCGTAAAGGTTGATCTTGAAAAGGAATACATTGACGCCGTAAAAGAAAGCTTTGATATCGAGGCTATCAAAAACTCGGGAATGCGTCTTGCTTATGATGCAATGTATGGTGCTGGTCAGAATGTCTTAAAGGAATTATTCCCTGAAATGGACTTCTTGCATTGTGAGTATAATCCTGGATTTATGGGACAAGCTCCAGAACCGATCGCAAAGAATTTGAAAGAACTAGAAGCTTTCATCAAGAAAGAAGGAAATGTCGAGTCCGCTCTTGCAACTGACGGAGATGCTGACCGAATCGGATTATATAACAAGAAAGGAGAATTCGTTGATTCACATCATATCATTTTGCTATTGATCCATTACCTGGTGAAATACAAAGGAATGTCAGGTAAGGTAGTTACCGCTTTTAGTTGTACACCGAAGATCGCAAGAATGTGTGAGCATTACGGATTGGAACATCAGACGGTAAAAATTGGATTCAAACATGTAGCTGGAATTATGATCGCTGAAGATGTACTTCTCGGTGGTGAAGAGTCTGGTGGTATAGCAACAAAAGGACATATACCAGAGCGTGATGGAATCTGGATGGGAATGATCATCTGGGAGTTCATGGCTAAATCTGGAAAGTCCCTGGAAGAACTGATCAACGAAGTCTATGAGATCGTTGGAGAATTTAAGTTCGAAAGAAGTGATTTACATATTGATGAGCAATTGAAACAAGATATCATTGCGAATTGCAAAGCCAACAAGTATGACTCTTTTGGTGATTATCAAGTTCAAAATATCGAAACAATTGATGGATTTAAGTTTCATTTTCCAAATGATCGCTGGGTAATGATCCGTCCGTCTGGAACAGAACCGGTTCTTCGAGTATACGCTGAAGCACCAACGATCGAAGAAGTACGAACAATATTGTCTCAAACAGAAAAAGAGATCAAACCATAATTAAGCATGGCAGGGAATAGCTACGGTAAAACTTTTGTGTTGACCACTTTTGGTGAGTCTCACGGCACAGCTCTAGGTGGAGTTATCGATGGTGTTCCTGCAAATATTGAAATTGATCTGGAACTCGTTCAAAAGGAACTGGATCGAAGAAAACCAGGTCAGTCCGCTATTGTAACCCAACGAAAAGAAGGAGATGAAGTAGAGTTCCTTTCTGGCTTTTTTGAGGGTAAGACTACCGGCACACCGATTGGTTTTATTATTCGAAACGGCAATCAGAAATCAAAGGATTACGATCATATAAAAGATAAATACAGGCCTTCTCATGCCGACTATACCTATGATAAAAAATATGGGAATAGAGATTATAGAGGAGGTGGACGATCGAGTGCGAGAGAAACTGTATGTAGAGTAGTGGCAGGCGCCATAGCGAAACAAATACTTGCTCAAAAAGGTATTTCCGTAAATGGTTTTGTTTCTGCCGTTGGAGAAATTGAACTAAAGTCGAATCTAACGACATTAGAATTACCGAAAGAGGAAAACATAGTACGTTGCCCTGATGCCGAGACCGCTGAAAAAATGATTGATTACCTTAAGTTGATCAGGAAAGAAGGTGACACTGTTGGTGGAGTGATTTTCTGCAGAGCAGAAGGTGTTCCCACTGGACTTGGAGAGCCAGTATTTGATAAGCTTCATGCTGATCTGGGTAAAGGATTACTTTCGATCAATGCCGTTAAAGGATTTGAATTTGGAAGTGGTTTCGAAGGATCTAAGATGAGAGGAAGTGAGCACAATGATGAGTTCAATACGGATGGTTCGACCAAAACGAATAATAGCGGTGGAGTTCAAGGAGGAATTTCGAATGGAGCTCCAATAACAATGAAGATCGCTTTCAAACCGATTGCCACGTTAATGCGTGATCAAAAAAGTATTGATACCGAAGGTAATGAAGTGACAGTTCAAGGTAAAGGCAGACACGACCCGTGTGTCGTTCCAAGAGCTGTGCCCATTGTGGAGGCGATGGTTGCAATCACTTTACTCGATCATTTATTGAGAAATCAAACAACACATTTAGCGTAATGACAAAGAAGCAGAAGAAAAAGAAATTGGCTTTACACTGGAAAATTCTCTTAGGAATGGCTGCAGGAGTTATCTTCAGTTTAGTGTTATTGAGTACATCCTGGGGAGCGAGTTTGACAACCCACAAAGTTGGAGGAGAGGATATCGAGATCTCACGAGCTGCACTTTTCGTTAAGCATTGGATAAAACCTTTTGGTAACATGTTTATCAACGCCTTAAAATTGATCGCTGTTCCATTGATCCTTGCTTCTTTGATCAAAGGTGTTTCTGATCTTAAGGATATTTCGAAACTTTCAAAAATGGGATTGAGAACGATCAGTACTTATGTTGTGACGACTTTGCTTGCCGTAACAATTGGTCTTTTGGTTGTGAACTCAATTGACCCAGGTAAATCGATCACGGAAGAAACCAGGGATGATCTTGTTCAGAGTTATAGTGGAGATGCTGATTCGAAGATAAAAGACGCTGAAAAGCAAAAAGAATCGGGACCTCTTCAAGCACTAGAAGATCTGATTCCAAGTAATATTTTTAATGCTGCTTCGAACAATGGAAACATGTTGCAGGTTATTGTATTTGCTATATTCTTTGGAATTGGTTTGATCCTTATTCCTGAGGAGAAATCCAAACCCGTCAAGGCCTTTTTTGATGGATTTAATGAAGTCATATTGAAATTGATCGATCTGATCATGTTAGCCGCACCCGTTGGAGTTTTTGCTCTTCTGGCAGGACTGGTAGTTGAATCGCCAAGTAAGGATCTCTTCGCTGCATTATTATGGTATTCCGTAAGTGTGGTGATCGGTTTATTTATTATGATCGTATTATACACGTTGATCGTTTATCTATTTACAGGAAAGAATCCAAAGTATTTCCTTGGAGGGATCGCACCTGCACAATTATTAGCATTTAGTACGAGTTCATCAGCTGCAACACTTCCTGTAACTATGGAAAGAGTAGAAGAACACCTCGGAGTAAAAGAGGAGGTGACGAGTTTCGTATTACCGATCGGAGCTACGATCAATATGGATGGAACTAGTTTGTATCAAGCTGTAGCTGCAATCTTTATTGCGCAAGCTTTTGGGATGGATCTTGATCTAACAGCGCAGTTGGGAATTGTTGCAACTGCAACTTTAGCGAGTATTGGATCAGCCGCTGTTCCAGGAGCAGGCATGGTGATGCTTGTAATCGTATTAGCCCAGGCCGGAATTCCAGAAGCTGGGTTAGCACTGATCTTTGCTATTGATCGTCCCTTGGACATGCTGAGAACAACTGTAAATGTTACTGGTGATGCAGCTGTGTCTATGTTGATCGGTAAGTCAGTTGGTAAACTGGGAGATCCTCAAGTTAAGGACTGGGATGATAACTACGATCCGATAGATTCAAATATATGAGAGCACTCAAATTGATTGATATCGTCCTTCAGGGTACTTCCTTATTGATAGGGTTTATGTTTCTATTTGTTTTTGGAGGTTCTGGATATTTGTACTGGATCAATATGGGGATCCTGGGATGGATTGCTATTAGTTCAATTCTTCATGTAGTCGTGATCAAAAAACAGAATGTTGGAAGGATCATTTACGTGTCAATATATGGTCTGGCTTTAATTGGAGGAGGGATCGCCCATTTTTCAGGAGTTTCTTTTCCAAGGATAAATTTCTATCTACAACCTGCTTCTTATCTATTTATAATAATGTATCTGATTCTCTCGATAATAGAGTATCAAGAGTACAGAATTCCCAAAGAGGATACGCTTGATTTTTAAAGTGTGAATTCGTTGAAGAGAGAAAGATCCTTGTTCTCTTTTCTTCTAGTCATGAATTTCTTGATCTGCTGATAATCCAGGAAGTAAACAATTCTTAGAGATATACTATTTAATTGATCAGCCTGTAACGTTCGTTCAAGATTATTCATGAAATCTATTGTCGATTCACTATCTTCGGTAAAGATGTTATTCTTCCATACTAGGTTAAGTTCACTTGCAGGAGAAAAGATCCATCGATAGACCATATCAATACTAAATGCATTAAAACTCGTATTGTATTTGTGAAGTCCTTCAGCGGTTGTTTCTTGAATGTCAGTCCCGTTTAGCGTTCCATCTAAGTTTAATTCATAGAATTCATCGTAATTTACTGTAGACCAATAATGTCTTAACCTTAAAGTAATACCTGAAGTATTATTTATAGTATATCTAAAATCGATCGTATTTGTTGTTGTCAACACATCACGCTCTCCGAAAACGGGTCCTAAGCTATCAGGTTGACTTCCGATAAAGGGAATAGCATAACCTTGTTGGTTCGTGTTGAAGTTTTGTTCAAATGAATAAACAAGGAAAATGTGATTACCTAGTCTAAAGCGAGGAGAGATTCGGTAACTGAAATCGGACCAATTTGTATTTTGATATTTTCGCGCATTAATATTTGCATCTAATGCGAAAGCTTTCTGATAATTCGAAGAGATCCAAACGCCTCCTCCAAAGTGACGAGGTACGGTAAAGTAATAACCTTCTGTCCTTGGCTCAAAATAATCTCTCCAGGGAGTATAGATTCCACTGAAATTCATCCCATAAGTATGAAATCTTCGATCAGTAACGCCTAATTGACCGTTATAACTCATACCAATGAATCGATTTGGATTGTATAGTCTGCTATATGTATTGTTAAAGTTACTCCACAGTCTATTCAGCTTCCAGAAAGGTTTAAAAATTCTATATCCTATTCCTGCTGAGATGTTACGTTTATTATTGTTTGACAAAAACCCTAGATCATTCGGATCATAAGTATCACTCTGCTCTAAATAACCTGCATTATAAGTGAAACGACCGGTTTGTTTTCCAATGCTTAATCCATAATTGTGTCCAAACTGATTTGATAAACTGGCATATTTCTGAGATAAAGCTGCATTTGCATTAATGAAATACTTGTTGTCCGCAGTATTTAAATTGGTGCTCATTGCGGTAACATTGGCTTCGTAGGTCGATCCTGATCTCCATACATTTGTATTTGTGAAAGTCACGGAGCTGTTGTGTTTTAAGTTCTGATCGAAAACAAGCACGTTGTAGTTGCTGAGTGGTGATATTTCAACGTCTCTGGTCTCTCTTGTTACAGTGTCTCTAAGTGTTGCGAATTGCGGTCCAGTGATTCCATTAAAAACACCGATACCAAGTCCTCCTTTCGTTCTTCCAGATAATTTCGTAGCGTTAATAAGTGGTGTTTTGTTCGGCATAGCGATAAGCTCCTCTGATGAAGTTATTTCCTCGTAGGCTCTATTCGCATTTATTGGACGACCTCCAACACGCCTACTATAGAAATGACCTGTTTTTTCAAAGAGTTCAGTTCCTTCATTAAAGAAAGGTCTGTTTTCCGCGAAGAATACTTCGAACGGACTTAAGTTGAGTACAACATTATCTGTAACGACCTGACCAAAATCTGGGACCAAGGTCATATCCAAGGTAAATGCTTCGTTTATTCCATATTTGATATCCATTCCACCATTTACATCAAAAGAAAGGTCTTCGTTAAATTCTCCTTGAATTGGGTAGTGCTCTGCATAAGCTGAGATGTAAGGAGAAAAGAATAATCTTAAAGGAGGTTCAAGATCTCTTAACCCTCTTAGTGTACCCGCTTGTGTGACAACATTGTCTAGATCTGGTTTAACGGTATTCCAAGATGCTTCTTCACGGTTTTCACTGATGTATCGAGTAAAGTTGATTCCCCAATCCTGAACCTGTTCTGCAGAAAAACGAATAGCACTGTATGGTATTTTCATTTCTACACTAAATCGATTATCATAGTGCTTGACTTTCGAGTACCAGATCATATTCAGCTTTGAATTGTACTGATTTGCATAGATTTTGGCATCATATTGAACCCCTTCAGTGGATACAGAGAAAACAAAACCATTTAGTTTGTCTTTGTATGTATCAAACAGAACAGAGAAATAGTCAGTGTTTGAGTTGTAATTATCACGTTGAGAGAGAACTCTCGATACCTGATTGGAGTCAGCATAACAAATCGCCCCGATGTAAATGGCTTCGTTATCATATATAACTCTAACAGTTGTACTGTCGGTTGCCGGTTCACCTGCATCAGGTTCGATTTGAGTAAAACCTCGTGCTACTGGGACAGTCTTCCATATTGGTTCATCAAGTATACCGTCGACTTCAAGCTTGTCGGATAGACGCGTTGCATCAATGATCTTCTGACTTAAAGTCAAGAAAGAAGCTAAAGTAAATATGGTAAAAATGATAATTCTCACGCGGCAAATATACGATTCTGTTCAGTCAAAATGAGCGTCGATTCTAGAATTGAAATTGTATTGCTATTTTTTCGAAATTTTGGAGACAAGAAAGAGGGAAACAAGTGGTAAACAGGAAATGTTTGGCTGAACCATGGAAAACTACCTACAAATTGTTAATAACACCGTGGAAAAACACCTCTTAACCATCGTTTAACAAGAGGATGAATTCATATCTTTGTTGGTACGCTGAGCACTTTTAAGCGTGCTTTTTTACACGAAATAATAATGAATTAAAGATGAGCGAAGAAGCAAAGAATAGAGGCGATTATTCTGCGGATAATATTCAGATCCTGGAAGGATTAGAGGCCGTAAGAAAACGTCCAGCCATGTATATTGGTGATGTTGGAGTAAAAGGTTTGCACCACCTTGTTTATGAGGTAGTCGACAACTCTATTGATGAAGCGATGGGAGGCTACTGTGACTCGATCAAAGTTGCCATCAATGAAGGAAACTCGATCACAGTTGAAGATAACGGTCGTGGTATCCCAACATCTTTACATAAAAAAGAAAATAAATCCGCACTTGAGGTCGTAATGACTGTACTTCACGCTGGTGGTAAGTTCGATAAGGATACATATAAAGTATCTGGTGGACTTCACGGAGTTGGTGTATCATGTGTGAATGCTTTGTCGGAGGATTTAAAAGCGACAGTATACAGAGAAGGAAAGATCTTTGAGCAGGAATATAAAATAGGTGTTCCTCAATCGGATATAAAAGTAATCGGAGAATCAGAGCTTACAGGTACAGTGGTTACTTTTAAGCCAGATGCTTCGATTTTTGAAACAGTAGAGTACAATTTCGAGACCTTGAAAGCAAGAATGAGAGAATTAGCATTCTTGAATAAAGGTGTTACGATCTCAATATCAGATCTTCGTGAAGATTCGAAAGATGAAGATGGGAATTCGCCTAGCGAAACATTCCATTCAGAAGGAGGATTAAGTGAGTTTGTTAAGTATTTGGATAAAAGTCGTGAGCAACTTACTGAAGATGTAGTTCATGTCGAAGGAGAGAAAGATGGAATTCCTGTAGAGGTAGCGATGGTCTACAATACTTCTTATACTGAGAATATTCAGGCGTACGTAAATAACATTAATACGCACGAAGGAGGAACGCATTTAACTGGTTTCCGTCGTGGTTTGACGAATACGCTTAAAAAGTATGCTGAGGAATCAGGAATGCTTGCTAAGGAAAAGATTGAGATCACAGGAGATGATTTCCGAGAAGGATTGACTGCTGTTGTTTCTGTTAAGGTTGCTGAGCCACAGTTTGAAGGTCAGACCAAAACGAAGTTGGGTAACCGTGAGGTTCAAGCGCCAGTTTCTCAGGCGGTATCAGAGATGCTTTCGATCTATCTAGAAGAGCATCCGAATGATGCAAAGAAGATCGTAGAGAAGATTATTATCGCAGCAAGAGCTAGAAATGCGGCTCGTAAAGCTCGTGAGATGGTTCAGCGTAAGAATGTGATGTCAGGATCAGGTCTTCCTGGGAAATTGGCAGATTGTTCTTCAAAAGATCCATTCGAAAGTGAAGTATTCCTTGTTGAGGGTGATTCTGCGGGTGGAACAGCAAAGCAAGGTCGTGATAGAAATTTCCAGGCGATCATGCCATTGCGTGGTAAGATCTTGAATGTTGAGAAAGCTATGCAGCATAAGATCTTCGAAAACGAAGAGATCAAGAATATTTATACTGCATTAGGAGTTCGAGTAGGAACAGAAGAAGATGCAAAAGCATTGAATACGGAGAAACTAAGATATCATAAGATCATCATCATGTGTGATGCCGATGTCGATGGTGCTCACATTGAAACTTTGATCTTGACATTCTTCTTCAGATATATGAAAGAATTGATAGAGCAAGGGTATATCTATATCGCAACGCCACCACTTTATTTGCTAAAGAAAGGTGCTAAGTCTGAATACGCTTGGGATGAAGAACAGCGTGATCGTCTTGTAGAACGCATGAGAGGAAAATCACCTGCGAGTTCTGTAGGTATCCAGCGTTACAAGGGTCTTGGTGAGATGAACGCCGAGCAACTTTGGGATACAACAATGAATCCAGAGAATAGAACATTACGTCAAGTTACGATAGATAATGCTGCTGAGTGTGATCAGATCTTCTCTATGCTGATGGGAGATGATGTTCCACCTCGTAGAGAGTTTATTGAACAAAACGCTAAATACGCTAATGTTGACGTATAAATAGAACATTCACTTTTTATTTAAAAAGGTAGGCCGCGCAGAAATGTGCGGCTTTTTTGTTTTTACTAGAAAAGATAATGAGCTAAACAATCTCAATTTATTAATTCTAGAGTATAGAACTCCATTACCTCATTTAGGTTTCCATCTTGGTCCGTTTCAGTGTAAACAAAAAACAATACCTTTCTTTTGTTTTTATTCTCAGCTATGGTAAAAGTCAAGCCATACGTCGATAAGAAGTCTGTCCATACAAGTGATAGTCGCTCATCATCCCAGGTCGTGTCCCAATTGAATGTGTAGTTATTGTTGAGTTCTTGAAATGCGATGATCGTAATATTTGGATTCGTTACTTCAAAATAACCGTTGTCTTCGTTGATGGCGCCAGTCTGCGGGTATCTGAATTCCATATACCCTACATTTTTAAAGCTATCTTCGTTAACCTTAGATCCGTTTGTATAGTAAACTTGTCTTACCTCGGTGACTTCATAAGCGCCGGCCATTTTATACATTCTTTTCTCTTCTTTATTACAAGAGAACAAGGAAATCAGTATGATGAAATAAAAAACTCTCATTTTACTCAACTAATAAAAAGATTATACCTATTCGAAGTCTAAATTCCTGCCAGTCTCCATTCACAGTTGGCTCGTTCTGCTGTATAGATGTTTGAGAGGGATTATACTCCTGAGGTAGTTGTTCATAGCTAAAGTAACTGCCATTAACTTTACTTCGGTTTAGATCTGTAAAGCTGCTGATGGCTCCGTATTTTTTACTATCTGTTCCAAAAGGCATTAGCCAGTCTGCTCTAGCAGTAATTGAAATGCCTTTCTTTAAAGGATAAGAAAAACGTGCGCCCAATATGGGTTTTACAGTGGTAAGTGTATAGATTCCATTAAGTCGTCCATCCTCTCCGAGACTTTCGTAACCATCACTAAAAACATAACTTGATCTTATTTTTGAAGAAATTAAACTAATACCTGCTCCAAAAGTTAATTGAGCACCTTCTGAGAAACCACCAAAAGTCGCAAGGTAATTGAATTCATTTTGCGTCATCTTAAACTTTCTTCTGTGATCATATTGGAAATCTACATTTGAATTGTGAGTAATTCTTGAGTAGTTTAATTCATGCATCAGAAATCCAAACATGGCGACACCTAAACCAACCTCAAAGTTTCTTCCAGCACCCCAAGAGTTTAAATCTTCTTTGTAAGCGGGTATGTCTTGGATCACACTATTGTATGAATTTGCAAAATTGTTGAAGCTTTCGTGTGATTTAAAAGAAACCCCATAGCTCACTGTTGGAGCAATTCCGAATTGTGAATTCGCTGTAATGCTTGATCCGATGATCAATAAAAATATCAAATGTCTCATATTACTTGTCTAAATTAATTGCGATTGTTGCAGATAAACCAATCGACTGTAGATTATAGAATTCATTTACACCAAATTGAGTGTAGTAGTGTTTGTAAACATATCCTGACATTCTCCAATATGGTTTAATTAAAATCCCTCCAGCCTCATCAGATCCTCCAACACGTATTACTGAGACTAGATTAAATGCACCGGTAAATGTTCCGCTTCTCAATTTCTCCCAACCCTCATCAGGTGATAACCGATCTCTTCTCTTAAATCGACCTAACTCAATTTCGTAACCGATCCTAAATCTTCCATTTTTATCTCCTAAGAAAAGCCCCATTACAAAAACATTGTGCGTAAGCTTTAACTCTTTAAACTCGATGTTTCCATTTGGGTAAGTGTGCGATCCACTAGCTTTTAGTTTTCTCATTCTCCAGGACATACTAAAGCTGAAGTTGCCATATTGTTCACCAAAACCGAATTCAGGTCCATGCATTATTGATGAATAGATGAAAGGATCAGTTGGTTGATCAATAGATGAGTTAAAAGCATGTTGTTCGATACTCAGCTGTTTAAATCCTCGGTAGTAATGAGATGCATTGTATCCAATGTATAGTTCTTGAGAATGTGCGTAATTGAAAAGAAAGCATACGAATAGCATTAAAATATACGGAAGTAGGGTAGGCTTTCGATGTATAGTATTGTCTATACAATTATCGGAGGAGGTATTCAAGTTTTTCACCTTGTAAAGATAGACCAAAATAGATATTATGACTCTACGTATAATTACCCAATTATTAATTGGAAACCTAAGAGTTATAATAGCAGTGATTAGTAAAATTGAATGCAAGTGTAGTATTTCATAGGTGTTCGGTTGAGTACTAAAAAAAGCCCCTTCAAGAGGAGCTTTTGTGGCGTGAGGGAGATTTGAATGCTGATGCGTAGAT
>CEQS01022967.1_pt1 | contig 104737 bp, 120 predicted proteins | sample 530981 | NCBI WGS metagenome assembly CEQS01 (sample SAMEA2621176, study PRJEB7988) | marine metagenome | biome: marine biome (ENVO:00000447); feature: mesopelagic zone (ENVO:00000213); material: "saline water (ENVO:00002010), including plankton (ENVO:xxxxxxxx)" | depth 800 m
AGAAGCCTAAGATGCCAGAGCTGAAACCTCAAATCCATAACGAGGTAGTTTTGCCGCAAAAAGAAGCTCCTCAAAAAGTAAGCAATCCTCTTTTTGCACCTCCCAAAGAAATTCGAGAAGAGGCCGTGCCTGCAGTTTCATTGCCACCTCAGCCTGTCAAAAGACCTGAGGACTTCAAAGCGCCTTCACCAATCAGTACATACACCAGTGATGCTCGAAAGGGAATCAAGAAACGAAAAGAAACTCCTCTTTCTGTTCTTGCAAAGCAGCAAGATTCAAAGAAGGCAGAGCCGAAAAGACGATCAGCAAAAAAGAAGACTTCTACGCCAATCATTGTTACTGCAGTAGCGCTTCTTGTGCTCGGTATTGGAGTTGTAGCAGGTGCCTTCTACTTCCTAAACCAAGGCACTGCTCCAGTTGCAACTCCTACTCGAGTTGTTACACCAGTTTTCGCAGAGGATCGAACTCGTGTGAGCGCATCTGCGGTACCGGATCTACAAGACCTTGAGGATCTTCTAGCATCTGTGCCTGCGCCATTTGCAAATACTTTGACCCATGTAACTTTCTCAGCACCAACAGAAGCTGGATCAGAAGTTATTCCATTCTCTGATGTTCTTCTAAGAATAAGTGAGGTGCCTGGAACACTTGCCCGAAGCGTATACCCACAAAGTATGCTTGGAGTATATGGAGATGCGAAGGAGCCAGTGCTTGTACTTGCTGTTACATCCTTTGAGAGAAGTTTCAAGAGCCTCCTATCTTGGGAAGATGAGATGCCAAGTGCCTTTGCTCCACTATTTGGAGACCTTGATACAACAGTAATCTCTACAACAACACCCGCATACATTCAAAACTTCATCGACGAAGAGATCGAAACAACTGATGCGCGTATCCTCTATGACGCAGGAGGGAACACTCATATAATTTATGGATTCGTAACACCAAACATTCTCTTTATTACAAAAACAAAAGACACTTTCGTCGACCTAACCGATCGAATTGTGCGAGAGTAGCAGGTTTGATAAAATTCCTCTATATGGATACAGAAAAATTTAAAGAGCGGCTTCTTAGAGAGAAGACACAGCTTGAGGAAGAGATGTCAGGTGTTGGCCGCCAAAATCCAGATGTCCCTGGTGACTGGGAACCAACTCCAGCAAATGATGGACAGCTAGACATTGATGACAATGTAAAGGCTGACAATCATGAAGAGTCTATGGAGCGAAGTGCAATTCTAACTGAGCTCGAGGTTCGACATAAAAATGTAAGTGACGCACTTGAGAAGATAGAGAAGGGAACATACGGAGTGTGCGAAACCTCAGGAGAACAAATAGAAGAGGACAGACTTGAAGCAAATCCTGCAGCGAGAACCTGCAAAGCACACATGAACGACTAATTTAAAAAACACCCTCTCGGGTGTTTTTTAGTATGCAAATGGGTTTGTCGCCCCACGGACTTCAAAGTGGACGTGTGGTCCGGTTGATCGTCCGGTACTTCCTACGTACCCAATAACTTGCCCTTGGACTACGTACTGTCCAACTCCAACAATGTTGCTTGAGTTATGTGAGTACAGAGTCTGCGTTCCATTGTTGTGTGAAATTACAATGTAGCTACCATATCCTCCATTCCACCCTCCTTCTCGAGAGATGATCACAGAACCTGAGGCAGCAGCTACGATAGGAGTTCCATATCGCGCACCAAGGTCAACAGCGTTGTATCCATGAAGCCCTTGTGTTCGTGATGATCCAGGAACAGGGTTTGTGTAGTATCCGCTGAAAGTTGGACCTCCTGCACCCTTCACTCTTGCACTTGAGCTTCCTACATATGCGCTACTTGAACCAACCATCTCTCCTCCAGGGATGATGATCTCAGTTCCAATAGCAAGAGAGGCATTGTTCTCAAGGTCATTAAAGATAGCAATCTCTTCTAGATCTCCCTTGTACTTTTTGGCAATCTTGGCCAAAGTATCTCCCTTCTTCACCTCATACTTAAGTCCAGATACTGGAAGGATAACAAGTGTCTGTCCTGGAGAGATGGCAGTTGCAGATCGCAGGTTGTTGGCCCATACAATAGTATTTACATCTACATCAAACATCTTAGCTACCTGCGATAGGGAATCACCATCACGCACTACATAGAGGCTAATCTTTCCTGTTCGTGACTCATTTACTGAAATAGCTGGATTTACTCCACCTTCTGCAATAAGAGATGTTCCTCCTACAACGGTAAGGTCAGCTCCTCCTTTGGCTGGGTTTGGATCAATGTTAGTAGCACTCTTAAGGAGTGTTAGAGAGGATTCATGTACAGAAAAACGAGGGGCACTAAACTCAAGTCCTGAAACACCAAACAAACCACCGATAAGACCGGCTGCTGCAAAAAATGGGGTGAAAGCTAATACTGTTGAACTAGCGGTCAGTAGGCCGAAAGAAACTTTCTTAGCATTTTCTGTCACTTGAAAACGTTTATCGCTTTCAAGATCCTGTGGGGTTTCAGATATAAGTTCAATTTAGTGCGTTCAACCATTCTTCCGTAATCGAAGTGGCTTTGTTAAGCCACATATCATGCATCCATATCTATCAGATAGGGGGCATACTAGCACCAAATAGGGGGTAGTCAAGGTGTTTTGAAGGGGTGCGGGGGAGAGTAAAATACGTGCTATATTGCCTCAATGCAGTACCTGGAAGGACTAAATGAAAGACAGAAAGAAGCAGTGGTTGCACCAGTTGGTCCAATTGCAGTTCTTGCAGGAGCGGGGTCTGGGAAAACACGAGTTTTAACCCACCGAATCCTCCATTTACTACACCAAGGGGTGGCTCCACATGAAATATTAGCTGTTACCTTCACTAATAAGGCGGCAAAAGAGATGGCAGAGCGTGTTGAGGCCTTGATGCGCGAGAATCCGGAGACAAGTCGGCACGAAAGCAAGCCTCTTGTTACAACTTTTCACTCATTTGGGGTACGAATGCTTCGAGAATTCCATGCTGAAGCAGGGCTCAAGAAGTACTTTCCTATATATGACAGAGCAGACTCAATGAAAGTGGTAAAAAGGATCCTAAAAGAGATGGGAATTGATGATAAGCATGTAGAACCAAAGATGATCCTCTCTAAAATCTCAAAAGAGAAGGGAGAGGGAGGAACACCAGAAGAATTTCTTGCAAAGAGGAGCACGAGCTTCTTCATGCGCACCGCTGGAGAGGTTTGGAGTAGGTATGAGAAGACACTTACCACTGAAAGTGCATTAGATTTTGACGATCTTCTAAATAAACCTGTACAACTTTTAAAAAAGAACGATGCTGTTCGAGAAAAACTCCAAAACCGATACAAACACCTCCTTATAGATGAGTACCAGGATACCAATGGAGTACAATCGAAACTTGCAAACATTCTCGCAAAACATCATAAGAGTATTTTTGTAGTAGGGGACATCGATCAAAACATCTACTCATGGCGAGGAGCAACTATCGAACACCTCATGAGTTTTGAAGAAACATATCCTGAGGCAAAGACAATCATCCTCGAGCAGAACTACAGGTCGACAAAAACAATCGTGAACACAGCTCAAGCTGTTATCGAAAAGAATGTAAATCGAAAAGACAAAGTTGCCTTCACTGAAAATGCAGATGGAGATCCTATGAAGCTTCTGATGTGCTCATCTGAGGGAGACGAGGCCCGCACCATCACAACTATGTGTCGGGAGATTATAGATGATGGAGCAGCACCGGGTGACATTGCTGTTTTGTATCGAACTAACTTCCAATCACGAGCACTCGAGGAGGCGATGCTCTACTCTGGAGTACCGTACCAGGTGCTTGGAACAAAATTCTTTGATCGAAAAGAGGTAAAAGATCTTCTTGCATACCTTCGCTACACCCTTATGGGAGACAGTAGTGTAGACCTTGCTCGCATCATCAATACACCAGCACGTGGTATCGGAAAAGTTACAGAACTCTCTGTGCTGCAAGGTAAAACGGAGGAACTGAAGCCAGGACCAAGAGCCAAAGTGCAGAGCTTCTTCTCTATGATGGATCGAATGAAAGCAGACATCGCAAAACTAAAGCCATCTGATGCAGTGCGGTATGTAATTGAAATGTCGGGAATGAAAGCACACTACTCAAAGGGAGGAGAAGAGAATGAAGAGCGACTGCAAAACCTGAAGGAACTTGCAACAGTTGCCAGCCAGTACGACATGTTCGTAGGAGAGGAGGGGGTTTTAAAACTTATTGAAGACGCAACTCTTATGGGAGAGCAAGATTCAATGAAAGATGCATCAGCTGGAGTAAAGCTCATGACCATTCATGCAGCAAAAGGTCTTGAGTTTCCATTTGTCTTTGTAACAGGAATGGAGGAAGGGCTCTTCCCACAACAAAAAGATGATGTGGAAGATGATGAAGAAGAGAGACGACTCTTCTACGTAGCTTTGACTCGCGCACATAAGAAGGTGTACCTTAGTCTTGCTCGGGAGAGACGTTTGTATGGGACACTATACGCAACGGAACCATCTTCATTCATTGGAGATATCCCAGAAGCACACCTTCTAATTGAAGATGGAGACACCTATGGAATTCCAACCATCAGATAACATAAAAGCGAAGAAATCTTTGGGGCAACATTTTTTGACCTCGGTAGATATTGCACGTGGAGTAGTTGAAGCAGGGGAAGTAAAGGAAGGAGATACCGTTCTTGAGATCGGACCTGGAAAAGGAATGCTTACAAAGGAACTCCTTGATACTGGAGCTACTGTAGTTGTGATTGAAAAAGACACTGAGTGCATTCCATACCTTGTAGAAGCTTTTGATAAAGAGATTGCAGCAGGAAAACTTAAGGTTATCCCTGGAGATGTTCGAGATTTTGATGACTCACTGCCATTTGAGACACCCTATAAGCTTGTTGCCAATATTCCGTACTACATAACAGGGGAAATTATCCGCACATTCCTTGAAAGAGAGGACAAACCAACAACTATTTCACTACTTGTACAAAAAGAAGTGGCAGATCGTATAGCTCGATCTGAGAAAGAAAGCCTACTATCGCTCTCTGTTAAGGCATTTGGTACACCAAAATACGTAAAAACCGTAAAAGCAGGGTCATTTTTCCCAAAACCAGCCGTAGATTCAGCAATTTTAGGCATTTACGACATTTCTGGGGAATTTTTCAAAGATTTGGACGAGAAAGTATTTTTTGAAGTACTTCACAAAGCATTTGGAGAAAAAAGGAAGCAAATTGGAAAGACTTTGGGAGATCTTATCCCTGAAGAAAAGCTTCCAATTGATCGAGCAACAAGACCTGAGGATGTTTCTTTGTCCGATTGGAAAAAAATAGCTTCTCTTATTCACAAATAAAGCCAGGGAATAGAGGGTCACACTGCTATACTTATATACGTAACGCGTGTGACTTTTTTGAAGAACAACACCGGGATTATTTCCGCGCTCATTGTCGGAGTTGCGATTATTTCCAGTGCATTTCTTCTTACAAAAGAAACACCAGTTCATCTTGCCGAGCGTGCTGTTGCGTCACCGAGTTCCGCCTTGCGGGACCAAGTTATTGAAAAGGATTCCGATGGAGATGGGCTCCTTGATTGGGAGGAAACTCTATGGGGAACAGATCCATTTACTATTGATACCGATGGAGATGGAATTCTTGATGGAGAATTTGTACAGAATCGAAAGAAAGATAAAACTCCTGAAGAGATTGTGAACTTTGAAGAGCTTAGTTTTACCTCACAATTCTCTCGAACCTTCTTTGCAGAGTATCTGCAGTATCAAAGTGATGGGGAATTGAGTGAACAAGAAAAGAATTCACTCATTGCTCGTCTTGCAAATAGCGTTGAGGCAGATCTTCCCGCTGCCTTTGCACTCTCTTCTGTAAAAACAGTAGCTCTGACAGATGAAAGCCTTGCAGACTACTTCACAGGCATTGCCATTCTTGTTGCAGATGCAACTCCGAAAGATGTAACAGAGAGCGAGTTGGTTCTTCTAGAGAGTGCACTTAATGCAAACGATCCAGCACTACTCTCTGATGTAGAAAAGATTGCAAAAGGATATGAATCTCTTGCAGGAGAGCTTGCGCAACTAAAGGCTCCAGAGAATCTTCGAGCAAATCACAGCGCTCTTATAACATCTGTATCTCGACTAGGAGCAATCATTCATGCCTTTGCTGCAACGTTTGAAGATGCAGTGTACGCACTTGCTGTGCTTCCTGAGTACGAGGTTGAGGTTGAGCGACTTGTGAAAGCCCTTGGGGTAATTGGAAACGAAATCTCAAACTCTTCACTTAATGGTAACGATAATGTTATTGCCGCACAACAAGCCCTTGGACTATGAAAAAACTTTTTGTAACAACATTACTTGCAATCACCCTACTTGGAGGAGGGTCTGTTCCTCAGCCCGCTCTAGCTCTTGTGGGTGGGCCAGTTACAGAAATTGGACCAAACCTTGTAACAAATACAATCAATACTGTTGAGACTGTTGCAGCTTCTGTAAAAGAATATGTTCTTGATGGACTTGCATGGCAGCTAGCGAACGTTGCGCTTGAGCAGATGACACAAGATATCGTTACGTGGATCAATTCTGGATTTAATGGAAGCCCTGCCTTCTTACAAGATCCAGGACGATTCCTTTCAAACATTGCTGACAATGTTGCGGGGGACTTTCTAGAAGAAATCGGCGGAGGATTCCTCTGTAGCCCGTTCTCAGCTGACATTCAATTCGCACTTGAGATTGGATACTACCAATCAGGAGGGAATACACGTCTTGCAGATAGGTACTCTTGTACATTGAGCGACGCTCTTGGAAATGTAGAAGAGTTCCTTGATAACGATCTCTCTCAAGGAGGTCTTGAGCAATTCTTTAACGTTGCTGTTCGTCCAGAAAATAGCCCATACCTTCTTACTGTTGATCTTCAAAGAGAGCTCGATGGACGAATCTTTGGAGAACTAGAGGAAGAGAAACAAATTCTTGAATGGAACGGAGGATTTCTTTCAAAAAGAGAGTGTCGAGAAGGAGAGGAGGAGCCAAATTGTAAAGGAGACATTTTAACTCCAGGAGACACTATCCAAAATCAACTTAATGAATCACTTGGAATAGGGCGTGACCGACTTCTTGTTGCCAATGACATCAATGAGATCATTGGAGCCCTTATGAACCAGCTTGTAAGCCAAGCACTCGGTGGAGCACGAGGACTTCTTGGAACAAGTTCTTCAGGAGGAGGGAGCTCTTCATACTTTGATCAAACAAACAACCCTGGAGTAGCAGCAGATGACCGAGAAGAGCTTGAAGAGATACTCCAGGATGGAATTGCGAGCGGAAATAGAGCAAATAGAACTCTTGATGGAGTTATCTCTGATGCACAAGAAGTGAGCGCCATCTACAGCACAGCCTTGGCTCAAGGAAACTGTACATCCGCAAACCTTTCCCAACTAAATGACATGTCTATTGAAGCATCTCTGTATCGAGCAGATGCATTCGATATGCAAGATGTAGTTGACCAAGGAATCCGAAGTCTGGGGAGACTACTTGGAGATCTTCTTGCTTCAAATAGCCGTTCTGAATACCTGGTTATTGCACAAGAGTACCAAAGACTGCTCCAGGCAGGGCAAGCACCAAATGAAGCAACTGTGGCAGAAGCATCTTTGCTTGAAGCAAGGGTGTCTGCTCTTACTTCTGAAGCACAAAACATTCTAAATAATTGTGGATCATAATATGAGAACCTTTATTACAACAATTCTTTCACTGCTTCTCCTCGTAACATTTGTTGCGCCCGTTGTAATTGATGGAACATCTGTTGATTTAGGAATTGCAGCAGCTCAAGGAGCAGAATCTTCAGAAAAGCAGGCTGGATTTATTGAAAGAAATACACTCATTCCTGCACTTCAATTCTTTGGGGCTTTCTTCATAACAATTGGGGCATTTATCCTATGGCTATCAGGAATTCTATTTAACTATGGAATTCAATATGGAATCATTGAGTTTGCCCGATTTGCAAACATCGCCGGCATACCGCTTGCGTGGACTGTACTGAGAGATATTACAAATGTCTTTTTCATATTTATATTCCTCGCCATAGGAATAGGAACTATTTTAAATATCCAAGGCTTTGGATATAAGAAGCGACTACCAATTCTTCTTATTGTTGCTGTTCTTATAAATTTCAGCCTCTTCTTTGCAAAAGTTGGTATTGATATTGCCCATGGATTTGCAGGAGCAATCCTAAATCAAAGTGCTGTAGTACAAGGGGAGTGTGCGCCAGGAGCAAATTGTTCTATTACCTACGGACCTTCAACAGCATTTTTGCAACAATTTGGCTTTGTAGATTTCTTTGGAGACAGTGCAGAGGATGCACTTGGCGCAGGAGATGCTTCCAGAGGAACATACACCAGTATTTTCTCAGGAGACACGCGGAGTTCAGCGGGGCAGGCGATCTTATTTGGAATAATGTCATTTATCTTTATGACAGCTGCCGGTATCGTCTTCTTTGGCGGCGCCATAATTCTCATTATCCGTATCGTGAAGCTTTTACTGCTGATGATTACGGCAGCCCCGGCGATGGCAGCAATGGTTCTTCCATCAACTGAAAAATATTGGAATCTTTGGTTGAAAACTTTTATACAAGAAGCAATTTATGCTCCTGTATTACTTCTTTTGCTTTCTATCTCTCTACTATTTTTAAATACTGCACGTACTACTTTTGGCCCAGAATCAAACCCAACAGCTTCTTTTGCCGAAGTCTTTATTAATGGAAACTCAGACTCAGTAAGCTTGATTATCTTCTTCCTTATTGCACTTGGGTTCCTCTTTATGTCTATCAAAGCATCTGGAGATGCAGGTGGAATGGGAGCAAAGACAGCAATGTCATTTGCCTCAAGAAGAGTTACTGCTATTGCAGGTGGTGCAGTTGGATTTGCAGGAAGAAACACTATTGGAAGAGCATCTGATATGGCAGGAGCAGCCATGAAGCGAAGAGGGCTTGATCGAAGCAGTGGAGGGCGTCTTGTGCTTGGCGGCCTAAAAGCCCTAGGGAATACAAGTTTCGATCCACGGCAGCTTCCAAATGTTAAAAGTGGCGCAAGTGCAGCAGGGATAGATGTTGGAACTGTAGGTAAGGGATTCAGAGGACGTGCAGATGACATTAGCAAAGACAAGCAAAAGTATGCAAAGGGCCTAAAGAACACTCCTGAAGAAGAAGAAACAAAGGGTCTTCTAAAGAAAGAGATCAAGAATCTTGATGTAAAGATTGAAGAAAGAGAAGAAAAGCTAAAGGATCAGAAAGAGCTTATAAAAGATGCTCGAAAGAAAGGAGACCCGCTTACTCTTGCTGCAGCTGAAGCTAACGCAAAGCGAGTGGAGGAAAAAGTTAAAGAAGCTAAGTCTGAAAAAGAAGACCGGCAAGCAGATCTTACTGCTGTTGAAAATGCTCCTCAGCTTGAGTATGCAAAGAATATTGAAGACGAAACTAACTTTACTCCTGAAGGAACAAAGCTTGATGCTGTCTTTAAACGAAATGATCCAGGGTTCTCAGATGAGCAACAAAGACACTACAAGAAACTTGAGCAAGAACTTTCTGGTCTTCGAGACGACCTAAAGAAAGCAGCCGGAGCAACAAGAGAAGATCTTCTTGTTGAGTACGCAAAGAAGAATAGGGAGATGCATGAATTTGCAAAAGAGCACCAGAATAAAACAACTACATTGCTTTCAAATACTGTCTTTGCCGCAGGGGGTGGAGCACAAGGAAACATTGATGCCGCTGCTGCAATACGTAAGGCAAACCTAAAGACAAAGGGTGATAAAGATAAGGACCGAGATGCTTTAGCAAAAGCAGTAAAAGACGCAGTAAAAGAAGATTCATAATATGGAATTTCAAGAACTCTTACAAAAACAACTTACAAAAGTACCTCCGCAGGTTCGTCATTACCTAGAGAGTGATGCATACCCTCAGGTGATGCGCTCTGTTATTGAAAAGTACAATCTTCATATTGATACTGCTTCTAAAATAGAGACCGAAACAACTCTTTTGCTTATTGGTCTTGTTGCCCCTGCAAAATATGAAACTGCCCTTGTGCAAAATGGCGGCCTTTCCAAAGAACAGGCTTCTGCTATTACAAAAGAAATGAACGAACAAGTATTTAAACCTCTTGTTGAATCATATAAAAAACCAGCGCCAGTACACACAAATGCATTTGCAGACGAACCTGCTGTACAAAAGCAGCCAGAACCCGCACCAGAGGAGGTCAGTGAGCCTGAAATTCCAACACAAATTCCAGTTGAAACTCCTACTGCGCCAGTTGAAGAAAAGAAGATTGAGAAGAAATACGCAATTGATCCATACCGCGAACCGATTGAGTAATACGCGGTATACTAGTAGCAATGCAGTACCAAGTTCCTCAGTTTATTGAAGTAGAGGATAAAATTTTTGGACCCTTTACGCTAAAACAATTCATTTACCTCGCAGGAAGTGTGGGTATTTCTGTTGTTATTTTCCTTTCTCTTCCATTTTTCCTAGCGCTTCTTCTTTCTATCCCATTTATGGCACTTGGAGGTGCGCTAGCATTCGTTAAAATAAACAAGAAGCCGTTTGTTGAAGTTTTAGAGAGTGCATTTTTCTTTTTCACCAATGGAAAAATGTACCTCTGGAAGAAAAAGGGGAGCGCAGCAAAGAAAGAAGAGGTGGCACCCACGGCACAGCCTGTAAAGACAGCAGTGCCGCCGCAAGAAGCCATGCGAAAGATTCAATCTCTTGCATATTCACTTGATATAAAGGATCAGCAAAATAATCATGGCAGCTAATGCAACACAGTCATTTGTTCCTGTTCAGGAAGTTCGAAATGGAACCATCATTTTAAAGGATGGAGGACTTCGAAGTGTCTTGATGGCTTCATCTGTTAACTTTGCCCTTAAGAGCGAGGATGAACAAAATGCAATTATTGGTGCGTTCCAAACATTCCTTAATACACTGGATTTCCCAGTACAGATTTTGGTTCACTCTCGAGAATTAGACATTCGTCCATACCTCGGAATCCTTGAGAGCAAGACAGAGATGCAAAACTCAGACCTTATGAAGCTCCAGCTTCGTGAGTACATTCGTTTTGTTGAGCAATTCGTAGATCAGACAAGTGTTATGCGAAAGCATTTCTATGTTGTTGTGCCATACCAAAGTGTGTCTGCTGCAGACGTAACAAGCTCTATTCCATTTTTTGGAAAAGGGAAGAAGGATGCTGAAGCAGACCAGCGGTTTGCAGAGCAGGTACAGCAACTGCAGCAAAGGACAGCGGTAGTTGCCCAAGGACTTGCAGCATCAGGAGTTAGAACGACACAACTTGATACCGAAGCGATTCTTGAGCTCCTATATCGAGCATTTAACCCAGGTGTATTTGAGACACCTATTCAAATAGAACAATAATATGGCACTTGGAGACTTTTTTAATCAGAATAAAAAGAATGATGAAGCAGCAGATATCACGCCAGTTCTTCCAAGTGACATCTACCAGCAGGGAGTACTTTCATTTGAGGATGTAATTGCACCTACTGCACTTAAAGTTAATTCAAAAGACATTGAGCTCGGAGGGAAGATCATTCGGACACTCTATGTTATTTCATATCCTCGATTCCTAGCTCAAGGTTGGTTTGATCCAGTTATCAACCTGGACAAAGTTCTAGATATTTCAGTATTCATTCATCCAGTAGATACAGCCCAGGCCCTTCGAAAGTTCCAAAAGAAAGTAGCTGAGGTACAAAGCCAGATACTCGATAGGCAACAGAAAGGTCTTGTACGGGACCCAAAGCTCGATACTGCTTTCCAAGATCTTGAAGATCTTCGAGACAAATTGCAGCAGGCTCAAGAAAAACTATTTGATATTGGTGTATACATCACACTCTATGCAGACACGAGGGAAGAGCTTGATAAGACAGAGGCAGAAGTACGAGGAATCCTCGATTCAAAACTTGTATACCTAAAGCCTGCACTCTTCCAGCAAGAGCAGGGACTAAAGAGTGCTATCCCAACAGGAACAGATCAGCTAGCAGTACACTCGAAGCTAAACTCATCTCCACTTTCAAGCATTTTCCCATTTACATCATTTGACCTTACGAGCGACACAGGAATCCTTTACGGAATCAACCGACACAATGCCAGTCTTATTCTTTTTGACAGGTTTTCACTTCCAAACTACAACTCGGTAACGCTTGCGACATCTGGAGCAGGAAAAAGTTATGGAGCAAAGCTTGAGATTCTTCGATCTCTCATGTTTGGAACAGATGTAATTGTTATCGACCCTGAGCGAGAGTACGAGCAGCTCTCAACTGCAGCAGGGGGACGATACTTTAATATCTCTCTTTCATCTGAGCACCACATCAATCCATTTGATCTTCCAAAACTACAAGAAGGGGAGGAGCCAAAGGACATTCTTCGATCAAACATCATCAATCTTGTAGGACTTTTCAGACTTATGCTTGGAGGACTCACTCCCGAGGAGGATGCGATGGTAGACCGAGCGCTATCTGAGACATATGCGCTTAAAGACATCACGGGCGAGACTGACTTCTCAAATATGGAGGTGCCACTTCTGTCAGATTTTGAAATGGTGCTCTCTGGAATGGAAGGATCTGACTCTTTGGTGCAAAAACTAAGTAAGTACACACGAGGAACATGGTCTGGATTCCTTAATCGTCCAACCAATGTCGACATCAATAAACAATTTATTGTTTTCTCAGTACGAGACATGGAGGACGACCTTAAACCTGTTGCGATGTACATCATCACGCATCACATTTGGAATGCAGTAAGACGAAATCTAAAGAAACGACTTCTTGTTATTGATGAGGCATGGTGGATGATGAAGCATGAGGACACCGCATCCTTCCTATACTCAATGGCAAAGCGAGGACGAAAGTATTTCCTTGGAGTTGCAGCTCTTACACAAGACGTAGATGACTTCCTAAACTCTCCATACGGAAGACCGATGCTTTCAAACTCTTCAATGCAACTTCTTATGAAGCAGTCGCCAACTGTTATTGATCAATTGCAGGAAATCTTTAACCTAACCGAAGAAGAAAAGTTCTTGCTTCTTGAGAGCGGGGTAGGAGAGGGAATATTCTTTGCAGGACTTAAACATGTAGCTATTAAGATTGTTGCCTCATACACAGAGGATCAGATTATTACCTCAGATCCGTCGCAGTTACTTGCCATAAAGCGCGAAAAAGCGCGCTTAGCTACAACAAATCCACAAAATGGAGCCCAGTAAACCAAAAGTAGGAACATTAACCGCTGGCGCAATGCTGCTTGTTGCTGGTTTCTTTGATCTTTTTCAGTTCATAGAGACAATGCTTGGTTTCCTCCCAACAGTTGTTACCCAAATCTTTGTACTTGCTGTAACAACACCAGTCACTATCTTTGCATATATGGTTTTCTTCTTCTGGTTTGCCTTTCTGGGAGTACCTTTATTTAATATTAAAAAACCAATGCCTTTCTTTGCCAGAACAGGAGGCTTCTTAATTGAAATGCTTCCGTTTCTAACAGCACTTCCTATCCTTTCAGGATCCGTACTCTTTACACTTATAGAAGCAAATGGACCAAAAGGATTTCCTGCCTCACTTGTTCCTAAAGCTTTCTTGAAAATGACTCCAGCCGGAAAGGTTGTAAGCAAAGTTGCCAAAGCCGCCAATGATAATCAAAAAGAGGAGAAGCAGAAGCGAGCAGTATAGTTGAAAACCACACTTTTTCTTCTGTAGTGCGTGCTACCATAGCACTATATGCAAGCACTTGTACGGATTTTTAGTGCACTTTTAGTACTTTCTCTTTTAAGCGCATTGCCTGCTGCAGCGCAGGTGGAGCGTGCCTTTGATTTTGAAATAAATCCACAATTTCCTGACACAGGAGAGGTGGTTACTGTCTTTGCAGAGACATACTCTTTTGATGTTTCTCGAGCATATACAACCTGGAGAGTAGACGGAGAAATTGTGAAGGAGGGGAGGGGAATAAAAAGTATTGAGGTAATCGCAGGAGATATTGGAGAAAGAAAAACTGTTGCCTTTACCGCAACAAGAGGAGGAGAAACTATCTCTCACAGCACCACCATCAGTACATCTGCAATCGATCTTATTATTGAACCCAACACCTACACACCACCACTATATAAAGGGAGGGCTCTCCCTACACACGAGGCACCTATTCGTGTTGTTGCGACTCCGTTTTTCGGAAATGGATATGATGCTGAAGACTTTATCTACACATGGCGCGTGAATGGAACCGTACAAGGATCACTGTCTGGCGCTGGACGAAACATTCTAAAAACAACTGCCGCGCCATTTAGCAGGAGACTTGAAGTTCGAGTAGATGTAGAGAGTGCTGATGGGAAAGTACAGGGAAGAGAAGTTGTTTCTCTAAAAACTGAAACTCCTCAAGTTCTTTTATACGCTCTTAACCCACTTCTTGGACTAAGTACTGCAAGCATCTTGGCAAACGAATCAGAGCTTGCAGAAGAAGAGGTTACAATTAATGCAGAACCATTTTATGTACCAGGGACATACAGAAGCTCTCTTCCTATTACATATAAGTGGAAGTTAAATGGAAAGACAGTAGAGAGTACTAATGATGATCTTGGAACTATCACACTTCGCCAAGCAGGGAATGGAAGAGGGAAGGCACAGGTGAGTGTTTCAATCGAACACCCCAGGGAAGTGGTAATTCAGGGAAGTGATTCAGCAGCATTTACTTTTGGTATTGAAAATTCAGGATTATTTAATTTCTAATATGAAAGCAACACTTTATACATTCGGACTTCTAGCACTCGCACTCTTATTTGGTGTAGAAGTTTTGGCACAAAATGCCATTATTGTTGAGCCTCTTACAAGTGTTGGAGTTGAGACAGGGAGCCAAACTGGTATTGGTCCATTCATAAACAAACTTTACCAATATGGAGTTGGTATTGGAGCAATTCTTGCTGTGCTTATCATCATGTACGGAGGATTTAGGTACATGACAAGTGAGGCAGTAGGGGAGAAGAATGCTGGACGAGAAGATATTCAACGAGCAGTTCTTGGATTATTACTTATTCTCTCTCCTGTAATTGTATTTGGTGTAATAAATCGAGACATTCTTGAACTTGATTTCAATTTAGGTCAGTTAGACTATGGAGGTGAGGCAAGAGAGCCTGTTAATGGTGGTGTGGGAAGTCCAGGAGGAACTGGAAACACTTGTACACCATTTCCAACAGGACAAACAACTCGCATTGGAACAATACTGGCTTCAAACATACAAAATGATCCTGCTGTTATGACCGGGCGAGAATGTTGTAGACTTCAAGAAAATTGCCAGGTGACAGCTCAACCAACTCAGACAAGCAACACTACAAGAACAACATATTATTGTAATTGTGAATCTGCAGATATGAGAGTTCGTGCAAAAGTATTTTTCACAGACGGTCTTGTAGCGGGACCCTTTAGGGGAGAACAACTTCGAAACGAAGAAATTGCTCAAGATATTTGTTCCCAAGCACAAGAAGCAAACAGTCCGGATGAAATTCTCTCTTTACAAAGAGATGGTAGCCTAAGCTTTACAAGCCCAAACATGCAAAGACTTCTGGAAACCAAAACTATAGAGCGTCTTGAGATTAAAGGAGATATTGTTTGTAGAATATGAACCGAATCGCAATCTTTTTAGGAATTATTCTTCTCTTCATCCTTCTTGCAGGGGGAGTGTACTTCTTTGTGCTCCGAGACACTTCTGTAGCACCAAACAATAATCCATCATTTGGTTCTGGAGGATCTCCTATAACCATTCCAAAAGATGACAACATCGATTTTGTTGTTGATGACACTCCAATACAGGAAAAAACTATTCTGACGCAGATTCATGAAGCACCTGTGGCTGGGGTTATCGTTCGAACAAATGAAGTGGAGGTAACAGTAGGGAGCACAACAGAGTCTGTACGCACACCATTTGTGCAATATGTAGACAAACAAACAGGACATGTCTTCTCATACGATGCTGAAGAAAATACAGCAGAGAGAATTTCAAATACAACCTTCCCAGGTATACAAGACGTGCATTGGTTTGACAACCCAAGTAAAGTTGTCTTTAGGTATGTAAATGGAGATGGAGAAATAGAAACATACCTTGGAGATCTTGCTGGAGGATCACTTAATGGTTCATATCTTGATGTTGATTTACCTGCAGTGCAAACATTTAATGACTCACTTCTTTCTGTTCATACAACAGAGAGGGGAAGCGAAGGATTTATCTCAGACAATGAAGGGAGAGGAGAGAGTCTTTCATTTGAAAGCAATCTTCTAAGTATTCTTATTCCTTCATTTACAGAAACCTTTGCTGCTGTTCTTACAAAGCCAGTAAGCACGCTCGCTGGCGCACTCTATTTTTATGAAAACGGATCGCAGAAGCGAATCCTTGGAGGCGTTAATGGACTTACCGCACTTCCAAATGAAGCGGGAGGGCTTGTAGTATTTAGTGAGTCTTCAGATAGGTCATACACATCAGCTCTCTATGATAGGGAAGATAATGAAATAAAAGCACTGCCGCTTGCAGTGCTTCCTGAGAAGTGTGTGTGGGGAGATGAGACAACACTCTATTGTATGGTTCCTGAGATCATCCCTCCTGCAAACTATCCAGAGCACTGGTACCAGGGATTCATTTCATTTACTGACTCTCTATGGCGTATCAACACCACTTTAGGAACAGCACGGGCTATTGCATTCTTCGATGAGAGCGGACCATTTGATGGAATTGGCCTTTCAGTAGATGAGGATGAAGAGTATCTAACCTTCATCAATAGAAGAGACGGCAGCCTTTGGGGATTTGATCTCTAATATAAAAACAGCTCGTACAAATGTACGAGCTGTTTTTCTTTTTAAACCTCTTTTACCTCAGCCTCAACAATTCCTTCCTCTTCTTTCTTTTCCTTCTTTACTGTCTGACGCATGTAAAGCTCTTGCCCGATTGCAAATAGGTTACTTGCAACGAAGTACAGAGCTACCGCAGCTGAAATTACATATGCAAAGATTGTAATAAGCACCGGCATCATAAATCGCATCTGAATCTGTAGGTTTCGAATCATGTCGTCTTTCATAGACGCATTTTCTTTCCGTGGTCCTGGAGCTGGCATTGCAAAACGAACCTGGAAATAAGCTGTAATACCTGCAAGAAGAGCAAGAATGATGCTTCGTCCTGTTACATCAATAAATCCTAGGAACTGAAGGCTAATAACCTCGGGAATAGCAACAAATGAATAGAGGAGGTCTACATTTACCTCTGGAAAAGCTTCCCGAAGGAATACGAGGTATAGGGCGATAATAATAGGGATCTGAATAAGGAAGAGTAGAAGAGATGAGAAAGGATTAATCTTATACTCCTTATAAAGAGCCATAAGCTCTTTTGCCATTTCTTCACGCTTGTCCTTCAGGCGCTCCTGAATCTCTTTAATTTTAGGCTGAGCAATCTTCATCACCATCTGTGTACGAACAGCAGAGAGTGAGAGAGGGAAGAGAATAATTTTCACAATAACGGTAGCTAGAATCACCGCCAAGCCAACATCTCCTCCAGGAATTATGTCTACAAGAAATACTAAAAGGTTATAAATTGGGTCGTACGCTACTGCGTGAAAAATGTTTCCGATCATAGTGAGATGTATTCTACCTTATTTCGCTTTTGTAAGCAGGTCGTTATAAATTTCTACAAGTTCTTCAAAACTCTTTCCTTTGACTCCTTGCTTGGTTAACAAAATTGTATCGTGTACAAGGTTAGTTTTAATAATATTATAGAGTCTTCGCTTTAGTAAATTACGGGCAATAACTCCTCCCGCAACCTTTTTAGAAACAACAACAGAAGCACGTGGTACATCCGTAGTAGGGGAGTATATAAGCGAAAACGCATCACTATGAATGCGTTTTCCACTTGCAAAGATGCTATTGAACTTATCTCGACTAAGACGTTGTTCCTTCTTAAGCATTATTTAGAAGATACTGAAAGACTTGCTCGACCCTTACGTCGTCGCGCTTTTAGTACGTTTTTCCCAGTTGGGGAAGCTGTTCGTGAAAGGAAACCATGTGTCTTGGCTCGCTTTCTTTTATTCGGTTGGTATGTTCGCTTTGGCATATATCCACAGGATACTAACAGGTTGTTAAAAATTTGGCAATGAATCAGGGTTTTTTCTAGGCCTTTAAACTTCCGCTCAGATCTTTATAATACATTGTTATGAACACTCAGATTGATACGCGTGAATTGTGGGAAAAAATATTAGCTCAGGTTGAACTCTCTATTTCATCTGCCAACTTCAACACATGGTTTAAGGACAGCGGTATTGTACGGATAGATGACAGCGTTGTCTACATTGGAGTACCATCTCAATTCTTTAAAGACTGGTACATAAAGAAATTTCATAAACTCCTTTTACAAATTGTTCTTGGAATTAGCGAGGATATACGAAATATTGAATACATTATTGTACGAGATGAGAAGAGAAGGCATGCAGACCGCTCGTACAAGACCAAAAATGCTACAGGAGAGCTTCCACTTGAGCAGTACTACATCAATAAGAGTGACAATCTAAACCCACGCTATACGTTTGATACGTTTGTTGTGGGTTCTTTTAATGAATTGGCATACGCTGCAGCACAAGCCTCAGTTAAAAGGCCTGGAATTACCTACAATCCTCTCTTTATCTATGGAGACACAGGAAGAGGGAAGACTCACCTTATTCAATCTATTGGAAATGAATACAAAAGACTCTATCCAAACCGAAAAGTCTTCTACCTAGCATCTGAGAAGTTCGCTCATGAGTTCCAAAGTGCCGTTGCAAACGGAACGGCAAATAGATTTAAGGAGAAATACCGTCAATATGACCTTTTGATCATGGACGATATTCAATTTATCGCCAAAATGGAGAAAACTCAGGAAGAATTGTTCCATTTGTTTAATTATCTACACGATAACAACAAGCAGATTGTTTTCTCATCAGATCGAAACCCTAATCACATCCCTGAGATTGCAGATAGGCTGCAAACTCGCTTCTCAATGGGAATGATTGTAGATATTGGAGAGCCAGATACAGACTCTCGTATCTCAATCCTAAGAAAGAAGGCAACACAGCATGGAATTGTATTACCTGAGGAGACAATTGAGTTCATTGCAACAACTGCAAAGGGAAGTATTCGAGAATTAGAAGGAATACTTAACAGTATTGTCTGCCAAGCACAGCTAAAAGGGGAGACACCAAGTCTAAATGATGTAAAACACATCCTTAAAACCATCAGCAAGCCTCAGCGATCTATCTCTGTTAAGAATATTGTTTCTAAGATTGCTGAATTCTACGGAATTGATGAAGAATCAATCTATGAAAAGACTAGAAGAAGGGAGGTTGTGCGCCCTAGGCAGGTGATTATGTACATCCTCAGGGAAGATTTCAGTGTGTCGTACCCAACCATTGGAAGTAAGCTTGGAGGAAGGGACCACACAACCGTAATCCACTCATGTGAGAAGATTAAAAGAGAGCTTTTAACTGACACAGCCCTCGGTGAGGAAGTCGATCAAGTGCGAGGATTACTCGTATAACCCTGGGGATACTGTGGGTAAAGTACTGTGGAAAAGAAATAAAAAAGACTGGGATAACAATCTAACAAAAATGACCTTTTCCACACCGACTTTAAAGAGAGAGAAGTTATTCACAAAAATATTTTCTACGGACACAGCACTATCAACAGGGAGCAAGAGAGAAGGAGGGGAGAGTAGAGGGATATACAAGACTTTTCCACCTCTCCACAGTACTAATAACAACAATAACTTATGTATATAGAAATTAAACACAAGGATATACAACACGCAGTCAAAGGTGCTGCACGCGTTGTACAAAAAAATCCTCAACTGCCTGTACTAGGTTGTGTTGTTCTAGTTGCACAAGACAATAAGGTGATGGTGAGAGCAACAAACCTAGAAGTTGGTATTGAGTTTGTATTGCCTGGAAAGGTGACTGAAGAGGGTGCGGTAGCAATCCCAGCACCAATCCTTACAAGCTTTGTTGGAACTCTAAAGGGAGATGAGACTCTTTCTCTTAAAGCATCAGGAGATATCGTAACTGCAAAGACAAAGGTTGGTTCAACCAAGATTAAAACTATCTCTGCAGAAGACTTCCCAGACCTTCCTAAAGCATCAGGGACTACCTTTACGATCCCTGGTCCTAAACTAGCTCAAAGTTTTGATAGCGTGGCATTTTGCGCCTCTCTATCGATGATTCGACCCGAACTCGCTTCCATTTATTTGAAAGGAACAGAAGAAGGTCTTGTTTCTGTGGCAACAGATTCATTCCGCCTTGCTGAAAAGAAGGTTCCGGTAGATAAAAGTACTGAATTTGATCCTATTTTGGTGCCAGCACGAAATGTGCCCGATATTATTTCTATTTTAGATGGAGCAGATACTGTTTCTGTATCGCTTGATGAACATCATGTGACATTTGATACTGGAAAAGGATTTGTTACTTCACGACTTACAACTGGAAACTTCCCAGACTACACACAAATTCTTCCAAAGAGCTACACAACACACGCAACCATCCTTACTCAAGATCTTCTTGATGCTCTAAAGACCGTTGCTATCTTTAGCGACAGTTTCTCAAAGGTAACAGTGGATGTATCTCCTGAAGGAAAGAAATTTATTCTTCTTGCGCAGAACATGGATACGGGAGAGACAGTAGAGACAGTACAAGCAGCTCTTGAAGGAGATGATATTTCTATGAACTTTAACCATCGATACGTATCTGAAGTATATGGAGTTATTAATTCAGATAGTACGCAGTTCTCATTTGCAGGTCCTGGGAAGCCACTTCTTATTCAAGGGGTAGGAGATACTACATTTACGTACATTGTAATGCCGATGAATCGATAATATGGGAAAGATCTTTAGAACAAAAGAAACTGAAGCTTTATATACAAAAGAAAAAAATAATGGAGGACTTAAGGAGTGTCCTCTTTGTAATGAACCATCAATAAAAGAATGGAATCATTGGAAAATAATTAAAAATAAATTTCCTTATGACCTTATTGCAAAAGATCATGACATGTTGGTTTCAAAAAGACATGTTGGAGAAGAGGATTTAACGCAAGAAGAGTTTGAAGAAATGCTTTTAATTAAAAAAGAATATATTCATTCTAATTATGGATATATGTTCGAGCCAATGATGAGAAACAAATCAATTCCAGATCATTTTCATACTCATCTTATAAATGAGAAGGAAATTCTTGTTTAATTAACACCTCCAAACAACCAATTCTGCACAGAGTATTCCCAGTGTGCATATTGAGAATCATTTCCAGGCAATAGAGGTTGAGGGCCTCGAGGATTATTCTTATCTACATAGTGAAGTATTGAGTGTCCAATATTTACTCCATTGTTATTTTCTACATTCCACACACCTCGAAGGATGGGTTTGATGTCTTGTGGTACAGGAGGAGTTTCAGAGAAGAATGCTCTTGGGCGAGTAAGGAGAGCTTCTCGCATAAACTCATTCCATAGTGGAGCGATAATGAATCCAGCTACCTGCTTATCCATTGGTCTGTTGTCATTGTTTCCAGCCCACGCTCCAACTGCAATATTTGGTGTATATCCAATAATCCACGCATCTCGATAATCATTTGTTGTTCCCGTCTTTGCAGCAACGTCATATCCTGCAAAGTGTAGGGGAGAGTTTGCTCCAAATGCTGGAGTTCGAGCCTCATTATTTGAAAGCATGAAGTTCAATTCTTTTGCAGCAGCCTCTTCTAGAACAACCTTAGGAGAAATAGATGATTCATATACTACGTCACCGTTTTTATCCCGAATTTCTTTAATGGCAAACTCATCATTTCTTACTCCATTAGTTGCAAATACTCCATAGGCACTTGTTATGTCGATAAGTTGAACTTCTCCACCTCCAAGCACAAGAGAAAGTCCATATCGATCAGGATCGGTTAGGGTAGTGAGTCCCATTCTTGAGGCAAGATTAATTACATCCTGAATTCCAACAAGATACAGAGCCTTAACGGCAGGTACGTTAACTGATTGTGCAAGAGCATCAATCAATTTCATTGGCCCACGGAAGAGGTCATCATAGTTTCCAGGTGAATAACACTCATCATCACTTTCAAACTTGTCTGAATCACAAGAAGCAGAGAATTGAGTAGGGAGGTCAAAGAGAATTGTGTCTCGTGTGTATCCTTCTCGTAGAGCTTGTACATATACAAATGGTTTAAAGGTAGATCCAGGCTGCCTCTCGGCTAGAGCAATATTAAAGTTCCCATCAATTTCAGTATCAAAGTAGTCTCTTGAACCAACCATGGTGAGGATTTCTCCATTTGTTGGATCAATAGCAATAATTGCAGCATTTTCTGCATCATGTCGCTCAGCATTTGCTAGCGCATATCGATTTACAATCTCCTCACCCTTAACTTGAAGATCAAAATCAAGAGTTGTAATAACAGTAAGTCCTCCTTCTTCAATTACACGTGGACCATAAAGCTCCTCTAGTTTTTCTTGCACATAAAATACAAAATGAGGAGCTTTGATTCCTTGGTCTCCTCGAAGGAGGAAGGTAACGTCCTCTGCTTTTGCTGACTCGTGCTCTTCTTCTGTAATAAATCCAAGCTGAGACATTCTTAGCAGCGCAAAATTCTTTCGCTCTTCTAGTTTGTCTCTGTTATTTCCATATGGAGAGTAAAAAGTAGGTGCTTTAGGAAGTGCTGCAAGGTATGCGGCTTCTGCAAGCGTTACGTCATTTGAACTTTTTCCAAAGAAAGCACGAGAGGCTTCCTCTGCTCCATACAAGTTTCCTCCATATGGAGATTCATTGAGATAGACAGAAAGAATTTGATCCTTTGAGTACACCTGCTCAAGTTTGATGGCGATAATCCACTCTTTTAGCTTTCGAGAAATACTCTTATCGATAGTAAGGATAGAGTTTTTTACAACCTGCTGTGTGATTGTTGATCCTCCTTGAGCGAATGATCCTTTTGTAATATTTACAAGAATTGCTCGTACAAAAGCAATTGGACGAACACCAAAGTGGTCATAAAAACGATCGTCCTCAAGTGCTATAGTCGCATTTTGAATATATGGAGAAATGTCAGATAGAGGAACCAAGCTCCGCTTCACATCCTGACTTAAATCATAGAGAAGAACTTCTCCTGTACGGTCATAGATTTTTGTAGATTGTACAACCTTTCGCTCCTCAAAAGCATTGAGGTCTGGAGTAGGGAGTAGGGCAACCCAAAGAATAAGAATTCCTGTCATAAGGAATCCTGTTCCGAAAAACAGAGCCAATACTCTCTTGTGGTGTGATCTAAGCAGACCGTTCTTTTTCATGCATCAATACTAGCGAGTACCAACGTAAAACACAACGGCCCCAAGTGTAGGGCCGTTGTGTTTTATATATTTACTCCTCGTCTTCGTCAGAATCACCATCCTCCTCGTGATCCTCACTGTCCATGTCCATGTCAGCATCATCTGCATCCATGTCCACAGCATCGTCCATCATTTCGTCATCCATTGCTGGATTCATATCTTCATGATCGCTCATAAAAATGTTCATTAGATCTAATGGCGCGTTTGCGCTCTGTATTTTTATCAAAAAAATTTATACGTGCAAGATGTTTTTTACTTGTTTGTGGATATAAATATGGCCTGCCAAGAATCTTGGCAGGCCATTAAAAAACTACGCTGCTTCCCGAAGAGAGACAGAGAGCTCCTCAACGAGTTTTTCTCGATGAGAAATGTTTTGTTGAGGGCCATAAATTTTGCACAGCTCAAGCAAAACAAGTCTTTGTCCTTGGGCAGTAAATTTCTTCACTGTCTCCTGCAGAATCTCGCAGGCAGTGTAGATACCCCCGTCTTTGTTTTCGATTTTTTTACGAAGCTTTGAAGCTTCCCCCAGCATTTCTCGATTCGGGTCTATCTCAGCACGGAAAGACTCAATCTCAAGATCGAGAGTTTCCAGTACTTTAGAGATATCCTCATCAGACATATGAGAAGCTTCAGAAGTTCTTTCAACAAAAAAACAAAGCGGAAGAAAGTCTTCTTCCCGCTCAATTTTTGTAATTGCTGAAATAAAAGCTTCTGCAGTAGAAACATATTGGAAACTCATTGTTCCCTCCCTTTTAATCCAATATCGAAGGTATCGTAACTATCTATGAGATGCAAGCGCACAGATACTAAGTGCCACTGCGTCATATTCATCATCGAGTGCTTTTGGATCAATTCCTTTAATAAGGCGCTTTGTCATATCCATTACATCTTTCTTTGACGCACTTCCATATCCAGTAACTGCAATCTTCACTTCTTGAGGAGAATGTTCAATTACAGGAATAGAGTGAACTCCAGCTAATGCCAAAATCATTCCCCGAGACTCTGCTACAGCAAGCGCACTCTTTTTATTGTTTGTTGAGAAGAAAAGTTTCTCAACTGCAATTGCATCAGGTTTATATTTTTTAATTATTGAAAGGAGTTCCTGGTGCAATTCTCCAAGTCTTTTTGAGAGATCATCTTTTTTATCTGTTTGAAGACAGGTAGAGAAGAGGAGGGAAGACTCGTGCACTGTTCCTTCAAGTACAGCAATACCAAGCCGGTCATATCCCGGGTCACACGCAAGTATTGTTTTATGATTTGTTGCTGAAGACATCTTGTACATCGTCTTGCTCCTCCAGATCTTCTATAAGTGCCTCAAATGATTCAAGTTCAGAATCCGGAAGATCCATTGTTGAATTTGGAGTCCATTCCATTCCAGATTTTGTAAATGCCCATGCGGCAGATCCTGGCTCACCAAGCGTGAACCCTCTCCTTGAAAGAATGTGTTTAATTTCCTGAGCTGTTCTATTTCTATTGTCAGTTAGTGTTTCGACAATAAAAGCGAGTCCTCCAGGACCATAGAACTCATAGGTAATTGGTTCTAGATCTGCAGCATTTTTATCTGTTCCTTTTGCTACAGCACGCTCAATATTATCTTTGGGCATTGAATCTGCCTTTGCATTATCAATTGCAGCACGAAGACCTGGATCACTTACATCTCCACCCGCTGCCTTACTTGCAACTGCAATTAACTTTGCATGCCGTGAAAAAACCTTACTTTTCTTTCCATCGGTAATTGCTTTCTTATGTTTAATTTTTGACCACTTATTATGTCCTGCCATAGTGTATGTACTATACGTATTTGTTTTTATAAATCCAAATGCTCGTACGCTTTCTTGGTTGCAGTACGTCCTCTTGTTGTTCTTTCAACAAATCCAAGACGGATAAGGTATGGCTCGTAAAGGTCTTCAAGTGTCGTAACTTCTTCTCCAAGAGCTGTAGCGAGTGTCTTGCTTCCAACGGGTCCTCCTCGGAAGGTCTCGATTAGAACTTTAAGATACCGTCTATCGTCTTTGGTAAGTCCCATCTCATCTATTCCAAACAATGTACATGCATCTGCAAACAATTTTGGATCAGGTTTCTTGTCTTGTACCGAAACATAGTCTCTAAATCGCTTCAGAAGGAAATTTGCAGTTCTTGGAGTGGATCGTGAGCGATGCGCAATAAGTTTTAAAACATCTTCAGGCACATCAAACTTTAGAAGCTTTGCAGATCGAGAGATAATCGTTTGAATTTCTTCATCAGTATATAAATCAAGTTGATGAACTCCTCCTCCAAAGCGAGAGCGAAGAGGGGATGACACCTGGGCAATTCGTGTCGTTGCACCAACGAGTGCAAATGGAGGAAGGTCTAGCTGCACAGTACGAGCTGAGGGTCCTTTCCCTAAAATAATATCGAGCCTCCCTGCTTCAAGGGCAGGGTAGAGAAGTTCCTCTACTTTTTTAGAGAGTTGGTGAATCTCATCAATAAAGAGTACGTCTCCTGGTTCTAAGTTTGTAAGGATGGCAGCTAAATCTGCTGCACGCTCAACTGCAACACCTGATGTTACGCGAACAGGTGCTTGTAACTCATGAGCGATAACATGAGCAAGAGTTGTCTTTCCAACACCAGGAGGTCCATAGAAAAGTAAGTGCTCCGGAAGCTCTCCACGGTTTTTAGCAGCCTCAATAGAAATCTTAAGGTTCTCTTTTGCATGCTCCTGACCTACATACTCCTTCCAATTATCAGGGCGAAGTGTTGCGTCGAGGTCTACTCGTATATCTTTCTTTTCTTCCGGGGTACTTGACATGTCTGTATTATATGATAGAATCCTTTCCAGTGCGAGTACTTTACTCGCCTTTTTCTTTAGACAAGAACGTATAGTCTCTAAGGCAAAGCTTGACGGCTTGGGCCCGTCCCAGGGACCAATTGGTGCATTACTTCGGTTTTGTTGCTGATTGACTCCCCAGGTTCAGGGATCTTAATTGCCTTAGGGACTATGCGTTTTTTCTATTCACCTACAACTCGCATCACTTCTGCGATTGTAGTTGTGCCCTTAAGTGCCTTAAGTACTCCATCCTGGGCCATTGTAAGCGTACCTTGTCGGTGCGCTTCTTTTTGTATAGCGCTCTCGCTAGGGCTACTTTTTAGGAACTCAGCAAGCTCATCATCCATAAATATTGCCTCGTAAATTCCAACTCGACTTACAAAAGCATCAGCTGGAGTATCTGTCGCAGGCACTTTCTGCATTTCAGGAACCTCTGGCTTCTCTACGCTCTCAGGAAGGGTAGAGAGGTGCTTCTCTACAAACTCTTTCTCTGCTCCTTCCAAGGGAGCTTCTTTTGTTTTGGCAGGATCTAATACCCGCACAAGACGCTGTCCCATCGCCACATTAATTGCAGAACCAAAACTCTTTGGATCAACACCAAGGTTTACAAGGCGAGGGAAGGTTCCTGCAGCAGAATTGGTGTGGAGCGTTGAAAGTACAAAGTGTCCTGTTAGAGATGCGCGGATTGCGGTCTCTGCAACATCAGAGTCTCTAATCTCTCCAACCATAATTACATCAGGGTCTTGTCGAAGAGATGACTTAAGTCCTGAGGCAAAGGTGTACTTATCTTTTTCAACTTGTGTCTGTACAATTCCTGGCAATTTGTACTCAACAGGATCTTCGATAGTAATAATCTTAATGTCAGGAGAGTAAATCTTCTGCAGGAATGCATACAGAGCTGTTGTTTTTCCAGATCCTGTAGGTCCTGTAGTTAGAAGCATTCCATTTGGCTTTCTAATTTCCTTTTCAATACGAGAGAGAATATTTTCTGGGATACCAAGCGAGTCTATTGATACCTTACTTTGCTCTGAGTTAAGAACACGCAGCACCATAGACTCTCCAAAAGCTCCTGGAATTGCAGAAGCTCGTACCTCCACATCATTTTCTCCGATAGCAATACTAAAGCGTCCATCTTGTGGTCGTGTATGTACATTTAATTTCATTGCAGAGAGCAATTTAATTCGAGAAAGGAGCAAGCTGTATGCCGGAAGGTCAATGCGCGCAATGTCAGTTAGCATTCCTGTTACGCGCATTCTAATTCGAGCTGCTTCCTCTCCAGGTTCAAGGTGAATATCAGATGCACCAACCCCAACAGCTCCTGCAAAAAGAACTTCAAGTAGTCGTGTAGCACGACGTGCCTTATCCAACTTACTCAAAGAGTCTACTTTTTTCGTAATGTCGGCTGGGGAAGTTAATTGAGAGAGTTCTTCTGCCAATCTATTTTCTGAAATAGTAAATGCACCAGGGGTGCTTGTAGATGCTGCATCAAGATCAGCGTATCGGGTGAGAGCTTTTTCAATACTGTATGAAGAGACAAGGAATTTCTCTACAGAAAATCCTTTTGTGAAGAGTTCTTGAGCAAAGGTATCAATGTTTTGATTCGTTGGCTTATCAAAAGCAATACTCACAACCTTTCCTTCTTTTTGAAAGGGAACAATACGCATTGCTCTTGCTTCATCTGCAGTGCTTAAACGAAGTGCCTCAGGGTTGATGGGGTAGGTGGTTAGATTTATGTACCCAAGATTGTATCGATTCGCTAAAATCTCTGAAACATCTTCAGCTTCAGCGCGCCGTGCGGCGTCCAAGGTCTTATCTCCATCCTTAAACTCTGGCATAGGCACATAATACCAGGGATATGCCAGCTACGTAATTAACTACGTAGTTAATTACGTAGCTGAAGTATAGATATTGACAAAAACATAGTAAAGTTATATAATACACATAGGATTAACACTAAACGTGGAGGGCGACATGCGCCTTTTTGCACTTTTCATTTCGATATTCGTCGCCCTCTTCTTGGGGGCATGCGAAACCACTCCAGACGGAAGTGTCCAAACGATTGGCGGAGCCCTTCGTTTTGGCGACAATGGTGCGGTGACTGTTCGTAGCAGTCAGCCGGTCATCGTTCAGACTTTCGCTGATGATGGGTACCAGGAGAATGGACTTCAGGTCCTTGGTCCTGGTCAAAATCATCGAGCGGTGTTGCGCCAGCGCTCTTTTGGCGCAACGCAACACACGCTCTGGGTGACATTCCCTGATGGTGAGGAATATATCCTCAACATCTATCGGTGTCGTGGTGGGTATCGTGGAGAATGTTTTGTTACTGACTTCACGATAACGCTCTATGAGGATTACTGGACGTGTGCTGCAAGGCTGCCGGCTTACAATCTGAGCCAATGCCGAGTGTCCTCATCTGGACGTCTTCGCGAACATCGATATGACTGAAAAAACGGCCGCGCCCCTTCAACAGGGCGCGGTTTTTCATATTTGGTACAATAGCTTTAATGGAATGGAATATCTCTACATTAGAGGAGCTGCAATTTGTAGCAAAAGAAATATACGAGACACTCGAGCAGGATAACGAGCATGCAACCTTGCTAACTCTAAAGGGTGACTTAGGGGCTGGAAAAACTGCCTTCACAAAAGAATTGGCAAAAGTTTTAGGTATTGAAGAGCACATAACGTCCCCAACATTTGTATTGGCGAAAGAGTACGAGCTAGAGAATCAAAAATTTGAAAAACTTATTCATATAGATGCATATAGACTAGAAGGAGAAGAGGGTCTTGAACCAATTGCATTTAAAGAAATGCTCGAGGATAAAGAAAGCCTTGTTGTACTTGAATGGCCAGAGAGGGTAGAGGAGGAGCTTCCAGAATGGAGAAAGGAAGTATCAATAGAGATTGAAGGAGAGAATAGAAATATTACCTATGGCGGATAAACGACTAATTGTACTTGATTCACATGCACTGATTCATCGTGCGTATCATGCATTGCCTGACTTTGTATCAGATAAAGGAGAGCCAACAGGAGCGCTCTATGGTCTTTCAACCATCCTCCTTAAGACAATCAAGGATCTCAATCCTGATTATGTTGTTGCTACAAATGATCTTCCAAAGCCAACGCACAGGCATCTGGCTTTTGAGGACTATAAAGGAACACGAAAGAAGATGGATGATGAGTTGGGGCACCAATTAGGACGAATGCCAGATATTTTCAAAGCTTTTGGTATTCCTTTGTATTCAGCAGAAGGGTACGAGGCTGATGATGTGATAGGAACAATCGTAAAGAAGACAAAACGAAAGAAAGATCTTGAGGTAATTATCGTATCTGGCGATATGGATACCCTACAGCTTGTAGAAGAGGGTCGCGTAAAGGTATTTACAATGCGAAAAGGAATAACCGACACTGTTTTGTACGATGAAGAAGCAGTGCAGGATCGATTTGAATTCCACTCAGACCTCATCCCAGACTACAAAGGCTTCAGAGGAGATCCCTCAGACAACATTCCTGGTATCCCAGGAGTGGGAGACAAGACTGCAACAAGTCTTATTAAAGCCTTTGGATCTCTCGAGGATGTATATAAGGCGCTTAAAAAAGATGAAGAGCAATTTTTAGAGAAAGGATTTAAGCCTCGCATCATAAATCTCTTAAAAGAGCATAAGGAGCAGGCAGAATTTTCAAAAAGTCTTGCGATTATTCATACAGATGCCCCAATTACAATTGAAAAGTTTGAAGATTGGCATCTAGAGAATCATGTAGAGAAGTTAATGGAGCTTTTTGATGAGCTTGGCTTTCGAACGCTTCGTGATCGGGTAAAAAATCTTGCTGGAATTGTAGAAGAAGAGAAGGAGGAAGAAAAAGAAGAGGAGATTGATGCAAGGGAGGTGGAGCGAGTGGCAATTATGCTTTGGCTTTTGCACTCTGATACGAGCAACCCAAGTCTTGAAGACATTTATGCATATACAAAGGTGCGTGACTTTAAGGAGTCAGAAAAAATTCTAAAAGCAGAATTAAAAAAAGAACCAAAACTTCAAAAACTCTATGATGAGATTGAATTACCACTACTGCCTGTGGTGCATCAGATGGAGGAGAGGGGAGTAATGCTTGATGTAAAGCACCTAGAGAAACTTTCAAAGGAATATCACAAAGAACTTGAAACACTCAGGGCAAAAATCTACAAACTTGCAGGAGAAGAGTTCAATATTAATTCTCCAAGGCAACTCGGAGTTATTCTCTATGAGAAATTAGAGCTCAAACCAAAGAATCAAAAGAAGACTGCAACAGGGCAACGATCAACAAGAGAGAGCGAGCTTGTAAAAATGATGGAGGATCATGAAATCATTCCTCTTATTCTTGAGTATCGAGAACTTCAGAAACTTCTCTCAACATACATCGACACATTGCATACAACGCTTGATAAAGAAAACCGCCTTCATGCTGATTTTGTACAAGCCGGAACTACAACGGGCCGTATGGCATCAATTAATCCAAACCTTCAGAACATTCCTATTAAGAGTGATAGAGGGAAGGTAATTCGAAATGCATTTATTCCAGCTAAAGGATACAAGCTTGGGGTATTTGATTACTCTCAGATTGAATTGCGCATTGCAGCTTTCTTGTCTGGCGATGAGAAGCTTATGGAGGTATTTAAAACAGGACAGGACGTACACCAGGCTGTAGCAGCTGAAGTATTTGGTGTGCCAGCAGAGCAGGTAGATAAAGAAATGCGTCGAAGGGCAAAGGCCATTAACTTTGGAATTCTCTATGGAATGGGAGTGAATGCTCTAAAGAAGGCAATTGATTCAACGCAGGCTGAAGCACAAGAGTACTTAAATGAGTATTTCTCTAAGTACCACAAACTCTCAGAGTACCTTGAGCACACAAAAGGGAATGCTCGGAAATTTGGATATACAGAAACTATGTTTGGGAGACGTCGACACTTCGAAGGAATCAGCTCATCACTTCCATTTGTGAGAGCTCAAGCTGAGAGAATGGCACTCAATGCTCCAATCCAAGGAACACAGTCTGACATTATTAAAATCGCTATGGTAAAGGTAGATGAATTCCTAAAGAAGGAGGGGCACGATGCTCATCTTGTGCTTCAGGTGCATGATGAATTGGTATATGAAATGAAGGATCCAAGTATTGCTCCAAAGATAAAAGAAATAATGGAGAATGCTGTGCCACTAACAGATACAAATGATGTACCGCTTAAAGTAGACGGAGCAATAGGAGATAATTGGGGAGAGACAATAGATATATGATCTACGCATTTATAGGAACAGACCAGGACAAAGTTCGTGCAAAGGCTTCTGCTTGGATTGAGGCAGGACGTGCAAAAGATCCCTCTCTCACATACCTGCGACTAACTGAAGATACATTTGATGAGGGGGCAGTACTTGAGAATCTTGGAGGACAATCACTTTTTGCAAAGCGAATGCTCATATCTCTGGATGGACTTTGTAAGAGCAAAGAAGATTTTATTCTTGAGCACATTAAAAGTCTCGCAGAGTCAGAAAATGTTTTTGCAATTATAGAAGGAAAGCTTTTGGCTAAAGCAAAGAAAGCAATTGAAACCAATGCTACAAAAGTTTTTTCATACGATCTTCCAGCAAAAGATAGCAAACCAAACTTTGCTATCTGGAATGCAATTGATAGAGGAGATGGAATCTCTCTCTGGAAGGAATATCAAAAAGAGAGGAAGGCAGGAGCAGAGCCTGAGATGCTTGCAGGATTTATTCACTCAAAACTTCGAAGGAATATTCCAAAAGATAAAAATGCTGCACGACAATCAAAAAGATTTATCGACTTTTATCACGAAGCTAGAAGAGGGGAGGTAGATTTTGAAGAGGGGCTAGAGTTGTTTCTTTTGAAAATTTAGTGTGATATCTTCTCTTTAGAAAGGAGATAAGCATGGTTGAAAACTGTGGCCACTTAGTTCGACGTCTAGAATATGAATTTGGAATAGAAAACTATGAACACTCCGCATGTCTTCGGCGCGGTACTCATTATGATGAACTTCACGTCTTCAAGAACTCAAAAGGGCAATACTTTTCTTGGGAAAGTGATTGGGGTTGCGATTGTTGTGAACCAGAAGATGTAGATCGCTGCTTTGACTACGGAGAAATAAGTGAAGAAGAAGCTTTAGAACTTATAAGAGGACATGATTAATGTCCTCTTATTTTTATATTTTGTCCGCCCACTAGGGCTCGAACCTAGGACCTTCTCCTTAAAAGGGAGCTGCTCTACCAACTGAGCTATGGGCGGAAGTCCTTGTATATAACCGCAAAGCGGCAAGAATATCAACTAGTACGAGATTTGATCTACGAGTTTTCCAACACTATCGTACAAACGAATAGTTTCTCTCTCTTTCTTCCAAAGCTCTCCTGACCTTCCTAGATAAACACGCCACTCATCATCAAAGAACTTCTCGTCATTTTTGTGATTACTTACACATCCGTTGTAACTAATATTTGTTTCAACAAATCCTTTGCATGATCCAGATACAGTAGGAGGGATGCTTGTTGCAATAGAGCAGCGCGGAATATCCTCTACAAACTCTTCGCAAAGCACTTCACGATTTAAATCAATGCTCGAGAAGTTTCTAAGCTCATCCTCAGGAAGGGGACATGATTTTCTAAGGGTTGGCGTAAATGATTGGTACTGAGCAAAATATCCCATGCACATATTTATACGGAAGGATGCGCCGATAGGAGAACGTCCAGAGATAACGTACGCATCGTCTCCTGGATCAAGATAGAGAGCTTCTCGCTCGGTAATGATTCCAGATAATGGAAGCTCTGTTCCAAATGGAATTACCTCACTCTTTCCAGTAACTTCAGATACTAGTTTCCAATTTGAAATATTAATAGGGTTCTCTGCCCGAGATGAAACTTTAAGTTTTAGATACTCTTCTCGTGCATCAGTTTTCTTTGCACCGCTAGTACTTCGCACAAGTGTCACGTCTCCTCTGTACACAGATCGTTCAAGAGAGGTAAGTTCATTCTCTGCTTCAGTCTGCCTTCTACGCTCTTCAGTTTCTGAATCTTCTCCTCCTGAAGAAGAGCGAGTATTTACCCGAGGAGTACTCGGCGCTCTATATCCTAGGAGTGCTCCAGTACCACGAGCTTCACCGGTACTAATAGGTTTTGGAGAGGTGATAGTAAACCCACCAGTTGCTATTGGCTTACTGGGTCCACCAGTTGCAACCCATACGAAGAAGAGAAGAATAAAAATTCCGATTATGAAAAAGGCGTCGCCTATTCCTCCTCCACCTCCGCTTTCATCTGCCATATATAAGTACTATAGGTTTTAACCGGTAAGCTTTGCAAGCTCTTCACGCACAACAGTCGCATCATCCCATTCTGTTCTCTTGCCATTTGCTTCCATAATATAAGGGTCAGTTCCTTTCCCAGAGATCAAAACAACGTCTCCTTTTGAAGCTTTCTTCAGCGCTGATGCGATAGCTTCACGCCTGTCCATGATAACTGTTGGCGCAGGATCCATATTCTCTGACATCTCAGAGATAATTTTCTCTGGATCCTCATCATAAGGATCCTCATTGGTAAGAATTACATGATCACAGTGCTTTGCAGCAATCTCTCCCATAAGAGGGCGCTTCCATGTATCTCGCCCTCCTCCTGTATTTCCCAAGATGCAGATCTTCTTCTGGTCCCCAAAGGCTCCATAGAGCGCAACGAGAGAATCTGGGGTGTGGGCATAATCTACAACTGCCGCAAAATCCTGTCCTCCATCTACAAACTCTACACGTCCACGCACCTTCTCAATCTTCTGGATAGCTTTAGCTGCATCAGATGTATTAATTCCCAAAAGCTCGGAAACCTTAAGTGCAGCAAGTGCATTAAGGCCATTAAATACCCCAGGTAAGGGAAGTGAAATATTTTCTTTTCCATAAGTAAATGAAATTCCTTTTGCACCTGTCTTCAAGTCTTTTAGCTCTCCTTGAGTGAAAGGAATTTGAGCTTTTGCAAAAGAAAGGAAATCTTGCGCATGAGGATCATCTGCATTTGCAACAACAGCTCCCGAATTTTTTCGGATTTCTTTTGCATATTTTAGCTTTGCATTTTTATAGTTTTCAAAAGAGCCATGAGATTCGATGTGTTCCTTTTGCAAGTTTGTGAATACAAGCACAGAAGGGAAGAGGAAGGTGTGCCTAAATAGTTTTGCTCCCTCACTCGTAGCCTCAATAACAGCATGTGTTGCTCCTTGATCTTTTGCCCGCTTAAGAAGTCTATGAATTTGCCCGCGACCTGGCATAGTCATCTTTAATTTATTTGGAAGGGTCTCATTAGGTAGCGCGAACTTAATGGTGCTGATAAGAGCAGTCTTGTGATCGGTTTCTTTTAAAATTGTGTAGAGCAATTCAGAAACGGTAGATTTTCCTTTTGTTCCTGTAACCAAAACCACCTGCATACTCTTTGCGGGGAAGCCAGTTAACGCTGCACTTATAAATGAAAGAGAGAAGTGGTATAGAGAGAGAACAAAAGATGGAGTAAGACTCCTTATGAGTGATTTTATTTTTGAAATCATGATTGCTTTAGTGCTGCCTTAAGTCTGGCATCTTTCCCAACAATAGTATTTGGAATTGCGTGGAGTGCTTTCTTTGCTTCACGCTCCTTATATCCAAGAGCTATTAGTGTATCTAATATTTCAGTATCGTCATCCCTTACTTCTGCATCACCATCTCCCTCAACTTTGTCCTTGAGCTCTACGATAATTTTCTCTGCCATTTTCTTTCCAACTCCCGCAACGCGGGTAAGGTATGAGACATCTTTTGCGCGGATTGCATCTCCTAATACTCCAACAGGAGCAAGGTCCGCAATGGCGAGAGCTGAGCGTGGACCTACACCAGAGACCGTAAGGAGAAGCTCAAAGAAGTGGAGTGTATCTTCTGCAACAAAGCCATATAAATCTGCTGCATTTTCTCGGAGGGCCAAGTAGGTGTGGAGAGCAACTCCATCTCCTTTAGAGAGTGCAAGAAGGTCGGTTTTGGGCATGCGAACCATAATACCTAGGCCAAATACGCCAATAACTGCGTGCTCGCTGCTAACTGCTTCAACCGTCCCAGAAATCGTTCTAATCATGGATATATCGTATCACGCGCTTGCATTTGTTGCCTTTCTCCTATATTATCGCGCTCACATATGGCAATTACAGAAGGAGCAAAAAAGGCACACCGAGCATCGCTTAGAAAGCGAGTGTTTAACGTGCGCCGAAGCCGAACTCTAAAGGATGAGGTGCGTGAGACACGTGACCTTATTACAGCAGGTGATGTAAAGGGAGCGCAAGAAAAACTTCCAACTGCATACAAGGCAATTGATAAAGCTGCAAAGCGAGGAATCATTAAGCCAAACACTGCCTCACGAAAGAAATCTCAGCTCGCTCGAGCTATCGCAAAGAAAGAGGGGAAATAAGAAAAGCGCCGGAAGGCGCTTTTCTTCTTGTGCTCCCGCCAGGAATCGAACCTGGAGCGTCGGCTCCGCAAGCCAATGTTTTATCCGTTAAACTACGGGAGCAGTAGCAAATAAATTACACTAAAATCCTAGAAAATCCACAAAGCGTTCGAAGAGTCCATCTAGATGTTCTTCTTCTTGTACGTAATACTCAAGTACATCAAATACTTCATAAGGATCTATTCCTTCGGGAAGTGGGATAGAAAGCTGTGGAGCAAAGATACTTTTTGTACGAAGAGAAAGTACTGGATCTTCATTTTCAAACTCAAGAATACAGAAAGAGATAATATTTTCGTATGGGAAGAGTGTTGAATCAATCAAGACTCCTCGATTCGTTAGCGTAATAGTGTATTCGTTGGCAGCGCCAACTGAAGCAAAGCCAAGCGCTACAGCTCCTGTGACAATTACAATTGCAAAGAGAACGTTTCCAAAAAGAATAGAAGCAATAGCAAGTGCTGCTGCAATAATTCCAAGGATCCAGTACCAGTCAGGTTTTCTGGCTTTGATATTCCGCTCTGTTGTTCTCCAAGATAGAGGGCTGTTGTCCATTGCAAAAAGTATAGCATTGCAATGGTTTAAAGAGTTGTAATTATGTACAAATCGCAGTAGGATGGCCGGACATGGAGGGATGGCTGAGTGGTCGAAGGCGCTGGTCTTGAAAACCAGAGATCCTTTACGGGATCCGTGGGTTCGAATCCCACTCCCTCCGCAGATAACAAAAAGCGCCCAGATGGGCGCTTTTTGTTTACAGAGCTTCTTTTGGCTCCTCTTCAGGATCTTTTGCCGGGAAATTTTCCTCAACAATTTGCTGTCCTTTTTGTCCTTTCTTTCGGAAGAAGAAGTAGTAAATGATTTCTAGTATTCCAATAGTATTTAGAATAAGAAGTGCAATGAACCAAACTTTGTGTCCGTTCTTTGCGGCGTGCCACAGGGCAAGTCCTTTCCAAACAATTGTCCAAACTACGACTGCTAAAATTCCGAGTCCATACAGGAGACCAAGTTCTGCTGCATTTCCTCCAACTACTGATCCTATAACTTCTGTGTAATCCATATGGCAGAGACTATAGCATAGAAAATTCTCTCTGGTATGCTCTATGTATGCGATATCTTGGAATTGATTATGGAAGTAAGTGTGTGGGGCTTGCTCTCTCAGATGACGATGGAAAGATGGGGTTCCCCCATACAGTATTAAGTAATACACCAGCTCTTCTTGAAGAGGTTACAAAACTTATCGAAGAAGAAGGGGTGCAAACGGTAGTGTTTGGAGATTCAAAGAATTTAGATGGAGAAGAGAATGCAATTCAACAGGAGCTCAAAGACTTTGCAGAGAAGCTTGGGGTAAATGCTGGGGTGACAATTGATTTTGAACCCGAGTACTATACAACCAAGCAGGCAAAAGATGCCCAAAAACTTGCAGGGAAGGAGAGCGAGAGAGCAGACGCTATAGCGGCAGCAATTATTTTAACGAGTTATTTAGAGCGACATGGCAACAATTGATGATTTTGGAAAGTTAGAGATGAGTATTGGTACTGTTACAAGTGCAGAGCTTGTTCCTGATACAGATAAGCTTGTACGGCTAACAGTAGATTTTGGTGAGGAAGAGGATAGGCAAATAATTTCAGGTATTCGCGATAGAATTGAAGAGCCAGAAGAGCTTGTTGGAAAGCAATTTCCATTTGTAACAAATCTTGAGCCGCGAACAATTCGAGGATTTGAAAGTAATGGAATGATTTTGGTTCCAAATGAAGGAACATTTATTTCTCCAACAACAGACGTAACGCCTGGCACCAAAATAGGATGACACCAGAAATCAAAGACGAGCAATTAGAAGACCTTCCTGCATGGTGGAAGTGGTTTGAGCGATGTGAGAATAGTTTTCTTGCGAAAGCTGCGCTTGCTGTATTTGCTGTCCTTGATTCGATTATCCTTTTCTTCCCGCCAGAGATCGTTATCGCAGCACTTGTCTTGGCAAAGCCTCGTAAGTGGATTTTCTATACGCTCTTTGCAACATTCTTCGCTGCAGTTGGTGCAGTTATAACCTATATACTTGGCGCATTCTTTTTTGATACGTTTGGAAATATTTTGCTGGCTCTCGTTGGGGGAGAGCAGGCATTTACAAATGTGCAGCAGCTCTTCGATCTTAATTTGGTATGGGGAATTCTTTTTGTGGGAGTAACACCAATTCCATGGGTGCCATTTTTACTTGCTGCAGGAGTATTTAAAGTTAACTTCGGCGCATTCTTATTTGGTGTAGTGCTGGCACGAATCATTCGATTCGGAATTATTGCATTCCTTGTAGCGCACCTAGGTCCCCATGGTGTACGGCTTGTCCTCAAGGGTCTAAAAATGTTTGGGACTATTGGGATAGCGGCTGCAGTTATTGCAGCGATAATCCTTGGAGGTGTTTTTGTACACTTCGTCCTCTAAAGAAGAAAGAAAGTAGATAAGAGACGGTATACTACGTGTATGGCACAAGGACTTTCGCGAACATTTCGCGCGCTTTTTCCGCCTCCACGATTTTTGAAGATGCCAACTGCTGGTATCGACATGTCGGCAAGTGGGGTGAAGTTTGTTGTACTTAACCGCTCAGTAAAAGGAGTGGTTATTGAGGCATTTGGAACCTATCGATTTAAGAAAGGAGTTATTACCGACGGAGACCTTGTAGAGCGAAGCACACTCCAGACTGTTTTAAAGAGAATTCAAAAAGAGCACGGCGTGCATTTTGCAAACATCGCGCTCCCTGAGCAAAAGTCGTATCTCTTTCAAGCAAAAGTTCCCTATACAGCAGATGATGCCGTGCTTCGCGCATCTGTTGCTCAAAACATTTCAGAGCAGGTGCCACTTCCTGCATCTGAAGCGCGCTTTGGTGCAGACAGACTCTCTCGAGAAAAAGACATTCAGCACGTAACGGGGGTGGCGTACGCCCGGCGTGTAGTTTCCGAGTACAGCGACGCAGTCTCTGCAAGTGGCATTACGGTAAAGGCAATGGAAAGCGAGATGAATGCAGTCCCTCGAGCACTTCTCTCACAAGGAGATACCGGAACATGCATGATTGTTGATTTTGGAAGGACAACAACCAAGATCATGATCATTCAAGATGGAAAGCATCCACTCTTTGCAACCACACTTGATATTGGAGGGCATGCGCTAACCCAAGCGGTGCAGAAATTCTATAACGTAACAGAGGATGAGGCGAAAGTTATTAAACGAGAGAAGGGAATTATCCCAGAGGAGGGGAATGTAGGGTATCTCTCATCAGTACTTACAACACTTTCAGGACTTCGTGATGAAGTATCAAAGCGATTTGAATACTGGCAAGACAGGGCAAGAAATGAAAAGTCAGTAAAGCCAATTGAAATGATTGTGCTTGCAGGAGGAAATGGAAGTCTTCGAGGACTTCCTGAGTACCTTATGGCATCTGTTGGTGTGCCGGTGAGGACAGGGGATCCCTTTGTGAATCTTGCGCCATTTAATGAGGTAGTGCCACCAATTGAATTTGAGCAGTCACTAAGCTATAGCGTAGCAATTGGTCTTGCGCTTCGAGAATTTAACGATGATTAATTTACTTCCAGAGATAAGCAAACAAGCCTTTAAGCGAATGTACTTGCTGCGCTTTCTTGCAGTGGTGCTTCTTGTTGTTTCAGTACTTACTATCATCCACAGCATATTGCTAGTTCCTTCATATGTATTCTTGCAGGCGCGGGTATTAAATCAGGAGGTAGAAAAGGAATTTATCGGAAAAACTCTTGAGGCATCAGGAAGTGATGAAGTAGAAGCTCGTCTTAAGGCGCTCAATGAGCAGATTGCACTGCTCCAGACGCTCCCTAAGCAGCCGCTATTTGTATCTGCAATAGAAGAGGTGCTTGAAGTGTCTCGCTCTGGAATTGCCATTACGCAGATCTCATATAATCCGAAAGATCCTGCAGTGCAGATTGGTGTTCGTGGGATTGCAGATGATCGAGATGCACTTCGCTCTTTTGCAAAGACTCTTGAAGAGCGCGAAGAGGTTGCCGGTGTAGATTTCCCAATAGGGAACCTTTCAAAGGAAAAAGATTTGCCATTTAATATTTCAATCACATTAGAATCATGAATCGGCGAACTCTCATTCCACTTATTGTCTCTGCACTTATTCTTGTACTATCTGGTACCGCGTACTTCATTACCTTTGATGCAGTCTCAAAACTTCAAGAGAGCAGCTTCTTGTTAGCCCAAGAGATTAATGCAGCCTTTGATAAAGAGGAGCGAATCAATCGAGCACAAAGAACCCTTGCGCTCATTAACTCTCAAGAGAGTACGGTGTATGAATATCTTGTTTCAGAAGAGACTGTTGTAGATTTCTTGGAAATTCTTGAAGGAATTGAAGAAGAGACAGGGGTGGAGATTGAAATTGTTTCGGTTGCAGCAAATAAAGAGATAGAAATGTTTGATATCAATCTAACTGCCGAAGGATCATTCAAGAGGGTAATGCAGACAATGGGGGCAATTGAAAAACTTCCAGTGTTTATCACAATTGAAAGCGGTACGATTGAGACCATCGTACGAGATGGGGGAGATGCAACGTGGACTGCGTCAGCATCGTATAGCGTGAAGCAACAATAATATGAATTTTAAAACTCTCAGCAAAAAAGCTCTTAACTTTGTAAATACGATTAAGCGTGGGTATGCAGGACATATAAATGCAGAGCGAGATTGGGCAGTCCTCCTTATTATTGCTGCAATTGCACTGCTTCTATCTGCGGTAACAAATGCAATTTTCTTTGCTCGTGTATACGAAGGAGAGCCACTCTCACAAAATACAAACACAAATCCAGAACCAAAGGAGACACAAGAGATTTCAGATCGTCTTAAAGAAATAGAAACAATCTTTGAAGTTCGAGAGAATGAGAAAGATGCATTTGTAGATACGAGCTATCCATTTGTTGACCCAGCACGTAACTAGTCGTAGGGTATGGGGGAGCTCCCATAGTTTAATGGATAAAACAAGAGGCTTCTATCCTCTCGATCTGGGTTCGATTCCTGGTGGGAGTACTAGATAAGACAAAGACGCGAAACATTCGCGTCTTTGTCTATTTTAAGGTAGGTTCATATATAGAAGAGAGGAGGATGTCATGAGTACGTCATTACGTTGCGGCGTCCGCAAGACGCTCACTGCACTAGGTAAAGTGCTCACTCACGTAAACGAGAATATGCCCGTGCATGAAATCGAAGGTTTTGCGTGGGAGAGAGAAGAGCAGGTTGAAGGAAGAGCATGCCTTTGGGCTGCTGATATTCCAGAGAAGTTTTGGGAAGACTTTGCTCTCACACAAGGCTTTTTGCAGAGAATTGCCGTTGAGGCTTTGCGCTTTGAGTCAGGTGATCATATTGATTTGCACCGGCACAATGCAGCTGCAAGCTCAATCCTTGTTCCGAGGGAAGACTTCTTCGAAGGCGAACTCTTAAAGTTTGAGATGTTCAGAGAAAAAGATCTTTCTAAAGGAGAGCGGCTTCTTTCAAGAAATCGCTCGTATGGAATCCTTCCTGGAATCTGGCACAGCATCAGACGTGTCGGAGAAGGAGACTATGCATACTTATTTTCTGCGTCCGCACCAATTATCGGAAACGATATCGTATGGTACGCAGATCAATAAGAAAAACCCGGAGCAGTTGCTCCGGGTTTCTTCTTTTGGTGGGCGATGAGGGACTTGAACCCCCGACCTTTTCGGTGTAAACGAACTGCTCTACCAACTGAGCTAATCGCCCGTACAAAGGAGCATACGCAATTACTGCTTTTTCTGCAAGAGTGATACACTCGCATGTATGAAAAAACGAGTGCGCCTTATTATCTCCGGAAGAGTACAGCTTGTTATGTACCGGGACTTTGCCAAGAGAAAATCTCGAAAATACGGCTTAACTGGGTGGGTTAAGAACCTTCCGGATAATACGGTTGAGCTTGTAGCAGAGGGTGAGGAGCAAGATTTGAAGGACTACATAGATCTCTTGGAAGAAGGGCCAATATTAGCGGAGGTTGAAAATATAGATGTGAAATGGTGGGATGGTGCAAATGGGGAGTTTAAGAGTTTTGAAATAGTGCATGAGTAAAGAGCTTTCAGTAGGAATAATTATGGACGGAAATCGCCGGTGGGCGAGAACAAAGGGTATGTCTATTGCTGAAGGACACAATGAAGGATTTAAGGCACTTCTTAATCTTCTTCAGGAATATGAATCTCTCAAAGATGAATATGGAGTAGCAGAATATATTTTTTATGCATTCTCAACAGAGAATTGGAATCGAAGTGAAGAAGAGGTAAAGGCTCTTATGGAGCTCCTAAAGCAGGGCCTTTCAAAAATTGAAGATGAGCTAAAGAAACTTCCAAATGCACCACGTATTAAATTTATCGGAGATCTTTCTCGGTTTGAAAAAGGAATTCAAGATGAGATGAGGGAAATTGAAGAGCGAACAAAAGATGGAGAGGGAACAGTAGCGCTTGCGCTCTCATATGGAGGGCGTGATGAGATTATGCGAGCAATGAAAGCAGGAGCAGAGCTTTCAGAGGAAGGAATAAGCAAAGCACTCGATACAAAAGACATGCAAGACCCCGATATCATCATTCGCACAGGGGGAGAGAAGAGACTTTCAAACTTCCTTATGTGGCAAGCAGCATATAGTGAGCTTTTCTTCCTCGATATCTTTTGGCCAGATTTCAGTAAAGATACACTCATAGAGTGTATTAAGGAGTACAATGAAAGGGAAAGGCGACACGGAGTATGAAAATAGAAATTATTTACGAAGACAATGATGTGGTGGTTATAAATAAACCTGCTGGCATTTTGGTGCATACAGACGGCATTTCAAAAGATGAGACGGTAAGTGACTGGATGCTAGAGAGCTATCCTGAGAGCAAAGATGTGGGGGAAGCAATGACACTTAAAAATGGAGAGGAGATAACTCGACCTGGTGTTGTACACCGCCTTGATAGAGACACATCTGGAGTTTTAATTTTGGCAAAGACAGCAGCAGCACATGTGCATCTAAAAGAGCAGTTTCAAAATAGAGAGGTAAAGAAAGGATACCTGGCTTTTGTATATGGAGTGCCAAAGAATAAAAGTGGGGTAATCGATGCACCAATAGGGAGAAGTGCTCAGAATTTTAAAATGTGGTCAGCACAGCGTGGTGCTCGAGGAAACTTGCGTGAAGCAATAACAGAGTATGAGGTAGGAGAGGATAATGGCGAGTTTGCAGCCGTAAAGCTCTATCCAAAGACAGGAAGGACACACCAACTTCGTGTACATATGAAGTATTTAAACTATCCAATTGTCTGCGATAAGCTCTATGCTCCTAAAAGAGAATGCGCACTAGGATTTGAGCGAATGGCACTCCACGCACAAACTCTTGAGGTACATCTTCCCTCTGGAGAGACTAAAACCTTTGAAGCGCCACTTCCTGAGGACTTCCAAAAGGCTCTCAGCACTTGCTTTTCATAGCTACAATTGCTATTCTCTGCGCCATGAACACGGTAATTTCACCCGTAAATATTGAGGAGCGAAAAGAGCTTGGCGTGAAGCCAGGAGATACTGTTCGCGTACATCAGAAGATCCAGGAGCGAGGAAAGACTCGTATCCAGGTTTTTGAAGGTCTTGTTATTGCGGTAAAGCATGGAAAAGAGGCAGGATCTACTTTTACAGTACGAACTACTCTTTCAGGAATTGGGGTAGAGAAGATCTTCCCTCTATATTCTCCAAATATTGATAAAATTGAGATCGTTAAGCGATCTAAGGTTCGACGATCTAAGCTGTACTTCATTCGAGAGAAGGTTGCTCGAGAGATGCGACGACAGCTACGACGTATGCGTCTTATGGATCGAACTACTGTTTCTGAGAAGGAGCAGGAGGACGCTCGAAACAAAGCTGAGGCTGATGAAGCTGCAAAGGCAGAGGAAGAGGCTAAGGCAGCAGAGGAAGCAAAGGCTGCTGAAGAAGCTCCTGCTGAGACTGCAGAGGAGACTCCAGCTGAAGAGCCAAAGGAGGAAGCTCCTGCAGCAGAAGAGGCTCCAGAAGAGGAGACTCCAGCTGAAGAAGCTCCTGAAGAGAAGAAAGAAGATTAATTTCAACTTTTTCTATCAATTAAAAATAGTCGAGGAAGCTCGACTATTTTTAATACAGCTGGTATAAATGCAGCACATGGCGACCATAGTTTAGTGGTAAAACTTCGGTTTGTGGTACCGACATCGAGAGTTCGATTCTCTCTGGCCGCCCCAAAATAACAAAAAGCTCACATGTGTGAGCTTTTTGTTATTTTCTAAGATTGAATAAAGTAATAACAACTGTTCCGGTCAAGTAGATTGCTCCAATTATGTTGAACAATAGCACTTCTGGAAAAAATCCAAGGCCGGGTGTCCAAAGATTTAAGTTTAAGAAATAAACAAAAGCGCCAAGCAGCAAAGATGCTCCAGTGTACCAAAGCCAAATTTCAAAACCTCTTTTTGTAAATAAGTAGGTCAAGAGAGATGCCGGAATAAGGAAGTATGTGCTTGCGTACACAAAACCCCAGAAAGTTGTGAAGTTAATGAAGCAAAATGGAACTAGGAAAGAATTGTTGCTGTTAAAACAAAGCCCGAGATGAGGTGGTTGTGTAAAGAAAAAGCCTGCAAGTAAAAAACCTATAAAAATAAAAGGAATGTATCTTCGGATCATTACTCTAAGTTTCGCACAAAAGCTCTCCAAGCGTTAGCTGTCTCCTGTGTAATGTATCTTCCATCAAGAAATTGAGTAATGCGATCAAGTTGCGCAATAATTGTTGCTCGCACTTCCTCATCAGTCTCTGTTTCCAAAAGTGCAAAGTATTGATCAATTGCAGAATGAAGTGTTGGTCTAAGATCTAGCGCAGCAAAATTACTTATCATAAGAGTTTTAATTGATTCTGCATTTGCACCATCCTCTGAGAAGGTGAAATCATTTGTTCCGTCACCTTCAATATCAAGAGTTAGTGAAGAAAGAGTGTTTGTTTCTATTGTTGTTGCAGCAGTGCTACTTGCTGTAGTTGGAATGTTTGAATACTTTTCTGTTTCTTGAAGTTCGCCATTGTCATCAAGCTCTGAAAGAAGAAGATCAAAAGACCCAACATCAGTACCTGTTATAGAAATCTCATAACTTCCTTCTGGAAGAAAGATGTATTTTCCTTCACCAATTATTTCAACAAAACTTTCTGGAATTTCTTCTCTAATATTCAAAAGAGTCTGTGAAGGGTCGGTGTCGTACTCAACAGACGTTATGTTTCCCAAATTATCTTCTGCGGAAATAATCACAGGGGAATGCACACTGATAGCAATGTGGTTTCTGTCAGTGGGGATTATTGGTTTTTCTGTTGTGAGGAAGTCAGACGTTAGAACTTCTCCAGTTAAGGCAGGGGCAAGTCCCAAAAGAAGCTCTTCTTCCGCAAGCAAGTTTTTATGTTCTCGTGCACGATCAGTTTCTAGGCTAAGTTTATTTAAGTCTAAATAATATCCGTCACCTAAAATACCAGAAGGAGAAACAACTGTACTGTCACCATCAAATGAAAAGATGGGACTGTAGGTAATTGCATTTCTTTTTATGCAAACCAAACGACCAATAGGGCAGTATGAAGCCCGGGTTTCTCTATATGAAAAACTAATAGCGGTTTCATTTCCAACTCCAGCAAATTCAGTAACTGTAGTTTCTGGCCCAGGTGTCCAGGCATCAATTCGTGCATGAGTTGCCTTCGCTTTTTCCAGTAGATTCTCTCTCAGTGTTATAGGCGCATCTACAAAGAATGGATCATTTCTAGTAAATGTTTTTCCAGTAAGGAAATCAAAAAGATTTTGATATGAAGAAAGTGGTCCAGAAGGAATATTACCAACAGGGTTTCCAGAAATACTGTGAGTCACAACGGGTGTTTCTATTCTCTCAAAGTACGCAGGAGAGGGAAGAAGAGCGTATGCGCCAGGCATATTTTTTGAAATCTCTCTTGATGTTGCAGAGTTTGTAACAAGTCCAAGTACTCTGCTTTGTTTGTATCCGTGTAAAAGTCCTCCTATTGCCTCTGGTGTTCCAAGTTGAGGTGTTCCAACAAGAAAAATTTTCTCCACAAGCTCTTCTTTTCCAATTTCCTCAAGGTGAACCATTAAAGCTTTTGCTAAAAGACCTCCATTTGAGTGAGCAACAATATTTATCTTTCCACTTTTTTCTGCAAGTGCTTCTACAACCTCAACAAGATACTGTCGTTCTCCATCCATGCGAAGAGTTCCATCTCTAATAATATCGAAGACGTCATACCTCCAGTCGTAGGGGTATGCGACCCACAGTTGGTATGCTGAAAAATATTTTTGTGTCTCAGGAGTAAGACTGTCTTCTAGTCTTAGCGGCTTAAGTAGTTTTGGATTAGAAAAAATTTGGTTTGTGGTATCAAAATCATTTTTTCCATAAATAGTTTCTCCTCCAAAAATTCTATCCATGACTTGTCCAACACGAATATCATTTACACTCTCTCCAGATTCCGTCATCTCAAGCTCTCTAAGATCACCATTGCCTAATGGCTCCCACACACGCTCAAAACTTCCATTGTCAGAAAACGAATATAAACGACTCGCTTGAGTTCCTGGCAAGAAGAGGATTTGGTTTTTAGAGTCTTCAGGAATAACAAAGTCACCAGATATGGCAACAAGGGGAAAAGCAACAAAGACAATGATTAATACTGTAACTATGCGCTTCATTGCAAACACTGTAGCATTTTCTACTTCGTGATACGATTTACAGAATGAAAGAATTATTCCTTGGTGTTGTACTCATTATTCTATTAGGGCTCGGTAGTTTTCTTTATCAAAATGCACTTCGTGACAGAAGCACTCCTGAAGGGCCCGTTGCCTGTACGCTTGAAGCCCGCATCTGCCCAGATGGTTCTGCAGTAGGGCGCACAGGCCCTCACTGTGAATTTGAAGCATGTAGTACAGATCCAATCTCATTTACCGCACCCAATGGATTTATAGACACGCTCCCATTACTCTCTTCAATAGTTGAAGGGCGTCTAGGATTCTACTCAAAAGAACCAAATGTAATTTCAAACAGCATTAGTGTTCACGCATTTAAAACTGAAACTCCTGAAGAGGTAATCCTAGAAAAGGTAACCCTTACGCCATCTGACTTACATCCAGAATCTCTTGAAGATTTTGAAGTAGTAGCTATAGGAGAGAGGGAAGTGTATCGAATTGTAAATGAGCGATTTGAAGCAACGGTAGAGGTAACATATGGAATCTTCCTTGAAGATTTCCTGGTGCTTGTAGCACTGCGAGACATTGCGGTTGAGAATTGGATGGAAGACTTCGACATAGAAGACCTTGAAGATCTAGAGACAGTAGAAGAAGTTGTTAGAAGTATAAAAATATAATATGCCAGCAAAGGAAGTAAGTATTAAGGAAGCAAAGGAAAATAAACTTTTCTATTTTGTAGCAAATGCACTCGTGTATCGAAAAGAAGACGGACGATGTCTTTTGTTAAAGCGCTCAGAAACTGAAAGGGTGCATCCTGGAAGGTGGGCAACACCAGGAGGGAAGATGGAGTGGAATGATTTTGATCTAGAGCATCCAACTCGTCTAAATGGAGAAGTGCTCGATTATCTCGATTCTGTAGAAGCTCTTCTTAAAAGAGAAACAATGGAAGAGGCAGGTGTTGAATTGAATGACGATTTTAAATTTATTAACTCCAATACCTTTATTCGGCCAGATGGTATTCCTGTAGTGCTTATTAAACTTGCTGTCTCATATAAAAGTGGAGATGTGGTTCTTGAGGAGGGGTGTTTTGATGACCATACGTGGGTAAATGCAGAAGAAGTCCAAAAACTAGAGTGTATTGATGGTATTTGCGAGGAGGTGGCAAAGACAGTAGAGCTCTATAAATAAAAAGAGGCCGTAATATTTCTATTACGGCCCCCTGAAAGGTTTCTTCAAAGCGGCAAGTTTTTCTGCTGCCCAAAGAAGAATTTCTACTGGGTAGACACCAGATTCAAGACGTGAAGTCTTTGTTATGTCGGTTATCTTTGCGAGCTGACATCCACGTATTGTTGGATGTGGCTCTAGGGTGAGTTGGTACGTATGTCGTGTCGACGCACAAGTTTTCGTACCAAGATTCTTAGTAGTTCCAGCCATGACAATGCCTCCGCTGTTATTTTGAGCTCTTCCTTTGAAAGAACCATTTGATCCGACAGAGCTCCGCTTCCCGTAGTTCTGCGAAGTCTGTAATTGTCTCTTCCTGCATAAAATCCGTGTGTCACACAGAAAGTGCCGCTAGCACTTTGCGCAAGAAGTTTTGACTTCGTGTACCTCATGATTTCAAAACCTTGTCGACAAGAGTGAGAAATTCATCTTCCGTGATTCTAAAACTAAAAAGAACCGAAACAAGATCTTTTTTCATTCTTATAACTCGTTGAATCCAATACTCAGTTTCAATATCTGAGTTTGGGCCAAACTCACATTTTCTCACCCGAAGGAACTCATCAGAGCCTTCTTCAGGTGGCAGGTCGATAACGGTCTCTGTAAGCTCCATGAGAACCTCCTTTCTTTCTAGTGCCACCATACCTGCACTAAATACAAAAGTAAACCAAACTGATATACTGCCCGCATATGAAAGAAATATTTGAAAAAATTATGGACTGGAAGAAAAATAACGCACTTATTGCAGTATTTTTCCTCCTTGCTGCATTTTTGGCAGTACAAACTCTTGCCGGAATCATGGAGCTTCGATTTATCGGAAGTGGCGTTCCTGCCACAAATACTATCTCAGTTGAGGGAGTGGGAGAAGCGGTTGCAGTGCCAGATATTGCAACAATCTCATTCACCGTTTCTTTTGAGGAAGATACTGTTGCGTCAGCACAATCGCAGACAACAGAGCTTATAAGCTCAGTGCTTGCATACCTTGATGATCAGGATATTGCAGACAAGGATATCAAGACAAATTCATACAATGTATATCCTCAGTATGACTACATTCAGACAACATGTCTGCCGGGTGTGCCATGTAGGGGAGGAGAGCAGGTACTTAGTGGGTATGAGGTAAGTCAGAGTGTATCGGTGAAAATTCGGGACCTAGATCAAGTAGGGGTAGTTCTTGGAGGTCTTGGAGAAATGAATGTGCAAAACATTCACGGACCAAACTTTGAGATCGATGATCTAGATAAGATTCAAGCCGAGGCTCGAGAAGAGGCTATTAAAGAAGCAAAAGACAAGGCCCGAACCCTTGCAAAGGATCTTGGGGTAAGTCTTGTGCGAGTTGTTGGCTTTTGGGAGAGTAGCGATCGATATGGATATCCTATGTACGAAGCTGCATTTGATTCTTCATTTGCAAAGGGGGGAAGTGCAACGCCTGAAATCCCAGTAGGAGAGAGTGAGATTACCGCTCGCGTAAATATTACGTACGAAATTCGGTAGAGGTCGCATTCAAAACTTCTTTGTGCTATACCAAGCGCAGGCAAAAGAAGGAGGTTCTCATGAGATTTCGAATCTCTTGGACCGATGAAATTTTGCAATTCATTGCAAAAAAGATAATGGAAGGAAAGTCTTTCGAAGAAGTTGCAAGCCTTCTGTACAAAAAATTCCCCAAAATCTTTCGAGATGTTATTTCATATAATAATCTTGTTAAGCGTGTAAGGGGAAGGGTAAAGCAAGGCTCACATTCCTGGGATTATTTTCTCTCAACGTACGCCATTGAGAGTACCTTAGAGGAAATTGCCGCTAAGGTGGAGGAACTTGTAGCAATAGAAAAAGCTTTTGCTGCCGCTGCTCGAAAAAAGCCAGTTGTTCCAACTAAGTCTGGCCCTACTGGCCCCACAAGTCCTATGGAAATTTGGGAACGCAAGAAAGTGGGACGGTCTTAACAGGCCGTCCTTTTCTATTGACCTAAGGCAGATAAGTGCTATACTCCAAGTAAGTAAGGGCCCGAAAGGGCTTTTTTAAAATCATGAAATCATTCTTCAATTATTTAAAGGACGTACGTGGAGAGATGCAGCATGTCTCATGGCCAACGCGCCGACAGGCAATTGCATACTCGCTACTTGTTATTGGTATTTCACTTTTTGTTGCAGCACTCCTAGGAGCGTTCGACTTTGTGCTTACTAGTATTGCTGAGCAGTTCATCTTCTAAATATGGCAAAACAAGAAATTACAGCAGATGCGCATTGGTATGCGATTCACACATACTCAGGGTATGAGAATGCCGTTGCGCGAAATCTAAGGCAGCGAATTGAGTCTCTTGGAATGGAGGACAAGATCTATGAGGTTGTTGTTCCAACTGAGAAGAAGATCAAGGTGAAGGCAGGGAAGCGCGTAACAGAAGAGGAGCGCGTATATCCTGGATACATCCTTGTAAAAATGATTGTAGATGATGACTCATGGTATGTAGTTCGAAATACTCCACGAGTAACAGGGTTCGTAGGATCAGGAATCCATCCTGTGCCTATGAGTCAGGCTGAGGTAGATCAGCTCATGAACCGAATGAACACTGAGGTGGTTAAGCACAAGATCGATCTTCAGGTTGATGATGCAGTTACCATCACAGATGGACCATTTAAGGAGCTTGAAGGAAAGATTGGAGAGGTAGATGAGGAGCGAGGAAAGGTAAAGGTTCTTGTGTCTATGTTTGGACGTGAGACACCGGTTGAGCTCGACTTCTTGCAGGTTAAGAAAATATAAGTAGTATACGGAGGCATATGGCAGAAATAGTAAAGAAAATTAAACTCCAGATTCCCGCAGGGAAGGCAACACCAGCCCCTCCTGTTGGAACTGTTCTTGGACCGGCTGGAATCAACATCGGTGATTTCGTAAACCAGTTCAACGACCAGACACGGGAAATGATGGGAGATATCATTCCTGTAGACCTATTTGTATATGATGATCGATCATTTACATTCACACTTAAGAAACCTCCAGCTTCACGACTTATCCTTAAGGCAATCGGAAAGCCAAAGGGATCAGGAAAGCCAAACGTTTCTAAGGTAGGAAAACTATCTCAAGATCAGCTCGCAGCAATTGCAACCGAGAAGATGGATGACCTCAATGCAAAAGACCTAGAGCAAGCAAAGAAGGTTATTGCAGGAACAGCTCGTTCCATGGGAGTAGACACAGAGTAATCTCAAAAACAAGCCGAAAGGCTTGTTTTTTGTTTGGGCTCCTGTACCTTCATATACAGACAAGAAAAGGAGTCGCCAATGAAGATTGGACTAGATTGGTCTGGGGTCATTGCTGATGTGCATGAGGCACGTCGTCTTATACTAATGGAACTACACGGCACCTTTGAGAATGGTGCGCCGGTAATGGGGCCATTCTCAGGTAATGACGGAATTGTTCCGTTCTCGCCTGAATACCGCAAAATGTTTGAAGATGTTGTGTCGGGGCGCACCCCAGTCTTTGCCTTCACCAAAGACTGGGTCTTGGAAGACAAGTCTCAAAAAGAAGATGGGACATTGCTCTCTATTTCTCTTGAAGAATATGAAGCTATGAAGGAGGTGCTTTATGAGCGCTCTGAATATGCGGAGAATATTCCGGAGATTCCGGGGGCGCTTGAAGGAATCAAGGAGCTTCTTGAAGAAGGACACGACGTAAGTATTGTTACTTCTCGAGGCCGAGGTCTTCCAGCTGAGGTTGTGAGGAATTGGTGTAAAGCGCACGATCTTCATCTTCCAACTATCTTTGGAGCAAAAGACAAGACAAGGCTACTTGTTAAATACGATCTTTTCGTAGATGACAAAAAGCGTCAACTTATTGCAGAGGGTGACGATTCACTTGCTACTGTCCGAATGCTCTTTATGCATCGTTACAATACTAATGAGATTACAGATTTTATCTCTAAAGATAATTGTGGCTATATTGCAGATTGGGCAGGATTGCTCAAGTGGATTAGGGCAAGAAAATAAGGGCTTGGAGATAACTCCAAGCCCTTTCCTTATTTCTGCTTCCAAGTCTCGAAGCGATAGGGGAGGTTGCGATTGTCTGATGGTTTGTATGGAGTTGCTTCAGTACATTCAAAAGCATCTTCATACTCTGGGAAGAGAATATGCTCTTCATTTTCCATGGGAGGAGGAAGCAGCTCTTCTTGTACTCTCGTAAGAGACATCTCCTCTACGTAGGGAAGCGCTTGCTCATAAATATTTGCGCCACCGATAATCCAGATATCAGTTTCGCCACTTACACTTTCGCCGAAAGCAATTGCTTCTTGTAAGTCGTGGAACACATGTCCACCTTTGGCAGCATAATCTGGATCTCTCGTGAGAATGATGTTCGTTCTATTTGGGAGCGGACGATTGGGAAGAGATTCCCAGGTAGTGCGCCCCATGATAATCGCGCAACCATTCGTGCTGTGTTTAAAGTGCTTAAAATCTTCAGGAATGTGCCAAGGAAGGATATGCTTTCCCTCCTTTTTGATTCCCAGGAGACGCTTATCTCCAATTGCTGCAATAAGTTTGATAGCCATAATCATCTCCTTTCCTCTTGTATTCTACACTGCCATCTTCGCCTTTATGGTGTCATGCGATTTGTAGCCCTCTAATTCAATATCATCCATTGTGAAATCATCAATGTTTTTAATATCAGGATTGAGTTTAAGAGCGGGGAGGTCCATAGGTTCTCGTTTCAACTGCTCTTTTACAGCATCAAGATGATCTTCATATATATGCAGGTCATTAAAACTCATAACAAGCTCAAATGGTTTAAGTCCCGTTACCTGCGCCACCATAGAAAGAAGGAGGGCATACGATGCAATGTTAAATGGAACTCCAAGGAATAGATCACAACTTCGTTGCACCATGTGAAGCGACAGCTTTGCAGGTTTCCCAGATTCATCTGGAGTTACAAAAAACTGGAAGAACATATGACAAGGGGGAAGCGCCATAAGGTCTAGCTCTCCTGGATTCCAAGCGCTTACGATCAATCTTCGATCATAGGGATCGTTTTTGATACGCTCAATAACTTCAGCTAATTGATCTACTGTACTTCCATCTGGCTTTTGCCAAGATCTCCACTGCACTCCATATACTCGTCCAAGGTCTCCATCAAATTTTGCCTTTGGCTTCCAATAGTCAGCATTCGCATTAGCGCTCCAGATAGTTTTATCTTTCCCTAGAATTTCTTTCAGACGATTGTCATCTCCTGAGCCTTCGATAAACCAAAGCAGCTCAGACACTACTGCCTTCCAGGCAAGTTTCTTTGTAGTAACTGCAGGGAAGCCGTCTTCTAGATTAAAGCGGGCCTGGCGTGCAAAGACTGCACGTGTAGTTCCATTTCGTCCTTCTCGGTCTACTCCATTTTCTAATACGTCGTCTAACAGGTTCAGATATTTCTTCATATAGAGAGAATTTTACCATGACCAGAAATTGCTATACTTTATGCATGGAAGGAATACATCTGAATAAAATATATGATCACTACAAAGGAGGAAGATATCTAACACTGCTTCTTATTGAAGACTCTACCAATGATCGGATTGTGGACGGAGTAAAAAATAAAATGGTTGTATATGTATCTCTTAATAATGTAAAAGAAAAGATATGGTGCCGTCTTCTATCTGAATTTATTGAAGAGGTGAAATGGCCAGATGGAAGCATGCGGCCAAGGTTTAGTCTTGCTGGAAAGCAGCCATATTCAGATTAGGTATACGAATATGAGCAAACAAACATGTCTCTATCGGGTAAGTGTGAAAGCTTTAGTCTTAAATGAGGCAGGAGATAAGTTTTTAATTACAAAAGAAGACACAGGCATTTGGGAAATACCAGGAGGAGGTCTTGAATGGGGAAGAGACCCACATCAAGAGTTATCTCGTGAGATAAAAGAGGAGATGGATCTTGAAACAACATGGATAGCAGATACGCCATCTTACTTTTTATTTGCACCCTCTCTTTTCCATAAAGATTTTCAAATAGCGAATATTTTGTACGAGACAAAATTAAAAGACCTTAACTTCACTCCCTCTCCAGAGTGTAGAGAGATAGCATTTGTAAATAAAGATTCTATTGAGGGGCTAGATGTTTGTCCTCAAATAAAAGACCTGGCTCAGCAGTTTTACGAAAGAACGATAAAAAAATAAAAATACGCTACAATACTCCCAATATGAAGCGCGGAAAACTGATAGTACTCGATGGTGGAGATGGAAGTGGAAAGGCAACGCAAACGGAGCTTCTTCTAAAACGTCTAAAAAAAGAAAAGATTCCTGTGCGTACTCTGGATTTTCCTCAGTACGAAAATAATTTCTTTGGAAAATTAATAGGAGAGTGTCTTGTTGGAGATCATGGAGACTTTCTAAAAACTGATCCGCACATTGCATCAGTTTTGTATGCTGCAGATAGGTTTGAATCAAAAAAGAAAATAGAAGACTGGATGAAAAAAGGATACACCGTAATTCTTGATCGGTATGTAAGTGCAAACCAAATACATCAAGGAGGGAAAATAGAAGACGCAAAGAAACTAAAAACATTCCTCACATGGCTTGATGAGATGGAACATGGTGTTTTTAAAATTCCGCGCCCCGATGCCATTATCTATCTAGACATGCCAGTTAAAGTTGCCGCAGAACTTCTAAAAGAAGCAAAGAAAGGAAAGGAATATACAAAAGGAAAGAAAGACGCAACGGAAGAAAGTTTGGAGTACCAAGAGAACTCACGAAAGAGAGCGCTTTCAATTGTTAAAAAGCTTAATGCTTGGCACAGAGTAACGTGTGCGCAGCGTGGAAAGCCGCGAACAAGGGAAGGGATTCATGAAGATCTGTGGACTCTTGTGCAAAATATTCTCAAAAATAGGGCGTGATAGAATAGAGAAAATAAGATAACTGCAAACGGTATGGATATTTTTCAAAAAATTGTTGGATGGAATAAAGAGCGAGGAATTCTTGAGAGGGAGTTTGATCATGTAAAAGAGGCTTCTTTTATTATCGAAGAGCTCCTTGAGAGTACTGGAGACTACAACAGCGTAACAGCACGTGAGCGTGCAATGAAGTATGCAAATGAGATTGTTGATACTCCTGCAAAAGATAAGGAGGCATTTGTAGATGCGTGGGCTGACATTATTGTGTTTGCAACAGGAGCAATCGCAAAGAGCGGGTATGATCCAACAAAAGTAATGGACGAGGTTTTTAAAGAGATCGATTCACGCACAGGGGAATTAGTTGATGGGAAGTTTGTAAAAGATGCTAATGCAAAGATCTATCATGCAGATCTAAAGTCATGTAAGTACGAATAATATGGAATATCTAAAAAAACAGGACAAAGAAGTACTAGAGATTCTCGAAGGGGAAGAGGAGCGGCAAGATAAAGGTCTTGAGCTTATTCCATCTGAGAACTATGTATCAGCTGCAGTGCGAGAGACCATGTCTTCGGTACTAACTAATAAGTATTCAGAAGGGTATCCAGGAAAGCGATACTATGGCGGACAAGAATTTACAGACAAAGTAGAACTCCTTGCTATTGAGCGAGCTAAAAAGCTCTTCAAGTGTGAGCACGCAAACGTGCAACCACTAGGTGGAGCAAATGCAAACATTGGACTGTACTTTGCTTTGCTTGAGCCAGGAGACACGGTGCTTGGAATGGACCTAAGTCACGGAGGACACCTAACGCACGGGCACCCTGTTACAGCAATTGCAAAGATCTTTAACTTTGTACGGTACAAGATGAAAGATGTAGAGACAGGAGAGATTGATTATGACGAGCTTCGAGAAGTAGCTCTAAAGGAAAAACCAAAGATTATCCTTGCAGGATTCTCTGCATATCCTCGAGAGCTAGATTGGAAGCGCTTTAAAGAGATTGCAGATGAAGTTGGTGCGTACACGGTAGCTGATGTTGCACACATAGCGGGGCTCATCGCAGGAGGAGCACACGAGAATCCATTTGATTATGGATTTGATGTAATGACTACAACTACACATAAGACTCTTCGAGGGCCAAGAGGTGGAATGATCCTTATAAGAGAGAAAGGAGAGATTGCAAAGAAAGTAGATAAGGCAATGTTCCCAGGATTTCAAGGTGGTCCTCACATGCACCAGATTGCAGCCAAGGCAGTATGTTTTGGAGAAGCACTAACTCCACAGTTTAAAGAATATGCAGAGCAGGTAATCAAGAATGCCAAGGCAATGGAAGAGGTTTTCAAGGAAGCTGGTGCACGAATGCTAACAGGAGGAACAAGCAATCACCTCATACTCCTTGATGTACATACTTCATTTGGAATAACAGGAGCAGAAGCTGAGCATGCGCTCGATGAAGCAGGTATTACACTTAATAAAAACGCTATTGCGGACGATACTCGTCCACCACTTGATCCATCTGGAATCAGGTTTGGAACACCAGCTATAACGACTCGAAAGTTTAAAGAAGCTGAAAGTAAGTTGGTAGCGCAGTGGATGGTTGAGGTACTAAAAGACACAAGCAAAGCAGGGGAGGTGCGGAAAAAGGTGGAAGAGCTTTGTGAAAAGTTTCCCATTCCGCAGATTTTTGTATAGAGTGCATACATGGATCTAGTAAAAGAACTACAAAAAGCAGTAGCTGCCGCAGCAGATGTGGAGGCTTCTTCAGTACATCTTGAGCACCCTCAAGATCTAAGTCATGGAGACTATGCAACAAACATAGCCATGACTCTTGCTAAAGAACGGGGAGTAAACCCAAAAGAACTTGCAGAAGAGATTATAAAAAAGATTGATCTTCCATTTGTGGAGGAAGTATCTGTTGCAGGTCCTGGATTTATTAACTTCAAACTCTCTCGAGAGTTCTTCACAGGATCTCTTAAGGTAATTGGATCGCTCGGTAGGCTGTGGGGAAGTAATACTAATAATGTAGATCACAAAGTGATCATGGAGTACGTAAATGCTAATGCATTTAAGCAGCTTCACATTGGGCACCTTATGGGAGCAACTATTGGAGAGTCTATTGCACGGCTTCTCCAATTCTCCGGAGCAGAAGTTAAAAAGGAGTCATACGGAGGAGATGTGGGGCCACATGCTGCCAAGGCTGTTTATGGACTCAGGAAGCTTCAAAAGGAACTTTCTCCTGCTGTAATTGGAGAAGCGTATGCTCTTGGTGCAAAAGAATACGAAGAAAATGATTCTGCAAAAGAAGAGATAGATATACTCAATAAAGCTATTTATGCAGGAGAAGACAAGGACCTCATGAAAGAGCATGAGGAAGGAAGAAAGGTTTCAATAGAAGGAGTGCAGGAAATTCTTGACGTACTAGATATAAAGCTTGATCGATTTATTTTCGAAAGTGAGTCAGCGCCATATGGAATGAAGCTGGTGGAAGAGGGTCTAAAGAAAGGAGTGTTTGTAGAGAGCGATGGTGCTGTTATCTACGAGGGAGAGAAGAAGGGGCTCCATACAAGAGTATTTAAAACAAAACAGGGAACGCCAACCTATGAAGCAAAGGAGCTTGGTCTTGAGACAATTAAAGATGAATGGTGGGAGCATGACCAGTCAATCGTCCTAACCGGAAAGGAGCAGGCAGAGTATTTTAAGGTAATTAAAGAAGCTCTCTCTGAAATTCATCCAGAGCAGGCAGAAAAGATTACACACCTTTCAAATGGTTTGATGAAGCTCTCTGAAGGAAAGATGAGCTCAAGAACAGGAGATATCGTAACAGCGAAGTCTCTCATCGATAATCTGGTAGAGAAAGTAAAAGAACAGAATCCTGATGAAGAAACTGCACGGAAAGTAGCAGTAGCTGCAATTAAATACAGTATTCTGCGGCAGCAGCCAGGAGGAGACATTGTCTTTGATGTAAACAACTCATTATCTACCGAAGGAGATTCAGGTCCATACCTGCAGTATGCACTCGTACGAGCAAAGAAGATTCTTGCTGACTCTTCAAAAGATGATGCAGATGCTGTTGCTCCAGAGCAGCCGTATGACCTTGAGAAAATTCTCTATAGATTTCCAGAGGTTGTTGCTCGCGCACAAGAAAAGTATGAGCCACACCACGTAACAGGATTCTTAACAGAGCTCGCTTCTGAATTTAATAGTTTCTATGCAAAAGAAAAGATTCTTGGGGGAGAATACGAGGGGTACAAGCTCCTGCTTATTGAGGCATTTGTCCTAACGATGACAAACGGGCTATGGCTTCTGGGAATAGAGGCTCCAGAGAAGATGTAGGGTGCTATAATTTAATTTTAGAGGTTCTCAAAAGGAGGAAAGGATGTCCAAAATTCCTGAATTGGACTTTCCGACAATTGAAGAATGCATTGAGCATTTAAATGGCAATGTGGGCAACGTGCGTGTTAGAAAGACAGGCACAAAAGCTCCTGGGATATTTGTTCCGCCGCCAGGTGACTCTGCACGCCAAGAAGAAATTCAACAGGTTCGTGCACACTTCATTCGTCGGAAAGGGGTCGAGTGTTAATCTCGGCCTTTTTCTTTTGTAAAACTGTGCTATCTTTTTTCTTCTGCTCATTAAGACATAAGGGAGGAAGCTTTGGGAAAAGCTGCTATAAAAGAAAAACCAGACCTGGTTGAACAGGCTCTCGATCAAATGTATTCGGAAGAAGACAGTTACACTGTCCCGAACGCAAAACGAATTTTGCGCCGGCACGGACAAATTTTTATCCATGCCGAACCGCCCAGCGGGGCACCGGTAGAAGGTTCTGTCACGAAAGTGACATGTGAGCATAAGCTCGAGTCTGCAATTCAGGAATCATTCGTGAATGCAGCCGGACTCACCACCGGAAGGCAGAAGCCGTACATTTGGTTTTCTGGGCACAAATGATCTTTGGGGAAGACCGCACAATTGTGCGGTCTTTCACTTTTTATACATCCTGCTACTATATCCTTTATATGAGCGACAAAAGCGACTTCTCGAAACGAGAGGAAGAAATGCTGGAATTTTGGAAGAATGAGCGCATTTTTGAAAAATCTATAGAGAAAAAATCTCCTAAAGGAGTATTCACTTTTTATGATGGACCTCCATTTGCTACAGGACTTCCACACTATGGGCACGTACTGGCAAGTACTCTAAAGGATGTTGTTCCTCGGTATAAGACAATGAAGGGGTATACGGTACCGCGTCGTTGGGGATGGGACTGTCATGGACTTCCTCTTGAAGCCCAAGTAGAGAAAGAGTTTGGCGTTTCAACTAAGCAGGAAATAATTGAAGAGGTAGGAATTGAGAATTTTGTAGAGAAGGCAAAGAAGGTAGTGCTTCAGTATCGAGATGATTGGATGAAGTTCATTCCGCGAATCGGACGATTCGTAGACATGGAGAATGACTACCGAACTATGGATCCTTCGTACACCGAGAGTGTATGGTGGGCATTTAAAACACTCTACGATAAAGGTCTTATCTACAAAGGATTTAAATCACTCCACCTAAGCCCGCTTCTGGGAACAGAGCTTTCAAATATTGAGGTAGCACAAGGGTATAAAGACATTACAGACTTTGCGGTAACAGTACCGCTACCTATTAAAGGAATGGATGCCTCGCTCCTTGTTTGGACAACAACACCATGGACACTCCCAGGGAATATGGCAGCTGCTGTAAATCCTGATTTTGTATATGCAAAGGTGAAGGTAACAGGGGATGAAAAGCTAGACGGTACGTACATTGTTTCAAAAGAAAAACTCTCACTCTTTGAGGGAATGGAGCACGAAGTCCTTGAAGAGATGAAAGGAAGGGACCTTGTTGGAAAAGAATATGAGCCTCCATTTAACTACTACCTTAACGAAGAAATAGAAGGGAAGGAGAATGCGTGGAAGATATATGCAGCAGACTATGTAACTGAAGACTCTGGAACAGGAGCAGTACACCTTGCACCTGCATTTGGTGCAGAGGATCTTGAGCTTGCACAAAAGGAAGGTGTGCCAATCGTGCATCACGTAAATAAAAACGGAAAGTTTGTAAAAGAAGTAGGGGATTTTGCCGGAATGGATGCAAAGCCAAAGGATAATCATCAAGCAACTGATATTGAGATCATCAAAGCTCTCGCGCACGCTGGAAAGCTTTTCAAAAAAGAGAAGATTGAGCACAGCTACCCACACTCATGGAGAACAGATGAGCCGCTTCTAAACTATGCGATGGACTCATGGTTTGTGAATGCGCCAAAGATAACGAACCAACTCGTAAAGGAGAATGACAAAGTGCATTGGGTGCCAAAAGAAGTTGGGTCTAAGCGATTTGGTAACTGGCTTAAGGGAGGGAAGGATTGGTCAATCTCAAGAAGTCGTTTCTGGGGGGCGCCACTTCCTGTCTGGGAGAATGAAGATGGAGAGCAGATTGTCTTGGGAGGAGTTGAGGATCTTCGGGCGCACGTAAAGAAGTCAGGAAACACGTACATGGCAATGCGCCACGCTGAGGGAGAGCACAATGTAAAAAATGTAGTGAGCGCGCATAAAGATGATCCATACAAACTAACGGAAAAGGGATTGGCTCTAGCAAAAGAGACTGGAGAAAAACTAAAGGTAGAGGGAATTACAAAAATCTTTGCTTCTCCATTCCTTCGAACAAAGCAGACAGCAGAAATAATTGCAGAGGAAATTGGTCTCTCAAAGGACGATGTTGTTTTCGATGAGCGACTTGCCGAACTTGGCTTTGGAGACTTCCAAGGAAAACCAATAAAAGAGTACTTTGATTTCATTGAGAAAGATTTCACGTATGAGACAACTATCCCAGGAGGGGAGAGCTTCCTTGATGTGAAGAAGCGCTTTGGAGAATTTATGTATGAGAAGGAAGCGCAGCTTCAAGATGAGAAGATTCTTATCGTAACTCACGGTATTGGTCTTGAAATATTGCCTGCGGTTGTTGAGGGAGCAGACAATGCTCGTTCAATGGAAATTCATAGCAACACACATGCAAAGCCTGGAGCGCAAATCAATCTTCCATTTGTAGCGCTGCCACACAATGCAAACTATGAACTAGATTTCCATCGCCCATATATTGATGAGATAAAGCTTGAGAAGGATGGGGAAGAGTACACACGAATCCTCGATGTATTTGATTGTTGGTTTGAATCTGGATCAATGCCATATGCGCAGCAAAACTATCCATATAGCAACCTCGATATATTTAATCCAAAGGGAGGACTCTTTAGTAAATCAAAGGGATACCCAGCACAATATATTGCAGAGGGACTCGATCAGACACGAGGGTGGTTCTACTCACTACTCGTTCTTGGCGTAGGACTCTTCGGAAAAGCACCATTTGAAAACGTAGTGGTAAACGGAACGGTACTTGCAGAAGATGGACAGAAGATGAGTAAGAAACTCAAGAACTATCCAGATCCTATGGAGATCATTAATAAATATGGAGCAGATGCTGTGCGGTACTACATGCTCGCATCTCCTGTATCGAGAGCAGAAGACTTCTCTTTCTCAGAAGCAGGTGTAAAAGAAACATCTTCAAAGGTGGTGGGAAGGCTCCACAACGTACTTTCTTTCTACAATCTATATAAGGATACGGTACAGAGAAAAGAGGGAACAAAGCATGTGCTCGATACATGGATTATCTCAAGACTAAATGAGCTTGTAGATCAGACAACAAAGGGGTATGAGGGGTATGAATTTGATAAAGCTACGCGCCCACTCCTTGATTTCCTTGACGATCTTTCAACGTGGTATGTCAGGCGTTCTCGAGATCGTATTAAAGAGGGGGGAGAAGATGCAGAGCATGCAATGCACACACTTCGCTTTGTACTTATGGAAACTGCAAAGGTAATGGCACCTGCTACTCCATTTTATGCAGAGTATCTATATAGAGAGCTAAAGGGAGAGAGTGATGCTGAGAGTGTGCACCTATGTGAGTGGCCAGAGGGAGGGAAGATAGACCAGGAAGTACTCGACACTATGAAAGAAGTACGAATTATCGTAAGTGATGCACTTATGATGCGACAAACTGCAGGACACAAAGTACGACAGCCACTTAATGCGCTTACACTAAAGAAAGGAATCTCTCTAACAGAGGAATACCAAACCCTAATCAAGGAAGAAGTAAATGTAGAGAATATTATCCTTGATGGAGAAGAGCTTAAACTTGATACAGAGCTAACTCCAGAGCTAAAGGAGAAGGGAATGGTTCGTGAGTTTATACGAGCGGTACAAGATGCACGAAAGAAAGCAGATTTCTCTCCACACGATTTTGCAATCCTAACTATCGCAGGGAATGCAGCATTCCTAGATGCGTACAAGAGTGAAATTATGAGTGTTGCTGGAGTAAAGACAATACAGCGTGTACAAGAGCTCCCTGGGGGAATAGAAGTAGATCTTGGCGAGAAGCAACTTACGATAAACGTCGTTCATGCATGAGACGTACACAACTCCAGGATTCGTACTAAAAGCTCGTCCCAATAAGGAAGACTCTGTAGAGGCAATTATCTTTACCCAAGATTTGGGGAAGATTCGTGTAATTGCACAAGCTGCAAAGCGGGCGGGTGCTACTTTTGCAGCATGTACGCAGCCTGGGACACACAGTATCTATTCCCTTATTCGTGGGAGATACAATTGGCGCCTCAAAGGAATGGATCAAGTACAGCAATACTCCTTTACCCTTACAGGAGAGCGTAAAAAAGTATATGCAAACATCCTTGGTCTTCTGGGAAGATTGTTGCCTGAGCACGAAGTGCAGCAAAAAGTGTATGAAAGGCTAGAAGCGCTTGTAAAAGGAGAGGAAGATATAGATTTTGAGAGGGAAGAGGCGGAGATTGCTTTTGAAATACTTGTTGCACTTGGGTATGCGGACAAAGATGCAGGTGTATCAAAGACAGAAGATTTGATACTAGAAGTGAATAAGGGGATATTGGCGGCGGGATTGTAGGGTGTTTGAGTTGTTTAATTATGTTTCGTATACTGGTATAGAAAATATATGTCCGAAGAAACACAAGAAGAAATAAAGATAGTTTCGAAACACACTTTCTTTTTCGAAACTCCGCTTTATGAAAAAATTAAAAACCCTCTTTTAGAACAACGGCTTTTCAGAGGCGATGTTGATGCTTACAGCAGTTCTTTGCAAGACAACACAACTTATGAAATTGAGTTTGAGTGGGTTGATAATTGGAGTGTTTGGGAAGCACCTGACCATAAGTCAGTAGGCTACGGACAAGTTACCCTAACCTGTAAAAGAAAGGGTTCATATCCACTAAGGTTTTTTGTTTTTAGAGATACAAGAATAGAAGGTTTTGTAGAGAAAATTGGTCAAGATCCATCCATGGCCGATATTCAATTCTCAGCACTTCAGCAAAAGTATGAAAAGGTTCTTGAAGAAGAGTATCTACGAGAATTCAAAAGGGCGGTTGGTCTCGCTTCTCACGGTATTGGTGTCGGGTCTTTTATTTACCTAAGGCGTATTTTTGAAAACTTAATTTATCAAACATACAGAGAGCATGATCAGGATTTAAAAATTGAAGCAAAAGAATTTCAAGGGAAAAAAATGGACGAAAAAATTGATGCCTTAAAGCCATATCTTCCATCACAGCTGTTAGAAATGAAGAGTATATATGGGATATTAAGTAAGGGAGTTCACGAGCTTGATGACAAAGTTTGTTTAGAGTATTTTGCTCCATTAAAACTTTCTATTGAATTAATTCTAGATCAAAAGATCGAAGAAAAAAAGAAAGAAGAAAAAGATGCTTTGGTTAAAAATGAGCTTCAGAAAATACAGCAAGGTTTGCAAAAATAAATCTTCACGATTATTTTTTATTTCTCTGCTACACTAAATTCCAATAAAACTCTTTAGTCACTTATAAGGGGGCGTGAAGGGCATGAGGTATATAAAACATACGATACATATAGTGTAAATTTCGAAAATCACTCATGAATAAAGAAAAAATCATCCAACACATAAAAGAAACTCATAACCCACAAGCAATTATTTTGCATGGGTCACGCGCCATTGGGAAAGAGCGAGGAAACAGTGACTGGGACCTATACCTCCTATACACAGACACGCCACCACACTTCTCTGGACGAGAAGATGTAGAAGGTGCAGATGTTGAATGGAAAGCAGTTAAAGCACCTGTAAAAGAAAACGAGATACTCGACGTCTTTGGAGTACAACTACAATTTGCAAAAGTACTTTGGGAAGAAGAAAGCGTTGGAAGCACAGCACTTAATGCTGCACGATCTTTATATGAGAAGGGAGTAACACTAAGTAAAGAAGATAAAGAAAGAATGGAACAATATCTTACTCATAAGGCAAACAGTCTTAAAGATGATATTGACACTCCATATATGTTTTTGCGACACCAGTATGCATTTTTTGAACGAGCAATAAATTGGTGGTTTGAAATGCGGGGCGAATACCGAAAACCATTCTATGTGGCAATGCCACGCATTAAGGAAGAAGATCCTGAATACCATGATCTTCTTATGAAAATTGCTGGTGATTCTCCAAATAAAGAGAAGGTGTGGGTAGCAGAGGAGATTGCCGCAAAGCTTTTTAAGAATATATAGACAAAAGGAAAGACCGACATCTCGAGGAAAGTCGTTATAGCGATCTTTCCGTTTGAAATGTCGGCCAGTGTATTAGCCGTACCGCTGTTCCCAAAGTTCAGCCTCGTAGTCAGTCGTCGGAACCTGGTGTGCCGAAGCTCCGCGCACAGAACGGAGCACCTCCAGGGTGACAAATTCACCATTGATTTTGTGGGTGATCCGTTGAGGGCTCAGGACCGGCGCATCCGTATCGGTTTGCATGACGACATCGCCATAAGCAATGTAGTGCAGGCTGCTGTCACTGGGATCGACACCGAGATCAGTTGTGTTCACTCGAGGAGTACATCCCGCCATCATAGTAACTGCCACCAGAAGAAGTAGGATGCCTTGGTAATTAAAGATTGTCCGCATTAAAACCTCCATTGGTTGCGGTCTAGATACAGGGTGCAATATTTCTATAAGTAAGTCAATAATACTAAACCTCTGCTACACTAAATCCAATGAAACCCCTCCCGCACAAGGTAATCATGGCCGTCTTGGCATTTGTTCTTGCTGCCGGCGGATACGGAGGTTATGAGGTATACAAAACATACGACACATACGGCGCAAACTTTGAAAACCGCACACACCTGGTAGAGAAGGTAATAGATGGCGACACCATACTAATAGAAAACAACATCCGCATCAGACTCTTAAACATTGATGCACCAGAGCTAAACTCCTGCTACGGGAAAGAAGCAAAGGAATACTTAACCAAGACACTCCTTGGAAAGGAAATACTCTTGCAAAAGGACCAAACCGCACAAGATAGCTTTGATAGACTGCTCCGCTACGTATTTATATATGAAGAAGACCCAGAGAAGGACAATCTATTTGTAAACAGCATGCTGGTAGAGAATGGATATGCACAAGAAGCATACATACAGCCAAACAGAACATACCTTGCGCAACTACAAGCAGATGAGAGAGAAGCAAAGGAGAATAACAAAGGACTATGGGGAGTCTGCGATATACAAGAAGAAACAAGGGCAGGGGAGCAAGATACAGACCCTTTCTCCAAAGAATGTGTAATAAAAGGAAATATAACCAAAAGCTATACCAAAGACTATTTCCTTCCAGGATGCCCTAACTATAAGAGGGTAAAGATAGATCCAAGAAAAGGAGAGCAATACTTCTGTACTGAAGAGGAAGCAAAAGAAGCAGGATACGAGAGAAGCGCTGCATGTAATAACATCTGGCAGACAAAGGAGTAACAGAAAACCCACCAAGGCGGACTTTCCGTTAATTGGTGGGTTTGATTTATTTGCGGTGTTTAACGTTTCCGGACATGGTGGAGACACTTCCTCCAATACCTCCTCCGCAATCAACATCGCCAGACATGGTGCTCACAGAACCACGAACATCTCCTTCAACATCAACATCGCCAGATACAGTGCCGACAGAATTAATGTTGCCTTTCACAGAGATTTTCTCACAGGCATCAGCTTCTAGGCGATCAATGTTTCCTTCAATGGAAATATTGATTTCTTTTCCATCAGGCGTGACGTCCTCCCCATCAATGGTCACACGACCACTTTTGATAGAAATGCTTCGACCAGCAGAGATGGTAACTCCATTGATAACGATTGTTGGCATGGAATCAATTCCTTTTACAAGTTGAATCTTGTAAGACTTTGTCAAAAGAGTCTCTGCTTGTCAAACATCCCGAATAACTCCCGAATTAATCTGCTACACTAAAACTATATGGGACGTAAAAAACAAGAAGACTATAACGTACGTAAACTAAACAAAAACGGGGGAGGGAGTATTTCTATAACACTCCCCATAGATGATGTTCGTGCACTTAAGTGGAGAGATGGACAGAAGGTGGTAGTAGAGCGAAAGGGGAAGAGTTTTGTAATAAAAGACTGGAAGCCATAACAATGAACATCGAAAACATACAGCTCAACAAAGTATACGGACATCACGGGGGAGGAAGGTACCTTCTCCTTGCTATTGCAGATGAATCAACCAATGCACGAGTAGGAGGAAAAATTGCCGTATACATCTCTCTTAAATATGGAATGGTGAAATGTAGAGACCTTGATGAGTTTTTTGAAGAAATAGAGTGGCCTGATGGAAAAGTACGAACACGCTTTATTCTTGAGGAAACATTGACATAATATAGATATATGCTATAGTCTCTAACGGAGTGCTTGCTTTAAGCATTCATCTGTAAACCGTTCACTTGAAAGGGACGAAGGATGTCTATCAAAGTTATAAGCGTGAGTCGTGATCACAGCGCAGCACAAATCGTACATCAGTGGAAGGGGAGCGATGGGAAAACTCGCTCTGAAACTTTCCATGCGAAGCGGCAGGGAAGCGGAAACGTCTATGTCTACGGGCGCAAGTCCATAACTGGCAGCTTCAAAAAACAAGGACAGGTTACAATCTAACCAAACCTATCCTGCGCAAAATGGCCCCAAACTTTGTTTGGGGCCATTTAATAATTTTTAAATTTTATACCCGTGCTATAGTTTTCCTATGAACCAGAAGGGTAAATTAGACTCTCTACGAACTGATTTATATAAGAAAACCGCCTCAAGGCGGGGATTTTCTCCAACCACTAAGACAGCAGCACCTAAAGCTGTCGAGCAGGAAGCGTGGACTCCTCCAGTGCAAAAAGAAGAAAAGCCACACAAGCCATATGCTACATGGTTCCTTCTAGGATCTGCAGGATTTTTTGCTCTCGCAATTATCATTGCTGCATTTTTTGTACTGCAGGGAGGACGAACTGTATCTCCTAAAAACATTGAATTTAATGTAGAGATTCCTCCAGCAATTGCATCGGGGGAGAGTGTGTTAATTCAAGCAACGGTAAAGAATACAAACCCGGTAAATCTTCCATTTGCTGAACTTACCGTTACATTCCCAACAGGAACACGAGATGCACTCGATGTAAGTAAGGAATTACAATACAAAACTCTCTCACTTGGTCCTCTAAAGCCAGGAGAAAAGAAAGAGTTAGCTTTTGAGGGAGTCTTGTTTGGAACTGAGGGAGAGGAAAAGGAAATCAAACTCCGTATTGAATTTAGGCCAGAGAGTTCAAATGCAATTGTAGTAAAAGAGGAAGTCTATCCTGTGATCATAACGAGCGCGCCTCTCGCGGTAACACTTTCAGCACCAGAAGAGGTGGCACCAGGTGAGAGTTTTAGTACAACAATAACGGTGCAGACAAATTCTGAAGAGTCAGTACCAAATGCTGTGCTCCTTCTGGAGTATCCATTTGGGTATTCAGTGCGTGATGCAAATCCAACAGCAGACATTGGAAATAATGTGTGGGACCTTGGAACCCTTAAGCCAGGAGAGAAAGAGACAGTAACGATAACAGGAGACATTGTAGGAAACTCTGGAGATGAGAGATTCATTAATGCATACATTGGAACTGATCTATCTCCAGGAGGAAATAGTCTAGGACTCATCTATATGGAACAGAATGTAAAAGTGGCACTCGTAGATAGTCAGCTTGCAGTCTCAATGTCTCTTGATGGGGACGCAAGTGAATCTCTTACCGTAGATGCAGGTGATGATCTCACAGGGCGCCTTACCTGGAAAAATAATCTCGATAGCCAGATCTTTGATGCAGAGATCAAAATTACTTTCTCAGGAAATGCATTTGATGAAACGCGTATCTCAGCAGGAAGAGGATTCTATAATGCAGGAACAAAAACAATTACGTTTAACAAAGAGACAAACTCAGAGCTTGCGACACTTGATCCAGAAGAGCGTGGAACGGTAACCTTCACGCTCCCTATAAAAACAACAGCCGAGCTTGGATCTGCTCGAAATCCAGCACTCGATATAGTAGGAACTGTATCAGGGCGTGAAGTTGGAAGCGGAGCTCCTTCTACTGTAACGAACAAAGTAGAGCGTGACATTTCTATTGCATCAGCACTATCTCTTGCTACATCGCTTACACGGACAACAGGACCATTTACAAATATTGGGCCGTGGCCACCAAAGGCAGGAGAACTCACTACCTACACACTCACACTGATTGCAGGAAATACAACAAACACTATTGCAAACTCTGCTGTACGATTTGTATTGCCATCGTACGCGACATTCACTGGAGCACAGACACCACTTTCAGCTGCCATCACTCATGATGAGCGAACAGGGGAAGTATCGTGGAATATTGGAGAGATTGCAGCACACTCATCAAAGACTGTTGCGCTTCAAGTTGGTATTACACCGCAATCTTCTCAAGCAGGAGATGTAATCCAAGTTATAGGGCAGCAAATCTTTGAAGGATTTGATCGCTTCACACAAACAACCGTACAAACTATAGGAGGAGCCAAAACTACTGCAATAACTGATGATCCGTCATATACTGGAGCACAAGGAGTGGTAAGTAACTAATATGAGCAATCAGAAGGTAACACTTGAGGAGATCGTATCCCTTGCAAAGCGTCGAGGGTTTATTTTCCCTGGGTCTGAGATCTATGGAGGATTAGCAGGTACCTGGGACTATGGGCCACATGGAGTAACTCTAAAGAATAATATTAAGCGCCTGTGGTGGAAGCGTTTTGTAGATGATAGGGAAGATATGTATGGCGTTGATGCTGCAATCCTTATGAATGAGAAGGTGTGGGAAGCATCAGGACATATTGCAGGATTTTCTGACCCTCTTGTTGAAGACCTTAAAACAAAGAAGCGGTACAGAGCAGACCATCTTCTTGAAGAAGCGGGGATTAATCCTGCAGGAATGACACTAGAGGAGATGACAGATGCAATTAAAGAGAACAGCATTATGTCTCCTGATAAAAATGAGCTCTCAGAGGTGCGGCAATTTAATATGATGTTTAAGACAGAGGTTGGAGCGCTCGGAGGACAGTACTCTTACCTGCGCCCAGAGACAGCCCAAGGAATTTTCGTAAACTTTAAAAATGTAGTGGACTCAATGCAGCCAAAGATGCCATTTGGTATCGCACAGATTGGAAAAGCATTTCGAAATGAAATTACCCCTCGAGAATTTGTTTTCCGCGTACGAGAAATGGAGCAGATGGAGGTGGAGTACTTTGTGCATCCTGATGAGTGGGAAAAGAACTTTAATCATTGGCTGAATCAACTACGTGAGTGGATGGAAGATATTGGACTTACCAAAGGTCGTATTCATGAAGTAGATATTGCAGAAGAAGACAGGGCGCACTACTCAACAAAAACTATTGATATTGAATTTGATTTCCCCTTTGGACAGAGGGAGCTCTACGGTCTTGCCTATAGAACAGACTATGACCTAAAAAAGCACGCGGAGCACTCAGGAGCAAAGCTTCAGTACAGAGATGATGTAAAAGGGGAGGTATTCACTCCGCATGTGATCGAGCCATCTCTTGGACTTGATCGTACATTCCTTGCGATCCTTACTTCAGCATTTACTAAAGACACTGTAGGAGGAGAGGAGAGAGCGTATTTGAAACTAAATAAAGAGCTCGCGCCAGTACGTGTAATGGTATCGCCACTACTTAAGAACAAGCCAGAATTACAAGAGAAAGCTCGTGAGGTATTTTCTACACTAAAGAAAGAGTTTGGAAATGTAATGTATGACGACAATGGAAACATTGGGAAGCGATACAGGAGACAGGATGAGATTGGAACTCCATATTGTGTGACCATTGATTTTGACTCTCTTGAGGGAAATGACGTTACGGTACGTAATCGAGACACTGCAGAACAGGAACGTGTGAAGATCGAGGATCTGATTTCAAAACTATCGTGATAAGATAGCCCTATGACAAAGGGACCAATCAACATCTCAATAACAGCAGGGAGTGTTATCAAAATTCTACTAGTGCTTATTGGAGCATATGCGATTTTTGTACTACGAGAACTTCTTCTTTTGGTACTTACAGCAATCGTTTTGGCTTCTGCAATTGAGCCAGGAGTAGAGTTTTTCAAAAGGCATTTGCGATTACACCGCGTACTCTCTGTAATCATCATGTACCTGCTGGTATTTGGAAGTATTTTTGTAGGTATCTATTACTTTATCCCACCAGTACTCGACGAGGCACAATCATTTTTGGCACTTCTTCCTCAATACCTTGAAACAGTAGAGCTTCCAACCTCAATTGGAAATGCTGGATTTATTGGAGCTGAGACAGTTTCTGCAAAGACAACCATTCTTGATTCACTTCTTTCATTGCAAGAATCATTCTCAGATACTGGGGAGGGAATCGTACGGCTTCTGGCAACAATCTTTGGAGGTATTTTCTCACTCTTCCTTACTATTGTTCTCTCATTCTACTTTGCAGTACGAGAGCAGGGAATTGATGATTTCCTACGGATTGTTACGCCAACAAAGCATCAGGATTATGTAATCGATCTATGGAGAAGGTCTCAGCGAAAGATTGGACTATGGATGCAAGGGCAGCTGATGCTCTCTTTCATTATTGGAATTCTTGTATACCTGGGACTTATGATCCTTGGTGTGCCGTATGCTCTCTTGCTTGCAGTCTTTGCTGCAGTTCTCGAGCTTATCCCGGTATTTGGATCTATTATTGCTGCAATTCCAGGAGTTATGGTTGCGCTTGTTGATGGAGGGGCAACGCTTGCCATTATCGTTGCGGGACTCTTCTTGGTTGTAAATCAATTCCAGGGAAATCTTATCTATCCACTTGTGGTGAAGAAGGTGATTGGAGTACCGCCACTTCTTGTGATTCTCGCTATTATCGCAGGAGGACAGTTAGCTGGAGTTATCGGTGTAATACTTGCTGTGCCTATAGCAGCTGGTATCCAGGAGCTCGTGCATGATTTCCAGCAAAAGCGAGTAAGTGCTTCCTAATACAAGCTGTGATACCCTCAAGGGAATGACAAATAAGTACATAACAACTACGCTTCCATACGTAAATGCGGATCCGCATGTTGGTTTTGCACTTGAAATTCTCCAAGCAGATCTTCTAGCCCGCCACTGGCGACTACAAGGAAATGACGTCTTTTTTAGTACAGGAACAGACGAACATGGACAGAAGATTCTGCAGAAAGCAGAAGAAGAGGGGAAAGATGTGCAAGAGTATGTAGATCATTTCGCAGATCAGTTTAAAAAGTTGAAAGAAGGTCTTAACCTTTCAAACGATGCATTCATCAGAACAACAGATGAAAATCATATAAAAGCAGCACAGGAGATTTGGAAGCGCTGTGAGGCAAAAGGAGATATTTATAAAAAGAAGTACAAGGGATTGTACTGTGTAGGAGATGAGGCTTTTCTAAAGGAGAGCGAGCTTGTAGATGGGAAGTGTCCAAACCACCCAACAATGGACCCGGTTGAAATTGAGGAGGAGAATTACTTCTTTAGGTTTAGTAACTACCAAGATGCACTTCTAAAGTATCTTGAAAGGGAAGACTCCATCGTTCCTGATTGGAGGCGAAAGGAAGCAATTGAGTTTGTAAAAAACGGACTTGAGGATTTTTCTATTTCTCGAGAGAAGGAACGACTTTCATGGGGTGTACCAGTTCCTGGAGATGACTCTCAAGTTATGTACGTGTGGTTTGATGCCCTTACAAACTACATCTCAACTCTAGGGTGGCCTGCGGGTGATTTTACAAAGTACTGGGAGGAGGGAGAAACGCTACAGGTAGCAGGGAAGGACCAGGTTCGCTTCCAGTCCCTTATCTGGCAGGCAATGCTACTCTCAGCTGATATAAAGAATACTGATCAGGTTTTCTATCATGGGTTTATAACCTCAGGAGGAGCCAAGATGAGTAAGTCTGTTGGGAATGTAATCTCTCCTTATGAGCTTACAGATAAGTACGGAACAGATGCCGCACGGTACCTACTACTTCGACACGTTCATCCCGTAGATGATTCAGATATTACCTGGGAGAAGCTAGATGAGTGGTATACCGCAAACCTTGTAAATGGAATTGGAAATCTAACAGCTCGTATTACAAAGCTCGCAGAGACTCACCTTGAGAATCCAATTGAGCGTCCTGAGCCAAAACCGTTCCCATCTGAATATACTGATGCAATCGACAATTTTAAATTTAATGAAGCACTCGATTATGTGTGGTCTTTAATTGGAGCACTCGACAAGAGAATTACAGACGAAGAGCCATTTAAGATTGTGAAAACTGACCTAGAAAAGGGAAGAGGGTTAATTAAAGAATATCTAGAAGAGCTCTACACAATTGGAAGGCTTCTCAATTCTGTTCTTCCAGAATCCTCAGAGATTATTAAAAAAGCAGTGCTGGAGAATAAAAAGCCAGAAGGGCTTTTTGCTCGTCTTTAATATGAAAAAGAAAAATACAGTTGTAGTGGTGCTAATTGTTCTCACTCTTGTTGCTATTTGGATTGAACTTGCGGTTGGTCTTTTTGGAACTCCTTGGGCAGGAACGTAAAATTGACTTCATAAAAGATGAGGCGTAGGTTTAGTCTCATGCATTGACATGGTGTCATGTATAAATGTTACGACAAAATCCATAAAGGATAGTCGTTCAATAGAAGGAGTGGCCAAGTGGCAAATCCAAATAATCCCTTTAGCAACATAGGACTTGTTGCTAAATTCACGGCAGCTTTTGCAAAAGCTGGCGGTACCCCAGAAATACTGAATTCGTTTTCTGAAAACAAGAGAAGAATGCGTGAGCTAGTTGCTCTGGCAAACCCCTATTCTCGGCGTATCGCAAAGCAGCTTTGCTGCAGCATGTATAACTACTCTTTGGAAGTAGATTTGTCGAAAATCTTCACCGAAGACGACTGGGTTCCTTTTTCAAGGATTGGTGAGAGTTTTTTACAACTTTTACCAAACACAACAGAGTGTGTGAAGGTTGATTTCTCAGTTTCGTATTGGGAACTCCTCACAGGAGTTTCTGATTGGGAGTTTGCTCAAGAGGTTGATTTTCGTCGCTTGCTTACGATTGAGAAAATCTGGATTGCTTTAAGCAATGCGAGAGGAGATCCCGATGATTTCAGATCAAAGACTCTAAATGTCGATGGTACAAAGAACGTTTTCTATATTCGTGATCGTCAGGGTAAAAAATGGAGTGTAATTGCTGTCTGGACCCAAAATGGTTGGGACATACAAGCTTCTCAGTACAATACTAAGTTCTGGGATCCAGGAACGGTCATTGTCACTTCGACAGGCAGATAGTTCTTTAAAGGCCCCGCATTAAATTGCGGGGCTCTTACTTTGCATGTTACTTTTATTCAACCTATGAAATACATCGACGCACACTGCCATCTTCAATTTGATGCATACGAAACGGATCGTGATCAAATTATTGAGCAGATGAAGTATGAGGACATACACGGTATTGTTGTGGGTGTTGATTTGGAATCCTCAAAGAAAGCAATTGAGCTAGCAAAAAAGCACGAGCACCTCTATGCAACAGTTGGAATGCATCCTTGCTATGTAGATGAAGGAGAATTTACAGACGAATACAAAACTCTAGCAGAGGACGAGAATGTTGTAGCGATAGGAGAGTGTGGGCTCGATTTCTTCAGGCAAGAAGATTCAAAGCTTCAAAGAGAAGTTTTCATACAGCAGGTAGAGCTAGCTATAGAGCTTGATAAAGCTCTTATGATCCACTCACGCCCAAGCAAAGGAACACAGGATGCATATCATGAGGTTATTGATATCCTCACTGAATATAAGAAAGAGCATAGGGACAAGCTCCGAGGAAATATTCACTTCTTTGTAGGAGGAGACAAAGAGCGTAATGCACTAAATGACCTTGGGTTTACAGTGTCTGTTACTGGAGTTATCACCTTTACTGATGACTATAACGACATGGTAACGGGCGCAAAACACGACATGCTCCTTGGCGAGACAGACTCTCCATATGTAGCACCAAAGCCACACAGGGGAGAGCGCAACTCAGCACTTAACGTGGTACATGTATACAAAAAGATAGCTGATTTATGGGGAATTGATGAAAATGAGGCTCGAGAAACTCTAAATAACAATACTAAGCGTATTTTTGGCTTATAGCGTTGCGATAGCTAGATCTATATGCTATCTTTCTCCCACATATGGCAGATACTGAAGTACTAGAAAAAGACGAGATCTCTGTATACGAGGCGGCATTTCACATTGATGCGAACCTTTCAGAGACTGAAACAAAGAAAGCATTTGATTCTGTAAAGGAAGCTATTGTTGCTGCAGGTGGAACTCCATTTGCAGAGGCGCTTCCTACACGAATGAACCTTGCATACACTATCTCTCAGATTAATGAGGGAGTACGACGTGATCACACAAGTGCAAACTTTGCATGGATCGCATACGAGCTAACTCCAGAGAATCAGGAGAAGGTAGATGAGGTATTGCGAGCTGACAAGACTATTATCCGACATCTTGTTACAATTACTACAAAAGAGGAGGCAACATACGCACAGGACCGTGCAGCTGAGAAGCTTGTTGTAGCAAAGCCAGAAACTGATGAGGTATCAGACGCTGAGCTTGATGAGGTGCTAGAGGAGACAACAGCATAGTATGTATATCAACAAAGTATTTATCTACGGAAACCTAACACGAGACCCAGAGCTTAAGGCTCTTCCTTCTGGATCTCAGGTTGCTTCATTCTCTGTTGCAACAAACCGAACATACAAGGATCAGAACGGACAGCAGCAAGATTCTGTTGAGTACCACAACATTGTTATGTTTGGACGACAGGCTGAGGTTGTAGGGCAGTACCTAAAGAAAGGGCGTCCAGTATTCCTTGAGGGGCGACTTCAGACTCGCAATTGGGAGAAAGATGGTGTAAAACACTATCGAACTGAAGTTATTGCAGATCGATTCCAGTTTGGACCATCATTGCGTGATGGACAGGGAGGTGCACCAGCTGCATCTGCAGCACCTGCACAAGAGCAAGCAGCTCCATCATCAGATGCGATCCAGTATCCAGACGAGGATATTAACCCGGAAGATATTCCTTTTTAATATAGATTTATGAAAGACGAAGAGAAAAAAGTAGTAGAGACACCACGATTTGTGGACTACAAGGATACTGAGTATCTAAAGCAGTTTGTAAATCCGCACGCTCGAATGAACAACAGGCGGCGAACACGAGTATCTGCTCGTCAGCAACGTGAGATTGCAAAGGCAATTAAGCGAGCACGATTCATGGCTCTTATGCCGTACATTGCTCGATAATTAAAAACACCCTTGTGGGTGTTTTTTCTTTATCGAAATAGTTGAGCATGATTTCCTATGCTCGCTAATGTAAGTACCAATATGCCATCGTCTATTTGGTATATCAGAAGTATGTCAGGAGCAAGATGGCATTCTCTAAAGCCTTTTAGCTTGCCAGTAAGTTGATGGTCTTTTTGCTCCTTTTTTAATTTCTTGCCCTTCGCTAGGGTGGTAATTGTTTCTTCAAAAACACTTTGTTTAAATCCTTGTAGTCTCTGTACACGTTTAAACGCAGTTTTAAAACGACGAGTTTTTACAATCTCGTATTTCATAAACTACCGATTAAGATCTTTCATTAGCGCATCAACACTGGCAAAACGTCGAGCATCTTTTTTAGCCTCTTCGGTTTCAGAAATAAGAGCTTCCTCTTGTGCAAGAGTAAAACCATTTTCAGTACGTAAATCTAAAGGCACACCTTTTCTATTAATTACATTGGTAAGGAAGAGTTTGACCGCGCTGGACATGTCTAGGCCAACACCATCAAGCGTCTTTCGTGCAGCTTCTTTTGTTTTAGAATCAATTCTAATCTGAATAGTATTTTGTGAACTCATGCATAAAGAATATATAATTGTAATGACAATGTCAATACAATAATCATGCGTTGTTAATTACGTATTTAACTACGTAGACAGAAAATAACGACCACCAAGGTCGTTATTTTTTATTAAAAAACAACGCATATGCGTTGTGAGATGTTTGGCAGTGCGTGTGTTGCACCAACACGCACTGCCTTATATAGGACGGGAACATGACTCCGCCGGCCCTGGATACTTTCGTTACAAAAGTTGCTCAAATGTTGAGCAAGCGTGCTCCTCAGAGCACGACCCATGCATGCTTATACTTCGACAAAAGCTTTTGTTGTGAGGCGGAGGTGTCCGAAAACACATTGTACTCGCGATAGCAGAAAAAACATCCTTCCTACCATCTTGACCTGAGACCAGAGCGTCCCTGACCAATTGGCATGCTAGGTTCTGGGGCAAGTATATAGAAAACCTAGGCTTTATCAACCCGCTCCACGTACTCTCCAGTCTCTGTATTTATACGCAGAATATCTCCCTCATTGATAAATAGCGGGGTGGTAACAACAGCGCCTCCTTTCATAACAACTTGCTTACTTCCACCTTGTGCTGTGTTCCCACGTACTGCTGGAGGAGCCTCAACAACTTCAAGGTCTACTTTAATTGGAATTTTAATAGAGACAATCTCTTCTTCAAATAAAAGTGCTTCAACTTCATCACGCTCAGCAAGCCACTTTACTTTATCTGCAACAGAGTCTTCTGGTAGGGAGAAGCGGTCTCCTGGATTTCCTTTGCTATGGAACCAACTCTCTCCGCGATTGGTGTAGAGGTACACAATCTCTTTTGTTTCAGTATCAGCTTCTTCTGCCTTGTCACTTGAGTGAAAAGCATTAGAAATAACACGTCCACTTATAAGGTGCCGTAATTTTGTTTGGTTCTGAGGCTTCATCTGCTGCTTACGTGCAACTTTTGATTCAATAACCTCATAGGGTTCACCATTAAATTTGATTACCTTTTTAGGGGTGATCTCGTTATATGAAAGTGTTGCCATGCTATGCTTTGCTTAACTCTGCTCGAATCTTCTTAAGAATTTCATTGGTAACAGGTTTATTCTCTTTTAGGAATGTGCGAGCTGCATCATACCCTCTGCCAAGAGACTGCTCTCCATACTTATAGAAGGCACCATTCTTTTGAAGCACGTCATACTTCTCACCGAGTGCTAGGATTTCTCCCTCCCTTGAAATCCCTTCGTTATAGAGAAGGTCAAACTCAGTATTTTTAAATGGAGCTGCCACCTTATTCTTTACCACCTTTACACGTACACGGCCTCCCACAACCTCTTCTCCTTTCTTAATCTGCGCGATGCGACGAATATCAAGTCGAACTGATGTATAGAACTTAAGAGCTCGTCCTCCTGGAGTTGTCTCAGGATTTCCAAACATTACACCAATCTGCATTCTGATTTGGTTGATAAAGACAACGACGGTCTTGCTCTTTGCAACAACACCGGTGAGTTTTCGAAGGGCCTGGCTCATAAGGCGAGCCTGCTTTCCAACATGCGTCTGTCCCATATCTCCCTCAATCTCATCCTTTGGAGTAAGAGCTGCAACTGAGTCGACAACAATAATGTCGACGCTATTACTTCTAACCAAACTCTCTACAATCTCGAGCGCCTGCTCTCCAGTATCTGGCTGCGAGATAATAAGGTCATTAAGTTTTACGCCAATCCTTTTTGCATACTCAGGATCAAGTGCGTGCTCTGCATCAATAAATGCAGCAACACCTCCAGCTTTCTGAGCTTCAGCTATAGCATGTAGGGTAAGGGTTGTCTTTCCTGAACTCTCAGGTCCGTACACTTCAACGATTCGTCCATAGGGAAGTCCACCAACACCAAGAGCTGCATCAAGTCCAATAGATCCAGTAGGGATTACATCAATTTTCTTTGGCTTTTGATCACCAAAGGTCATCACTGCCTCTTCTCCAAACTTTGATTGGATTTCTTTTAGGGCAGCATCAACTTTATTGTTCTTCTCCTCCTTCGGGCTCTCCTTCACTTCCTCCACCTTCTTCGTTGTCTTTTTGGCTGCTGGTTTCTTCGCTGGCATACTCTGGTATATAAATTGGAATAATCTCTTGTGTAGTACGGTCAAAACGATCCCGTGCTCGTATAGTCATTATAGTATGGCCAGAAGAGAGCAGCAATCGCTCAGAAAAGTTCCCATTTTGCTCTGGAGCTACTGTCCGTCCATTGATTTCAAAGTGTGCATTTCTATACACTTTTCCCTCAAGGACAATGAACCCATCATCTATTTGAGAGTATAAAACCTCCTCATTAAGTTCTATATGAGGGCCTTGTACGAGCCCGTATGCCCTTGAGAGGGCAAAGAGGATAATAAGTAGGAGAAATAGGGAAAAGCCAGCTACAAGAAGTCTTGTGTCTACAAAACCTCTATCGTTCATCCTCCTCTTCATATTCATCCTCGTCATCATATCCTTCGTTATCTGTCCCTCGTGTGAGAACTTCTCGAGGCTTAGAGCCATCCGCAGGCCCAATAACACCCTTGTCTTCAAGAATATCCATAAGGCGAGCAGCACGAGCGTATCCAACACGTAGTTTTCGTTGTAGGTATGATGTAGATGCTTTCCCAGCTTCTTCTACACACGCTTTAGCTTCGTTATATAGCTCATCCTGATCCTCATCAGAGTCATCAATGCTCATCATGGCATCATTGCCTTCGTGCTTTCCATCTGGCGCTCCAAAGTCGATATTTGAAGTATCTCCAGCATTATTTTTCTTAATATACGACACAACTTTCTTTACTTCATCCTCAGAGATAAAGGCAGTCTGTAATCGGATAGGCTTACTCATATCTCCTGATAGGAAGAGCATATCTCCAGCCCCCAGAAGCTTCTCAGCTCCTCCCATATCAAGAATGGTCTTAGAATCGATCTGACTTGCAACCTGGAGTGCCATTCGAGATGGAACATTGGCTTTAATAAGTCCTGTTACCACATTTACGGATGGCCTTTGTGTTGAAAGCACGAGGTGAATTCCAACCGCACGACTCATCTGAGCTAGGCGCACAATTCCAGCTTCAAGCTCTCTTGGGTATGCCTGCATAATGTCAGCCAACTCATCTACCACAATCACAATGTATGGCATGGTCTCAGCATCTTCTTCATTAGCTGATGCTTCTCGGTATGAGGTAATGTCTCGGCACTCAAATTGCTCAAGCACGCTATACCGTCTATCCATTTCTTTTGCTGCCCACTTAAGTGCAAGGATGGCTTTCTTTGGATCGGTAATAACAGGAGTAAGGAGGTGAGGGATACCGTTGTAGAGGGTTAGCTCCACTCGCTTTGGATCAACCATAATAAAGCGAAGCTCGTCTGGCCCATTTCGGTAGAGTAGGGAAGCAATTAGTGTGTGGATGGCAACTGACTTTCCAGATCCTGTAGCTCCAGCAATAAGTCCGTGAGGCATCTTCGCCACATTTACATAATGAGGCTCTCCCGTAATGTCTCGTCCAACAGCAGAGAGTAGGGGCTTGTCTGTAGTCTTCCACTGGTTTGCCGCAAGTAGTCCTGCAAGTCCAACCATTGCCTTGCTTGTATTTGGCACCTCGATTCCAACCAAACTCTTTCCAGGGATTGGTGCTTCGATACGAACAGGGTGGGCAGCGAGTGCTAACTCAAGATTGTTTTGAAGTGAGAGAATCTTTGAAAGTCTTACACCCTCAGCTGGCTTGATAGCGTAGCGAGTTACGGTAGGTCCGATAGATACTTCATCCATCTCTACATTGATGCCAAAGTTCGCAAAGGTTCGCTTAATCAAATTAGCGTTAGCTTTAATGTCTCCCACACCAGGCTTTCCTTTGTCTTTTCCAAGTAGATCAATAGGAGGGGCGTTGTACTCTCCATATGAGGTAATAACAGGCTCTCCATCAACTTCTTCTTCATTGTCTGAGAAGACATTTATAGATGGCTCCTTTTCCTCCTCTACTTCCTCTACCTCCTCATCATCCTCAAACTCTTCTTCCTCAGCATCATCTCCATATGACTCAACATGCATTTCATCATCTTTCTTTCCAAATAGCGTTGTAAGTTTGAAAGAGGGAAGAGTGTTGTCAAAGCTAAACTCAAACCTAAATAGGAGAATTGCGCCAATTAGGGCAAATGCGATCAAAAATAGCGTTGCTCCTGCGACCCCAAAAATAGAAGCCAAACCGCCTGAAATAAAGGAACCAAGCAGTCCACTATCAAGTGGTGTCATAGATATAAGGGAAAGTAGCGCTGCTACGAGCAGTACTCCTCCTATAGAGCTTCCTACAGGAATCTCTTCTTTCCATGAGGTAAACAGGAGTACACCGAGTGCTAGAAAGGCAAGGGGTAGCAATACATACCCACTTCCAAGTAGCGTTGTTCCTAGACCAAACACAAACTCTCCTGCAGGCCCAGCTGATCCTGTTGCTGCAATAGCAAAGAACCCTCCTACAGCCAGAGATGCAATTGCAAATACTATTGGTGGGACAATAGATCCCAGCTCACGTTCATCCTTACGTGGTCGTCCTCGTTTTCGTCGTCGCGCCATATCTTATTTATCGTTATAAACAGCATTGTACCACGCCTATTTTCCGACACGATCTTCTTAGGCGCGCAAGTTGCAGGCCTTCTATCGGACGCGTATAATCTCATATAAGACAGTCAAATGACTGATATAAATATGTCTTATAGAAGTGAAATAACAATAAAGGACATGAACAAAAGAGGACAGAATGTCCTTAATAACTCCATTATCGAAAGCGTATTTCTAAAGGACCACAAAAAGGCATATCTCTATAAGAAAGCAGAAAAACTCTCTCAGGCAGTGCATGTGGTGCTTGCTCATGCAAACAGTGCATCAAATATTTCTGATCGACTGAGTAATCTTTCAGTTACTTTGATCGGAGAAATTCTCCACAGCAATAATAAGTCAGAGGGAAGTGCAACTATTTTGGAAATAATTAGCGTCCTTCAGGTTGGGGAGACAGCAGGAGTAATAGCTCCTAAAAATGCTGAACTTTTGGTACGTGAATATAATTATCTTTTAGTACTTTCTTGTGATCGGAAGGTGGTGGATGTGGATCTTGATACTGATGTTGAAGAGGTGAAGGAAGCAACAAAAATTGTAGCGCCAAAAACAAAAATTTCCTCACAGACTGAAGTTGAGTTTAAAGGACATAAAGGACAAGCAAATGACCGTAAAGGACAAGTCCTTCAAATGATCAAGGAAAACGGTAATTTGGGTATAAAAGATATCGCAAAGGTAATAACTGATTGCAGTGAAAAGACTATCCAGAGGCTTTTAAATACATTAATAAAAGAGGGAAGTATTCGTAAGGAAGGGGAGCGAAGATGGAGTACATATCACTACGTTTAGAGTAAAAATAGGTCAATTTAAGTGAATCTCAAATATATTGACTTTTGGACCAGATAACGTAATATTCTGCCTGTGGAAGCGAGTGCGCAATAGTGCATAGATTTAAGGCCCAAAAGGCCTATTTCTGCTACTGGTTGCAATCCCTTATCCACATTGTATTTTGCTTGTTTTTTAAGGCATCCGGGTATACTTGTTCCTAGGACTGCGTGAGTAGTTACTGAGCGATTATAGACGGCTTAACGGCAAGCAGGACCGTACGTTGACAACAAAATATTCTAAACGGCCAATTGTGTGAGAACACAACGTTTTTTACCCCATGTAATGTGGGGGGTTGTTAACGTTTAAACAACGGTCAGATATGTGAGATATGGATTCCATGGAAGATATGAAAGCAATCAGACTAAACTTTGCCAGCTGTCTTATGTAGTGCGCGGTCGACGTGTACTACGTAGGGTGGTGTTGAAAAACTATCCCAAGGCTTGCCGGGGGATATCGACATTGAATAAAAACCGAGGATGACTTTAACGAGTCACTCTCAAATTAATGAACTATTAGAATTTAAGGACGCAATCGATATATGAGTCGCATGACAAATAAAATCGGTGCAGCGATCTTGTCTGTAGGAATGTTTGTAGCGCTAGTAGCACCTATGAGTGCTCACGCTGCACTTTCTGAGGCACAAATCCAGTCAATCCTTTCACTGCTTACGTCATTCGGAGCTGACGCATCAACTATTTCAAACGTTGACGCTTCACTACGAGGACAGGCACCTACGGGAGGAAACAATGGAGGATCATCTGCATCAGTATGTCCATACACATGGACACGATCTCTAACAACTGGAGATTCAGGAGCAGACGTACTTGCTCTTCAGCAATTCCTTAACTCAGATGCCGCAACTTCAATTGCAGCTTCAGGAGTAGGATCAGCTGGAAACGAAACAGATTACTTTGGAGGGCTAACTGCATCAGCAGTAGCTAAGTTCCAGGATAAGTATGCTTCAGAGGTACTAGCACCAGTTGGACTTTCAGCTGGAACTGGATACTTTGGATCATCTACACGTGCAAAGGCTAACGCTCTTTGTGTGTCAGGATCTGGAAATAACAACGGAGGAGGAGACAACGGAGGTTCAGCACCAGTTACTGGAGCAGGACTTAGCGTTGCCCTAGCAGCAGGATCACCTAACGGTGTTGCTCTTGTACAGGGACAGGCTCTAGGAGAGCTTGCTCAGTTCACCTTCACAAACAACAACAGTGCGGCAATGGATGTAACAAACCTTACATTCAACCGGATTGGAGTTTCAAACGACGCAACACTATCTAACGTATATGTATACGCTGGAGCAGAGCGTCTAACAGACTCAGCAGCTGTATCAAGTTCACAGTTCTCTTACAATGCACCAGCTGGAATCTTTACGATCCCTGCAGGTTCATCAAAGACAGTATCTGTACGAGCTGATATTGCTACAAGCACAAATGGTGAGCAGGTTGGAGTTTCTCTTGTATCAGTTGGAGCAACAGGTGCTCTTAACTCAGGAGTTTCATTCCCAATCACTGGAGGAATCCAGACAATCTCATCAGCAACTCTAGCAACAGTTGACTTCAACACAACAACACTTCCAAGTGCATCAACAATGACTGCACAGGATGATTACGTTGTTTGGCAGAACACAACTACTGTTGGAACACGTGCTGTAAACCTTGAGACATTTAGTCTTCGAAACATTGGATCAATTGACAAGGGAGACATCAAGAACTTCCGACTACTTGTAGACGGAGTTCAGGTTGGATCTGCAGTTGCTGCAATCGGAAACGATGACTACGTTGTCTGGGACTTTAGCGCTTCACCAAAGCGTCTAGAGACTGGAGGACGAACAATTAAGGTTATGGCTGACATTGTAGACGGAGCAAATGAGACATTCCAGTTCTCACTTCGTCGAGCATCTGACGCTCGATTTGTTGACACACAGGTAGGACAGCCAGTTCTATCAACTGCTAACGGATCAAGCTTCTCAGCTCGTTCAGCAACACAGGCAACTGTGAACGCTGGATCAGTATCAGTTACAAAAGCAAACAACTCACCAAGTGAGTCAGTAGCTGTTGATTCAACTAACGTTAAGTGGGCTTCATTTGAGCTTCGCGCTTCAGGAGAAGATGTGAAGGTTGAGGACCTTGACATTAACGTAGCAGCTACAGGATCAAACGGAGGGCTTGACAACGGTAAGGTATTCTTCAACGGAGTACAGGTTGGATCTACAAAGGATCTTACTGAAGCTACTGATGTTAACTTCACATTTGGTTCAAGTATGATTCTTAAGGCTGGAGAGGTAGCTATTGTTGACATCTACGCTGATGCGAAGACTACAACAGCAGCTTCATACAATAGTGGAGACACTGTTGCAGTTACTCTAGGAACAGGATCATCAAATGGACAGGGACAGGCTTCATTGACTTCAATCAACGTACCTGGATCTGACATTGCTGGAAACACTATCACTATCAGTTCTACAAGCCTTACAGCTTCAAAGTACTCAGGATATGGTAACCAGACTATGATTGCTGGAACAAACAACGCTGTTCTAGGATCATTCACACTTACAGCAGGTTCAGTAGAAGGAGCAAACATCAACACACTGTTGGTTGAGCTTTCATCTGCTGAGGCAGCTACAATTACTGATCTTAAGTTGATGAACCGAAACTCAGGAGCACAGATCGGTGTTACAAAAGCATCACCATCTACTTCAAACAGTTTCTCAACTAACTTTGATCTTGCGAAGAGCGGATCAATTACAATTGACGTAATTGGAAACATTAAGTCAGGAGCCAATGCAGGAAGCTGGATTGCAACTCTAGACACAACTTCAGGAGGAACAGGTCTTGTAACAGGATCATCTGTAACAACAGGTTCAGATCTTGCACTTCAGACTATTACTCTTGGATCAGGAACTCTTACAGCTACAACAGGAGCTGGAGATCCTAACGCTGACAACGTAGTTGCTGGACAGAGTTCAGTACACGTTGGACAGTTCAACTTTGCAGCTGCAAACAGTGCATACACTGTACGCGAGGCGCAAATTAAGATCCCTAACAACGCTTCAACATCTATTACAGATGTGACATTGAAGTACACTAATACAGCAGGAGCTGTAGAGGAGAAGACACAGGCACTTGTAACAGGTGCTGGAGCAGGAACTGCTTCATTCACTGGTCTTGACTTCTACATCCCAGCTGATAGTGACCGAAATGTAGATGTGTACGTTGGAATTCCAACAATCGCATCAGGAGCTACTGCGGGAGCAGCTATCTCTGTAGATCTTGACTACGACACTAGCTTCAAGGCTATTGATGAGTCAGGAGCGACTTCAACATCAGTTGGATCAGCAGACGTATCTGCAGCAGGAACGTTCTACGTTCGAAAGTCTATCCCTTCATTTGGAGCAGCAAGCAAGCCGACATCAGTTCCTACAGCAGGAACAGCTCTATACGAGTTCACAATGTCAGCTGACTCAGCTGGAGCAATTGAGTGGAAGCAGCTTTCATTCGACGTAGCTACAAACTCTGTAACGTTGACAGGATTCTATCTTCGAGAGAAGGGAGAAACTACAAACATCAACGACTCAACAGTTAATGCTGACGGAAGCAACGACGTAGTTATCTACGCTGGAACTTCAACAAACAGCGACGTTGAGCAGATTGCAGCCGGATCTTCAAAGACCTACCAGCTATTTGCAACAGCAGTAACTGGATGGGGAACTTCAGGAGACTCTATCTCAATCAACATCATTGAGGATACATCAGTTATCGCTGTTGATTCCGCAAATGATCTTCTATCAGGACACAACTTTGTATGGAGTGACCGTGCGCTAACAAGCCACACAACTGCTACAAACGACTGGACTAACAGTTACCTAGTAGACGATCTATCAGGAGGAGACGCTGTATCATACAGCCAGTCATAATCCTCTAGATAGTAACTCTGTAAGTTAACTAGATAGATAACAAAAAACCGCCTTCGGGCGGTTTTTTGTTATATATGCTATTGTTTTTGCATATGAAAAAAGCAGGAATATCTTTAGGTGTAGCCGTAGTATTGGCAGTTGCAATTTTTGCCGCAGTACAGGTTGGAAATAAGACAGAGGTAGCATTTGCTCTTGTAGAGGGTGAAAGACCAGTGTGGGATTTTGAAGGATCATATGAGGCAAGTGAAGAGTTAACGCTCCGAGCTGAGACTGAGCGAGAAAGGCTTGAAGATCTTTTGGGGGATGGAGAGTTTCCTGACTATGATATCTATGTTGGTATTGCCGGGCAGTATTCTCTTTTGGGAGAAGGGAAGAAAGCCTATGAGTATCTACTTATTTCTATAAAAGAGAATGAGGCACGTTCACTTGCTTTCATTAACTTAGGGACCCTTTTAGGGAAGGTGGGGGCACCAGAGTCTGCAAAGATTGCGTATGAGATGGGGCTTGATAGAGATGACAATGTGCAGAATCGAATTCAGTACATTCAACACCTCGAGCAGTATTTTGGAGATGATCTTGATCTTGTAGAGAGCGCACACACTTTTGCACTTGAAAAGTATCCAAAGAGCGATGTTTTGAATCAGCGTTATGAGTCTTGGAAGAAACTTCATGATCGATAAGATACGAAATTGGGCACTTTTAGCACCAGCACTTATTCCTCTGGTGTATTTGGATATTTTCTTCTATCCACTTGTTGCAACAAAAGCATTCTTTTTCCGAATTGCGATTTCTGTTGCGGTACTTGCAGGGACGTACTTTCTGTATAAGGGAGGGAAAGTGCATGTAGAGAGGTTCAAGAGTTTTTGGGCATGGATTCCAGCAGCACTGCTTGCTGCTGCATACATAACAGCATTCTTTGGAATAGATTTTTATCATAGCTTCTGGTCTGTCTTTGATAGAAGTGCGGGACTTCTTGCAATGACGTATGGAACACTCTATCTATATCTTCTTGTTCTTTTTGTCTCAAAGGATTTTATTTGGAAGTTCCTAAAGCTTACTGCAGGCGTAGCAAGTGTTGTGGGTGCATACGCCATAGTGCAGTGGTTGGGGGATGTAAGTAGTATTTCAATTCCACTATTGCTTGAGGCCGATGGACGTATTGGAGGGACGATAGGGAATGCTGCGTTTTTGGCAGGGTATCTAGGACTTACGTTTTTCCTAACACTTATTGTTGCAAAAAAGAACAGCAAGGCTGATTGGTACTATGCAGGAGCACTTATTCAAATTATTGCAATTATTCTAACTGCGACACGAGGAACCATCTTGGCACTTATTGCGATGCTTGGTATTGCATTCCTGTATACAGCTATAAAGGGGAGTGGAAAGGCGCAGAAGATTGCGATTGCAGGAGTTTTTGTAGGACTTGCAACACTTGGAGGATTTTTTGCTTTCAGAGAAAGCTTGCAAAATGTTCCATTTGAACCAGTGCAGCGTATTGCAAATATTGGAGTAGAAGATGCTACAACCTCAAGTAGACTTTTCGTTTGGGAAAATACACTTTCACTAGCACTTGAGAGACCATTTACAGGATACGGGGCAGAGCACATCGATTATGTATATAACCAGTTTTACAATGCGGGAGATATTGTAGAGCAGTGGTTTGATCGCTCACACAATCTTTACTTAGATTATCTTGTACAGTACGGAATATTTGGACTCATCTTATTTATTCTTTTTGTTGCAGGACTTTTCCGCTTTGCTCTAAAGACACGAAAAGAGGATGAATACATGGGGAACATGTTGTTGTTGCTTGTTGGAGTATATGTACTACAAAGTTTCTTTGTGTTCGATACCATAAACACTCTTATTGTGCTTTTCCCATTGTTTGCATTTTCTTTGTACAAAGAGGGAGAGGGGCAAGCAGGAAATGCTCTCATGAGAGGAGAAGCTGCTGTTGCCTCAGCTTTGGTTCTTGTTGGAATGTACTTTGCAGTGTTGCAGCCTGCATATTTAAATCTTCAGCTTGGACAAAGTTACTTGCAGCATGTTGTAGATGCGGAAAAGTATGCTGCTTCGTATGCAAGAGGATTCAATACAAACTCATTTACAGATCTTGAGTTTGGATATCAAGCATATGAAATGTATACCAGCAGACAGCAGAATGTTTTCTCTGGAGAAGAAAAAGTTCTTGCATACCAGACTGCATACGATGCACTAACAGCAAATGCAAAGAAGTATCCATATGATGCTCGGACATTTGTGTACCTTGGGCATGTACTTGAGGCGCGTCCTGCAGGTGTTGCTTATAGTGAGGAAGAGAACCTAAAAGTTCTTGAAGATGCAAAGAGGCTATCTCCTGGAAGAGAGCAGCCATACTACATGTTTGCAAACATCTATATTGCAAAAGGGAATGCCTCTACAGGATCTACAAGGGCAGAGCTTTATCAAAAGGCGATTGATACCGTAAAAGAGTATCAGAGTCTTGTGCCAGATATTGCAGAAGCGTACTTAGTTTTGGCTGAGCTATATCGTGTAACGGGAGATCCTGTTATGTCAGAGAAATCTTTTGAGGAAGGAATCAGTCGATATGATGGAGATGCGGCAGATGCTCGTCGTATTGCAGGAAGGCTTCTTGCACAGAATAAAATAAGTGAAGCTCGTCCATATCTTGAAACTGTATATAGAGAGCGACCTACTGATTACGTTGCCATCTTTGACCTCGCAAAGATTCGATTTATTGAAGGGGATCTTAGCGGTGCGGTAGAGCTTGTTGAGCTGGTACAATTAAAACAACCAAACCTTTTGGGGACGGACCCTCTATTTATTCAGTCACTACAGGCAGCATTGCAATAGTATGAAAATATTTAACCCACATTTCTTTAAATTCCTTGGAGGTTTTGTTGCAATTGTTGCAATCTCACTTCTTCTCTTCTTGCTTGTTGGAGGGCAGGGATAAGACAAATGCCGGTCCAAGGGACCGGCATTGTTGTTGTCTATTCTTGCATGGCAAAAAAGACAGTGAAGTCAGTGTTGTCATTGAGACGAACACTGGCCAAAAGTTCAGAAACTTCTTCCGTTAGATCAGACATCCTCATGCCGAGCTTTTGTCCAATTTCTCGGCGAACCGCTCGAACATTCGGGTCGGCACAGCTTGGAAGTTGTATCTGGTCCCTGGGATGAAGTTGGTTGTGACCTTCAGCATTGAGCAGAGAAACTGCGGCAATGCGAGTGTTGAGATCTTCAACACCATCAATGGTCTCTTTTATTACCTGTAACGGATGCATTTTCTCCTCCGTGCTTCTCTGCTATAGAACATACGCCTTCTTGGCAAAAAAGTAAATATGTAGTACATTTTGCTTCATACGGACCGGAGACAGCAGGCATCGATAAGCCCTGCCGAGGTTGTATCAGACGAATACGTCTATACATCTCTATTAGAAAGGTCCCGCAAGGGATTTTTTCGTTTCGTATACAAAATTATTTATGGCAATTACACGAGAAAAAAAGAGTGAAATTCTCGCAAATCTTTCTGACGTTCTAACGAACGCCAAGAGTTTGGTATTTGTTGGTTTCAAGGGTATCGGAGGAAACGATACAACTGAAATGCGACGTGCGCTTAAGGACGAAGACGTAAAGTATTTCGTGGCAAAGAAGCGACTTATCAAGAAAGCAATTGCTGATAACAAGGTAGCCGGAGATCTTCCAGAACTTGAGGGAGAGCTTGCGATCGCCTACACAACATCAGAGGACACTACTGCTCCTGCTCGTCTCATTCATGAGTATGGGAAGAAGCATGAAGGCCTTACGATTTTGGGAGGAGTCTTCGAGGAGTCACTAGCTGACGCTTCTAAGATGAAAGAGATTGCAACTATTCCTTCTCTACAGGTTCTGCGAGGAATGTTTGTGAATGTGATTAACTCACCAATTCAGCGAACTGCGGTAGCACTTGGACAGATTGCAGAAAAGAAGGGCGAGTAATTAGGTAATAAACATTATTATGTCAGACGAAGAGAAAAAGGTAGAGGAGACAACCGAGGAGGCAGCACCCGCTGCAGCTGAGGAGGCTCCTGCCGCAGAAGAGGCAAAGGAGGAAGCTCCTGCTGAGGAAGCTAAAGAGGTAGAGGTTCCTAAGGAGTTTAAGGATATTGTAGAGAAGATCGAGAAGATGACCGTTCTTGAACTCAACACACTTGTAAAGGTGTTTGAGGAGAAGTTTGGTGTATCTGCAACTGCAGCTGCAGCAGCACCCGCTGCTGGAGGTGACGCAGGAGATGCAGGATCAAGCGAGGTTAATGTTGAGCTTACTGCAGCTGGTGACCAGAAGATTCAGGTTATTAAAGCAGTTAAGAATGCTCTAGGTCTTGGACTTAAGGAAGCAAAGGATCTCGTAGATGGAGCTCCTGTAATGCTTAAGGAGAAGATGAAGCCAGAGGAGGCTGAGGAGCTAAAGGCTCAGATTACTGAGGCTGGAGGATCTGTAGAATTCAAGTAATTTCTACCTTCCTATAGACAAAAAACACCCCAAATGGGGTGTTTTTTGTTTTTCTTGCACACCGATATAGAGAAGCGTAGAATAGAGGAGATATGGATGTATTGGCGAAGCTGTTCGGAAGTAATGCTCGAGTGAAGACACTAAGACTTATTCTCTTTAATAAGGACTCTAAATTTACTGTAAAAGAGGCCGCGTACCGATCTAAGGTAACAAAACAAGCTGCTCGAAAAGAACTTGAGCTTTTTGCACGTATTAAACTTGCGAAGAAACAAAAGAAGGGGAGAGAGATTGTATATTTTGCTAATACTAATTTTGAACACTATGATCAACTCAAAGCCTTCTTTAGACGTACTACAGAACTTAAACACTCAGAGGTAGTAAAGAGCATTAAGGGGTGTGGGGTTATTAAGCTTCTTGTTCTAAGTGGAACACTCACTGACACGCAAGAGTCTTCAATAGATCTTCTTATTGTTGGAGATAGAATTGTTATGCCAAAGCTTGAAAGAGCGGTGCGTACTTTAGAGGCTGAACTTGGGCAGGAATTAAGCTACGCCACATTCTCTACACAAGACTTTAACTATCGTTTAGGAGTATACGATCGTCTTTTGCGAGATGTCATTGAGTACCCGCATATTGCATTGGTAGACAAAATTGGTATTTCTCCCTAATCCCCAAAGTTTTGAAAGCAAAAAATGGCTTAACGGTGTGGGTGCTAAAATATATAAGTGCCTAAAACTAAACTTGGACACAGGAACATTATCAGGTAGGCCCGGTATACAGGGCATTTTTGCATAGCTATGCTTATTGAAACTTGGACACAGGTACTCAACGATTCATTTCAGAATCTTTTCTATGGATTGGTTGAGTTCATTCCAAATCTACTAGTTGCTGTCCTTATCTTTATTGTAGGATGGCTCATTGGAGCAGGTCTCTCACGTATTGTTGCGCAGCTTGTTAATTCTCTAAAGGTTAACAATGCACTTCGGTCAGCTGGAGTTGACGGAATTACAAAGCGCGCAGGTGTAGACCTTGACGCAGGAGCATTCCTTGGATCACTTGTGAAGTGGTTCTTTATTGTTGTGTTCCTTGTTGCATCATTGGATGTGCTCGGACTTACTGAAGTTAACAGCTTCTTGCGAGACGTTGTACTTGGATACTTGCCACAAGTAATTGTTGCAGTACTTGTACTTCTCATTGCTGCAGTAGTTGCAGACATGGCGCAGAACATTGTTGCGGCTTCAGCTCGTGCAGCGCACATGCGAAGTGCAGCATTCCTTGGGACAATCACACGCTGGTCAATTTGGATCTTTGCGATCCTTGCAGCGCTTGATCACCTACAGGTTGCATCAGCATTCGTACAAACACTCTTCACTGGAATCGTGGTAGCAGTATCACTAGCAGTTGGACTTGCATTTGGTCTTGGAGGCCAGGATGCGGCAGCTCGATACATCGACCAGGCCAAGAAGAACATGGAAGACTAAGTCTTAGTCTTTTCTTGTGTAAAAAGCTCCCATTTGGGGGCTTTTTATATTGCAGAAAACTGTTGACTTATATAGGTCTCTTCGTGTATACTCCTCCCACGTGTTTAAGACAAAGATATTAACCAATTAAAGAAAGCGGACTTCCGTGCAGTTATGCATGCCGCTTCCCCTGAAGCGGTTTTTTCTTTCTCGGAGAAACACTTGTAGTTTGAAAATTGAATAAGAAGAGCGAATGCATTTCATCAGCAATGATTGAAAAATATTGTGGTTACCAGATCTCCTTTTTGGAGACTGAAGGGTGTATGGGGGATGCCTTGGCTCAAACAAGCGATGAAGGACGTGGAAGTCTGCGATATGCTTCGGGGAGGTGACAAACAACCTTTGATCCGGAGATCTCCGAATGGGGGAACCCAGCCAATTGTTATTGGTTATCTGTTGGGTCGCACCAACAGAAGCGTACCCAGGGAACTGAAACATCTAAGTACCTGGAGGAACAGAAAGCAACAGGGACTGTTTTTTATCCGGCCAATTTGCCGTCGGATAAAGAACAGTCTTGCGATTTCCTTAGTAGCGGCGAGCGAAACGGAACCAGCCCAAACCGGATACTTCGGTATCCGGGGTTGTACGGCAAAAGTGCTGCACTTGTGTAGGAAGAGTTATCAAGTGTAAATATAGAGGAAGTTTCTGGAAAGAAACACCATAGGGGGTAATAGTCCCGTACTCGAAATATTTACACCTCTTTCGCTTTTGTTCGTGAGTAGCTCGAGACATGAATAGCTCGAGTGAATCTGGGAGAACTAACTCCTAAGGCTAAATATTGTTTGAGACCGATAGTGAACCAGTACCGTGAGGGAAAGGTGAAAAGAACCCCGAGAGGGGAGTGAAATAGAACTGAAACCATACATCTACAAACAGTTGAAGAGGTACTTGTACCTCGACAGCGTGCCTATTGAAGAATGAGCCGGCGAGTATATGTGTGCTGCAAGCTAAGTCCGTAATGGGATGGAGCTTTAGGGAAACCGAGTGTGAATAGCGCGATAGTAGTACGCATATGACCCGAAACCAGGTGAGCTTGCCATGGGCAGGGTGAACACTTGTGAAAACAAGTGGGAGGCCCGCACCGGTTGGTCGTTTAATGCCATCGGATGACCTGTGGTAGGGAGTGAAAAGCTAATCGAACTTGGTAATAGCTGGTTCTCTCCGAAACAGCTTTAGGGTTGGCGTCGCGTGTTCCCTTCGGGGGTAGAGCACTGGAAGGTTTAAACAGGGGGAAACCTCGTTAAACCTATCAAACTCCGAATACCGAAGATTAATAACGCGGCAGTTAGACTGCGGGGGAGAAGCTCCGTTGGTCGAAAGGGGAACAGCCCAGATCGCCAGTTAAGGCCCCTAAATTAGTGCTCAGTGTAACTTAAGGAAGTGAGGATCCTCCGACAATGAGGAGGTTGGCTTAGAAGCAGCCACCCTTTAAAGATAGCGTAACAGCTCACTCATCAAGGGTCCTTGCGCCGCAAATGATCGGGACTTAAGCACTATGCCGAAACTGCGGGTTCGTACATTTATGTATGAGCGGTAGGAGAGCGTTCTGTTTGCGTTGAAGGTGAAGGGGTGACCCACACTGGAGCGTACAGAAGTGAGAATGCCGGCACGAGTAACCGCAATGCGAGTGAGAGCCTCGCACACCGAAAGATCAAGGTTTCCGCAGCTACGATGATCAGCTGCGGGTTAGTCGGGCCTAAGGGGATGGCGAAAGCCGCACCCGATGGACACATGGTTAATATTCCATGACTACGCTGCTATGCGATGGGGGGACGGATTGTTGTACACATTGCCCATTATTGGATTTGGGTTGGTGCTATGAGGGCTGCTTTTAGGTAAATCCGGAAGCATATAGTCCAAGTAGAGCCGCAATTTTTTGGTTTCGGCCAGGAGAGAGAATGTGGAGCACGGTTCCAAGAAAAGCCTCTAAGCTTCAGTAGCAGTCGTATCCGTACCGCAAACCAACACAGGTGATCAGGGCGAGTAGCCCAAGGTGAACGAGTAATGGGTCCTCAAGGAACTCGGCAAAAAAGCGACCGTAACTTCGGGATAAGGTCTGCCTTTGCGTTTTCGGACGTGAAGGCCGCAGCGAAAGTTTCTCTGGCGACTGTTTATCAAAAACACAGCTCCCTGCGAACTCGTAAGAGTATGTATAGGGGGTGACGCCTGACCAATGCCAGAAGGTTAAGTACGGGTGGTATATTTCTTCGGATTTATGCTGGCCTGTATAAGCCCTGGTGAATGTCGGCCGTAACTATAACGGTCCTAAGGTAGCGTAATTCCTTGTCGGGTAAGTTCCGACGTGCACGAATGGCGTAACGACTGGAGAACTGTCTCGAGGACTTGCTCGGTGAAAATGCAATCCCGGTAAAGATGCCGGGTAGATGTGGAAAGACAGAAAGACCCCAGAAGCTTTACTACAGCTTCGTATTGGGTCTGCGTGACATGTGCGTAGCATAGGTGGGAGACTTTGAAGCACCCCTTTTGGGGGGTGTGGAGTCGTCAGTGAAATACCACTCTCATGTTGTTCAGATCCTAACCCATAGGGAAACCCTATAGGAACAGTGCGTGGTGGGTAGTTTGAGTGGGGCGCTCTCCTCCTAAAAAGTAACGGAGGAGTCTATTAAGGTCAGCTAGGCGCGAATGGACACCGTGCCGATAGTGTAATGGCAAAAGCTGGCTTGACTGCGAGGGGTACGTCCCGAGCAGGTGCGAAAGCAGAGCATAGTGATCCGACTGTACGCATTAGATGCGGCAGGAGCTCAACGGATAAAAGCTACTCTGGGGATAACAGGCTAGTCGCGCCCAAGCGTCCATAGCGACGGCGCGGTTCGGCACCTCGATGTCGGCTCATCTTATCCTGGGGCTGGAGAAGGTCCCAAGGGTTTGGCTGTTCGCCAATTAAAAAGATACGCGAGCTGGGTTCAAACCGTCGTGAGACAGGTTGGTTCTCTATCTTCCACATCCGTCGATTCTTGAAGAGATCTGCCCCTAGTACGAGAGGACCGGGGTGGACGGACCTCTGGTCTATCGGCTGTCACGCCAGTGGCACTGCCGAGTAGCTATGTTCGGAATGGATAACCGCTGAAAGCATCTAAGCGGGAAGCCAACTCTAAGATTAGGAATCATTAAGACCCCTAGGAGATGACTAGGTTGATAGGCTCTACGTAGAAGCACTGTGAAGTGTTGAGCGGAGGAGTACTAATTCGTCGTCGTCTCCAACAAGGAAGTCTGGATGACACAGTAGAGTATCAGTTATTTGCTGGTGAAATGTATTCGCTTTTCTAAATTTTTATACAAACGTGTTTTTTGTGTTGGTGATATGGCGAGGTGGAAACACCTGTTCTCATTCCGAACACAGAAGTTAAGCGCCTTTGCGCCGATGGTACTCGAAAGGGGAGAGTAGGTCGTCGCCAACACAAAGAATGGGTTTGTCAGGGATGTAGCTCAGACGGTTAGAGCGCTTGTTTAAAAGCAAGGTCAGCACAGGTTCGAGTCCTGTCATCTCTGCTATTCCATTCCTTTTGTTCTTTGGGGTGAGAATCGTTAGTTGGGCATGTGCACATAAAAACGTTTCTACCTGGTAGTTTCTTCGGAAATTTGAAGGTTCAAATCCTTCCACCCCAGCCATCCACCTTAGGGTGGATTTTTTCATGCTATTATTTATGTAGACGCCAGCGGGGAATAGGCGCCCTACTGGGGGAGCACCAGCCTGACCGGCTGTATCGACTACCCGCACCTTGCCCGACAGGAAACTGTCGAGCTTTTCTTTTTGGTATACTTACCCTATGGATTGGGCACGTAAGCGACAGCTTTTTGTAATTGGAATTATTGCCTTTGTGGTTCTTACTCTAGGAGGGTTTTTTGTATTTATACTCACAATAAATCCGGCGACTTGTTTTGATGGGGAGCAAAATGGTGCTGAGTCTGGAATTGATTGTGGAGGAGGATGTGAGCTTGTTTGTGAGAATGAAGCACGTCCTCTAACAGTCTCTTTTGCGCAATATGTTTTAACTGATGGGCGCCCAGATGTTATTGCTCATATTACAAACTCAAACACTCATGCAGATGCAATTTCTGCAGAGTATCTTGTAGAGGTATATACAGATGAAGGAGATTTGTTTGCTCGACATGATGGGGTTATAGATGTGCCAAATGAAAGTACAAGGGCAATATTTATTCCTCGTATTGCAAGTATTGCGCCAACTGTGGCAAGAGCTTTTGTGACTATTACAGAGCAGACATTCTTTAGGGCAAAAGATGGACCGTCTCTCTCTGTAGAGTCATTTACTTGGGAGGATGTAAGTACAGAGCCAACTCTTACTGTGCAAATACAGGGAGACTTAGAAGAGTCTCTTCGAAGGATTCCTTTTGCCGCCACCGTCTTTGATATAGAAAATACTGTGCTTGCAGTATCTCAAACAGTTATTGATAGGATAGGAATTGATGAAAGTAAAGAAGTTATCTTTACGTGGAATGAAGGATTTCGTGATAATCCAACTCGTGTAGAGTTTGTATTTGATACTCCAAGAGCGTATGGGGACAATTAGTTCAAAACTAGGCGGTTTATTACAAAAGCATGATCCGATGATGCTTTTTTCTGTGCTGCTTGTTTCTCTTGCAGGACTTATAACAATGAACACGTTTGGCGCTGATAGTAGTTTCTTTGATCGACAAATGATATGGCTCCTTATTGGCTTCCTTGTGTACTTTGTTGTTTCAATGATAGATGTTCGTTTTCTTCGCAGAACAACAAGTATTGTAGCGCTCTATGCAGGAGCAATAGCACTACTTGTTTTAGTATTTTTAATTGCAGATCCAATTCAGGGGGCAAAGAGTTGGTTTGTTTTGGGGCCGGTTGCATTTCAGCCATCAGATCCAATCAAGCTTGTAGTTGTAGCTATTTTGGCAAAGTATTTTTCAAGACGGCACGTAGAAATTGCTAATTTCAAACACATATTCCTTTCAGGAATATATGTGGCAATTATCTTTTTCTTAGTTCTCATTCAGCCTGACTTTGGTACAGCCATAATTATTTTCCTCACGTGGCTTCTTATGGTGCTTGTATCTGGTATTAGCAAAAAGCACTTATTTGCAGTATTTGGTATTGGAGTGTTGGCGGCAGGAAGCATGTGGCTGTTTGTGTTTGAAGAGTATCAAAGAGATCGTATTCTTACATTTTTGCATCCACGAACTGATATCCAAGGAGCCGGGTACAACGCGTACCAGTCTCAAATTGCTGTAGGTTCAGGGCAGGTGTTTGGAAAGGGAATAGGGTATGGAACACAGAGTAAATTACAGTTCTTGCCAGAGTATGAGACAGACTTTATTTTTGCAGCATTTGCAGAGGAGTGGGGGTTCCTTGGCGTGCTCCTCCTTTTAATCCTTTACGCAATTATTATATTTAGATTGATTGCTTTTGCGTGGCGTGCGCCAACAAACTTTGAGGCGTTCTTTACGATGGGCGTCGCATCGCTATTTGTAAGTCACATTGTGATTCATGCAGGAATGAATTTAGGGCTGCTTCCTGTTACAGGAACAACCATTCCATTTATGAGTTATGGAGGATCTCACCTCATTACTGAATTTACAGCACTGGGACTCATTGCTTCGATGCGAAAGCATTCAAGAGGAGCGCACCGAGAGGATCTTACCCGCGAAGTAGTGTAGCGTAGATTTCTGTTGTTTTTGAAACCATATTCTCAAGAGAATATTTTTCTTTTACGTGGTCTTTAAGAGCTTTTGCAAGTTCTTTTTGCTTATTCTTATCAGTTAAGAATTTTGCAATGGCAACTGCAAATACGGCTCCACTGTCTGCTGGAACAAGGAGTCCATTTTCATTGTGCTCGATAATTTCTGGAATTCCTCCAACTCTACTTGCTACAACTGGCACTTCTGCCATTCCAGCTTCGATAAGAACATATCCAAGAGCTTCTGTTCTTGATGGAAGAACAAAAATATCTCCAGCTTTCATATATAAAGATGCATTTTCTACGAACCCAACAAGGTGTACGTATTCGCTAATGTCATATGAGGCGATAAGCTTTTCAAGTCGCCATCTTTCATCTCCTTCACCAATAACAATGTAGTGAGGGAGCTCGGCTCCTTCTTCGCGAAGTGTTGTAAGTGCTGAGAGCATTGTATCGATTCCTTTGCTGTCATGAAGTTCAGCAACAGTAAGAATCCACGTTTTTTTCAAATACTCTTCTAGTGTTGGATCAATTGCGGCAAGTTCTTTTCGAGCACTTGTTTTTGCAAGAGGCTTAAGAGGACGTACTCCATTTGGAATAACAGTAAGTTTTTTTGTAAAAGGCCAATTACGAATTGGTTTTTTGAGAGCTTCTGATACAAGAATAACTTTGTCTGAAAAGAAAATTGTAGAGAAGTATGCAATTTTAAAAATAAGTTTAAAGAGAGGATTGCGTCTTTCGTTAAATGCCCATCCGTGCACGGTGAAGACAACCTTCTTACCTTTTAGTTTTGCAGCGAGTGCGCTAATTCCTCCTTTTGAACTATTTACATGAACAATGTCTGGCTCAAATTCATCAATAATAGAAAGAATTCCTTTATATGCTTTTAGTTCCCGGAAGAAACCAAGATCTCGGGTAAGGCCATCAATGTGATATTGGGGGATAGAAAGCTCCTCCAGCTTGGTTGTAAGTTCGCCTTTTGGACCATAGGCAACAGCAACCTCAACGCCGCTTTCGTGCAATGATCGGGCCATGTCATAGACGTATTTTGTTGCTCCTCCCCAGGTTCCTTTTGTTATAACAAGTAAAACTTTCATCTTGCGTATACGGTACCACACTCTTTAAAAAATGGCTTATTTGTTGTATTATATCGCATTATGCATACACTCAGAAACGAGTGGCTCATTCTTCTCTTGGGAGACCTCTTTGCGCTTACTTTTGCGCTCTTTATGACGCTTGTTGTGCGATATCAGAGCGTTCCAAGCGGTGATTTACTTGCACTACACCTTGTGCCGTTCTCACTGCTGTTTGTTGTTTCTTTAATTATTTTCTTCGTAGCAGGTCTCTACGATAAGCAGACACTTTTTGCAAAAGCAGAGCTTCCAACAACAGTGTTCTTTTCACAGCTCGTAAATGTGATTCTTGCAGCACTTCTGTTTTTCTTTGTGCCAATATTTACTATTGCGCCAAAAGCAAATCTTGTTATCTATCTCTTTATCTCAGCACTCTTTATTGTTGCGTGGCGAATAGTATTAGCTCCACTGCTTCAGTCGCGAGCAAAGTGTGAGACAGCTCTTATTATCGGAGACTCTCCCGAAGTGCATGAGTTAATAGAGGAGGTAAATGCAAATGATAGATATGGATTTACATGCCTTTCTCCAATAAGAATCGCAGATGGAGATACACCTGAAGCACTTAAGCATGCTGTTGCAAAACGCCTTGCAAGTGATGAGCCAACTGTTCTTATCGCAAACCCAAGTGATGATAGATTGAAGCCGCTTCTCTCTCACTTATTTGGATATGTATTTGCAAAACCAAATGCCACATTCATTAATTTCAATGAAATGTATGAAGGTATTTTTGAAAAGGTTGCTCTCTCATCACTTAATCCTGAATGGTATCTAGAGTATGCATCACGCCCTCCACAGATTGCATACGATGCACTCAAGCGTCTCATCGATATTTTAGGAGGACTGATTATTGGTTTGCTGCTTCTTATCCTCACTCCGTTTATTTGGATGCTTATGCACATAGAAGGGAAGGGGCCATTCTTTATTGCACAGAATCGAATGGGAAAGCACACAAAGCCAACCAAGATTTTTAAGATTCGAACTATGACATCTGTTGAAGATGGGGCATGGATTGGAGAGACAGAGAATAAAGTAACAAAGGTGGGAGAGACATTGCGCCGAACAAGTATTGATGAGTTGCCGCAAGTGCTTGCTGTGCTTTCAGGGAAGCTCTCTCTTATTGGGCCGCGCTCAGACATGATGGGTCTTGCAGAGCGGCTGCAAGAATCAATTCCGTACTACAATGTGCGCTACACGGTAGCGCCTGGAATTACCGGGTGGGCTCAGACACATCAGCGCTATGCGCCAGGGCAGATTAATCCGCAGTCTATTGAAGACTCAAAGGTTCGATTGCAGTATGATCTGTATTACGTAAAGCACAGATCACTTCTGCTTGATATATCTATTGCGCTGCGTACGATAAAGACATTGCTTTCACGATTATTTCCAAAAATACGAATCAACCATGGCTAAACAAACAATATTGCTAACAGGAGCTGCAGGATATGTAGGAGCCATGCTTGTAGATCAGTGGAGTAAACGTGATGATGTTGAGGAGATCATAGCTCTCGATATGGTAGATCCTGAGGAGTTTGTAAAAGATGCTCCGAAGACAACATGGATTAAAGCAAACACGTCTGATAATTCTTGGCAGGAAATTGCTGCAAAAAAGAATCCAACTGTTGTAGTGCATGCCGCATGGCAGATTCGAAACCTTTATTGGAATCCAAAGAAGCAGTGGAAGTGGAATGTAGAAGGTTCTCAGAACATGTTTGATTTTGCATTTGCTACAAAGTCAGTAAAGAACCTCGTTTACTTTAGTAGTGCATCAATCTTTGGTGCAGATCCAAAAAATGAGATCGATCATTTGTTTGATACTGATGCACCACTTCGTGATGAAGTGTATTTGTATGCAAAAGAGAAGCGAATTGCAGAAGAGAATCTGCACAACATGGTGGTGGATAAGCGAGATGATCTAGATATTTCAATTGTGCGACCTGCTGCAATCTCAGGTCCCCGTGGTCGCTATGGACGAATTAGGTTTGGACTACAGTCTGCACTCTCAGGAAAACTGAAGGGAAGTTTTGTGTACTCAATTGTGACAATGCTTACGTCATTTATTCCCGCAACAAAGAAATGGTGTCGACAATTTATTCATGAGGATGATATTGCAGACATTATTACCATCCTTACATTTGATGGAGCTCCAAATACAGTTTCTCTTTATAACCTTACGCCTCCAGGGGATGTGGTGCTTCCTGAAGATATGGGGGAGGCAACAGGAAAGAAGATAGTTATTCTTCCACCATTTGTTATTCGCATTGTTTTCTTCTTTATGCGACACCTTACTTTTGGGAAAGTTCCAACAGCAGCAGGAGCGTGGCGATTCTATTGCTATCCAATTGCAATGGATGGAACAAAAGTTACAGAGGAGCTTGGGCATAAGTACGCATATTCTTCTAAGGAAGCTTTTGTTACAAAAGAGGGAAGGTATTCATACGTTGTACCTAAAGACGCTTAATTACTATGATTGTTGATGGGAAAGCGCTTGCGCGTGAAATTAGTGACGTACTCTCTGTGCAAATAAGAGAGTGTAAAAAAGTTCCTGTATTAGGAATCCTTATGATTGCGCCAACTCCTGAGACAAAGAGCTTTGTTCGTATCAAAAAGAAAAAAGCAGAAGAGTTGAGCGTAGAAGTTTTAGAAAAAGAACTTTCAGAGAATATTTCTCAAGAAGAAGTAGAGAGAGAATTGAAAGAGCTAATTTCTAGTACAGATGGAGTTGTATTACAGCAACCAATTCCAGACCATCTAAATAATGAAGTTTTGTGCAATCTTATTCCGGCGGAGAAAGATATTGATGCACTTACAGATAAGAGCGCTCACATTTCTCCAGTTGCAGGGGCAATAAAAGAAATTTTAGAAAAATATGAAGTAGAGACAAAAGAGGTTCCTGCTGTTGTTATTGGATCAGGAAAATTAGTAGGAGTGCCCGCAGCAAAACTTTTAAAAGAACTTGGAGCCTCGGTTACTGTTATGACGAAAGAAACAGGAATTGATGCTGAGATATTAAAGGGTGCAAAAATAATTGTATCTGGAGCAGGAAAAGCAAATCTTATTACGAAAGACATGGTCTCAAATGATGCAATTGTTATAGATGCAGGTACAAGCGAGTCTCGAGGAGCAATTGTTGGCGACGTAGATAAAGATTGTTATGAGAGTATTGTTCTTGTAAGCCCTGTTCCAGGTGGAGTGGGGCCTTTGACGGTAGTATCGTTATTCAAGAATCTTGCAAAAAGCGCAAGTTGCTCTTCATAGTTTGTTTTGCTACCGTTACCTAACTATATGATTACACGAATTTTGGCAGCAGTTGTTTTGGCTCTAGGTATCTCACTTAGTGCCTTTGTATTTATAAGTGAAAAGAATGGAGGGCCGTTCCCACTTTCATTTGGTCTTGATCTTGCTGGAGGAACACATCTGATCTACAAAGCTGACACATCAGAACTTTCAGAGTTTGAACGAAAGGAGTCTCTCATTTCTTTGCGAGAAGTAATCGAACGACGAACAAATCTCTTTGGAGTTGCAGAACCTCTTGTGCAGGTTGAAGAGAGTTCATTTGTTGCAGAGACTCGAGAGGATCGACTTATTGTAGAGCTTCCTGGGGTTACCAATCTTTCAGAGGCAGTGCGTATTATTGGAGAGACACCACTTCTAGATTTCCGTATTGAGAACCCTGACGCTGCATTTGATGCAGTAGAAGAAGATAGGTATATGTCAGTTGGTTTAACTGGGCGATTTATTAATTCTGCAGAGCTTACTTTCGCAAGCGGGGGTGGAGGGATTTCAAATGATCCTATTGTTCTTGTGAATTTCAATAATGAAGGAGCAGATCTCTTTGAGGAGATTACACGGGACAATGTAGGGAAGCAGCTTGCCATCTTCCTTGATGGTGCAGTTATTTCAGCTCCTGTGGTGCGAGAGGCTATTGCAGGAGGAACAGCTCAGATCTCAGGAGGGTTCACACCTGAGGAGGCGCGAGATCTTGTGCGAGATCTAAACTTCGGAGCGCTTCCTGTTCCTATTGAACTTATTTCTACACAATCAATTGGACCATCTCTTGGAAAGGCAATTCTTCAAGATGGTGCTATTGCAGGAGCATTCGGACTTATGCTCATTATGATCTTCATGATCATTTGGTATAGGCTTCCAGGAGTTATTGCTTCTGTTGCACTTCTTTTCTATATCGCTCTTATGTTGCTTGTTATGAAGCTTGTGCCGGTTACGCTAACTGCTGCAGGAATTGCAGGTCTTATTCTTTCATTTGGAATGGCGGTTGATGCCAATGTGCTTATCTTTGAGCGAATGAAGGAGGAGCTAAAGGCAGGGAAGGGAGTTCGCGATGCTGTACGAGAAGGATTTGCGCGAGCATGGCTTCCAATTCGAGATGGAAACATTTCATCCCTAATTGCAGCGATTATTTTGTTCTGGTTTGGAACATCAATCATCGAAGGATTTGCACTTGTATTTGCACTAGGAGTACTGCTTTCAATGTTCTCTGCAATTACCGTGACACGACTTGTGCTTCTTGCTATTGCTCCAAAAGAAGCAGGGAAGGTGTCGCGTGCATTATTTGGTAGCGGAATAAAACTTTAATTATGTTTGTCGTACACTACAGAAATATTTTCCTAGGAATTGGAGCATTGCTTCTAGCAGCTGCTATTGGAGCAATTCTATTCTTTGGACTTCGGTTTTCAATTGATTTCACAGGAGGAACACTTCTTGAAATTTCATATACACAGGAGCGACCAACTCAAGATGTAATTTCGTCAAAGGTTGAGAATCTTGCAGTAGGTTCGTACTCAGTACGAGCAGCAGGTGAGGAAGGGTACATTATCCGTACTCGAGATTTAAATCAGGATGAGCTTGATGCTCTTACTGCACTTCTTTCAATTGAAGAGAATGCTGTTTCAGTTGACCGTGTGACAACTATTGGACCCTCTCTTGGAGGAGAGCTCGGAAGAAAGGCACTCTTTGCGCTCGCTGCACTTTCTGTAGTTATTGTGCTTTATGTAGCGTATGTATTTAGGAGGGTAAGTAAGCCAGTACCGTCTATCTATTATGGATTTATTGTTGTGTTGGCACTTCTTCACGACATTATTATTCCAACAGGGTTCTTTGCCATTATGGGATATTACTTTGGCGCAGAGATAGATGCACTCTTTGTGGTAGCTCTCCTTGCCATTCTTGGGTATTCGGTAAATGACACTATTGTTGTATTTGATCGAATTCGAGAAAATATTGCAGCTAATATTGAACGAAACGTAAAAGAGAGTTTTGAAATAACTGTAGGGAAGAGTTTGCAGCAGACATATATGCGCTCAATCAATACTTCAGTTACAACAGCGCTAGCACTCTTGGCTCTGTTCTTCCTTGGCGCGGGTGTTACTGAGAACTTTGCACTTACGCTTCTTGTTGGAGTTGTTGCAGGAACATACTCTTCAATCTTCTTGGCAGCACCGCTATTAGTTTCTTTACAGAAGAAGATATACAAAAAGGGGTAGTTGACAGTTTTATATAGAGGAGTACTCTCTATGTATGACTTCTAACGTGTCATTTATCATTACATCAACTACAGTCCTTCTGAAGGACTGGGGCTTTGGTGTCTGATAGACAAACGTTCTCTCCACCAAAAGTCCCGCTCACAAAGCGGGATTTTTGTTTGAGGGAGTCATATTGATCTTTAAAAAGGGAAGGATAATAACGATGACTGATGTTGCAACTGCAATGCCTGTACTGTCTCCCAAAACTGACAGAGAGACAGGGATTGTATCTTCAATGTCTCTGTGTGAGCCGGTGAATCTTGAACTCATTCTCTCTTCGAGAGAAACAAGATTTAACGCGAAAGAACTTCTTGCGAGACTTAGGGAAAGGGCAAGAAACCTTTCGTCGGTCGAGCAAGATTGGCTTGCAAAACTTGCAAGAAAGACAACCAATCGTGGTCGGTTGGAAGTGCTTACAAGCGGAGATTCGCGAGGACTTGCTGGGTACTTGCGTCATGCAGATATTCCTGAATTTCCCAAAACTCTTTGGGATTTCGCGAAGCTGACGAACAAGTCCATCAACAGCATTTTGAAATCGTTCTGAATACCCGTACGAAAAAAGCCGTCCATTGCAATGGGCGGCTTTTCTCTGTGTTTGGGGCAATAAAAATACGTAAGCGAGAGCGCTTTCGTATCAAATTTCTTTAGTTGTCTTCTTCGCTTCTTGGCAAAGCTTTGACGGCTTTCTCCACTATACGAGTTTATGATTTTGGTGCAAGAAAAAGTGTGGATAGAGGATAAAAAATAGAAGCCGTCTATACCTTGACCCACTACTATATATGCGTATAATAGCTCCACTGTCGAAAGAGGCAGTTTTTAATTGATTTTTGACATTCGAGTTAGTACACACGCAACGCTCTCTTCGGAGAATGGTGTATTAATAATATTAGAGTACGTAATGATCACATACAAAAGAGAAGTTCTAAGAAAGTGGAATGAAGATGTATTTTCTTTCGTTCCGCCTATTCTTATTTAGAGTTTGATCCTAGCTCAGGGTGAACGCTGGCGGCGTGGATAAGGCATGCAAGTCGAACGGGTTTAGACCCGTGGCAGACGAGGTAGTAACGCGTAGGTACGTACCCCATAGTCAGGGATATACTGTCGAAAGGCAGGGCAATACCTGATGGTCCCGCAAGGGTAAAGATTTATCGCTATGGGAGCGGCCTGCGTAATATCAGCTTGTTGGTAAGGTAATGGCTTACCAAGGCTACGACGTTTAGGGGAGGTGAGAGCCTGACCCCCACCGATGGGACTGAGACACGGCCCATACTCCTACGGGAGGCCGCAGTCGAGAATCTTCCGCAATGGACG